>Ga0265295_1005858_pt1 | contig 15336 bp, 12 predicted proteins | sample Munlansysbiofilm_FD_192503 | JGI IMG/M metagenome (GOLD analysis project Ga0265295, IMG submission 192503) | Leachate microbial communities from a municipal landfill in Southern Ontario, Canada - Methane capture system biofilm | ecosystem: Engineered > Solid waste > Landfill > Unclassified ... | reverse complement strand
GAAAAAGGACTGAAAAAGAGAGAAAAAAAACCTTTATTAATCTGATAAACCAGATTCAGAAGAGAAATGATAAAAGTGGGCCCGCTGAGATTCGAACTCAGGATCCCCGCCGTGTAAAGGCTGTATTCGACCAATGCGACCAGTTAAACCCTTTAAATTCAAGAACTGATTGCGATAGCACCTTACAAGGAAATTATTTACCAACAACAGAGACTAGTGAAAAAAGCTTAACGCTCAATAGTATATGGGATGAACATAAAGATTTTGTCAAAGATTGGTTGAGCTATAAAAATATATCGGCAAATACCCAGAGAGACTATCTTAACGCCCTGTTAAAATTCTTTGAAAATAAAGTTGTAAATAAACCCATAGAATTTAAAAGTATACCCTTGAAGGATAAAGAAGAACGTGGGTTACGCAATTTGTTTAACTATTTTGAAGATAAAGAAATCGATGAGATATGCGGCTACAGCCTTGAAAAATGGAGACGATTTATCAAGATCAAAAAATCAGGCGTCGTTGAAATTTACGTAAATAATGAAGAAATCAAAAAGGGATATGAAGAATGCCCTGAAGAGATGAAATTAGTATATAGCTTATTGGTCTATTCGGGAAACCGCTTAACTCATATCCATCAAATGCTTGAAAACTTCGATGAACGCAATGTAGTTATTGAAGGTGAAGTTGCCCACTATCCAACTTCTTATTTATCAAGCGGTACAAAGAAGACATTTCATCTATTTTTCCCTACTTCATATATTCCTGAACTAAGGAAACTATGCAGTCTCAAGTCATATTGTAGCGTCATGAAAGACATCAGAAGCGGACGTGTGACTGCAAAAACCATTCGAAAATGGCATTTAAACCTCATGATTAAAGAAGGGATTACAGAAAGCGTAGCTGATTTCATTCAAGGCAGGGCATCTGCAACCGTTGGAAGTGCACATTACCTCAATAAAGTGCAACAGGCGACAAATCAGTACCGTAGGCTTATCGGGAAACTCCCTATATAATTTCAGTAAATAAAATAGTATATCTCTAAACCTACTCTAGAGTTATTATCAAATCTCTAGGATGAGCGAATTAACGCCACGCCTACAGCAGGGACAGGAAGCCAGCCTTAAGCAGTCCTGAGCCTGCCCGGATATGCGGGAGGAGCGACCACCGGGAGCGGACTTTCATTTAAAAACTCAAAAACTCTTACCTTAGATCATTCTGTAGCTCTGTAGCACTTTCAGACACATCCAAAAGCAAACGTGAGAAGTGTCTAGAAATTAATCGTGAATGTTTTTTATCTAATATTGAATTATGAAGCGTTTGCGCTTTGCAAAGCTGGTTAACTGACAAATTGCGAGCCCATTTTAGGTTCGCTCCTTCAAGATTAGCCCCTTTAAGATTAGCCCCTTCAAAATTCGCTCCTTCAAAATTAGCCCCTTTAAGATTAGCTCCTTCAAATTTAGCCCCTTTAAGATTGGCTACTTCAAATTGGGCTCCTTCAAGATTCGCTCCTTTAAAATCAGAATTTTTAAGATAGGCTCCATTAAAATAAGCTCCGGAAGCATTAACAGACGCAAAGTCAGTTTCTGGGAGGCTAGCAAGCAAAAAATTAGCCCCTTTAAGGTTTGATTTGCAAAAATAAACCCCTCCAAGATTAGCTACATTAAAAAAAGCTTCTTGTAAATTAAGTCCAGTCAGATTTATCATTCTTGACTCTCCCATGAATAAGGAGTAATTGCGCCTTCCAATAATTGTAAGAACCGCTTGCGTATCTATTTTTACTTTATTTTGAGGTTCATCTTTGATGGGAGAGTTTATTTTAACAAAAGAAGTCATAATCTCGATCATTCTCCAATGATCCTTCTGATGTTGTGCTGAGATTCGTTCGAGGGCATATATTCCGCCTAACCTAACCTCAATTTTTTCATTCCCTAACTGTTCAATAGCCCTAGTAAGACTTTCAGTGATCTGAACTTCTCTCGAATTTTTTAGATTTCCCCATGCAAAATAAATTCCAACCCCTACAGCAATGCCCCCTAACATTTGAGCTAATGTGGAACGGTAACCATTTTCCATCTCAGCTAGGTCTTTTGGACTCGTTATTCCAAATTTAGCTACTTGCAACACAGGAAATTTTAGTAAAATCCATAAAAAACAAATAAAAAGTACAACAACAACGAATATCTTAAATAACCAATTTCTTGTAACTACCCCATATAATATACTTATTTTTTTTAAATCTAGTAAAACTACTCTAAGTAGTCTGAAGTAAATAACAGACGATCTTGAATCAAAATATCCATTTAAATATTCAAATAAAGATCTTATTATTGAAACAGGTTGCATATTTTATACTTAACTGCCATAATTCGAATTAATCTTTCGATTTATATCGAATTACATTCTATAAGCACAACTGTCTAAAATGAATTTTTATTTAATGCAGAGCGAGCGGGCAAAATTTTTTCCCTTTTCCTGTCTTTTCTCCCATATGAGCAATAAATAAAAGTAAGAACCAAATTATAAAATCTTAAAAATAGGAGCGAAAGCCACAAAAACACAGGATTATATTTTTATGCTCAGAACTTTATATAACTCTTTATTATGCCACGAAAAACAAAACTCAATGATGAACTTATTAAGATTTGCTCTGAAAATATCAAATTAGGCTTACCTTATTCAACCTGTGCAAAAGCTATCGGTATCACTTATGAAACGTGGGCGAACTGGACTAAATACGGAAAGGAAGGAAAAGAGCCTTACAGCCGTTTCTATATCGCAATTCAGGAAGCGGAAGCCGAACTTATGCGGGAATGTCTCAACGCTGTTAAAATGTCTATGAAGTTGGGAGACGTAAAAAGTGCAATGTTTCTTTTAGAAAGGCGTTTCGGTTCTGATGGATACGGCAGGCAGTCACAGGTAGACGTAAAAGCGGAAACTAAGAACCTTAACGTAAACGTAAACGCCACGCAGGACGAAAACGAAAAGATACGCAGGGAAATTTTAAGCAAGCTTACCCCGCGATAACTCCCGGCAGGCTTGAATAAATGAAACCAACATTAGAAGAGTATGACGAGTTAGGCGCGGAATTATGCTTCCTATGCTCCCGCCTTTCCCGCCTTGTCTGCCTGATAGGGCAACAGGTAGGAGTTAGTAAGGATTCTTACAAGCACGCCAGAGAAGCCGCGAGAAGCTTAGATAAATGTAAATCAGTAACAGAAGACTTAATGTTTTATCATTACCCAGGACTACCGAGGGAGGCAATAACAATTTTTTACCGGCATCCCAAAAACCCCCAGGAACAGGAATAAATCTTTCCTTCCTGCAAACCCTATTCTTTTTTCTCCTCTAGGATAACCCTTTTATACTGCTTTAAATTCCAGCTATCTTTTCTCATTTCCTCTACAGACAAATTGCCGTGACATCTGAACTCTCCCTCGAATTTCCTGCAATTTGTATGATGGCATGAATTGAAGTAAATTTGATTAATTACTTGCGCATCGGTTTTTAGTGCGAATTTTGTTCCGAAAATTGGTGCTATGCTGAAAAGAAGTGTGTAGAATCAACGCTCGCCGTGCGGTCATTATTTTTAAGAGGCTATTTTTTGTAAAGTTTATTTGATTTAGTGTTGTATATTGGCAGGTGTTTATGATTAAAGAAATTAGTAGTTTTAAAAATCAACCTTTATTTGTAAAAAACAGCACTCGCCGTGCGCTCATTATTTTTTAGATGATATCAAGTATAGTTGAGTTATTGGTAAATCACGGCAATAATTATTGATTATTGATTGTACACTATTCAAAATATAGACTTTTGATTTTTTTGTTACCAACGCTCGCCGTGCGCTCATTATTTTTTTAGATGATATCAAGTATAGTTGAATTATATGAAAAAATTGAATCACGGTATAGATGCTGATTTTAGTAACTGACTTGCACCACAACTGAACATTCATTTTTTATTATCAACACTCGCCGTGCGGTCATTAATTTTACAGACTAACATACAATGAATCTCCGTTATGGTGTGTAATTGAATAACGGCGAATGTAGCTTATTATAGAGATTATCTCTTTTTTTACTTGATATTAATTTTTTATTATCAGCACGCGCCGTGCGGTCATTAATTTCAGAACTGCACATTAAGCCGAGATTAATTGCAATAATTTTTAAAATAACGGCAGTAGCTATTGATTACATGGATCTAATATTTTTAGAAATAAGTTTCTTACAAACTGTAACCAGCACTCGCCGTGCGGTCAGCAATTCTTCAACAGTACAAGATCTTTTAGGTGCCAATATTTCGTAATATTACTTGTTTTCGTGTTTAGAGTTCTCAAAAATGGTTATACTAATTTTGGTCACCAAAATGGTGGTTTATTGGTGAAAAAAGAGCTTAAAATGCTGGATTGACCTATGGGTTTATATAGGATGCTAAATTAGTTGTTTTTGACTCAGGGATGTATTGGAGTACATTCCCTGAGATTCACTTAAAAGAGTACCAAATATGAATGCTATGAAATTGAAGTTCCGTAGTAATAAAGGCTCCGCCGTTGAAATAGAAATACCCATTCAGCTTATTTTAATCATTGTTGGGCTGATCGTAACGCAAATGGGACTGACGTTAACTGACTTTCTTGTCAGTTAATTTTTATTTTGTTTCCTTTTCTTTTTACTAATAGCTATATCATAGTCTATCATAACATTGTTGACAAAGATAAGCATCCAGCATTTCCGTAAATATTAAATTTTCTTTTCCAACTTGATTGCGACACTTTCTACATATTCCGGCGTTATATATCTCCATGTCCTTCTTATGCTCTTCCTCATCTTGTTTTAGAATCCGTATCGCAAAATCAAAAGCATGCTTTAAACTTCTATGATAATCAGGTGATGTTTTATCGTTAATAAGACCTTGTCCGATGAACTGCCCTGTGTAATAATTATAAATATTCACGTAATGGTCTTTTAATAGCCATATTTTATCCCCTTCTTTGACGAATGGGCTTCTCTCGATACTTAGTATACGGAGGTGTTTTAAAGGGAATTTAAATTTTGTTACGTGTTTTATTTTTTGATAATGGCTCTTGAGTAAATTTAGTTCACGTTCTGAAATATCGTATTCACTTGCATATTTTAGCATTTCTTCAGGCTTCATTCTCTCACATTCTTCCCAATTTCTTTAATCTCCTTACTGTATGCGTTTTTACATAATAAAATTTAGCAAAACAGTCCATTAATTTAGGAGGTTGTATAAGACATGTATCAGCATCAGATGACATTCTCTCAATAAGAGTGAAAACAGAGACAAAAATCGATAGGTTTAAAGATGTGTTTTCCCTCTTCCCTTTCATTAAAGAAGGAGTAGGAAAATGACCCAAAATTCGAAAGCTATTGCAATTTTCCTTGTTATTTTTGCTGTAGTCTTTGTTGCTGGATGTTCTGGCCAATCATCACCCCAAGAAAAAGAGATAGCGGACAGCACAGAGAACACAGGAGAACAAGCAGGGGAACAGCCTGACCAGTCCAAGGAATGGATGCAGACCACAAGCGCAGACGCTTTAAATGTATCAAACGCGGCAAACGAGCTTGCATCCGTTCTGAGCAAATCCGGAGATCCAACCCAAATCAAAGCCCTGACGCAGTACATTGAGACGGAAGCGGACACTGCCAGCTACGAAAGCGCACAATTTTATTATGACGATGATCTTGAGCCAGCAGTACAGAAATACGCTGATATGATGGGATCTTATGGAGCTTTTGCAAAGCGTATAGACATGTCTCTCGACCACATTAACGCCGGGGACACAGCATCAGCAGAAATCACAATAGAAGACGCGGCAGAATCTCTGACGAGAGGAAACACGTATTACGAAGAATATAAAACGATGATAGAAGACTTTAAGAAAAAACACCCAGAGACAGCTTAATAACTGTCGTAACTTTCCTATTTTTTCTTTCTTTTTTGCAATTCTCCCTCCGGCAAATCTACAGGAGGGATGTATGAGCACTCTTTCCTCCAGGAGAATACCCTCTTTCCTGTAGATGTCCCTGTCAGATCCCCTCAGATCCCTTTGTATCCATATAGGGATATTATGAGCGAAACTGACCATAAGGGCAAAAAGAAAATTCAATGCTGGATAAATCAAGATGTTTGGGATCTAATAGAATCCCTCGGATATACCAGCCCTACTGTAGCAGTTACAGATGCTTTTAACAAGATTAACCAGGACAGCTTCAGCCCTGTATATAGGAGTTTCGGGAGATGTTAAAGTAGATGTGGAAGGCTCAGGTACTGGAATTATTTTTTAGGCTGTCCCGGTTGGCTTCCTGCCTGTGAGAGTCACAAAGGTATATGTTGTTTCCGAAGGCGGAGCAAGCAATATTATAGCTCTATGGTGAACGCATGAAAACCGATTCCAGAGGATTTATAGCACTGATAGAGGATGATTATCAGAAGGTTCTGAAGAACCCTAAAAGCCGTATATCAGAGGCTTCTATACAATACCTGTTAGATATTGGAGCTATTACCCACGATCAGGAAGCCCTTTATTATATGGGATATGTGGAAGTCGTGAACAAAGAACTTAAAAACGCATACGAAAGCATTTAAAAGGAGTTGATACAAGCTCCTCTTTAACTGTCTAAATTTCTGAAATATTTTTTTTGTAAAATTTTGTTGGTATTCGACTGTGTAAATTTTTCAACAAAGCCGGCGTCGGTTTGACTGTATTAATATATCCACGCTCTTATAATAACACTTATTGAATTATAATATTCAGTGAATTTAATTGTACGTGTCTTTTCCTTTATTTGGATTTGTAGATCTCTCAGATATAGAAATCTTATAAATCCTAAGAATCACATGCCTTAGGCTTTGCTGTATTACATAGATACTCTTATAATAACATACTCTTATACCCATTAGTAACAACTACACACACTATTATATTATCACATATTAATATAATAATAACAATAACAATGATACTATATTAATGTAGTAATACTAATATTCTATACATATTATATGTAGTATCACTTATATATTATACTGTAACACTTTGTATATGATATACATGCACTGTACACATACTATATCATTACCTCTATGTGTAGTGAGCAAAGCACCGCACAGCCTAGCACAAAGGCACGTATAAGCCCATATAGGGCACTGATAGAAGATAATAAGATAACCCACTACATGCACATAGACAGTATAGAGAGCCTTATAATAGAGCCGCTATCGAGCCAAAAAGAGCACAAAAGAAAAAGAGTAGGGGATAATTAGAAGACCTTCTTAACTATCCATATCAAAGGGAAGAAGCCAATATAAAACGCTATATACAGAGGATACAGGCAGAGCCAGTATATAGTGAGCCACGTTAATTTAAACAGCAGGAAAACAGCCTTATACATGAGAGTAAAGATAAAGGCGATCCTGAACAACTTAAAGACATTAACCATTTTACTGCCGCCGAAACTGAGAATTCAAAAAGAAGGCCTGTTTTTTATTGACCTTCTATATTTTCCGGTTTTGACTTTTCGATATGCGCGCAAGTATCAGAAGGGCACGAATACCCCACAGGCACATAAGCACGTTTACCGTTTACTGTTTTCCGAATATAAGCAATCTGCAAGATTTCACCGCACACCGGGCATGTTGGTCTAGCTTCACAGCCGCGCTGTCCTTGATAATGTTTTTTAGAGTCGATCATATGTTCACCTGAAAAAAGGATTAGAGGAAAAAGGTATCCTCATAGTCTTTGTACTCTCTCTCGAAGTCTGCAAGAGTTCTAAGTTTTGCCTTTCCATCCTTGCAGATCCTGACCATTTTTACATTACCTTCGTTTATGAATTCAAATTCGTATCCTTTGGATTCATAGAACCGGATACCTTTTAAGAACCACTGGTTAAAGTCTAGTGGTTTGCTTGTATTGTTGTATCTCTGTTTTCCGTACCTTGCGTTTATGTGATGATGCTGGCATCCTGATACCCTGCCTAGTATTGCATTGGTCGCAGTTGTTATATTTCTGTATGTCATTTTGTATGATGCTCCTATTACTGTTGTGCAAATAGTAATAGGCATGCCAAGTATATATAATTTTGTATTTGGCATGCCATTTACTAAACAGATAGGAGCGAATTTTTAAATAAGTCTTGCAGATACAAAAGCAGGAAAGGCAGAAAAAAAATAAAAAACTAAACTTATATACTCAAGTTGCTTTATCTAAACTGTTGCTCTCGAGAGTCCTAATTGTCTCATTGTGCAGATGTTGAATAAATAAATATGAATGAAAGAAGCACATGAAGACGCTATAAGCAAAAGGCTAGAAGCGCATGGAAGCTTCGGAGTAAAAAATGCCATAAAACTTCGGAGTGTGAAATTACGAAAGTAGAAGTTGAACCGATAGAGCTTTTTGAGCTCGTCATGTTTACAGTCGTTCTCATAAGAATGATACTGTAATCACAAAAAGGGGCTCTCCTGACAACACATTTTCAAATAACAAAGTTTATCGCATCGAAAAGTAACAGGAGACGGTAGCATACCATGTAATTATTATCAAAGACCAACCCACCCAGTAGGAAAAATTGTAGAAGGAAAGCTGGTAACAAAGCAACCAGAAGAACTTGAAAAACGTTGTACAGCTCTTCATGTAGAATACTATCCAGAAGAACATGAGAAGAAAGAACTATGTAACGGCAATGATTTCAAAAAATGCAAACGTTATATGATGCGCCACGGCAAGAAGCCTATAGAAGAAAAATAAAAATTTGCCTGATAAAAAGTAAATCAGGAAAACTCTTCATTTAAACATAGTGGAAAACGTTGTTTAATCCAAATAGTAGCCCGATGCAGACAAGCACCAGTCTTTCAGAAGGCTCTTCGAATATGAAGACAAGGTTTTTATGCTTCAGTGTTATTTTCATATGTAACTCCTATTTTTCTTGTAAGCGTTCTCACAGGGTACGGGAATACTACTTTGAGAACACTTGCAAGAATAATGAATAGCTCGTTTTATATGTAATTTGCCCTACCTTTTGAGATGAATTTCAAAAGTAATAATGTATATTCTAGTATTTAATTCTTGGTTGTGTATTAGTATGTATTAGTATGTATTAATACGTATTTTCGGATTTAAAGGCTTAATAATCCTTCTTTAAGCCCCGTACTTTATAAACAACATGACGTGTTATTTATATCAAGGTTCTTTATTGATATAGCACGGACCATACTATATAAACTAGGAAACGAGAATTCTAAAAAAGGAAAGCACTAATACAATTGCCTCAATTTTAACAGCCTACAATCATATAGCAAAAATTTTGTTATAATTTATATATAACCTGACCATAAAACGCAGATACTATTGAATTTTAAATATTGACACGAGGGATTTAAATTACTACCAAAGAAAAAGAGCTATTAATGTCTTACGAAAATTGAAAATGCCCTTTTTGCAGTTCTGAAATTATTGATAACCCTATAAGATGTCCAGATTATGGTTACGTTTTTGAATGTGGTGAAGAAAACGCTTGCAAATACTGCGTCGAAGATAAAAAACCTGATCCAAACATTTATTGGTGTGAAGAATGTTCCAAGGGTTATAATTTCACAGAAAGATGTGAGATATCAAAGAATAACCTAGATCCTAAGAGCAAACAAAGTAGACTGACCGATCATCTTCATGATGAGTCTCAATAAGAAACTTATCTCTTTTTTCTTTTTCCTAAAAGCACATTGTAGCCCTCAATACCGACAGCAACCGCTATACAAATAATAACAATAATACCCGTAACATACCAACCTAAAGAATCCATACACAATTAATAACCACCCACATTAAAATATTTTTCTAATAGTTTACATCGGAATAAATGTCTCGTTTTTTTAATTATTACCGTACTATGCTTTTCCAAACAAGTTTATTCTACACACTATGCGAATACGCAAGTTTTGACCGATTACCGTTAGCGTTAAGGAAAACTCATTTCAAAAATCCACATAGGAAACATAGCAACCGATAGCTTGAGACACTGTTTAACCAATTTCGATAATGATTTCACTTACTAAAAAGCTTATAAGAAGTGAGCCAAAAATCAGCCTTTTATTCAGGACAGCCCGAAAAACGGAAGAAAGGATAATTAATATTAATGTCCTGTCTAAAAATCGAATCCTGCCTTATCCGGTTAAGTCAATTATCCAAAAGTACACTTTTTTTATCCTATCCAGGAAAATCACAATCGTGAATTATCCAAAATCAAATTACTTTGTAACTTTGTAACTTTCAAAAGAGTTGATCATGCAGAGAGGACGGGGGAAATCTCCAATCAAAAACAGTACACAGCTTTTAAGACAGTTCACTCTATTTTCAGAAGCTATAGATAGATAGATAGATTTTGATAGATATATCATATATACATATGGTATATCAGCAATTCTATACCATCTTTAGACCTTTTGCAAGGAAAATCAGTTGAACAATTCTAAGGCGATTTAAGACGCTTTCTTATGCAGGGGGCCTTGTAACCAGTCCACCCCGGATATGATACCCCCACAGTGAGCCTGAGCTTCAGCCTGTCCTCAAGATATTCAAGCAAATCTGATGGAATGAGCAAAGCACCGCACAGCCTGTAGGAGGGACAGTAATTACAGGTCTTCATGCAGAACATAAGCTGTAGATATCCCGAAGTGCCAGGTACGCAATAAAGACAAAATTCAGCAGTACCAATAAGAGAAAAGCAGAGCGGGAACAGCTTTTTTATGCTTTTTTGGACTCTTTAAGCTTAGATAGCAATGGGGAAATATTAAAAACGCTATCAGGCAATTTTTAGAAAGGTTAGTAAATAAAAGCTCAAAAGCTATGTATCAGGTTAAACGAAATGCTTTTTAGGTTCTGTTAAGGAAAAGAAGTACTCTAAGACCTACGATTAAATAGAATACATTGTGTATGACGAAAGGGAGAATAATAAGGAGACTGTTAACGGTTTTTACCCCTGCCAAGCTAAAAAGCACAGCAGGAGCAGTTTTTGTTTTAACCCTGTCATATCGCCGACATAGCAGGGTTCTGAACGTGTCGGTTACTATTGTTTTTTAATTACACTTAATTCTGATGGGAAAACAGAATTAGGAATAACAAAAAGTAATTCAACATCAAAATATAAAAATTGAATTATTCATTAGGTCAGGACATGTATATTATGAGAATTCTATTTTTTAATGTCCAACTGTCTAAAAGAATGTAAAACAAACTTTACATTTTGTTAGATATAATTAACATTGCTATACATGCACAGGGTATTAAATTATTTCAAAAGAGCGTATACTTTTTATGCCCTGAACGTTTAATTAGTTTGATGACTGAAGACAGAACTCCAGTAATGAAAAAGTGTTTACACTGTGGTTACTCCTGGCCGCAGAGGTTCGCAAACAGAACGCCGAAGACCTGCCCGAACTGCCATAATTACAACTATGACCAGCCCCGGAAGAAAGCACCACATATAAGACCAAACAGAAGAATTAAAAGAAGTCAAGAAGTAACGATTATTACTAAAAGTAATATTTCATAACGAAGATATAACTGAGAGTAACGAAAGAAAAAGAAAAGAAAACAAAGGCAGAAGACAGTTTTATAGTTTGGCGACCCTAAAACTGCTTCCTGCGGACTGACTCAATAGTAAGAGTAAGTTAAAAACCATCTCACAATGGAATATTTATTACTTTTTTCTATTTAGTCTTTTCGCTTGATGGTGAAAAGTTTCCCGCCTTTGTTTTCGGGAAAAATGATGAAGATGAAAAGATTAAGTGAAAGAAACCCAACACAGAAACCTATAGAAGCCTGTCCTCGGAAGAGTCCGGACAGAAGGACTGTTTCAGCTTGGGAAATATACGAGATGTTCCAACAGGGACATATAGAAGTTTTTAAAACCACAAGGGCAGGAGCTACAACTTCCTTAAACGCAGAATCGGGGAACAGAGATGAAAAGTTTACTTGTATAGTTCCCACAAATAAGATAGCAGATGAAACTATTGTTAGGGACTCTATAAAGTTCTGTGAGAAGCGGGGACTCGATGTTATACATGTAAAGTCTAACATGAACTGTATTAAAAATCAGGAACTATGCGAAGAATACCCCGACCTTAAGGAATTGCATTACCTGCCACTTGCGGATAAGTGCGAGGACTGCGAGCACTATGATTACTGTCCTATCACAGCCCCACTGAGAAGACCTAACGCTAACGGATTTGTATTGACTTATGCGAAGGTTGCCGCCTTACAGCTTGCAGTTATGTCCAGGGAAGGGACAACGGCAGAGAAGATATTAAACAGCATAGCAGGAAGCCGAAATATTATTCTCGATGAAGTCCACGAACTGCAATACGGAAGGCAACAGGAATACATAGTTTATGACAACAAAAACGGATACAGGACAGACTTTAATAAATATAATTCTGCCTGTCAGGACTTCGAATATATCAAGAACGTTATAGAGCAAATGAAAGCAATAGCAGAGGACGACACTTTTAAGATAAAAGTTCATGAAGTCCTCGGAGGCGCGGAGAGTCCGAAATACTGGAATCACCGCCTAAGCCTTGATTACAGTAATCCAGCTTTCAAGGGACAGGAGAGAGCCGCAATAGGAAAGGAAACAGCAGGCTTTATTAAAGAACTGATCGAGCTTACCAAAAACAGAAGGGACTATAATTTGAGCATGGAGGACATTAAAGCCCTTCTTGAGTTTAACGCCATCGGAAAAAGCCTTAAGCTGTCTATCAATGCTATCAAGGACAACGGCATAATTAATATAAAGGTTTCCGCTCTCGATTTCTTGTATGCAGACACTATAAGAAACTTTACTATGAGTATGCAGGGAGAAGGTAGAAGGATAATATTAACTACTGCTACCTTTTGCAGTAAGGACTATTCAGATTTTTTTAGGGGGAAAGTCTCACCTCTTAGAATCACATTCGGCAGACAAGGTGACCCAACAAACAATAATGAAAAAATGCTGATTCTTGCAGATAATAAGAAGTATAACGCCATAGGCGACAGGTCACGCTATAAGATGCGCCCTGAAATTATCAGCAGATGTATAGATATTCTGGAATCCTACGAAGGCGAGGAAGTCCTTATAATTGCACTGAGCGAGAGGGAAGCCCGAAGTATTGAAAAAGGACTCAAGGAAGCAGGAAAGTCCCACCCTGTAATTTATTATAAAGGCTCGGATACTATCGGAGTAACAGCGAAAGCCCGGATAATGATTGCTATAGGAATAGCAAACAAACCCTTAAACGCTTTCGACTCAATCACCGAAACAGTAGAAGAGTCTAAAAAACTTTTATACGAGTCGGTACACTGCGACACATGGCAGGCTTGGAGCAGAGTAAAAGACCCAAACGGAAAGAACCCCTCTGTAGTATTCGCCCTTGGATGCTGTATAGACGATGTAAGAGCCTGTGTTAAGTGGGGATTTAACAGGCAGATAACCGGGATAGAGGAACACCGGAACGGATGCAGGAACAAATTAACCATAGAATATGAAGGTTCAGGAATTACTCAACCAAAAATAATTCACTGCAAAAACTTTGAAGAAATGGTTACCCATGCAGGAAACCACCGTCAACTGTCTAAAAAAGTCTTTCTAAATTCAAAGAACCGTCTATGTAATATTATAGACGGTTTTTCCGATTTTGAGAGCAAAGTTTACACAGTTAACGAGGAATTCATCAAATTAATCATTAACAGGGAAGATCTTTATAAACTTTATAACCCTGTAACAACTCGATATTTTGATGTAAAAAAGAGCATTTCCAGCAAAGACATTAAAGACCACCTTTCCGGGAAAATGACTATAGGAGGCTACCAGATCGACAACAATACCAATCTTGTAAAATGGCTTTGTTTCGATGTGGATGCACACCCTAAGCCGGAAGCAACAAAGGCAGAGATAAAAGCCTGTATAGAGGAAGCAGAGAAGCAGAAAGGACAGCTTGAGGAATTCCTGAATAAGTTGAACATTCCTTTTGTTCTGGAACTTTCAGGAAGGGAGCACTCTTATCACTTCTGGATATTCCTTAAACCTGTGGACGCTTCAGCCGCTTATGCTTTTGGCAGGGACATTATAAGGGAATTGGGATATAAGCCGAATACTGATATAGAGGTATTCCCGAAGCAGGAGCACATAAACCCGGACGAGTTCGGGAACTTTGTTAAGCTACCCCTCGGAATTAAAAGCGGGCAGAAGTCGAAGATAATGCAGGGTGGGAAGTTTCTTCGGAAGATTTCAAACCTTGAGATAAAATTCATTGATATTGCAGGTTACAAGGCTTATGTAGACGAAGCGAAGGAAGCTCGGAAGAAAGCCGCCAGAGCCACAGAGAATCCCACAGTAAACACCGTAAGCATAGGAGAGTACAAGGTTAAGCCCTGCGTTTTAACAGCTTCTAAGATGCTGTTACACGGTGAGGGAGATGCAGGAAACTTCACCCGCGTATTCATAGCAAGGGAGCTAATAAGCGCAGGGATGCAACCCGGAGATATCTGCAAGTTCTTTGAAACTCAGCCGGACTATAACAAAGAAAAAACCCTGTACCACATCGGGCAGATAATGAAAAAGGATTATCCCCCTATACCCTGCCACACTGTTTATGAGAAGGTTAACAACTTTATAGGCTGTGAGGACTGCCCGAACTTCTGGAAGTGTGGAGTTTATTGACTCCCTCTTCCCGGCACTTATCCGACACTTTCCAGCCCTTACCCTGTAGGCATGGCGGTAGGGAGTGACCGAAGGGAACGGGTGTCTGACCCTACAGATTGATACCTAACTATCAATAGGCTTGGTTGTTAAAAATTAGTTTTTACCTCCAAATTCTAATCATATATCAGAAAATGCAAAGTTACATAAATATTTAGTAACCTTTTGTTTGATATTATAGAGGTAGAAGAATGAAATTACTGGGAAAATCCAAAGTCATGAAACATAAGGTAAAACCAGAGATTACATATCCTTTAGTAAGGCTCCCACAATCTGAAATAAACCTTGCCGGAGAAACAGCTTATGTTTTCAAAACAGAGCTGAACGGTAAGCCATTATATGTAATCGCACTTGAAGAAGAGCTTAACTGTGAACTTAAAGTTACACAACCAATAGTAAAATCTGACCTAGAAGCAAGAATAGAAGCATTAGAAAAGAAGTTCTATACGCACTTAGAATCCGAAAACAAGGAAGAAACAGAGAGTGGGCCCGCTGAGATTCGAACTCAGGATCCCCGCCGTGTAAAGGCGATGTCATAACCGACTAGACCACGAGCCCAGTTTGCTGCTAATAACATTCTTTA
>Ga0265295_1005857_pt1 | contig 15338 bp, 11 predicted proteins | sample Munlansysbiofilm_FD_192503 | JGI IMG/M metagenome (GOLD analysis project Ga0265295, IMG submission 192503) | Leachate microbial communities from a municipal landfill in Southern Ontario, Canada - Methane capture system biofilm | ecosystem: Engineered > Solid waste > Landfill > Unclassified ... | reverse complement strand
AGCGCCCAGGCCGCGATCAAGGCGGCCCAGGCTCAGGTGACGGCAGCCCAGGCCGCAATCGAAGCGGCCCAGGCGCAGGTGGTGGGGGCGCGTTCCGCGGTGGTTGCGGCTGAGGCGACGATTGCCCGGGTCGAGGCCGACATCCAAGACAGCCAGCTCAAGTCGCCCCGCGACGGTCGGGTGCAGTACCGCGTTGCCCAAGCCGGCGAGGTGCTTGCCGCCGGCGGCACGGTGTTGAATCTGGTTGATCTCAATGACGTCTACATGACCTTCTTCCTGCCTGAAATGGCGACCGGCAAGGTGGCGATGGGCGGAGAGGTGCATCTGGTGCTGGACGCCGCCCCCACTTATGTGATCCCGGCCAAGGTTTCGTTTGTGGCCAGCACCGCCCAGTTTACCCCCAAGACGGTGGAAACCGCCAGCGAACGCCAGAAGCTGATGTTCCGGGTCAAGGCGCAAATCGATCGTGAACTGCTGCAGAAGCACCTCAGCCTGGTCAAGACCGGTCTGCCGGGGGTGGCCTGGATCAAGCTCGATCCGCAGGCCCCGTGGCCGGCCGAGCTGGCAATCAAGGTTCCCCAGTGAGCGCAGACCACGCAAACGCAGGCCCAGTGGCGCGGCTGATCAACGTCAGCCTGCATCACGGCAAAATCGTGGCGCTCGACAACGTCAGCCTGGATATTCCAGCCGGACGGATGGTGGGTCTGATCGGACCCGATGGGGTGGGCAAGTCGAGCCTGTTGTCGCTGCTTGCCGGCGCCCGCGCCGCCCAGCAGGGCCAGGTGGAGGCGCTCGGCGGCGACATGTCCCAAAGCCGGCATCGCGAGGCGGTCTGCCCGCGCATTGCCTACATGCCGCAGGGGCTCGGCCGCAACCTTTATCCAACGCTTTCCATCGAGGAGAACCTCCAGTTTTTCGGCCGTCTGTTTGGTCACACCGCCGGCGAGAGACGGCGGCGCATTGACGTCCTTACCGCCAGCACCGGTCTCAAGCCCTTCCTGGCGCGCCCGGCAGGCAAGCTTTCGGGCGGCATGAAGCAAAAGCTGGGACTGTGCTGCGCCCTGATTCACGATCCTGACCTGCTGATTCTCGATGAACCCACCACCGGCGTTGATCCGCTTTCGCGCAGCCAGTTCTGGGATCTGATCGACCAGATCCGCACCGAGCGCAGCGACATGAGCGTGCTCGTCGCCACGGCCTATATGGAGGAGGCCGACCGCTTCGACTGGTTGGCGGCCATGGACAGCGGCAAGGTGCTGGCCACCGGAACCCCGGCCGAACTCCATGAACAAACCGCCACTGCCACCCTGGAGGCCGCCTTCATCGCCCTGCTGCCCGAAGAAAAGCGGCGCGACCACAAGGAGATCATTGTGCCGCCACTAGCGGCAGGCGCCGATGACGAGATAGCCATTGAGGCCCAAGGCCTGACCATGCGCTTCGGCGATTTTGTGGCTGTGGATCATGTCGATTTTCGCATCCGGCGCGGCGAAATCTTCGGGTTTCTTGGTTCCAACGGCTGCGGCAAATCAACCACCATGAAGATGCTCACCGGCCTGCTGCCGGCAAGCGAAGGGCAGGCCAGGCTCTTTGGCCAGGTGGTCGACAGCGCCAATCTCGACACCCGCCGGCGCGTGGGCTACATGTCGCAGGCATTTTCGCTCTACGGCGAACTCACGGTGCGTCAGAACTTGGTGCTGCACGCGCGGCTGTTCAAGCTCATGGAGACCGATATTCCCGCGCGGGTGGACGAGATGGTTCATCGGTTTGGGCTGGGCGAGGTTCAGGACAGCCTGCCGGAAAAACTGCCGCTCGGCCACCGTCAGCGTCTGTCCCTGGCCGTGGCCATGGTCCATAAGCCTGAGCTGCTGATTCTTGACGAACCGACCTCCGGGGTCGATCCCGTGGCTCGTGATCTGTTCTGGCAACTGATGATCGATCTGGCCCGCAACGACCGAGTGACGATCTTCATCTCCACCCATTTCATGAACGAGGCCGAGCGCTGCGACCGCATCTCGCTGATGCACGCCGGTCGGGTGCTGGTGAGCGACACGCCCGCCGCATTGGTCGTCCAGCGCCATTCAAAAAACCTCGAGCAGGCCTTCATCGCCTACCTCGAAGAAGCAGCCGGCAGCACGGAAGAGGATCCGGCCGCCCCGGAAGCTGCCCCGCCTGCGGCCCCCGTTGCCGCACCGGCGGCCACACGGCCTGCCCGTTTCAGCTTCGGCCGGGCCTGGAGCTATACGCTGCGCGAGACGCTGGAACTCAAGCGCGATCCGATGCGCGCCACCCTTGCGCTCCTGGGCACGGCTATCCTGATGTTCATCATGGGCTACGGCATTAATCTGGATGTGGAAAACCTCTCCTATGCCGTGCTGGATCACGACCAGACCATGCTCAGCCGGAACTACGCACTCAACCTTTCCGGTTCGCGCTATTTCATCGAAAAAGCGCCGATCATCGACTACACCGATCTCGACCGGCGGATGCGTAACGGCGAACTGGCTCTGGCCGTCGAGATCCCCCCGGGATTCGGCCGCGATCTCCAGCGCGGCGTCAAGGTGCAGATTGGCGCCTGGGCGGACGGTGCCATGCCGACCCGCGCCGAGACCGTGCGCGGCTATGTGCTGGCCATGCACCAGATGTGGCTGGCCGATGTGGCGGTGCATCGCCTGGGCAGAACCCTGGGCGCGAGCCACACCCTGGAAACCCGGTACCGCTACAACCCGGACGTCAAAAGCCTGCCGGCCATGGTGCCGTCCATCATCCCGATGCTGCTGATGATGATCCCGGCCATGCTGACCGCCTTGTCGGTGGTGCGCGAAAAGGAGCTGGGCTCGATCATCAACCTCTATGTCACCCCGGTCACGCGCAGCGAATTCCTGCTGGGCAAGCAGTTGCCGTACATCGTGCTGGCGATGTTGAATTTTCTCCTGCTCACGGTGCTGGCGGTGACCCTGTTCGGGGTGCCGGTCAAGGGCAGTTTTTTCACCCTGGCGCTGGCCGCCTTGATCTTCGTGGTCTGTTCCACCGGCTTTGGCCTGCTGGTCTCGACCTTCACCAACAGCCAGATCGCGGCCATGTTTGTGACTATGATCGGCACCATCATTCCCTGCGTGCAATTCTCCGGTTTGCTCAACCCGGTGTCGTCGCTTGAAGGTATTGGCGCCTTGATCGGCCGCATCTATCCGGCCACTCATTTTCTGACCATCAGCCGGGGCGTGTTCAGCAAGGCCCTCGACATCACCCACCTTACGTTCTCGTTCTGGGCGCTGCTGGCGGCGGTGCCGGTGATTCTCGGGTTGGCCGTCGTGCTGCTCAAAAAACAGGAGTCCTGAAATGCGCCTGTCGTTTGCCAATATGGGTCGTCTCGGCGTCAAAGAACTGTGGAGCCTGGCGCGCGATCCAATGATGCTGGTGCTGATCGCCTACACCTTTACGGCGTCCATCTACATTGCCGCCACCGCCATGCCGGAAAACATGCACAACGCCGCCATCGCCATTGTCGATGAAGACGGCTCGCCGCTGTCGGCCCGCCTGGTCGCCAGCTTCTACCCGCCGCATTTCAAAATGCCGCGGATGATCTCGCTGTCTGAGGTTGACGCCGGCATGGACAACGGCGAATATACCTTTGTCCTCGACATCCCGCCGAATTTCCAGCGCGAGGTGCTGGCCGGGCGTGCGCCGGCAGCCCAGCTCAATGTGGATGCAACCCGCATGACCCAGGCCTTCACGGGCAGCGGCTATATCCAGCAGATCGTCGCCGGCGAGGTCAGCGGATTCCTGCAGAGCGCCCGCAAAACAGCCGGCCTGCCGGTTGATTTGGTCCTGCGGATGCGCTTCAATCCCAATCTGGAGCAGGCTTGGTTCGGGTCGCTGATGGAGATCATCAACAATGTCAACATGCTCTCCATAATTCTGACCGGGGCGGCGTTGATCCGGGAACGCGAGCACGGTACCATCGAACATCTGCTGGTCATGCCGGTAACCCCGGCGGAAATTATGCTGAGCAAGGTCTGGTCGATGGGACTGGTGGTGCTGCTGGCGGCGCTGATCGCGCTGGTGTTTGTGGTGCAGGGGGTCTTGCAGGTACCGGTGCAGGGATCGATTGTCCTGTTCATGCTGGCGGCGGCATTGCATCTGTTTGCCACCACCTCCATGGGCATTTTCCTGGCCACGCTGGCGCGGTCCATGCCGCAGTTCGGCATGCTTTTGGTGCTGGTGCTGCTGCCGTTGCAGCTGCTTTCCGGCGGCTCCACCCCGCGCGAAAGCATGCCCCAACTCGTGCAGGACGTGATGCTGGCAGCGCCCACCACCCATTTTGTGGCAGCGGCGCAGGCCATCCTGTATCGTGGCGCTGGATTTGACGTGGTGTGGCCGCAGTTTCTGGCGGTTGTGGTGATCGGCGTGGTGTTGTTTTTCGCTTCACTGGCCCGCTTCCGCAAAACCATCAGTCAGATGAACTAAAGACCGGTCCCAAAGTGCAGCTCAGCTTCGTTTCGAACATCGAAAAATTGCACAGGGCCGTGTTGTTGCGAGCGGCCACGAAAGCGGAGGCCGGCTTATAGAGCGAACCGGTGATCATCGAGGAACCGGCGCGGCAGGCACAGCTGTTCAAGGACGGGGAGAGTCTCCTGCCGGTTGCTTCTGCCGTTTTCCCCTCAGATAAACAGCCGGGAGAACCGATGCTTTAAAAGAGAGGTAATCGATAATGCTCAGAAAACTGCACCATTGGTGGCAAGAATGTCGCTCCAGCTTCTGGTTCGTCCCTGCTGTGGTAGTTCTGGACTCCGTGGTGCTCGCCATCGTCCTGATTACCGTGGACTCGACCATCGACCTGCCTGTCATCGAGCGATGGCCATTACTTTTCGGCTCCGGTGCAGCCGGTGCTCGCGGTCTGCTCACAGCCGTTGCCGGCTCGATGATCACCGTGGCCGGGGTGGTGTTTTCCATCACCCTGGTGGCCCTTTCTCTGACGTCCAGTCAGTACACGTCACGGGTCATCCGTACTTTTATGCGCGACCGCGTCACCCAGGTGGTGCTCGGCGTGTTCGTCGGCATCTTCGCCTACTGCCTGGTGGTGCTGCGGACCATTCGCGGGGGTGACGAAGGGGCGTTTGTTCCAGCGCTGGCCGTGCTGGCTGGATTGATTGTCGCTTTTGTCGGCATCGCCTCTCTGATCTATTTCATCCATCACATTTCGGTGTTGATTCAGGCGTCGAGCATTATTGCCGCGACCGCAGAAGAGACAATCGCGGCCGTGGATCGCCTGTTTGCCCAGGAACTGGACGATGACGACCGGGACGGCATCCTCTGGCCGTCTTTTGCCAATCAGCTTTGGTCGGCGATCCCGGCCCGGAAGACCGGTTACATCGAATCTTTCGACACGGGCGCGCTCCTGGATGTGGCCCGCGATAGCGGGACAATCCTGCGGATGGAACACGGCATCGGGGATTTTATCATCGAGGGCGCACCGCTGCTTTCGGTGATGGGCCCGGGCAGCGTCGACGATGAAACAACGGCCAAGCTGAATGCGGCCTATAGCGTCAGCCGTCAGCGCACGGTGGAAACCGATGCCGCCTTCGGCATCCGGCAGATCGTGGACATCGCCATGAAAGCGCTTTCGCCCGGCATCAACGACACCACGACCGCAGTAATGTGCATCGATTACCTGGCCGCGATCATGGTCCGGCTTACGACCCGTAAGTTTGCCCCCTCCCACTGCCTGGATCAGGGAAAACTGCGTCTCATGACCCGAGGCCCGAGCTTCGAAAGTCTGTTGGCCGAAGCCTTCGACCAGATCCGGCAGAATGGTGCGGGCAACGTCGCCATCATGGTGCGGCTGCTCGACGCCCTGCACACCATTGCCGGTCAGACCGCCGATCCAGGCCGAAGGCGGGCGGTTGGCGAACGAATGCAATGGGTCGCTGAGTTGGCCGAACGCACCATCGGATCCCCGTACGACCGGGCAAGATTTGCGGGCAAACTGGCACGGGTACGTGAAGCCTTTGAAACCAGGGCAATTATATCAACGCACGAACAACCGACAAGGGACGGGGAATGAACATCACAGGCAAAGATTTTCGCGTGCCGGAAGGTGAAAAAATCAACCTTGAAAAATGGCCGACTTCGGTCAAATCACTGTACACTTCAAAGAAAAAATACAAAAAACTCCTCGAAAAACAGGTGGAAGAGTTGAGTGATCTGCAACGCATGCATTACGCATCCAACCGTCATGCCCTGCTGCTGATCTTTCACGGTATGGACTCCGCCGGAAAAGACGGAGCCATCCGGCACGTGATGTCGGGGGTCAATCCCCAGGGATGTCAGGTGTTCAGTTTCCAACATCCCAGTGCGGAGGAACTGGACCATGATTTTCTCTGGCGCACGACGTGCCGTCTGCCGGAACGCGGGAGGATCGGCATCTTCAATCGTTCCTACTACGAGGAAGTGCTCATCGTTCGTGTCCATCCTGAGATCCTCCACGGCCAGGGCCTGCCGGACGGGTTGCTTGAAGAGCAGGCCATCTGGCAGGAGCGGTATCGATCCATCATCGACCTGGAGGCCCATCTCCACCGCAATGGCACCCGCATCGTCAAATTCTTCCTGCATCTTTCCAGGGAAGAACAGCGAAAGCGCTTTCTCGATCGGATAGACGAGCCTGAAAAGAACTGGAAATTCAGTGTGGCCGACATCGAAGAGCGGCAATTCTGGATGCAGTACATGGAGGTCTATGAGGCGTGCCTGAGCGCGACGAGTACAGAGAGTGCGCCGTGGCATGTGGTGCCCGCCGACGACAAGAAGAACGCCCGGCTGATTATTTCGCAGATTATTCTCGAGACGTTCAAGGCCCTCAACATCAGCTATCCTGTGGTCAGCGAAAAGCGCCGGCAGGAATTGCTGTCCATCCGCCATCGACTGACTTCAGGTGACGAATGATCCCTGCACATGGAATCTCTACCAGCCCATTGGTGGATGCGGCGCTGTACAAATCACCGAAATATGTACTACATATACGTTCAGGGTCGTTGCCGGCAGCCACTCTGCGCCCCAACCTGTGAACAGGTCATCAACGCCCCCGCTGTTTGACCAGCGGTGGAAAATTGATGGGGCCAAGGATCTTCCTTTGGGGTTCTCCAAAGAGAGGGTGGTCCATAAATGCAAAAAAAAACAGGAGGAACGAACATGACGCAGAAGAACAATGTACTCACCACCGATGCACTGGCCGAATTGACAGCGGTGCACCAGCCGCCGTGCCTCTCACTGTACCAGCCGACCCATCGGCACGGTCCCGGGAATCAGCAGGACCAGATCCGGTTTGCCAATCTTGTCAAAGAACTGGAGGCATCGCTCCGGCAAAAGTATCCGTCTGCCCAGACCCGGCTCCTGTTGCAGCCATTTGAAGATCTCGCCAGCGACCAGAGCTTCTGGAGCCATACTTTGGATGGATTGGCCGTGCTGGGTGGGTCGAGCCTGTTTCGAGTGTTCCGGCTGCAATGGCCGGTGGCTGAATTGGCTGTCGTGGCTGACAGCTTTCACACCAAGCCCCTGCGGCGTTTTCTCCAGTCGGTCGACCGCTATCAAGTCCTGGGATTGAGCATCGGCAAGGTTCAGCTTTTCGAGGGAAACCGTGACGCGCTTGACGAGATCGATCCGGCCCCGGGAGTACCGCGGACGATCACCGAGGCGTTGGGAGCCGAGTTGACCGAACCGCACCAGACCGTCGCCTCCTATGGCGGTGTCGGCGGAGGGAGCAGGCCGATGCACCATAGCCACGGGGGGAAGAAGGACGAGGCTGATATCGACGCGGAGCGATTTTTTCGGGCCGTCGACCGGGCCGTGCTCGAGCACTCTTCCCGACCTTCGGACCTGCCGTTGATCCTGGCGGCGTTGCCGGAGCATCACCATCTTTTCCGCCGGGTGAGCCGGAACCCGTTGCTGATGACGGAGGGGCTCATGATCAATCCCGATGCCCTGACCGTTGATGAGCTTCGCCAACGTGCCTGGCAGGTCGTCGAGCCGCAGTATCAGGCGCGACTGGCTGCACTGGCCGACGAGTTTATGGCGGCGAAATCCAAAGGGCTTGGCAGTGACGACCTCGAACAGGTTGCTCAGGCCGCCGCCGCAGGAAGGGTTGCCACGCTGATGCTCGAGGCCGATCGCCGGATTGCCGGCCGACTGGACGGTTCGACCGGCCGGGTCGAGGTTGCCGATCTGAGCCACCCGCAAGTCGATGACCTGCTTGACGATCTGGGCGAGCTGGTCGGCACGATGGGAGGCCGGGTCGTCGTCATACCGGCCGAACAAATGCCTGGGAAGACGGGCCTGGCGGCCATCTACCGGCATTGAAACCACCACCATAAAAAAGGAGATAACCACTAAAGCCTCGAAAGAGCTGGTGAAAGAGCATCGCGGGATCCAATTTATGCTTCGTGTCCTTGAGGCTGTTTCACGTCGAGCGGACGCCGAAGAAACTCGACACAGCCGGGCATGTTCGAGACCGCGATAGCTGCCATTTGTATCAATGGTCTATTCTCATTTGAGGATATCGCGCAGAAATTTACCCCTATTGCCTGTGCCGTATCAATGGCTGGGTGAAGGAGAACCGCATGATCCCGCCATCCGCCACCGAACCAGCCAAGGGCATAGCCTGGCATAACCGTTCTACCGAGGAAGTACTGGCAGAACTTGGTTCCAACGCGACCGGACTCTCGGCTGCCGAAGCTGCGCAACGCCTTGTGGCCAACGGCCCGAACCGGTTGCGGGAAGGCAAGCGCATCAGTTCGCTGCAGATTTTTCTCGATCAGTTCAAGAGCCTGATCATCTGGATTCTCATCGCAGCCGGGGTGATTTCCGCCGTGATGGGTGAAGTTGTCGATGCCATCGCCATCCTCGCCATTGTTGTCCTGAACGCTGCCATCGGTTTCTACCAGGAGTTCAACGCCGAGGAGTCAATTGCAGCACTCAAGAAGATGACCGCGCCCCGGGCCAAGGTGCGGCGCGATGGGGCCATCACGTCCATCCCGGCCTCGGAAATCGTCGTTGGCGACATCCTCGCGCTGGAAGCCGGGGACTTGGTGGCTGCCGATGCCCGGCTGCTGGAAGCGGCATCGCTGAGGTGCATCGAATCGGCCCTGACCGGCGAATCGGCAGCGGTGGCGAAAGATCCCGCGACATTGGCTGGGAGCGATGTCCCCCTTGGCGACCGCGCCAACATGGTGTTCATGGCCACCGCTGTTGCAGCGGGTACCGGTCTGGCTGTCGTTGTGGCCACGGCCATGCACACCGAGCTGGGCCGCATCGCCGGACTGCTGGCAAAGGAGGGTGCGGAAGAAAGCACCCCGTTGCAGAAGAAACTCGATTCGGTTGGCCGTATCCTCGTCTGGGCGGCGCTCGGCATCGTTGCCTTGCTTTTCGGGCTGGGGATGCTTCGCGGGACCAATCTCTATGAATTGACCATGACTGCGGTCAGCCTTGCGGTGGCCGCTGTACCGGAAGGCTTGCCGGCCATCGTTACGGTCGCGCTGGCGCTTGGCGTGCTGCGCATGTCGCGCCATCACGCGCTCGTACGCAGGCTGCCGGCAGTCGAGACGCTCGGTTCGACGACCATCATCTGTACGGATAAAACCGGGACCCTCACTGCCGGTGAAATGACCGTGCGCGGGCTCTATGTCGCCGGCCAAAGCTTTGAGGTGACCGGTGACGGCTACGGGCCGGACGGTGAAGTCCGTTTAGCGGGCAAGAAACCGGCGGCCGAATACACGGCGCCGCTGCTCGAACTGGCGACCGTTCTTATCGGAAGCAACAATTCACATCTCGTTGAAGAAGACGGCGATTGGCGTACCGTCGGCGATCCCACCGAAGGGGCGTTGCTTTCGGCGGGCACCAAGGCCGGCGGCAACCGCAAGCAGATCGAGTCGGAACTGCCGAAGCACCATGAAATTCCTTTCGATTCCGACCGAAAGCGGAGCACGGTGATTCGCAGGATGCCGGATGGCAGGCTCCGCGCCCTGATCAACGGTGCGCCCGATGTGTTGCTGGAGCTCTGCACGGAGATCTCCACCGGTACCGGAGTCCGGCCCATGACGGACGAGGATCGCCGGAGCATTGAGACGCAGAACACCGCAATGGCAGAGCAAGCCTTGCGGGTGCTCGGATCGGCCTATCGCGACCTGGACAACGCTTTGCCCTCCGAGCTCACAGCCGAAACCGTCGAGCGCAATCTGGTGTTCGTCGGCCTGACAGGCATGTATGATCCGCCGCGACAGGAGGCCAAAGACGCCGTGGCCAAGTGTCGCGCCGCCGGCATTCGGGTGGTGATGATCACCGGCGACCATCCACACACCGCGGCAGCTATTGCCCGGGAAATCGGCCTCGCCACCGGCGACGAATCAGTGATCGCCGGAATCGAGATGGAGAACATATCCGAAGACGAGCTCCGGCAGCGGGCGCTGAAAACCGTTGTCTATGCCCGCGTCACCGCCCTGCACAAACTACGCATTATCCGTGCCTTGAAAGCCGATAAAGAGGCAGTGGTGGCCATGACCGGGGATGGCGTCAACGATGCCCCGGCCATCAAAGGCGCCGACATCGGCATCGCCATGGGACAATCGGGCACGGAAGTCACCAAGCAGGCCGCGGACATGATCATCACCGATGACAACTTCGCCACCATCGTTCTGGCCGTCGAAGAAGGCCGCGGCATATACGACAACATCCGTAAAACCCTGCAATACCTTCTGGCGGGCAATACGGGCGAACTGCTGCTCATGACGATCTGCGTCGCCATAGGTTTACCGTCGCCCCTGCTGCCGATTCACCTGCTGTGGATCAACCTGGTCACCGATGGCCTGCCCGCGCTCTGCCTGGCCACCGACCCCATCGACCCCGACGTGATGCAACGCCGCCCGCGCCCCAGAACAGAGAGCATGACGGACCGCAGCTTCCTCCGCTCGATGCTGCTCACCGGCGTTCTCACGGCGGCCGTGGCCTTTGCTGTGTATTTTTACGTCCTGCAGACGGAATCCCTGGAAACGGCGCGTACCTACGCCTTCACCGTGCTGGTCTTTGCCGAGCTCTTGCGGTCCTTTGGCGCCCGCAGTGAAACCAAGCAGGTCTGGCGCATCTCGTTGTTCACCAACCTCAACCTGGTCCTCGTGGTCGCCGTCTCTTTCGGTTTCCAGGTGTGGAGCCAACACAATGCGATTCTGGGTCGAGTGCTCAAGACGTCGTTCATGCCGCTCACCGATTGCTTGCTGCTGCTGGCCGTGGGCACCATTCCGCTCTTGGTTCTGGAGGGGGTCAAGATGGTGCGGAGAGCCAGGCGGTGAACGGGAAGGGCCACCCCAGGGGGCCGCAAGCGTTGGCCCGCTGGCCAAGCAGGCTTTGGCACAACCTACGCCGGGCCTGGACGGTTGTTGGCTGTGCCGGAACAAGGTTTGCGGGCATCGGCGGGACACAGTTGGCCGGAGCCTTTGCCTTCAATGCTTTTTTCTCACTGTTTCCGCTGATGATTCTCCTGGTCACGGTTGTTTCGACCTTTGTCGACAGAGATATCGCCGGCAAAGAGGTTATCGCCGCTATGCAGGGATATGTTCCCATTAGCGGCGAGATGCAGCAGTCTGTTTCCAGTGCCATCGCCGGCGTCATCAATGCACGCGACAAGGCAAGCACGTTTGCTTCTCTCGCCTTGGCCTGGACCGCCTTTCAATGTTTTGCCACCCTGATCGTGGCCACCAACCGCGCCTGGGGCAGCACGGCCTACAATTGGTGGCGTTTGCCGCTGAAAAGCCTGATTCTGCTCGGCAGCACCGTGGGAGCGGTTCTGCTGGGGATGGCCGTGCCGGTGCTGATGCGCATGGCCAGGAGCTGGCTGTTTCCCGCCTATGAGTACCGTTTGTGGGTCTATGGCCTGGTCAGCTTTTTCATCCCCTCGGTGGTGGTGTTCGCCGGCCTGCTCCTGTTCTACCGCTTCGCTCCGAGCCGGCCCACGCGGTTTGTCGAAGTCTGGGCCGCCGCCCTGTGCGCCACGGTGCTCTTGCGGGCGGGGGAAAACCTGTTCATCGTCTACCTGAAAGACTATGCCACCTTGAACGCGGTCTACGGAACCTTCGGTGGCATCATGGCCCTGCTGCTGTGGATCTTTCTTTCCGGAGCCGTGTTCATTTTTGGAGCCTGCCTGTGCGCAGGCCAGGCAGAACTTCAGGCGCCTCCGTCAAAAACGACTGAGGAGCAGGCAGCGTAGGGGCCGTGCTGCAGGGTGGTTCTGGCCGCTGGTTCACCAAGCGATACTTTTTTTCAGGAAAACGGAGGGGAGAGGCCAGGAAAAATATCGAAAGACAGTGACTTGTTCCGTTGACAGGCATCGATCGGGAACACAGTGTTAGCATGAAAGACGTATCGCCCCCGCGGGCAAACCGGACCCTGCCGGTCAGGCGGCCTCTGCGTAAACTGCAGCGGCGTTCCCCATTGCACCTTTTTAAGGAGAACCCCCCATGTCCTGTGCCCGATCCTCTTTACGACGCATCACCGGAGTCCTTCTTTTTGCCCTGCTGGTCTGTCAACCAATCATTGGAGCGGCGCGCACCATCGAGGATGTTTCGTTTCAAGAGAGCGTCAGCATCGATAACCAACAGGTCCCGCTTCGGGGTGCCGCACTGCTGCGCTGGCTGAAAATCTTCAAGGTCTACGTGGCCGCTCTGTACCTGCCTGAAAACGTCCCTGCCAAGGAGGTCCTCGCCGATATCCCCAAGCGTCTTGAAATAAGCTATCTCGTCGACATACCCGGGCCGGATTTCGGCAAGGGGGCGGAAGCGGTTCTGGAACGGCATCACAGCGCCAGCGAACTGGCCCGCCTGCGAAGCCGCATAGACCAGCTCAATGCGGCGTATCGCGATGTCAAGCCCGGTGATCGCTATGCCCTGACCTATGTCCCGGACCAGGGAACCGAGTTGAGCTACAATGGCCGGCCGCTCATCACCATCCAGGGGGCGGATTTCGCTGCCGCCTATTTCGGCATCTGGTTGGGAAAAGATCCCATTGACAAGGATATGCGCAGCCGCCTAATCAAGGGAGGTTGAAAACCCGAAACCAGCATCGGAGGATTGTTATGCCACACTCTCAGCGGTCATTCTGGTTGTTTTTTTGTGCGCTCCTTGCCGTGTTCATGACGGGGTGCAGTTCGGTGCAACTTGCTGACTACGCCAGCGAGAAACCTCGCTTCGACATGCGGGAATACTTCAACGGGCCGGTCGTTGCCCACGGTATCGTTCAGGATCGCTCGGGGAAGGTCATCCGCCGCATGCGGGTCGATATGCAGTGCAGTTGGCAGGGCGACACCGGCACTCTTGAGGAAGACTTCACCTATGCCGATGGCAAGAAAGAACGCCGGGTGTGGACCATCAAAAAAGAAAAGGATCAATACATCGGCACCGCAGCGGACGTTGTCGGTCAAGCTGCCGGGGCTGCAGCAGGCAATGCCCTGAACTGGCAATACGTGCTGGCCCTGCCTGTTGGCGACAAGGTGTATAACGTCCATTTCGATGATTGGATGTGGCAGCTTGACGACAACATCCTGATGAATCGGGCCGTCTTCTCCAAGTTCGGGTTCAAACTGGGCGAAGTCCTCATCACCTTTTACAAGCAATAGAGATGGTCCGGTGCGCGGGTCTTGTCGGTCATGCAAACAGGCTTCAGGATGGCACCCCTGACCACCACTGTTACCGTCAGGGCGCCGGCCGCAGCGGCCTGGGAGTTGTTCGTCGATACCCGGCGATGGCCCGAGTGGGGCCCATCGGTCGCCCGGGTGGAGTGCGGTGACCGGTGCATCGGTGAGGAGAGTCACGGTCGGGTGCAGACAGTGTTCGGTCTTTGGCTCTCCTTTCAGGTCACGGAGTTTCGTGCCGGTCAATACTGGCGCTGGCGGGTGGCGGGCATTCCGGCAACAGGGCATCGCGTTGAAGCGCTTGGACCTGACCGCTGCCGGGTGGTCTTCGAGGTGCCGGTGGTGGCGGCCCCGTATCTGGTTGTCTGCCGATGGGCGGCGCAACGGATCAAAAACATCCTCGAGCGGGAACGACACCCCGCCTGAAGATTCCCGGCGAACACCTGCCCCACCGGAGGGACGCTGTCGCCGTCGATCACGGGCGGCCCAGAGTACGCCCGGTGGACCGGAATTTCAGCCACCGGCCTTGAAACGTGCCGCCAGACGCTCTGCAAAAGCGGTGGGAGGGTTAACCAACCCGTCCAGCCATCGCCGCGGCCAGACCTGCTTGCCGTGCATCGCTCCCAGCAGGGCCCCCAAAACAACCCCCCGATGGCAGTTGTCCCCGCCGAGATTGGTATTCACCACCAGGGCCTGCTCAGGATCGTCCTGATACTTCCAGGCCAGGTAGAGGGTCAGGGGCAGGGACTGTTGGATGTAGCAGGCCGTACTGAACACGTTGCGAGCGACATCCGCATCCGCACGGCCCGACAACTCGGCATAGGGGTAGCCGCTCAGCCGCTGCATGGGTTTGGGTCTGATCGTTTGCAGGGCCTGGCGGACATCGGCGCCGAGCAGGATGTCGTGGAGAATGCCGGCAAAGCAGGTCAGGGCAGTGCGCATCAGCCCCCCCGGGTGGGTCAGGGCCAGATGGGCTTCGGCCCGGTGCAGGGCCGTGTCCCATCGGTCCTGGTAGAACAGCAGCAGGGGCAGGGCCAGGCTCAAACCGCCGATGTGTTTCTCGTCGGGTAAGCGGACGGGCGGGCCTTTTTTGTGCGGGTCCCACGCCCGGAAAAACTCCCGGTGACATTCCTCCACATAGGTGTCGTTGTGGGTGCCGGGCGTCGTCATGAACGCCACATACCTGTCCAGGTAGTCTTCCTGATCGTACTTCTCCCTTGCCAGCAGGCTGTCCATCAGCAGTCGGCTGATTTTCAGGTTCAGGGTATTTTCGCCGGCTTCCAGAAACTGGTGATAGTGGATGCCCCGCTGCCCCCAGAATCGGGCCTGGCTGTGCAGGATGTCCGCCTGCGGACGAACAGGGCGATACCGCGAACGCCAGAGAATACTGTCCGGGTGGGGATTGTGCGGTCGGACGTAGTCCTGCACCCGGCCATAGTCCCGGGCCAGGGCGGCGGTGTCGTAATACCAGTGCACCGGCATGGCCAGGGCATCGGCTATACAGGCCCCAAGAAGCGCGCCGGTCAGGCGGGAAGGCAGGGTTATGGTGGGTGTGTTCATGGATTTGGCCTTGATTGATAATCCCCTCACTGAACTCGTACCTTAAGTCCGGAACGGGATTATAAAAGGCCCGAAAAAATCAGCGGCAGGGAAGCGGGGCAGGGCGCAGGCGGCGGAC
>Ga0265295_1005856_pt1 | contig 15341 bp, 11 predicted proteins | sample Munlansysbiofilm_FD_192503 | JGI IMG/M metagenome (GOLD analysis project Ga0265295, IMG submission 192503) | Leachate microbial communities from a municipal landfill in Southern Ontario, Canada - Methane capture system biofilm | ecosystem: Engineered > Solid waste > Landfill > Unclassified ... | reverse complement strand
GACCGGACGGTAACGCGATCGCGTGACTGAACACGCTCGACATAAAGACGCCGAAAAGCGTGATGCCGAGGCCGGTCCCAAGCTCGTATCCCGTTGCTTCCAACGACCCCGCGGCACCGCCCTTGCTGGCATCGACGGCCCCCATGATGGCGATCGATGACGCCGTCAGTCCGATGCTGAGCGCGAGCCCCAGAACGGCCAACGCCACGGGAACGAAAAAACCCGGCTCATGGAAATCGCTTTCCGCAAGAAACACCAAAGCAGCCGCCGAGATCACCAACGACAGGGTGGCAACAAGCCGCAAACCAAACCGGCTGGACAGATAACCCGCAACCGGACCGCCGACGGCGGCTGCGGTCATGATCGGAATCATGAAAAGACCGGCCTGCAGCGGGGTCTTGCCAAGGACATATTGCAGTTCCTGCGCAAGTGTCAGCTCTACCCCGGCAAGCGCGCCCGACGCGACCACGGCCATGATCAGACCAACAATGATTGCCGGGTGAGACAAGAGCGAAAGGTCCAGCATCGGCTCGGACGATTTAAGCTGCTTGCGCACGAACAGCGCCAGAACCGCAATGCCGAACGCGACCACCAGGGCGACAACCGGCAAAGGCTGCTTTGCGCCAAAGCCCGCTTTGATGCCATAGGCCAACGCGATCATGCCGGCGATCAGCAAAAGCGCCTGTCCGATGGCCCATTTTCCCGGCGTCGTCTGCTCGATGCGCGGCAGCAGAACAAAGCAGGCGGGCGCAACCACCAGCATGACCGGCACGTTGATCAGAAACACCGAACCCCACCAGAAATGTTCGAGAAGAGCCCCACCGGCAAGCGGCCCGATGGCCGCGCCAGCCGCTCCGACCATTCCCCAGAGGCCAAGCGCCATCGCGCGCTCGTCGTCATCCTCGAACGTCTTGCGAATGATGCCAAGGACACAAGGCATGATCATCGAGCCGCCCAAGGCCAGAAGCACGCGCGCGGCAATCAGCAGGACTGCGCTTTGGGAAAAAGCCCCCCATGCCGAGGCTGCTCCGAAAATGACGAGACCGATGAGCAGAATCTTCCGGTTGCCGACCCTGTCCGCAAGCGTGCCCATCGGCACCAGAAGCCCCGCCATCAAAAGAGGATAAATATCGATGATCCATAAGACCTCGATGCCCGAGGCGTTCAGCGATTGCGTCAGGGTCGGGACGGCGACATGCAAGATCGTCATGTCGAGCACGACCGGAAGAAAGGCCAGCATCACGGCGATCAGGACAAGCCAGCGGTTTATAGGAAGCGCTGCGGGCGGCATTTTTCACCTGAACAAGGGGTGCATGCGGTGATATAAATACATACGTATGGATTTTAATAATCGCAAATGAAACCGGAGCGCCGACGTGGGCAGGAAACCGACGATCACACGCGAACGGTTGCTTGAAATTGCGGAGGCGATCGTCCGCAGCGACGGCGCGGCTGCCCTGACCATTGACGCCCTGGCCAAGGCCGCCGGCATCTCCAAGGGAGGAGTTCAGTATTCGTTTTCGTCGAAAGACGATCTGATCCGCGCTTTGGTCGATCGATGGGTGCGCCAATATGACGACATGCTCGACACCGACGGCGACCTCTCGCCGGCTGACTTTGTCCGCAAATACGTCCAGGTCATGCGCACCTCACAGGCGACGATGAACGCCAAGATGGCCGGCCTGATGATCGCCTATATCCAGAATCCGCAGCATCTCAAAGAAACCCGCGACTGGTATCAGTCGATATTCAAGCGTCTGGGCGACGACTCGGCCGAGGCGGAAGCGGCACGCGTTGCGCTGCTGGCCGTCGAAGGGCTGTTTCTCCTACGCATCGTCGGCATAGATGAAGAGCAAGGATGGGGCGCCTTCATGGACGATGTGGAGCGTGTAATGGACCGTCTGCTTCCCCCGCATTGACCGGCAAGAGCGCTCCGGTTCAGGCTCGCTCTTCCTTCGGGGAAATCTGCTGAAAACAGGGCATCCTCTGAAAAACGACGCTCAGCTCCACAACCGGAGTCCGATTTGCCGCGCTTTTCAGCGCACGGCCGACGAAAGCCGGCTCGAGCGCCCTCTTGCGCTGGTTCGACGTCCACCCGCGCCAGTGACTCAAATCACCCGTTTCGGGCGAATAGAATCCGGGCTTCGAGCACAGGATAACGGCCGTCCCCGAACGGGTAGAATGGTCCGCCTCTCGCGCCAAAAAATCCCGCCCGATTCGCTTCTCACCATGCGAGTTTTCAATGTTTTTTCTTGATCTTGCGGTACTCTGGACTGCCTTTTGGGTAATCGCTTCCCAGCCTTTGCCCCGGCGCCGGAAAAGTGCCCCCGAGGATTGGGACGATGAGCAGCGAAGAGCGATACACCCAAGATCAGATCAAGCAGGGGTGGAAGAGGTTTCTGGCCGGCGAGGACCCTTCCGGGCTGGTGCGTGACGAAATCCTGAGGGCATGGATAAGATGCCGCGCGCAGGGTTGCAATCCCCGCAAAGTGTCGGTGCCTCCACTAACGGACAAAAAGGAAATTCAGCGGCGGTTGAACCTCAATGCCGAACTGCTCGATGTCAGCATCCCGGCTATCCACCATCTTTACCAGTTCATAAAGGCGGACAATCTGTTCGTTTCCGTCAGCGACGCGGATGGTTATCTGTTGACGGTCTATGGCGACACCAGCGCTATCGATCCATCCAACGACATCCTTTACACCAACTGGAACGAGAACAATCTCGGCAACAACCCCATCGGCACCTCCCTGACCGAGGATCGTCCGGTGCAGACCTTCGGCTACGAACATTACTGCATGTTCCCGCACCGGTTCAGCGGGTCGGGCGTCGCCATCCATAATCCGAAAGGCGCCATCCTCGGGGCCATCTCCATGACCCACATCACCGCCCACCCCCAGCACTACACCTTGGCGATGATGCTGATGACGGCCTACGCCATCGAGAAACAGTTGAAGCTGCACGAATATCACAAAACGATGCAGATCTCTTATCAGAAGAACGACGCCATCGTGAACTCCATCTCGACCGGCGTTCTCACCTTGGACGAGAACAGCGTCATCACGAGCACCAACAATGCGCTCGTCGCCATGCTGCATACGCCCAAGGAACGGCTCATCGGTAAACCGTTCTGCATGTTCTGCCACGAAAATATGCTGGAACGCGCCATCGTCGAGAAATCCGCTTTCACCGATTATGTGACGAAGCTACGCGTCGAATCTTCCACCTATCCCTGCACGATCACCAGCCGGCCCATCATGCATCAGGGCGTCAGCGAAACGCTGATGTTCATCGACGAGCTGTCGCGCATCCATAAGCTGGCCAAGACGCAGACATCCCACACCTTCGACACCATCGTCGGCGTCAGCAATCAATTCCGGCACACGGTCGAGGTTGCGCAGCAAATCGCTCCGAACGATTCAAACGTGCTGCTTCTGGGCGAAAGCGGCACCGGCAAGGATGTGTTCGCCCAGGCGATCCATAATCAGAGCCCCCGGCGGAACGGCCCCTTCATCCCGATCAATTGCGCAGCGATCCAGAAGGATCTCATCATGAGCGAACTGTTCGGCTATGAGGAGGGATCCTTCACCGGAGCGAAAAAGGGCGGCAATATCGGCAAATTCGAATGCGCCGACGGCGGCACTCTTTTTCTGGACGAGATTGGGGAAATGCCGTTGGAGCTGCAGCCCACGCTCTTGCGCGCCGTCGAACACCGGATGATCATCCGGGTCGGCGGAAAAAGCTTCATCCCCGTCAATGTTCGCATCATCGCCGCGACGAACAGCAATCTTCACGACAGCATGCTGGCCGGCAAATTCCGTCAGGACCTCTATTACCGGCTCAATATTTTCTCGATTCACCTGCTCCCTCTTCGGGAGCGCAAGGAAGACATCCCCTCCCTGGTGACCCACTTCCTCAGCAAGTTGAGCTTCAAATACGGCAAGGTGGTCAGCGCCGTCACCGACGAAACCATGGCGCTGCTTCTGGACTATGATTGGCCCGGCAATATCCGCGAGTTGCAGAACTGCATCGAACGGTGCGTCGCGCTCACCAATGCCTCCGTCATCACGCCGGAATTGTTGCTTCCCTGGATTCTCGACCATTCATCCCGCCCGATGACGCCAGCGCAACCGGGGCCGGTCGGCCCGGGCCGGGCAACGGGAAATAACGAAGGCGAAACCTTGCGCGCCCTGCTTGCCCGGCACCATTGGAACATCACCGCCGTCGCCAAAAGCATGGGGATCACCCGGGCGACCGTCTACCGGAAGATCAAGCTCCATCAGTTGGAGAAATAGCGGGATGAATCCGCAGCTGCAGGGCTGGCGGCAAACCCGTCCGCACCCTGGAAGAAAAATCAGGCCCGGAGCTTCGCATCCTTGAGCGCGCTCTCATGAGCCAGAAGGGCCGCGCCCAGCGCTCCGGTAAGCTGCGGCGTCGGTGCGACGATAACGTGCGTCTGAAGATGCCTCGATAAGGCGTCGACCACGCCCTTGTTCTGCGCAGCCCCACCACAGATAACGACATCGTCCCGGATTCCGGCGCGATAGGCGAGAGCGCCGGCTTTGCTCGCCACCGATTTGTGAACACCCGCGACGATATTTTCGCGCGGCACGCCTCTGGACAACAGCGAAATCACCTCGGATTCAGCGAAAACGGTGCATGTACTGCTGACCTCGGCGGTCTCGGCTGCCTTGAAATGCGCCTCGCCCAGCTTGTCCAAATCGATTTCCAAAACCCTGGCCATAACGTCGAGGAAACGCCCGGTACCCGCCGCGCATTTATCGTTCATGAAGAATTTGTCGATGCTGCCATCGCCGGAAAGGGCGATGGCTTTCACGTCCTGACCGCCGATATCGATGATCGTTCGAGCCGATGGCAAAAGAAAATGAATCCCCCTGGCGTGACAGGTGATTTCGCTGATCTGGCGGTCAGCGCGTTCGATCGAGAAACGCCCGTAACCGGTCACGACCGTATAATCGACATCGTCCCAGGAAAAACCCGACTGCTTGAAAATGCCATCGACCGCGCGGCCTGGGCCCGAAGTGCCGGTGCCAACCTGGACCACGGAGCGAGCAATGGCATCCGTTCCATCCCGCAACAGGACCGCCTTGCTTGAGGAAGAGCCAATATCGATTCCTAATGTCAGCATATGCCGATGCTCCAAAAACTGCTGCAGCCGTCAAAACCGAAGCCCAAGAATGCCATCCGAACAACGCGATCGCTCCGGCAGACCTTTTCATCTCATGCGCAAACCGCTTCTCATCCTTGATGGAACCGGATCGCCCCGCAAGATGGACGCGAGACCCCACGTCCTGATCTTGCGGAAACGACGCGCCCGGGGCAGCCCGGATGGGTCAGGGGAGGGTGAGCCCCCGGATACCCCGGACAACGCAGTCGTCAGGCGATCTTGTTGCTTTGCCTCCAGATGCCGAAGGACTGCGCCTCCTGGATCAGGCCCTCGCGGAAATCCGGATGCGCCAGCGAGATGACGGCGTCCGCCCGTTCCCAGGTCGAAAGACCTTTCATGTTCCGGCACCCATATTCGGTCACGACATAATGGGTGAAATGCCTGGGCACCGACACGTTGGTTCCCGGCTCGAAATTACCGACGATTCGGGATTCGAGGCGTACATTGCCATCCTTGTCCTTGCGCTTGGCCGTCGAATTCATACACACGAACCCCTTGCCGCCTTCGGAACGGTAAGCGCCATAGATAAAGTCCCATTGCCCGCCAACGCCGGAAATCTGCCTGGGGCCGACCGATTCCGAGGAAATCTGAGACCACAGATCGACATGCAGACCGTTATTGACGGCGAACACCTTGTCATTCCGCCCGATGACCGCCGGATCGTTGGTGTAGCTGGACGGAAACTTCAACGCGGCTTCGTTCCGGTCCAGGAAATCGTAAAGCGCGGTGGAGCCCATGGCAAAAGTGTAGACCATCTTGCCTTTGTTCAGAGTTTTGCGCCGGCCGGTCACCTTGCCCGCCAGATAGAGAGTCATAAACGAGTCCATCATCATTTCTGTGTGGACGCCCAGATCCTTGATATCGGACTCAGCAATGAACTCGCCAACTTTGTTGGGAATGCCGCCGATGCCCAACTGCAGGCAACATCCATCCTCCATCTCGGCCATGATCAGTTCGGCGATCTTCTTGTCCTCGGGCGTCGAGGAAACCTTGGGTAGGGATTCCAGCGGCTGGTTGTCGCCGTGCACGACCGCGCCGACCTCGGAAATGTGAAAGGAAGCCGGACCGCCGCCATAGCAGACGGGCAGGCTTTCATTCACCTCGATGATGATGTGATCGCAGCTCTCCAGCAGGGACTGAGAGTTCGAGCACACGACCGACAGGTTGAAGAAGCCGTGCTTATCCATGGGGCAGGCCGACAAGAACGCCACATTCATGCGGCGGTGATTGTGTAGGCTCTTGATGTTTTCGTCATAGGTCCCGACCAGATAATAGGCCCCCTGTTTGCGGGAATAAGGGGTCAGGGAACGGTCGTTGATATCGAAAACAAGCCCTTCGGGATCAACCCGGGCGATTTCGGTGTCCATGCGCAGGGTGCAAGCATCGACATGGATGTCGCGCAATTCATTCTTGCGCTTGGCCAGGGCGCGGTCCAGTGCAGGCGTGATCGTGACGAATTCACCATAGAAGACGCGGTCTCCGCTTTTCACGACCTTGACGGCCTCGTCTGCGGTCATCAGTTTCTTTTTATATTCAGCTTCAAATTCGTTCATTGTTCCTCTCCCGATTTTTTCCAGAACCACAAGGTTCGATTAAATATTTTCAGCAAATCCCTGAAGACGAGTCCGGATCTGCTCAAAACTTTCAGATCCCTGGTCTATTTCTATAATTGTGTTCTTTATTCTGTTTTCCTGGAGAGCCTGATAGATCAGGGGATAGTCAAACTCTTCCGGATCGCAGAATTTCATCATGCAGACGATGACGGCATCGATTCCCCCCGCCTTCACCATGTCCAACAGCATGGATACGCGGTTTTTGGTCCGGCTTGTCGCCAGGGAACAGCCATCCAGCAACTGCCACCATCGCGCCAGCCGGTAGAGAGGCTCATTCCCCTCGGGAACGTCGTGGCGAAACTGTCGGGATTCGTGCGCCAGATCATCGGCGGCAACGGCGAAGCCGTTTTCGGCCAGGATGTCCAAAAGCGCGTTCGGCTCTGCGGTGATGCCCGTCAGCAACACCTTCTTGCCGGACCAGGGACGGACAGGCTGCGCCCGCAGCAATGCCGAAAGCCCTTCCACCCATTCCGTATGCAGGGCTTTGTCCATGAAATAGCGGGATTTAACGACGGCATGCCTATCCACTGGGCTGATGAGATCCGGATGAATCGCGGCCAAACCGACGAATTCACGCATGGCCTGGCGATTCCGGTTATAGACGGCGATGCTTGCGGAAATGGCTTCGTCGGAGATGGCCTCGCCGATGATCGCCTCCAGCTTGGAGCGCACCAGCTTGTATTCCTCCACCAGAAAAAGGTTGGCGGATTCGAGTTCCCGATTCTGAGGCTGGACGAACTGGATCGACGGACATTTGCCTTTCCATTTCTGCCCCATGCATTTGAGCGTGTCGCAGGGAGAGGAAATCAACACCGCCGTCAGATCGTCGTAAGTTCCCTTCAGCTCCAGTTCCATGACCGATTGCATGATGGAGCAGGCGAAAGAGGGCAGGAAAGCCTGGGCCCGGGATATCCGGACGCTGCCGCCCCAAAGCCCCACAGGCAGGAATCCGGAGGCGTGGACGATCTCTTCCGGGGCGTAGACCGGAAAAACACCGATGGCCCCCTTGCCGGTCCTGGCCTTGTGCAGGGCCGGGGCTTCGGCGGGTCGATCCGCCACAGCCCGGAATGCGCCAAGCCGTTCTGCAATGGCGTTCATGACCGCCTCCCTTCATTCTTCGTTTCCACCAGCGCCTGCATGCGGGTGTCAAACTGCGCCGGAGCAAAATTTCTTGGATCGGTCTGATCGCCGTCGAAATTCACATAGGACGTGCCGGTTTCCTCCCTGACGAGATCCGCGATCTCCACATTCAGGAAGCTCATCAGCTTGCAGCTGCGGTTCAGGTGATAGGCCACGCCGTCGCATTTGGCGTTCTTGACCACATCGCTGATCACCTTGACCTTATTGGACAGGCAGGTGTTGCCGTACACCGTGGCGTAGGCGGTCGCCATCTGGTCGAGATCGCCGACGTCGTAGCGGATGGACCAGGAGCCCGGATAGGTCGAGCCGACCATGTTCGCGCCAAGAGATTTCAGCGATTTGAAGGTATGCGACAGATAAGGCCAGCAGGCGATGCCTTCCCAGGCGAGCCGAAAATGTTCCTGACCATTGAAAGCGTCGATGCCCTTGTCGATCTTTTCCTGCATTTCCTCGGCAAATTTCGTGAAAACGATTTCCGAGTCTTTTTTGCTTCTGGCGCAAACGATCAGGGCCATGAAGTTGAAGATGTCGAACCCCTTCATCGGCGAAGGTTTGACTTCGGCCATGGCCATTGCCTTGTCCCAGGCTCGAACCGAACGCTGGGTCTGTTCCTGCACCTTGGTGAATTTTTCGTAGTCGAACGGCTTGTGACAAATCTCTTCGAGCTGTTTGATCGCATAGCCGAACTGGTCCCGAATATAGTCTTTCGTGTATTGGGGAACCGGCATGGTATGATTATAGGGAACGTCGATAATGATGTAAGGGACGTTCAGCTCTACGGCAATGTTCTCATACCACTTCAACAAGGTATTACAGATGTTGTTGCAGATAAGAATGAAGTCAGGTAGCGGCACTCGCTCGGCGGGACAGTCCTCCAGTATTTTCGGTATTTTCCCGGTCAGAGCCTCTTCTTTCAGAAGCTCCATATAGGCGATATTAACTCGCGCGTAGGAGCAGATGTCGATGGAATAACCCAGATTCTCCGCCACGCCAATCATATCGAGAGCGCCCTTCTTGGCACCGATGGCCGCCGCATGATTCTCCGGATACACGGTGCAGACATCCATGACTTCGCAGAATTCTGATGGAGCTATGGATGAAGACCAACACACCAGTTTCCCATTCTTCCGAGCGGATCGTGCGTCTTCGTATGATTTACTCAAAAAATAATCCAGAAGCTCTCTAGAGCCCATTTTCGACAAATCTGGATCAGACATTTTTAACTCCTTATTCCTTCTCTATTGCTCTACCGTCTATGCAGTAGCAGCATTTTTATTTTTTATTGACTTAAATCTACTAAATAAATTGCACATTTTTTCTTTTATGAACTCGAAGCTACTGATGCCGTCAGCCTCAAGGACGACATTATTCTCCTCTCCATTGATGTCTGTATAGTTTACAGAAATAATATGGCGAAATTTGTCTTTAAAAATCATAGGTGCGAAAGGTCCAAATAGAACAAAGCTCTTAAATCTGCTCTGAGATTTCTGTTTTACAATAAAAAAATCTTGCTCATTACATTTGGACATTGGTATTTCAGCGCAGTATCCATCATCATCAAACAATATATATTGATCTCCTTTGACCCCGAGCCGCATATAAACAGCATAGGGATGGTCTGGCAGCCCACCTTGATAGGCGACCTTGCCGAGGAGATCGAATGAACCAAACTTTTCTTCAGCAAGATGCAATCCTTGCTCATCACGCCGTTGTATATCGTCCAGACGGGCATAACCTCTTCTTGTTAAGAAGACGACGAGCACAGAAATAGCAATTGTAGAAATAATAATTCCGCCTGTTTCCATCGTATCCCCCGAATTATTTAAGATTTGGAAGCCATGAAGAACTACATTTCATGGCTCCCGGATCTTTATTATTCTTATTGAGCAGCCGTGTATTCGACTCTCTTTCTCGGAGAGAGCCGGCTGTAGTCGTTGGCGATGTAAAGAATCCCACCCAGGAACGCGATGCCAACGACCAGATAGAGGGCGTGGTTATACCCATCCACCACCGTCGCGCCCGCCCCGATGAGGAAGCCCGAAATCAGCGGCGCGACCAGGCCGCTGAGATTGCCGGTCGCATTCTTGCAGGCGGAAATCGTGCCGGCCTGGCCATAGGGTGCAATGTCGTTGTCAAGCGACCAGACATTGGACGCCCCGAAGGAATAGACGACCATCGACAAGGACAGAAACGCGACGGTCCAAACCGGATCGGGCGCCTGCACCGCCAATAGCATGGTCGATGAACCACCCATCAGGCAGATCGCCATGCCCACGCGCCGCACCTTGTTCAGGTTGTAGCCCTTGCGGAGCAGGCCATCGAAGAACCAGCCGCCATAAATTTCTGCGATGATGCCCAGGATGAATGGGATCATGGCCGCAAAGCCCATGGTTTTCAGATCCATCGAGCGGGCCTGAACCAGATAGGCGGGGATCCATGATGTGAAGACGTGCCAATAATATGTGTACGTAAAATATCCGATGAACAGCAGCACCGTCTTCTTGTAAGTGAACAATTCAAGGACGGGAACGGGCTTTGTGGTGACGACGTGCCCATCCTGATTGATTACTTCATCCTGGCGAATGTAGTCTATTTCTTCCCGGCTTACTTTCGGATGTTTATCCGGTTCATGATAGGTGGCATGCCAATACAAGGAGTAGGCAATGGCGATGATACCGGTGACGACGAAAGAGGCCTGCCAGCCGAAATGCACGATCAGCCACGCTACCAATGGTGGGGCGATACCACTTCCCACGCGGGCGCAAGAATCGAAGCAGGCCGACGCCAAGGTTCTTTCTCTTTTGGGAATCCAGACGGAGACCACCTGAGCTGCGGCGGGGTAAGCCGGTCCCTCAGCCACGCCCAACAGGATGCGTACGGCCATGAAACTCCAGAAGCCATGCACGAGAGCCGTGGCTGCGGTGGCCAATCCCCAGAGAAAACAGGAAACAGTCAGCAGCGTCTTTGCACCGAATTTGACGAGCAAAACGCCGGCCGGGATCATAACCAGCACATAAGACCAGTAGAACGCGCTCATCAGAACGCCCATCTGATCGGCAGAAAGATTCAATTCCTTCATGAGAGTAGGCGTCGCGACCGACAGATTGACGCGATCGATGTAATTGATCGCGATCATGCCCATGACCAACCCCAACGCGACGACTCTTTTTCGGGTTGGCAGTTTTCCGCTGCCTAATACATTGGGTGAAACCATCACTATAACCCTTTTTATGAACACAATTTGACACGTCACAGTCTATCTTGCGCCAATATTTCTAAATATTCATGCCTGTAAATCCATATATATTTGCATTTTCCCCTCCTAATATTTCTGTATCTAGATTTCCATACTTATGATTGCGGCAGTATTGGCGCATCTCTTCTTGCGCGAGAGCCGCACCTCTCCCACACTCGCGATCCGGACCGAAGATCGGTCGGACCGCGAATCATGGGAATGTTCCGTCAGGAATAATCGTAGAAACCCCGCCCGGTTTTCCGCCCAAGCCGCCCGATGGAGGCCATCTTTCTAAGTAGTGGGGCTGGCTTGTAGTAGGTGTCGCCAAATTCTTCATAGAGGACTTCCATGACCGCTAACTGGATGTCCACACCCACCAGATCGATAAGCTCCAGCGGTCCCATGGGATGGCCGCAACCGAATTTCAGCCCTTTGTCGATGTCTTCGGGCGCGCATCCGCTGCTGTCCAAAAGATTGACAGCTGCGTTCAGCATCGGACTGAACACGCGGTTGACGATGAAGGCGCTGGTGTCCTTGGCGACGATGGTGACCTTACCGAGATGGACACCGATGGCCTCGATGCTCTGAATGGTTTCAGGCGTCGTGGCGAGTCCCTTGACGATCTCTAGCAACTTCATCGACGGTACGGGGTTGAAAAAATGCATGCCCGCGAACCGACCCGGATTCGCCACCACCGACGAAATAGCCGTGATTGAAATAGTCGATGTGTTGCTGGCAAGAATGGCGTCCACCTTGCAGATTCCGCTGAGCTTGGCGAAAAGCGCCTTTTTGGCGTCGATGTTTTCGGTAATGGCCTCAATCACCAGATCCGCATCGGCAGCCAAGCCCAGATCCCCGCTGACGGTCAGACGGGACAAACAGTCCGCCTTTTCCGTTTCCGTCATCCGCCCCTTGGCCACAGCCTTGCCGAAGGCCTTGTCCAGGCCGCTTGCCGCTTTCTCGAGCGCGGCGGGAAAGGAGTCGCACAACGTCACGGACAGACCAGCCTGAAGTCCCACCTGGGCGATACCGCTCCCCATGGCGCCCGAACCAACAACGAACAATGTTTTGATATTCATGGCGAGCCCCCTAAACGCTGATATTTTCGATGATCAGGGCCATACCCTGCCCGCCGCCGATACACAGGCTGGCCACGCCATAACGAACCTTCCTGCGCTTCATCTCGTAGATCAGCGTGGTCAGGATGCGCGTTCCGCTATTGCCGAGGGCGTGTCCCAAGGCCACGGCTCCGCCGTTCACATTGACCCGCTCATAGAGATCCGTGCCGGGAAGCATCCCCAATTCTTTGAGAACCCCCAGGGATTGTGCCGAAAAAGCCTCGTTGATCTCGAACAGACCGATGTCTTCCAGCGTCAGCCCCGCCTTGCTCAACGCCTTGCGAATCGCCGGAGCCGGACCGATGCCCATGATGCGGGGATCAACTCCGACGCTGGAGCTGCTGACGATGCGCACCAGGGGCGTACATCCCAGGCTGGCCGCTTTTTCTTCGTCCATCACCACGACACAGGACGCGCCGTCATTCATGCCCGACGCATTGCCGGCGGTGACCGAACCGCCCTTCTTGAACACCGCCTTCATCTGGCCCAACGTTTCCAGGGTGGTCTCGGGGCGGGGATGCTCATCGACGCTGAACAGGATGCTTTTTTTCTTCAGCTGAATCTCAAAAGGCAGAATTTCGTCCACAAACCGCCCCGCATCGATCGCGGCCTTGGCCTTCTGCTGGCTGTGCAACGCGAAACGGTCCTGTTCCTCGCGAGGGATACCGTATTTTTCCGCGACATTCTCCGCCGTCAGCCCCATGTTCAGTCCCGGATACAGAGAAGAAGGCTGAACCATGGTCACGCCATGGCTGAAGGTATCGAACAATTGGGCATTGCCCAGACGGAACCCCTCATAGCGGGCGGAAGGCGGCAGGTAGTAAGTCAGCCGAGACATGGTTTCCACACCGCCAGCCATGACGATGTCGGCCTCCCCAGCCTGAATTTCATAGGTTGCAGAAACCACCGCCTGCAGCGACGAGGCGCATTGGCGATCGACCGCATACGCTGGAACGCTTTCCGGCACACCCGCGATCAGGGCGGCGCAGCGCGCCACGTTCGGCGTATAGCCGTAGACATCGCCTAGGATAACCTGATCGATCTGGCCCAGATCGATGCTGGACCGGCAGGCGGCTTCCTTGATGACCGCACTGGCGAGATCCTGGGCCTCCACAGTCTTCAGACTGCCGAGATATCCGCCGACAGCGGTTCTCACGGCCGAAGTAATGACACAGTTGCGCATATGATAATTTTCCTATCGTCAATTTTGTTTCGTTCGCCGGCGCCATGCAGTCATGACATCGGGAAAAAGCGTTTAGCGGCCGTCAAATCGCGGCGTGCGCTTTTCAATGAAAGCGGTCACGCCTTCCTTGATGTCCTCGGTCATGAAGGCGTCCTGCCACAGTTCGGCCTCCACGCTGATGGCTTCGCGCAATGAAACGTCCGCGCCACGATTCACCGCCGCCTTGGCCAACCGCAAAATGACCTGAGAGTGGGACGCGATCCGCCCTGCGATCTCCTTGGCCCTGCTCAAGGCTTCACCGCGAGGCACCACCTGGTTGAGAAAACCGGAAGCCAGAGCCCTGCCGCAATCGATGTGCTCTCCGGTGAAGATCATCTCCTTCGCCAAAGCCGAGCCCGCCAGACGGGGCATCCGCTGGGTGCCTCCGCCGCCCGGAAACAAACCCAGATTTATTTCCGGCAATCCAAATTTGGCGTTTTCGGAGGCGATGCGTATGTCACAGGCCAACGCCAGCTCAAGACCGGCTCCGAAGGCGAGCCCGTTGATGGCCGCGATTGTCGGTTTCGGGAAATTCTCGATGTAATCCCAGACCTCGTAGACGGTCCTGGCAAAGCCGTAAGCGGCCCCCGGAATTCCGAACATGTCAGGAAAACTTTTGATGTCTGCCCCGGCCATAAAGGCCTTTTCACCATTTCCGGTGATGACGACCGCCGAAACCTCCCGGTCTTGCTCGATATCCTGAAAACACCGCTTCAGCCCATCTCGCACCTTGATGGTAAGGACGTTGACTGGTGGGTTCATGATGGTGACCACGGCCACTTTGTTTTCTTTTGTCCAGGCGACCACTGCACTGTCCATGGATAGACACTCCCTAGTGTTATTAATGTAATCTTTCTTTGATACTTAATATAAATTTTAGTTTTTTCTTTATTTACAGGGAGCGCCACACCTTCCCTTTTGTATCGCGGCCGATGCAGCCCCCCCCAATCCAGCTATGACCTAATGGTGTGGTAGCAATCCCTATGCCATGTCCGCGACATCGATCCGCCTTCTTTCTCCATTCCCCAAGAACACCCTGTTGACCAAACCATTTTTTCAAAAAATTACTGAATAATTGTTTTTTATTTTCCTCACAATGGTCGCTGTCTTAGAAGAAGTAATGGGAAAATCTAAATATATAAAAATTAGCTATTGATCATTTATTGATAAATATACAAATATTCCCATCCGCAGATCGCGGAGAGTTATTATTGTTTTATTTTTGATATAAGGATGATGTGCGCCTATCATGCTCGTCATTTAAGCGCATAAACGGATAATATTTTTGATTTATTACTAATTTTTTATTGGCGCCTGCGGCGGAATACGGTTGTTTTTCTTGATTTTTTCTATCATTGGTTGCCGCCGTGCGGGGCCATCTATCTCATATTTTATATATTTCTGTATGGTGATGGTCGCGCGACGCGGCCGCCCTTGAGACAAAGTGAATCTGACCCCGACCACCTGATACAGAATGTATCAACGGCGGACAGTCCGATCGCTCATGCGGGAGACAAAAGGAAAGGCGGGTCCTCAAAACCCGTTGGGACAGGAGAGAATCATATCTCTCCGCCCATATCCGGACCCGTTCATATCACCTGGAAAGGGTCGGTTACGCCTGCGCGGAGGCATAAAGCTTCAGAAGCTCCTGGGCATCGATCACACCTTTAAGAGCCGCCGCCCTGTGCCGTACCTGTTCGAGAACGAGGCGCGCCTGGCGTTCATCGGCGGACAATCCCAGAGCGGATAAGGCGTGCAGTACCCCTGCCGTGCCCGAATGCTTGCCAAGCACGATCCGCCGCGCGCGACCGACGAAAGCCGGGTC
>Ga0265295_1005854_pt1 | contig 15351 bp, 14 predicted proteins | sample Munlansysbiofilm_FD_192503 | JGI IMG/M metagenome (GOLD analysis project Ga0265295, IMG submission 192503) | Leachate microbial communities from a municipal landfill in Southern Ontario, Canada - Methane capture system biofilm | ecosystem: Engineered > Solid waste > Landfill > Unclassified ... | reverse complement strand
AGGCGCTGGACATGCTCGGCAAACTGTTCATCGATCAGGATTCCCCCGTACTGGTCGAAGCCCCCAGCTATCTCGGGGCGCTGCAATCGTTTTCCCAGTTCCAGCCGCAGTACCGGGCCGTGCCCACCGACGAACGGGGTCTCGTGCCCGAGGCCCTGGGCGATGACCTCGCCCGGGGCGCGCGCTTCATCTATGTGCTGCCCAATTTCCAGAACCCGACCGGCCTGACGCTGGACCGCGAGCGCCGCCAGGCCCTGGTCGAACGCTGCGCCCGCCTGGGCCTGCCCATCATCGAGGACGACCCCTATGGCGAATTGCGCTATGCGGGCGAACCGCAGCCCGGCCTGCTCGAACTGGGTCGGCCGGCAGGCGCCACCGTGATCCGGCTGGGGACGTTTTCCAAGGTCCTGGCACCCGGCATGCGCCTGGGCTACGTCGTGGCGCCGCGCCACATCATCTCCAAGCTGGTGCAGATCAAGCAGGCCACCGATCTGCACACGGCCACCGTCACCCAGATGGCGGTGTACGAGGCGGTGCGCGACGGTTTTCTGCGAACACATCTGCCGAAGGTGCGCGAACTCTACCGGCGCCAATGCGGCTACATGCTCGATGCGCTGCAGGAATACTTTCCATCTGACGCACGCTGGACGCGCCCGGAAGGCGGCATGTTCATCTGGGTCACGCTGCGCAAATCCATCGATACCACGCAATTGTTGCAGGCGGCGATCCAGCGCAACGTGGCTTTCGTGCCGGGAGCGCCGTTCTATGCGGTGGGTGCGCCGACCAACACCCTGCGCCTGAGTTTCGTCACCGTGCCTGAAGACCGGATTCGTGCCGGCGTGCGCACGCTGGGCGAGCTCATCGGTCCGGCGCCCGCACACGCATGATGGCGGGCGGCACCCCGGCCGGCCCGCAGCGGACCGGCCCCGATCTGTCGGACATGCGGTTCGACGACTGGGTGGCCCGTTGGCTGCCGGCATCCTGGGGGCCCTATGCACGCCTGTGCCGGCTCGACCGGCCGGTCGGCACCTGGCTGACCTTGCTGCCGGTGCTGGCCGCGCTGGTCCAGGCGGCCGATGGCCTGCCGACGTTGTGGCGCCTGGCGGTGTTTTCCCTGGGCGCGTTGCTGATGCGCGGCGTGGGCTGCACTTTCAACGATATTTTCGACCGGGACTTCGATCATCGCGTCGAGCGCACGCGATTCCGGCCCCTGACCAGCGGCCAGCTCACCCTGCGGGCGGCGCTGTGGTTCGCCGTCGCGCAACTGCTGGTCAGTGCCACCTTGCTGCTGGCCATCAATGCCACCAGCCGCTGGTTGGCGCTGGCCCTGCTGCCCCTGGTGGTGATCTACCCCCTGTGCAAACGCTACACGTATTGGCCGCAGGCCGTCCTGGGGGTCGCCTTCAATTGGGGCATGCTGATGGCCTGGTCGGATACGCGCGATCTCATCCCCTGGTACGCCGTGGCCATGTGGCTGGGAGCGGTGCTGTGGCAGATCGGCTATGACGCCATCTACGCCTATATCGATCTGCGGGACGACCGCATGCTGGGCCTGAAATCGGTCGCCATGCGTTTCGGTGATCGGGGCCGGGTCTGGATCGGCGGCATGTATGCCGCCACGGCAGCGCTTTGGGTTGCAGCGGGCATGGGCATGGGCATGGACTGGCCCTACTACCTGGTCATGGCCATCATCGCCGCGCATTTCGTCTGGCAGATGCGGGTCTTCGACGTGCGCCACCCGGAACGCGGCCTGCGGTTGTTCCGTTCCAACATGCAGGTCGGCGTGCTGCTGATCGTCGCCGCCCTGGCGGGCACGGTCTTGCGGCCCTGGCTGTAGCCTGTAGCCTGTAGCCGCCCGGCCGCCGAGGCCACGCGGGCGTGCTGCCCGATGCTGCCGATACGCCCACTGTCGGCAGCGCCATCTTCCATCCTGTAGGCACATGTAAAATGGGTGTCGATCCGTTGGCCGTGGTGGATCCGGGCCTGTGCGTCCGCAGCCCGCAAAGCCTGCGCATGATCGATGCATCCAGCATGCCGGTCATCACTTCAGGCAATACCCATGTGCCGACGATCATGATTGCCGGAAAAGGCGCCCACCTGGTCTTGGGTGGCGCCTGATTTTCTTGTTAGCCTCTCATTCAGGACCTGGACATGGTCAGTCATACCGAGGTCGTGGCAAGCATTTTGTTTGCCATTGCCATCATTCACACCTTCTCCGTTCCGATCTTCGCCCGTCTGGCCAACAAAGGCGGCCCCCATGCCGGCCTGTGGCACATGCTGTCCGAAGTCGAGGCCGTGTTCGGCGTCTGGGCCTGTGCGCTGTTCGTGTGGATGGCGCTGGCCCAGGGGGTGGGTGGCGCAGTCGAATACCTGGATACACGTAATTTCACCGAGCCGGCGTTCGTCTTCGTCATCATGGTGGTGGCGGCCAGCCGGCCCATCATCGAACTGGTCCGCCTGCTGGTCGATTGGGTGTCGCGCTTGCTGCCGGTGGCCCAGGAACTATCACGCTTTTTCGTCATCATGACCCTGGTGCCGCTGGCCGGCTCGCTGATCACGGAGCCAGCCGCCATGACCCTGGCCGCGCTGTTGCTGCGCCAGGCCTATTTCCGCCGGCCCGGCCAGGACGGGTTCAAATACCTGACCGTCGGCGTGCTGTTCGTCAATGTGTCCATCGGCGGGGTGCTGACGGCCTATGCTGCGCCGCCTGTGCTGATGGTGGCGCATACGTTCGGCTGGGATACGGCGTTCATGGCGACCCACTTTGGTTGGCGTGCGGTGCTTGCCGTGCTGGTCAATGGCCTGGTCCTGTCGCTGATCTGCCGGCCCTTTCTGCTCAATGGCAGCATCGGTGTGCCAGAGGACGAAGGCGAACGCCGCCCGCCCGTGTCGCCGGTGGTCATGGTCGTGCACGTGCTGTTCCTGACAGGTGTCGTGCTGGCGTCGCACCACATCCAGATCTTCATGGCGCTGCTGGTGCTGTTCATTGGCTATGCCCATGCCTACAAGCGGCACCAGTCGCCCCTGCTGCTGCGCGAAGGCTTGATGGTGGGTTTCTTTCTGGCGGGCCTGGTGATGCTGGGCGGCCTGCAGCAATGGTGGCTCCAGGATCTGCTGGGTGGCCTGTCGCCCTACGTCCTGTACCTGGGGGCCACGGCTCTGACGGCGGTCACCGACAATGCGGCGCTGACCTACCTGGGTTCGCTGGTCGATGGGACCAGCGAACTCTGGCGCTACATGCTGGTGGCTGGTGCCGTGACGGGCGGCGGCCTGACGGTGATCGCCAATGCGCCGAATCCGGCCGGCTTTTCCATCTTGAAAGGTTGTTTCGGCGATGGGTCGATTTCACCGCTGAAACTGTTGGGGGCGGCGGCCGTGCCGACCTTGGTGGCCGCCGCGATGTTCATGCTGCCGACGTCGTTCAGCTGAGGCCTGCCGTGGCCGGCCTGCCGGGCGGGCCGCCCCAGGGCAAAAGGATTAAAATCCAGGCCGTTGATCATTTCGGAATCATGAGCTGTGCCTATCTATGCTTATCGTTGCAGCCGCTGTGGTCACGAACAGGACGTGCTGCGAAAAATCTCCGACCCGCCGCTCAAGACCTGTCCGGCCTGCGGCCAGGATACCTATGAAAAACAGGTGACGGCGGCCGGCTTTCGTCTGAAGGGTACCGGCTGGTACGAAACCGATTTCCGCGGGGGGGGGAAACCCGCCTCGAAACCCGCCGATGCGGCAGGCGGATCCTCGGCTGGCGCGGCACCCGCCGCCGCTGGCGGGGCGTCCGCATCGACATTGGGCTGACGTCGGGAACCCATGCGATTCCTCAAGCGCTACTTCATCACGGGCCTGCTGATCTGGCTGCCGCTGGTTGCCACGGTCTGGGTGCTGACGGTGCTGATCGGCACACTCATGTCCCTGGTGCCTTCGTTCCTGACGCCCGAGGCGCTGTTCGGTGTGTCGATACCGGGATTCGAACTGGTTCTGGTGCTGGCCGTGATTCTGCTGACCGGATTGTTGTGTGCCAATTTCATTGGTCGCGCCATCCTGTCGCGCTGGGAATCCCTGCTGGGGCGCATCCCCCTGGTGCGCTCCATTTATAATTCGGTCAAGCAGGTCAGCGACACCGTCTTCGCGCCCAACGGCCAGGCGTTTCGCGAAGCCGTGCTGGTGCAGTATCCGCGCCAGGGCGCCTGGACCATCGGTTTTCTGACCGGCACCCCTGCCACCGAGATCGCCGCGCGGCTGGGGGGCGATTTCGTCAGCGTCTACGTACCCACGACGCCCAATCCGACGTCGGGGTTCTTTCTGATGATGCCGCGTGCCGATGTCCAGGTGCTCGGCATGTCGGTGGAAACCGCGCTGAAATACATTGTGTCCATGGGCGTGGTGGCGCCTCCCGGTTTGCCGCCCCTGGCGCCGGCAGGCCTGCCCGCCAAGGCCGCTCCTGACGAGCAGGCCCATTGAAACCCAAACAATCCCTCTGACGGAGCCATTCTTGAACCGCACTTGCTACACCGGCGAGGTATCCAAAGCCCACCTCGACCAGACCGTGACCCTGTTCGGCTGGGTGCATCGCCGCCGCGACCATGGCGGCGTGATCTTCATCGACCTGCGCGATCGCGCAGGCCTGGCCCAGGTCGTGGTGGACCCGGACAACCAGGCGGCATTCGAGACCGCCGAACGCATCCGCAATGAATACTGCCTGCGGATCACCGGTCTGGTGCGCCTGCGCCCCGCCGGCACCACCAATCCCGACCTGCTCTCGGGCGAGGTCGAAATCCTCTGCCGCGAGATCGAAATCCTCAACGCCTCGGTCACGCCGCCGTTTCAGCTGGATGACGACAACCTGTCCGAGACCACCCGCCTGACGCACCGAGTACTGGATCTGCGGCGGCCACAGATGCAGCGCAATCTGATGCTGCGCTACCGCGTGTCCATGGTGGCGCGCAACTATCTGGATGCCTTGGGATTCGTCGATATCGAAACCCCGATGCTGACCCGCAGCACGCCGGAAGGTGCGCGCGACTACCTGGTGCCCTCGCGCGTCAACCCGGGCGAATTCTTTGCGCTGCCCCAGTCGCCGCAATTGTTCAAGCAGCTGCTGATGGTGTCGGGTTTCGACCGCTACTACCAGATCACCAAGTGCTTCCGCGACGAGGACCTGCGCGCCGATCGCCAGCCCGAATTCACCCAGATCGATTGCGAGACCTCTTTTCTCGACGAAGTCCAGATTCGCGAAATCTTCGAAGGCATGGTGCGCGAAATCTACCGCCAGGTGCTGGATGTGGCGCTGCCCGACCCCTTCCCCGTCATGAGCTGGGCCGATGCCATACGCCGCTTCGGTTCGGACAAGCCCGATCTGCGTGTGAAGCTGGAATTCACCGATGTGGCCGACCTGATGCGTGATGTGGGCTTCAAGGTCTTTGCGGGCCCGGCCAATGATCCGGCCTGCCGCGTGGTGGCCCTGCGCGTGCCCGGCGGCGCCAGTCTGCCGCGCAGCGAAATCGACGCCTACACCCAGTTCGTCGGCATCTATGGTGCCCGCGGCCTGGCCTATATCAAGGTCAACGACGCCACTGCCATCCCCGAAGGCCTGCAGTCGCCCATCGTCAAGAACATCCATGTCGATGCGCTGCGCGCACTGATCGAGCGCACGGGCGCGCAGGATGGCGACCTGATCTTCTTCGGTGCCGATCGCGCCAGAATCGTCGCCGATGCCATCGGCGCCCTGCGCGTCAAGATCGGCCAGAGCGAATTCGGCCGTGCCAATGGCCTGTTCGAACCGGGCTGGAAACCGCTGTGGGTGGTGGATTTCCCCATGTTCGAATACGACGAGGACGAGGGCCGTTATACCGCTGCGCACCATCCGTTCACCTGCCCCAAGCCCGGCCACGAGGATCTGCTGGAAACCGATCCGGGCAAGGCTCTGGCGCGGGCCTACGATATGGTGATGAACGGCTGGGAAATCGGTGGCGGGTCCGAACGTATTCATCGCGCCGATGTTCAGCGCAAGGTCTTCAAGGCCCTGAAGATCGACGAAGAAGAAGCTCGCCTGAAATTCGGCTTTCTGCTCGATGCGCTGCAGTATGGCGCGCCACCGCATGGCGGCCTGGCTTTTGGCCTGGACCGTCTGGTGACGCTGATGGCGGGCGCAGAATCCATCCGTGATGTGATTGCCTTCCCCAAGACGCAGCGTGCCCAGTGTCTGCTGACACAGGCGCCGTCGGCGGTGGACGAAAAGCAGCTGCGCGAGCTGCATATCCGCCTGCGTCAGACGGAAGCCCAGTAAGGCCATGCCCGTCCTGCGGGTCGTCAGCTACAACATCCACAAGGGCCGCTCGGCCACAGGTGGGCGGGAATCGCTGGCCGACCTGCGGCTGGGCCTGTACGGCCTGCGGCCCGACCTGTTGTTCCTGCAAGAGGTCCAGGGCCGCAATCAGGTGCGCGGCAGCCTGGACGCGCAGCATGAATCCCTGGCGGCGGCGCTGCGCATGCAGGTCGCCTATGGCTGCAACGCCGTGCGTCAGGCGACCGATCATGGCAATGCGCTGCTGTCCCGCTATCCCATCCTGCACTACGAAAATCAGGATGTGTCTGATCATCGCCTGGAACAGCGCGGCCTGTTGCATGGCGTGGTCCAGGTCGGCGATGTGCCGGTACATTGCCTGGTGGTGCATCTGGGACTGCTGGCCGGTGGGCGCTTGCGCCAGGTCCAGGCGCTGGCCGATCGCATCCAGCGCCTGGTGCCTGCGCACGAGCCGCTGTTGATTGCCGGGGATTTCAATGACTGGACCAATCGCCTGGCGCCCCTGTTCGTCGAACAGCTGGGTCTGGTCGAGGTATTCGCCGCCGCCCCCCAAGGGACGGACGAAATCTACCGTCTGCGCCGCACCGTATCGCGCCTGCGCGAACGGCTGGTCTGGTTGCCGAACCAGACCCTGCGTCCGCTGCCTGAACTGCCCATGCATGGACACGCGCGCTTGACGCCGCCGCCCCGGACGTTTCCGTCCGTGTTCCCCTGGCTGCGGCTGGACCGGATCTATCAGCGTGGCTTTGCCGTGCGCCGTGCGCGGGTGCTGCATGGTTCGCCCTGGAAAAAACTGTCGGATCATGCGCCGCTGGTGGCGGACCTGGAACTGCCCTGATCCGGTTCTGGCGGGAACTTTTCTGTTGGACGGTGGCCCAATAAGCATTACTTTGAAATTAGCACTCTCAATCCAAGAGTGCTAACATCACTCCATTCAGTACGAGGACACTGTCACCATGACCCCCTCTTCGTCCGCCCTGGCGCTCTCGCCATCCCAATTGTCCCTGGCGGTCGCCAATCCCGGCGCGCTGGGCACCATCGATGCCTACATCAGCGCCGTGAACCGGCTGCCGATGCTCACGGCCGACCAGGAAGCCGACCTGGGCCGGCGCCTGCGCGATCACAATGACCTGAATGCCGCGCGTGACCTGATCCTGTCGCATCTGCGGCTGGTGGTCTCCATCGCCCGCCAGTATCTGGGCTACGGTCTGGCGCACGCAGACCTGATCCAGGAAGGCAATATCGGCCTGATGAAGGCCGTGCGCCGTTTCGACCCCGATCGCGGGGTGCGCCTGGTGTCTTTTGCCGTGCATTGGATCCGCGCCGAGATCCACGAATACGTGGTGCGCAACTGGCGCCTGGTCAAGATCGCCACGACCAAGGCACAGCGCAAGCTGTTTTTCAATCTGCGGCGCATGCGCCCTGATGGCCACAGCCTGGCGCCGGACCAGATCGCCGACATCGCCCGCGAACTCGACGTGCGCCCCGAAGACGTCGCCGAAATGGAAGTCCGCCTGTCGGGCGGCGATCTTGCCCTGGATGCGCCGACTGACGACGAGGATCGCTACGCGCCATCCGACTGGCTGGCCGACCAGGCCCAGGAACCGGCCCAGGTGCTGGCTCGCCGAGGCATGGATGCCTTGCAGGGCGAAGGCCTGGAACAGGCCTTGTCTGCCCTGGATGCGCGATCCCAGCACATCGTCCGTGCCCGCTGGCTGGTGGATGACGGTGGCGCCACGCTGCACGAACTGGCTGCCGAATATGGCATTTCCGCCGAACGCGTCCGCCAGATCGAGGCCGCTGCCTTGAAAAAACTGCGTGTCGCCCTGAGCGAGCGGCAGGCGGACTTCGAGGCCGCCTGATCCTGTCCCACGGGGGTTGATACACTCTCTTGCATCTTTCTGGGCCGGGCTGTGAACTTTCGATGGCCGGGGCGGACCAACCTGACATGAACGCGCCGGTCATGTCAGGCCCCACGTTCTGTCGTCCGCTTCAGCTTCTCCTCTTCCCCTCCCTACCGAAGCGGATGTTCATGGGATGCCGTCAGGCATCCCTTTTTTTCATCTGGTTGCTAGAATGCAGGCCCTCCAGGCCTGTAACATATCACCCGGATGATCTGAACGTTTTCTTCATCATGAAAATCGGCCTATTGGTGTTCGGCCTGGCGGGCTTGCTGGCCCTGGTGTCCTTCATGCCCCCCCTGGCGGGACGCCTGCGCCTGCCGTATTCCGTGCTGCTGGCCATCGTGGGCTTCATTCTGGGCGTGATCATTCATGTGCACGGTTGGGCGCCGGGCGTCGTGGCCGATTTCCTGGACACGCTGCAGCATTTCGAGATTTCTTCCGAGACCTTTCTGTTCGTCTTTTTGCCGGTGCTGCTGTTCGAGACGGCGCTGGCCACGAATCTGCGGCGCTTGCTGGACGATATCAGCCCGATTCTGGTCATGGCCATTGTGGCGGTCGTGGTCTGCACTTTGGCGGTTGGTTTTTCGTTGGCGGCGATCTCCACCTATGGGCTGGTGGTCTGCCTGATGCTGGGCGCCATCGTCGCCACCACCGATCCAGTGGCGGTCGTGGGGATTTTCCGCGAAGTCGGCGCGCCCCGTCGTCTCACCAATCTGGTCGAGGGCGAGTCCCTGTTCAACGATGCCGCCTCGCTCGCCCTGTATTCCGTGCTGCTCAGTGTGCTGTTCGGTGGCACGACGCCGTCCGCGCCGGAAATCTTCCGCAGTTTCCTGATCAGCTTTCTGGGAGGAGGCCTGACCGGTCTGGTGATGGGGCGGGTGGCCATCGAACTGTTCGGGTGGCTGCGCGGCTGGCCTACCGCCGAGATCACCCTGACCGTGGCGCTGGCCTACCTGACCTTTTTCGTAGGCGAGCATTACCTGGGGGTGTCGGGGGTGGTGGCCACCGTGATCGCGGGACTGGTGGTGAGTTCCAGTGGCCGTACACGCATGTCGCCCACGACCTTCGAGCAGCTCGAAGGGGCCTGGGCGCAGCTTGGGTTCTGGGCCAATTCCCTGATTTTCCTGTTCGCTGCCATGCTGATTCCGCGCATGATGGCGGAAATCACCTGGATGGAAGTCCTGCTGATCCTGGTCGTGTTCATCGTGACCCTGGGCGCGCGCGCGGTCATCGTCTATGGCCTGCTGCCCCTGCTGGGGCGCTTGCGCCTGAGCACCGAGGTCAGCCCGTCCTACCGTGCCGTGATGCTGCTGGGCGGCCTGCGCGGCGCCGTGTCCCTGGCCCTGGCCCTGGCCGTCACGGAACAGCCGGCGGTGCCCCACGAGGCGCGGCAGTTCATTGCCGTGGCCACGACCGGCTTTGTGCTCATGACCTTGTTCGTCAATGGCCTGACGCTGCGGCCCTTGATTCACCGGTTGGGCTTGAATCAGCTTTCGCCGGTGGATCGAGCCTTGCGGGACCAGGCCCAGATCGTGGAACTTGAAGCCCTGCGCCTGAGGATCGATGACATTGCCCACAACGAACACATCGGCAGCGAGGTCCTGGGGCGACTGCATGCGGTCTTTGATGCCAGCCAGGCCGGCATGGATTCGGCCCAGGTGCACCAGCTGACCCGTGACCAGAAGGTCGCCGTCGGCATGGGGATGCTGGCGGGCCGCGAGGAAGAGATGTTCTTCGAGACGCTCAAGGCGCAGGTCGTGGACTGGCGCACGGCCGAGTCTCTGCTGGCGCGTGCCGAGCGGTTGGGCGATGCCGTGCGGGCGGGTGGGTTGCAAGGCTTCGAGTCGGCGATCGACGCGGATCTGCGCTATTCCCAGGCGCTGCGGCTGGCGCTGCGCCTGCACTACGTGACCGGCTGGCAGGGCTGGCTGGTGCGCGAGCTGGCCCAGCGGTTCACCAACCTGATGTGTAAATGGTCCGTGGCACGCCGCCTGATCCAGTTCGCCCGTACCGATGTGCAGCCCCTGCTGGGCCAGGAGGTCACGGACATCATCGTGGCCGCGCACCAGCGCCGCCTGATGCTGCTGGAAGGCGCGTTGCAGGCGCTGGCGCTGCAGTACCCCAGTTACGCCCAGTATCTGCAGGAGGCGTATCTCGCACGCATGGCGCGCGCCATGGAGCGCATCCGCTACCGTGACATGCTGGCGCACAACCTGATCAGCGGGGAAACCTATTCCGACCTGATGCAGCAGACGGATGCGCGTTGGGGGGCACTGGAAAGCCGGGGCGTGCTGGATATCACCATGAGCGCGGCGGCGCTGGTGCAGCGGGTGTCGCTGTTCGAAGGCATGGATGAGCCCACCATGGCGGCCATTCGTCGCGTGCTCAAACCGCGCCTGATCCTGCCGGGACAGGAAATCCCCACCCGGTTCGGGCGGGGGCGGGCCATGTATTTCGTGGCGTCGGGCGCGGTGGTCCTGGATCTGCCGGATGGCACCACGGCGGAATTGGGCAGTGGCCAGATCTTTGGGGAAATGGCGCTCGCCATGGGTGACGATTTCCATGCGCGCGCGCGATCGCTGGGCTACAGCCGCCTGTTGATGCTCCAGGAACGGGACTTCAAGCGCCTGCAGCAGCAATATCCGATGCTGCGCGAGAAGATCGATCTGATCGTGCGCCAGCGGCAGCGGGCGATGGAAGTCTGGCGGCAGTTCGAGTCCGGCGAACGCCAGCATGAGCCGCTGCCCGAGTTCAGCCAGGCAGCGGCCAGCAGCCCCGATCTATAGCAGCAGCCGGATGTCGTGGGCCATGTCTTCGGGCGTCAGCGATGGCCCGAGCAGGGCGCGGGCTTCGCCGTCACGGTCCATCAGGTAGAAGGCCGATGAATGGTTCATGGCGTAGTGTTCCGGCGTCGGGCCGGGTTCCTTGGCGTAGTAGGCCTTGAATGATCGCGCGGTCTTTTCCAGCTGTTCGGGCGTGCCCGTCAGGCCGATGAAGGACGGATCGAAGGCGTGCACGTAGGTGTTGAGGATTTCGGGGGTATCCCGCAGCGGGTCCACCGAGACCATGATGACGCGCACTTCGTCGGCCTGGTCGCCCAGCAGCTGCATGGTCTGGGCGGCCTGCGCCAGGGCGGTGGGGCAAATGTCCGGGCATTGCGTATAGCCGAAGAACACCAGCAGGATCTTGCCTTTGAAGTCGGCCAGTGTGCGCTGCTGGCCGGTCATGTCAACCATGTTCAGGTCGCGCCCCAGGCGGGATCCGGTGATGTCGTTGCCTGCGAAGGGCAGGGGTTTGGTTTCCGATGTGCAGCCCGGCAGGACAAGGGCTAGGGGAAGTGCGGCGAGGGTGCAGGCCAGGAGCCGGCGGCGTGGAATCGAGAGCGACATATCCATCATCCAGGTCAGTGAGTCGGCCGGGGCGGCGCCGAGGCATGCGCCCGGGTCGGAGTTCTGCCGAGTCAGACCGGGGCGAGAACCAAGCCGACCCAGTGATCCAGCAGCAGCGCGGCAAACAGCAGCGCCAGATACAGGATTGAATACTGGAACAGTTTACGCGCCCTGGTATCCGAATAGCTTCGATATAGCGCAAAGGATTGCCACACGAAGCGTCCGCTGAGCAGACAGGCGGCCGCCAGGTAGGCGAGGCCGCTCATGCGCACGACGTAGGGCATCACGGAGGCGGCGAACAACGCGATGCTGTAGAGCAGGATGTGCAGTTGGGTGAAGTTCTGGCCGTGCGTGACCGGCAGCATGGGCAGGCCGGATTGTTCGTAGTCGTGATGGCGATACAGGGCCAGTGCCCAGAAATGGGGTGGTGTCCAGATGAAGATGATCAGGACCAGCAGCCAGGCTTCGGCGGGTACGGCATCGGCCATGGCGGCCCAGCCCAGGGCGGGCGGCATTGCGCCCGACAGGCCGCCGATGACGATGTTCTGCGGCGTGAGGGGTTTGAGAATGGCGGTATAGATCAGGGCATAGCCGACGAAACTGGCAAAGGTCAGCCACATGGTCAGGGCATTGACCTGGGTGTACAGGATCCACATGCCGGCCCCGCCCAGTATGCCGGCCATCAGCAGGACCTGATGGCTGCCGATCTGGCCGGAGGCCGTGCCGCGCCGCGCCGTGCGCAGCATGCGCGCGTCGGTCTCGCGTTCGACCAGGCAGTTGATCGAAAACGCGGCGGCCGACAGCAGCCAGATGCCTGCGGTGGCGTTCAGCGCCAGCCAGGGGTCGGGCAGGCCCGGCGTGGCCAGGAACATGCCGATCACGGCGCAGAACACGGCCAGTTGCGTGACGCGCGGCTTGGTCAGCGCCAGGTACTGGCGCAGCAGCGAGGGGGGCCGGTGGGAATGGGTGGCGGCGGTGCTCATAGTGGCATTCTAGGCAGGTTTCCCGGCGCGGGACAGGCGCCACAATAGCGTGACGCTGACCAGGACCAGGCCAGCGGCGCCGCCGTTGTGCATCACGGCGATCAGCAGCGGCCATTGAAAGAAGATGGTGGTCAGGCCCGTCAGCAGTTGCAGGGCCAGCAGGGCCAGCAGCAGGCGTGCGGGGCCTGCCAGGCCGGGTGTGTGGCGCCAGCGCCAGGCCAGCACGCCCAGCAGTGCGATCACCAGGAAGGCGAAATTGCGATGCGTCCAGTGGATGGCGGTGAGCGCGTCCTGGGAAATCAGCGCCCCTGACGATTGCTGCCCCAGGCCACGCAGCAGGGCATAGCCTTCGTGGAAATCCATGGGGGGCAACCAGGCCCCGTGGCAGGTGGGGAAATCCATGCAGGCCAGGGCCGCGTAGTTGGTGCTGACCCAGCCGCCCAGGGCCACCTGCAGGAACAGCACCGCCAGCCCCAGAATCATCCAGGCGCGGCCGTTGCCAGGGTCGGGGGGGACCGGCGCGTAGGCCTTTTCCCGGGCGGCCAGCCAGGTCATCAGGGCCAGCAGGCTCATGCCCAGCACCAGGTGTGTGGTCACGACCAGCGGCATCAGCCGGTGGGTGACGGTCCAGGCGCCAAAGGCTCCCTGAACGCACACCATGACCAGCACGCAGACGGCCAGTGCCGGGCTGCGCCCCGGCAGGTGGCGCAGGCGCCAGGCGCACAGAGCGATGGCGATGATCATCATGCCCAGGATGGCGCCGGCATAGCGGTGGATCATCTCGATCCAGGCCTTGAAGGGACTGACCGGGCCGTAGGGCATGGCGTCCAGGGCGGCGCGGATGTGATCGCCGGCGCCCAGTGGGCTGAAATGGCCGTAGCAGCCAGGCCAGTCGGGGCAGCCCAGGCCGGAATCGGTCAGCCGCACGAAAGCGCCGAACATGATCAGGTCCAGCGTCAGGAACCAGGTCAGGAACACCAGTTTGCGGTAGCGTGCGAGCGGACCGGCTGCGGACTGCTGAGTCGGTTCGCAGTGTGGCTGCGTCGTGGATGGGGCCTGCGTACTGCGCCAGTGGGCCGGGTCGATCGGTTTGTTCATGCGGGTGTGAGTCCTGGGCAGCCTAGCCGATGCGGGAGTTTTTCAGCAGCGTGCGGATATCGTCGCGCACGGCCTCGGGTTGCTGCGCATCGGGAAAGCGCATCATCAGATGGCCCAGGGGATCGACGATCCACAACCCCCGGGCCAGATCAGCTGCGGGATCGGCGGCATCCGGGACCAGCCAGTCCGCCAGCCGGGCCGGATCGGCGCGCAGGACATGCGTGCCGGCGTAGGCTTCGCTGACCACAGGCGCAGCCGGTGCGTCGTCGATGATGAACCAGATGCGTTCCAGGCGGTCGACCGCCTTGCCCTGGCTGGCGTGGGAATTGCGCAGCACGAACAGTCCGCGCACACAGAATTCGGGGCAGGCGCCGGGGCCGGCGCTGAGCAGCAGCCATTGTCCCTTGAGCTGATTCAGGTCGTAGGGCTGGCCTTGCGCGTCCCGCAGGGCCAGGTTGCCCGGGATGGGGCGTTGCGGCTCGATCAACTGACCGTAGTGGGTGCGGGTATCGGGGCGCAGACCCAGGGACGGCACATAGTAGGCCAGCAGGGCGAAGACCACGGGAGCCAGACAGACCAGCAGGACGGCGATCAGCGGGCGGATGGAGCGGGAGGGGGCAGGGACGGTCGTCATGCGTGCGGCGAGGGTGGGGGACGGCGCAGCGTGCGCCAGGTGAGCACGCCGGCTGCGATCAGCGCAATCGTGGCGAAGCTGAACCATTGCAGGGCGTAGTTGTAGTTCTGGCTGGCGTTCGTCGAAGGGCCGGGCCATTCCTGGATCAGGCCGGCGTCTTGCGTGGGGGCCTGCTGCAGCAAGACCGGCAGCAGGTCCAGGCCGGTGGCCGCCGCCGGGGCGTCCAGCGGCAGGTTCTGCACGCGGGGTGGCTGGCCATCGGTATGCGGAAAGGCGGCGGACAGGGCTGGGTCGGGCTGGCCGGTCAGGCTGCCCAGATCGAACAGTCGGGGCACCCGGTGCAGCAGCGTGCCCTGGACCAGGACAGGGCCGGTGGCTGCTTCCAGATTTGGTAGCGTCGTGGGCGGCAACGGGCGAGCGACCCAGCCGCGCAGCACCAGCACGGCGGTTCCGGGACTGTCCTGCAGTTCCAACGGAGTCGCCACCCACAGGCCGGGCTGACCTTTGAGGTTACGATTATCCAGGAGTACAGTAAACGGATTCAGCCAATGGCCGTGAACCTTGGCCGGATGCCAGGTGGGGCCATCGCGGTGTTGCGCATCCAGCGTCAGGGCCGGCGCCTGCCGGCCTGCCTCGATGGCGGCCAGCAGCGTTTCGCGTTCATGGGCACGGCGCAGCTGCCACTGGCCGGCGCCGATGCAGGCCGCAGCCAGCAGCGTCAGCAGGATCAGGGCCGAAAGGGCTTTTGTGCGGGATGCGGGCGGTTGCGGGACCACGATGCCTATGCTCTGGGGATACAGGGGATGTCCATGAAAGTTTTGATCGTCGTGCTGTTTCTGGGGGTGCTGGTCAGCCTGGGGTCGGCCATGAAATATCTCATGCAGGACCGGGGCCGCAGCGACCGCATGGCCTGGGCGCTGACGTGGCGGGTGGGGCTGTCGATCCTGCTGTTCCTGCTCCTGCTCCTCGCCCACGCATTGGGGTGGATGAGCCCGAACACAGGATAGTCCCTGCGGACTATCCTGTGTCGGGCGAATCC
>Ga0265295_1005853_pt1 | contig 15352 bp, 11 predicted proteins | sample Munlansysbiofilm_FD_192503 | JGI IMG/M metagenome (GOLD analysis project Ga0265295, IMG submission 192503) | Leachate microbial communities from a municipal landfill in Southern Ontario, Canada - Methane capture system biofilm | ecosystem: Engineered > Solid waste > Landfill > Unclassified ... | reverse complement strand
GCGAAAGGATACGGCGCGGACATCGGAAGCGTTCCGTGTCAAGTGGAAGAAATAACGGCCGCGGTGAAGAATGTCGTTGATGTTCCGGTTTGGGTGAAGCTGACGCCCAATGTCGCCAATATTAAAGAAATCGGCCTGGCGGCTCAATCGGGCGGTGCGGACGCGGTGGTCGCGATTAATACGGTTCGCGGAATGGCGATTGATATTTATTCCGGATGGCCGGTTCTCGGGAACAGGTCCGGCGGACTTTCGGGGCCTGCCGTCAAGCCGGTGGCGGTCAAATGCGTTTATGATTTATACGAGGCGCTTGAGATTCCGGTAATCGGGGTCGGCGGGATTTCGTGTTTTGAAGACATGATTGAAATGATGATGGCCGGGGCTTCCGCCGTTCAAATCGGTTCGGCGATTTATGAAAATGAAAAGATTTTTGCGGATGTTTGGAGCGGCGCGCAGCAATTTATGAAAGAAAACGGTTACGCTTTTGATGAACTCATCGGTATGGCGCACAGGAGAAAATAAAATGAGCAATCAAAACGCAGACGAAAATGACTCATGTCACTGTTTTTCCGGGGGATATCCGGTCAACGCCAAAATCATTGAAATTGTTGATGAAACAAACACCGGCAAGAAAACGCTTTTCTTTGACAAATCGTTCAAAAATATGAATCCCGGCAATTTTTGTATGGTTTGGATTCACGGCGTCGATGAAATTCCGCTCGGCTGCGCGTATGAAAACGGCGTGACGTTTCAAAAAGTCGGCCCCGCGACAAACGCGCTTTTTGATTTAAAAGTCGGCGACTCTGTCGGTCTTCGCGGTCCGTTGGGAAATCCGTTTACGCTTCCCGGCGAGAAAGAAAACATTTTGATTGTTTCGGGCGGAATCGGTGCCGCTCCGTTAGCGCCGCTGGCTGAAAAATCAAAAGAAATCGGTGCAAATGTCACCGTCATTCTCGGCGCGCGAAGCGAATCGGATTTGATTTTTGAAGAGCGCTTTAAGAAAACGGGAAACGTGATTGTTACGACCGATGACGGAACAAAAGGCGAGAAAGGATTTGTGACCGATGTTTTGTCCAAAACCGATTTATCCAAAACCGATCGGATTTACGTTTGCGGTCCCGAGATGATGATGAAATTCGTCATGAACATTTTAATTGAAAAAGAAGCCCTGTCCAAAGCCGAATTTTCAATGGAGCGTTACTTTAAATGCGGCATCGGCGTTTGCGGCGCGTGCTGCATTGATACGCTGGGCGTTCGCGTCTGCAAAGACGGTCCCGTGTTCAAAGCCGAAACATTAATTGATTCGGAATTTGGGAAATATCATCGTGACGCTTCCGGAAAAAGAGTGAAATATTAAGATTCTTTTTTTATTTCTTTTTAATATTTATTTTCTATTTTTTCGATTATTTTTCTTATTTTTTCCAATTTGCGGATTGGTATTAAAAAATAAAATAAAAAGCTGTTGTCTGTTTTTAGTTACAATTTTAAAAAATGGGATTACGGTGTTGCTGTTTGAGCGCGCTGATATTTCTGTATTTGCCGCCGGCTTCTGCTTTTAGTTTACCACCTGCACCTGTTTTTAGTTTGCTTCTTGCATCTGTATTTTTAGTTTGCCGCCTGCATCTGTATTCTCCGTATTTGTTAAAACCGATTGTTCTTGCCACATTTGATGGAGAAGTTTATCACATCGTACAAGGCAATAAAATTATACGCTTTTCGGTTGAGGACAAATAAACAATGCATACTTTTTCGGAGCACTTCTCCATCAAATGAGGCATTATTTCCTTGAATAGAACTATTGCAGGCGTTTAAACTCAAATTATTTATGTGCTTCAAAAACACCCTTAGGCAAAAATACCAGAATAAGAGAAAACATGATAAAAGTAAAAATCATGACTCCTAAAACCGATAAAATTCGAATCAATGGTTCTATGAAATTAAATAGGGGGTAAAATCTAAAAAAATAAGCAATAACTCCAAACCAAACAATGAAGAATATAAATGCAACAAAAATATTTGTTTTAGGTCCGGTTATTCGTAGAGAATTATTATAGACGATAGACAAAGCTAAGCCGATTAAATTCGCAATTATGAAACAAATTGAAAGTAATTCCGGAGAACTGCAAGCGATAATCAAAATAGCGCAAATAACTAAAATAAAAGGAAGAAGAACATATTTTTGATTCATTTTAATCACCTCAAAAATAAAAAATAAATCGGCTTCAATGCAACCGATTCAACTTAGTCAATCAAGTCAATTGAAGTAAAAATAAACTTGACCAAACAAAATAAATGCAGATGCGCCCGGTAGACCTGAAAATGCCAAATTCATAGCGATATAACTCATTTTTACATCAATACTCCCATCGGAATTTTTACCAAATTTATAATAAGAAATCATTCCTATAGCAATCAGAGTACCTGCTGCCAATCCAACAGCCGACCCAATGGCTCCCCCTGCGGCAGTACCTATAATAGTACCAAGTGCAGGTGCAACCAAAGTACCCATCTGAATAACATAATCCGCATCAGGTTTTGTAAAATGGATATGAACTCCGCCGGTTAAGCTATTACCATAACTTTGAGCATAACTGCCTTCCCAAAATGAATAGTATGCTTTGGAAACGGCTGAAATAACATTATTGTCGTTAATTTCATTCGCATCCAAATACTTTGAAGAAATCAGATCATCTTGGCTCATAAAAACGAAATTGATTTTTGTAGAATCATTGAAATCCACCCAAGACATGGTATAAATCATACCCTCTTTTGTTTGAGTTGCCGTTATTTCTTCAGTAGCTGTACTTTTTAATGTGGTTACATTTTCTTTTTTAAGTATTTCCATCTCCTCTTGGGAAGGAACAAATAATTTTTGGTTTTTCTCAAATTCAACTTGCGCACTAATAGCAGGTATGAAAGCTATACTAAACACTAATAATGCAAAGAAGATAGAAATTGTTTTAATTAATTTATTTGACTTCATTTAATAATCCTCCTATTTTAATTTTCAATACTTATTTATATTTAAAAATCAAAGATAGGAGTGAATTGCGATAAGGTAATTCACTCACATCTAAGCATTCGATTTGATGACTCGGAATTGTCAAATCGGATGGTGGGTTTTTCTATTTTAAAAACATTTCACATTACAATCCATTTATTCAATACAATATAAATGTGTCGAAAAATATACAATCGTAAAACATAAATAAACCAAATTGTAAACGACATAATATTTTTTAAATAAAAAATGAAAGATATCTTTTGAAAAATCCCAAATATGACCGCTGATTTTCGATTTTTTTGGTAAGTGTTGCGAGCAAAAAATAATCGGAAATTTGCGGATTCGGACCAAAAAAATAAAATAAAAAATCGCTGCCTTTTTTTTCAATTTTAGTTTTTTTAAAATAAAATGACGATTTTGTTCTTTGAACGCGCTGATTTTTCCATATTTGCCGCCGGTTTCTGTTTTTAGTTTGCAGCTTGCATCTGTATTTTAATTTATTACTTGCACTGCATTTTTTTAATACATCCGTTCGCTTCGCAAACGTGGGCACAGCTGCCTACTGTCCGCGTTTCTGTCGGAAACCTGCCGTTTAAAAAATGTTTTCAACAAAATGAACAAAACGCCATCTGCGTTTTATTTAATTTTTCGAAAAATGAACCATCCTTTCGCCGTTTGGCGCGGCGCGTTTTTTCAACCAAAAAACAAACAGAAAAGCAAAAAATAAAACAGAATATGAAATAGAAATCATTTAAAAAAAGAAAAAAAAGCCAAAGTTGATTTTGAATCAATCAAAATCAAAATTGAACTTTTGGTGCTTCTCTTGCTTCGCCTTCAACTTCAAAAAGCTCTTTTTTGGTAAAACCAAACATTCCGGCAATAATATTTCGGGGAATGGTTTGGATATCAATATTGTATTTGGTCACCGTGTCGTTGTAAAATTGGCGTGTGTAAGCGATTTTATCTTCCGATTCTTTGAGCTGCTTTTGAAGGTCTAAGAAACTGTCGTTCGCTTTTAAATCCGGGTAATTTTCGGCAACGGCGAACAAACTTTTCAACGTGGAAGAAAGCATGTTGGACGCTTCCGCTTTTTCGGCGACGGTTGTCGCGCCCATCATCGCGGAGCGCGCTTTGACAACGTTTTCAAGCGTCTCTTTTTCGTGCCCGGCGTAACCTTTGACGGTTTCAACCAGGTTCGGGATTAAATCATACCTTCTTTTCAATTGAACATCAATTTGGCCCCAGGCGTTTTCAACAAAATTTCTGCTTTTGACAAGACCGTTGTACATGCCGACAACGACCAAAACGAGGCCGACCAGCAAAAGCAAAACGACGATACCGATAATAAGTCCGATCATTTTTATCACTCCTTTTTTAATTCAAAATTGAACCATATTATAAGCTATTATAAACATATTATAAGCGTACCAATTTATTAAATCATTCATTTCTTTTAAATGAATCGTTTAGCGAAGACCCCCGCCGCCGCCGCCGAAACCGCCGCCGATGCCGCCGCCGCCAAAGTTACCGCCGCCCCCGCCGCTGCTCGGCGTTGAGGAGGAATACGCGCGGCCCATTCCGGTGTAAAAGAGCGGATAGTAATAAATCACCCCGAAACGGCTTGAAGACATATCCGTCGGAACGGCCAAATTCATATTTTTCAAAGCCGTCTCGGCAACTCCCAAGGCCATCGCGTAAACGATATAGTGGTCCCAAATAATCACCGAAGACGGCGGATATTTTTCAATCAAAGAGTAATCCGTGAGGTATTTTTCAAAATTTTTCCATTTCAAATAAAACAAACGCCCGTCTTTGGTCCATTGTCCCATCGTCTTTTTCCAAATCATCGGATACGCGATTAAAACGATTCCGAGCAAAAAGCCGAGGATACAAAACATAACGACACCCGACGTCGCCGGAAACTCCGAGGACGGCGCGGCGATTTCGGAGCCGAAATAAATGAGAATGGAAGCGACGATTGAAAACAAACCGATTCCGGCCATGATTCGATTTCCGGCCTCATTGAAATATTTTGAAAAATTCGCTTTAGACGACACTTTTGAGTTCCATCCGTTTAAGAAATTGTAAAACGAATCGTTTGCGCCCAATTTCTTTTGAAATTCTTTCCATTCGATTTCCTCGTTGACGGCGTATCTTTTTAAGAATTGATAAACGTCTTTTTCAATGTCGTCCAAAACATTCGTGTCGGCGGGCTCGAATTTTAAAACCACTTCTTTGACGGATTTGTTTCTCCAATTCTTTTTTTCGACCTCTCGAATCGACAAATAATCCCGGTCAATCAAACTCATAATGGTTGAGACAAAACCGTCCATGTTCGGCTTTCCATGCCCGACAACAATCGCGTTGACAATCGCCGGCTTCGCATCGGTCGGGAGGTCGCGTTCAAAAAGCGCGTAATAATCCACCTTATGTTCTTTGCCGTATTTGATATAAACGTAAACGGGCAAAGCCATACAAACCAGAAGAATTAAAATTTGAAGCAGGGCAAAAACGTATGGGTAAAGCGCTTTTCTTTGGTAAGCTTTCTCTTCGCTTTTAATTTCTTTTAAACCGTCCCGATCAAACAAAGTGACATAGGCCGAGTCCGGAGAAACCAACCTCGGGCTGACGATTCGAACGTCGGTTCGCGTGTATTCGGGAATGTTTTGAGCGTTGTATGTAAAAACGAGCGTTTGGGTGCCGCCGGTTCCGTCAAGGATTTGGGAATCGAATTTCGTGGTGTACGCGAACGGATGGGACCAATAAAGGGTTTGGGATTCACCGTCAATGGTTTGGTCGGGCACATTTAAAAATGTGATTTTCGCGTCCAAATTCTGAATCGGCTCTCCCCAGTTGTTTCCCCAAATGTTGTAATTGAATTCCGTGATGTCGTTGTAAACGTTAATTCCGCCGTAGTATTCATAGGAGACGACAAACGTAATATCGCGCGGTGTGGGTATGGGGAGCACGCAAACCAATTCGTATCCGCCGCTGACGGGCTGAGTATAAAAGCGCGCGTTTTCGTATCCGACCAAATGACCGGTCGCGTTTTGGATGGTAATATTCGCGTTGGTTTGAACGAAACGATACGCTTCTTTAAAATTTTCATACGGCTCCGTTTTAAATTGAATGACTTCATTGACGTAAACAATGCCTTTCTCGTCAACGGTTATATTGACGTCAGCGTTTTCCATCGTATAGGCCGACGCCTGCGCGCCGAAAAGTAAAAAGAAAAACAACAATGAAAGAATAACCGCCGCCGTTTTTTTGAATCGAATCTTTTTCATAAAACTCATGACCCCCGATGTCTCCGCCCGCTTGTTGAAATCGGGCTTCTTTAAATTCTCTAAAATTCTTTAAAGTTTTTTAAAGCTCTTTAAAACTTTCTAAAGAATTCTTTAAAACTTAGTAAAAATTTTAAATATTCTAAAATTTTTAAAATTTTTAAATTCTTTAAATTTCTTTTAAGTTCTTTAAATTCTTTTAAAATTCTTAAATTTCTTTTAAGTTCTTTAAATTTCTTTTAAGTTCTTTAAATTTCTTTTAAGTTCTTTAAATTTCTTTTAAGTTCTTTAAAATTTTTAAATTTCTTTTAAGTTCTTTTAAGTTCTTTTAAAACTTTTAAAGTTTTTAAAAACCTTTAAGAATCCTTAAAATTTTCTAAAAATTTATTAAAACGAACGTTTATTCCTTTTTAACGAACGAATTCTTTATTTTTATGATTAAGATATATTTCCTTTTTGTTTTTAAAGAAATCGGATTTCCTTTTATAAGTTTATCAGATTAAGATAAATAGGTGAAGATTAATCATGATATAAGAACAAAAACATATAAAAGGGGATTTATAAAATATGACAACAAAACCGACATTCTCGGATAAAAAACCGGCGAAGCTGAAAACCGTATCCAAAAAGGGAGGGCGAGTCCCAAAAGCGGAATCTCAGACGGAGAGCACTCAGGTGTTTGCCGCCGTTTCCAGTCCGATGCGCCAGCGCATTCTTCAACTTTTAGCGGAAGACGATATGCATATTTCCGCCATCGCCCGCAGTTTGGAAATTTCCGTTCCCGTCGCCTCCAAGCATATCAAAATCTTGGAAGAGGCTCAATTAATCGATCGGAAGATTTACGGAAAAACGCACGTTTTCTCTTTGAGAAAAATGAATTTTTCAAACGCGTTTGACCCGTTCGCTCCGGTGAAGCGGTTGGAAGTTGAAAAGGGAACCACGCTGATGGAAGCTTTTAAATCCATCGCGGTGGTGGAAATCAAAAATGTTGACGGGAAAGACTTCATCGTTGCCGCCGACGGGGAAGAAGGATTTTACCTTTACGAAATCAACGGAAAACTCATCGACAAGCGCGCCGAGGATTATTTGTTGGAAGAAGATGTTGTTGTGGAGTGGAAACGGTTGGAACCGGTCACCCGAAAGAAATTGATCGTCTCGGTTAAAAATGAAGAAGAAAAGGAAAAAAGACAGGGGTATTATGAAAGTTTGATTTGATGCCGAATCAAAAAAAACTTGCCGGAAAAATCCGACAAGTTTGATTTATTTGTCCGATAAGCCGAGGTTGGTGTCTTTTAAGGCTTGTATGATTGCGTTGGCATTCTTTTTGACTGAAATCGGGATATGAATTATTTCAAAAAAAGAGGGATTTGGGGGGAAACGTTTCGAAACGTTTTTATAAAATCCGAATCAATGTATAAATACCTCTATTTTTGTTTTTGCTTTGCCGCAGAACAATGAGGTAAACCGATTCCGATCGCATGTGACGCGGTCGGAATCAATTTTTTTAACTTATTTTCTATTAATTTTGATTATCAAATTTTAATTGCTGTTTTTGTTTAAAGCGAACATATTATTTCTTTTAAATTATTTTTAGCTCGAAAAATCATAAAAATAATCTTTAGAGAAATTTGTTAAAAGAGAAGCCCTAAAAATCTCTTAAGAAATAAGGCCCGCATGACCACTTAATTTGATGATTCGTCGAACTTAAACCCGCCGCAAACGAATTAAAAATAATGCGTTTCCATTTTTTTGCAGACGTCCGTTCGGGAAATGAAATATTGTAAGGGCGGCGCGTAAGAACATAAGTACCGGCGGCGCAAAAGCGAAACGTTGGGTCTCAAGCAGAGTTATCAATCTCTCAGAAGTGCCGGCGGCGCAAAAACGAAACGTTGGGACGCAAGCAGGCTTATCAAGCTCCGGAGAAGAAGCGACGGTGCAAAAAAGAAACGTTGGGTCTCAAGCAGAGTTATCAAGCTCCGGAGGTGCCTGCAACGCAAAAGCGAAATATTGGGTCTCAAGCAGAGTTATCAATCTCTCAGAAGGTGCCCAGCAGCGCAAAAACGAAACGTTGGGGCGCAAGCAGGCTTATCAAGCTCCGGAGAAGAAGCGACGGCGCAAAAGCGAAATATTGGGTCGCAACCGGGATTATCAATCTCTCAGGAGGTGCCGGCGACGCAAAAGCGAAATATTGGGTCGCAACCGGGATTATCAATCTCTCAGGAGGTGCCGGCGACGCAAAAGCGAAACGTTGGATCACAAGCAGGCTTATCAAGCTCCGGAGAAGAAGAAGCGGCGCAAAAGCGAAACGTTGGGATGTAAGCAGAGTTGTCACGCTCTTAGGGGGTGATTCTTTTTTTGAAAAGGAAATGGATGAAAACCATTGCGACCGCGATAAAGCCGATTAAAAAAATGATGTGAATCGGATTTTTAATCAAGTCAGGAGAGATGCCAATGCCGTTGTTTTTGCCCGGATCGGATGGGCCGGGGTTTGTCGAATCGTCTAAGACGGCGCTCTCTAATTTCCAAAGCGTGTCTTCGGAGTACAGCGTGTTGCGGTCTTTGAATTGGGTAACATGGGAAAAACCGGCGACGGCTTGAGAATTGTTCATATAAAGCTTGTCTAAAGTCATCCGCAAAAGAAGAACCTCTTCGTTTCCAAATTTGCGATAACAGGAGACTGTTTCACCCTCCTTGACAATAACGGAGCCGATAAAAACGCCGTCCCGGTAATTGTTGTAAAATTCCAAAGAAACGGCATCCGCTTTATACCCTTTCAACTCGATTTCATAGCCCTGCTCCAATTTTTCAATGTCGCCGTCGCGCAAAATAATGTAGCGGTCTGAAATTAAAACCTCCGAATCCGAGTCATCCGTCGCAAGAGCGGGCGCGGGGACGAGCGAGAAAAGAAAACAGATTAAAAAAAGAAAACAAAAAAGTTTTTGAAAAAACTTGATTTGAATCGAAAAACAAGAGAAGATTTTATCCACCCCGCCCCAATTGAATTATTTTTTAGTGTAAATACAGCGGCCGGCAATAATTTCTTCGATGTCCCCGTTGTTTTTCTTTAACAAAAGAGCGCCGTTTTTGGAAATGCCCACGACGACGCCCTCAACAATTCGATTCGGCGTATTCACCGTCACCTCTTTTCCAATCGTATCGGAAAGCGCGATGATATCTTCCATAATCTCATTAAACGGACGCGTGCTGAAACGAATATATTCCTGCTCCATTTCAAACAACAACTTCTGAAGAAGCTCGACCCGGTCAACGCTTTTTCCGCTCTCGTCCCGAAGGGTTGTGGAATTTTCACGCAAATCCTCCGGAATATCTTTTAAACCCATATTAGCGTTGATGCCGATACCGATGACAACGAACTCAACCGTATCTATTTCCGCCTCGACCTCCGTTAAAATACCCGAAACCTTATTCCCGCCAATCAAAACATCGTTGGGCCATTTGATTTTTGCATCAAACCCGTACATCCTCAACGTCTTTGCAACGCTCAACCCGAAAGTCAGCGTTAACCGAGAAGCCGCTCCAAGAGCGATGCGCGGCTTTAAAATCGTTGAAAACCAAATCCCGCCCTTGGGAGACGCCCACTGCCTTCCGAGACGCCCGCGCCCACCGATTTGCTGCTCCACAACGACGATGGTCCCCTCTTCGGCGCCTCCCCGCGCCAATTTCTTGGCGATGTCATTGGAAGAGCCGGCCTCGTCATAATAATGAATGTTTTTCCCAAAAAGCGTCGTTTTCAGACCCGATAAAATTTCCTCCGGATAAAGCAGCTTGGGAACGGATTTTAAAACGTAGCCTTTCTTGGGAGCGGATGAAATCTCATACCCGTCATCCCTTAAACTCTTAATATATTTACAAACCATCGTCCTCGAAATGCCGAGCTCCTTGCCGAGCTCTTCGCCGGATATGGCTTTCCCGTCAGCGACTTTAAACGCATTAATAATTTCTGATCTTTTGCTTTTCATCCCGTGTCTCCCGGACCATTACAAAATTAAAAAATACGAATAGCATATAGAATTCTCAGTTCTAAGTTTATATATTTTTGTTTTTTAAAAAATAAAAAGAAAGATTATTTTTTCTTTCCTTTCTTTCTTTTATTTTCAAATTCCGCGACCGTGGAAATATAACTTCCGACCGCAGCGGTAATTGCGGCAATGACAACCTCCTCGTTATCCAAAGCCGACGCCAAAGTGGCCCCTTTTTCAGAATCCCGGATTAAAACATCATGAATCGAATCGATAATATGATTGTCGTCAATGAATCGCGTGGACAGATTTCCTTTCCCGAACTCCTCGTTTTCCATAACCGCTTTGTGAAACGGAATATTGGTCGTCACCCCGATAACCACGTACTCGTAAAGCGCGCGTTTCATACGCTCAATGGCCTCTTCCCGATTCGCTCCGTACGCGCACAACTTTGAAATCATGGAATCGTAATAAGGAGAAATGGTATACCCCGTGTGAACCCCGCTGTCCACCCGAATCCCCGGCCCGCCCGAGGAACGATATCCCCGAATTTTTCCAGGAGACGGCGCAAAATCGTTGAGCGGATCTTCCGCGTTGATACGGCATTCAATCGCGTGCCCGCGAATGACGACATCCTCTTGTTTCATGCGAAGTTCCATGCCCGCGGCGATTCGGATTTGTTCTTTGACCAAATCAACGCCCGTAATCAATTCCGTAATCCCGTGCTCCACTTGAAGGCGCGTGTTGACTTCCAGGAAATAATATTGCCCGTTTGAGAAAATGAATTCAACGGTTCCGGCATTGGAATAACCGACCGCTTTTGCCGCGCGGATGGCGGCTTCCCCCATTTCCTTTCGAAGAGCGGGCGTCATAATCGGCGACGGCGCCTCTTCAATTAACTTTTGATGCCGGCGTTGAATGGAGCATTCCCGATCCCCCAAATAAATCACATGTCCGAATTGATCCGCCAAAAGTTGAATCTCAATATGCCGCGGTTTTAAAATATATTTTTCAATAAAAACCGACGGATCCCCGAAAGCCGAGCCGGCCAAACGCATCGTCGTCTCCAGCGCGTCTTTGAATTCGTCCTCGCCGTTTACGACACGCATTCCGATACCCCCGCCCCCGGCGGACGCTTTGATTAAAACGGGATACCCGATTTCCTTTGCGACCCGAATGGCTTCGTCGACATCGTTGACAGCGTCTTCGGTCCCGGGAACCGTCGGAATATCGGCTTTTTTGGCGATTTTTCGAGACTCGATTTTGCTTCCGAGCTTATCAATCACATCCGCGGAAGGACCGATAAAAACAACCCCTTCTTCTTCGCAGCGGCGCGCGAATTTCGAATTCTCCGAAAGAAAACCATACCCCGGATGAATGGCGTCACACCCGGTTTGTTTGGCCACCTCTATGATTTTCTCCATGTTTAAATAACTTTGACTCGCCGGCGCCGGACCGACATAAGCGGCCTCATCGGCGTACATCGCAAAAAGCGCCTTATTGTCCGCGTCGGAATAAACGGCGACGGTTTTAATATTCAACTCCCGACAAGCGCGCATGACACGAATCGCGACTTCCCCGCGGTTGGCGACAAGAATTTTTTGAAACATACCGTCTCCTCACTCAATGATTAACAAAGCGTCGCCGCCAACAACGGTATCTCCTTCCGAGACAACGATTTCTTTAACGATTCCGGATTTGGGAGAACTGACGGCGTTTTCCATCTTCATGGCCTCAATGACGCAAATCGTATCCCCCTCGTTAACGCGGTCTCCGATTTTCGTTTTAACGGAAAGAATCATTCCCTGCATGGAGCTGAGAACCGCGCCCGGCAAATCCGCCTTGGACTTTTTCTCATCCCCCGCCGCCGGCGCGCCTTTGGACGGATTGCCCGCCGCGGAAATGCTGTACCCTTTCGGCTCCACTTTCACGTCAAAAACATCGCCGTCCACTTCCACCCGAAACTCGGTCGGAACCCCGGAAACATCGGCGCCGGAGCCGGAAGGAAGACTGCAACCGCAAACGAACTCTTCCTCAACCGCCTCTCCTTTTAAAAACCGCGGAGCGATGGCCGGATATAAGATATAAGTCAAAATATCTTCTTCGGATTTGGCAATCCCCATTTCTTCCGCTTCTTTTTTCATCTTTTCGTATTCCGGTTTAATCAAGTCGCCCGGCCTTGTGGTAATCGGCTGTTCTCCCTCGATGATGACGGAAAGCATTTCAGCCGACATCGGAACGGGTGTTTTTCCGTAATATCCGCGCGCGTAATCTTTCACCTCTTTGGGAATGACTTTGTAGCGCTCCCCCATAATAACGTTTAAAACGGACTGCGTTCCGACGATTTGGCTTGTCGGCGTAACCAGCGGCGGATACCCGAGCTCTTTTCGAACGCGCGGCATTTCCGCCAAAACGTCCATGTATTTGTCCAAAGCGTTTTGCTCTTTTAATTGAGAAACCAGATTGGAAAGCATGCCGCCCGGAATCTGATACAAAATAACGTTGGCGTCAATCGTCTCAGAAATCGGATCGCATATGGTATTGTATTTGTCTTTTAGTTTTCTGAAAAACGGCGTAATCTCATTGAATTTTTCAAGCGAGATTCCGGTGTCGTACTTTGTCCCCATAAAAGAAGCCACCATCGCCTCCGTCGGCGGCTGCGAACTTCCCCACCCGAACGGCGAAATGGCCGTATCGATGATGTCCGCTCCGGCTTCGGCGGCCGCGTAATACATAACGGGAGCCATCCCGGATGTGCAGTGAGAGTGAACGCAAATCGGAACGGAAACTTCTTTCTTCATCCCGGAAACGATTTCAGACGCCGCTGCCGGTGACAACAAACCGGCCATATCCTTAATGCAAATCGAATCGCATTCCATCTCTTCAAGCTGTTTTGCCATTTTGATAAACTTCTCGGGCGTGTGAATCGGACTGATGGTGTAACAAACCGTCCCCTGCACGTGCGCGCCGACTTTTTTAGCGGTTCTGACCGAGGTTTCAATGTTTCTGAAATCGTTTAACGCGTCAAAAATACGGAAAATATCAATGCCGTTTTCATAAGATTTCGTCACGAATTTTTCAACAACGTCGTCGGAATAATGACGGTATCCCACAAGGTTTTGTCCGCGAAGAAGCATTTGCGCCGGCGTGTTTTTCATGCGGGATTTGATGTCCCGAAGCCTTTGCCACGGGTCTTCGTTTAAATAGCGGATGCACGTATCAAACGTGGCGCCCCCCCACATTTCAAGAGAATAATATCCGACATCGTCCAACTGCTCAACAATATCTAAAATATCGCGTGTTCTCATACGTGTCGCGACCAAAGATTGATGCGCGTCACGAAGAGCGGTTTCTGTAATTTTTACGGCCATATTTTTCAGCCCCCCGGTTTTTAATAAATGAATCCGTTTTCTTAATATATTGTCTGCCGTAATCGAATTTGAAACGGCGAAAACGGATACGGTTCTTTGAATTGGAACAAAAAAGAATGTAAACTATAAATAAATTACGAGGACGTTTACAATGTCAACCGAATTAAAGGGAAAATGAAGAATCGACGAGTAAAAAATCAAAACCTCCGAGGAACAAATAAAAAAGAAAAACTTTGAAATCGTAAAAATATAACTGAAAGTAATAAACAAATATAAATATTATGAGCAATATGCATATAATCCCGAGAACAAAAGGAGAAAGATCTATGACTCAAAACAAAGAAACTCAAAATAAAGAAAAAAAACTCAAATTTGAAACGCTTCAGCTTCATGTCGGCCAAGAGCGGCCGGATTCCGCGACGGGCTCAAGGTCGGTCCCGATATATCAAACCGCCGCCTACGTGTTTGACGATTTTGATCATGCCGCCGCCCGATTTGATTTAACGGACGCGGGAAACATATACGGCCGATTAACCAATTCGACGCAGGAGGTTTTGGAAAAAAGAATGGCCGCTCTTGAAGGCGGAACCGCGGCTCTTGCTGTCGCAACCGGCGCCGCCGCCGTGGCTTATTCCGTATTAAATATCGCTCAAGCCGGAGACCACATCGTCTCTCAAAAAACGATTTACGGCGGCACCTACAATTTGTTCGCCCACACGTTGGCGCAATACGGAATTAAAACCACGTTCGTGGACCCCGCCGACGAGGACGGATATGAAAAAGCGATTCAAGAGAACACGAAAGCCGTTTTCATCGAAACATTCGGAAATCCGAATTCGGACGTCTCCGACATTGAAAAAATCGCGAAAATCGCTCACGAAAATAAAATTCCGCTCATCGTTGACAGCACATTTTCAACCCCGTATTTAATCCGCCCCCTTGAGCACGGCGCAGATGTGGTCGTTCATTCCGCCACTAAATTTATCGGCGGGCACGGAACGACTTTGGGAGGGATTATCGTTGACGGCGGGTTTGATTGGAAATCCTCCGGCAAATTTCCGGGATTGTCCGAGCCCAATCCGAGTTACCACGGAGCCGTTTTTGCCGACATCGCCGGACCCGCCGCGTTTGTCACAAAAATTCGAGCCGTGCTGCTCAGAGACACGGGCGCAACGATTTCTCCTTTCAGCGCTTTTTTACTTCTCCAAGGGCTTGAAACTCTCTCCCTGCGCGTGGAAAGACACGTCAAAAACGCGTTAAAAGTCGTGGAATATTTAAACGACCACCCCAAAGTAGAAAAAGTGAATCATCCGTCTTTGCCAACCGACCCGTCCCGCGCGCTTTACGAAAAATATTATCCAAACGGCGGCGGTTCGATTTTCACGGTTGAAATCAAAGGAGGAGAAAAAGGAGCCAAAGAATTCATTGACAAACTCGAGCTTTTTTCATTGGTTGCAAACGTGGCCGACGTTAAATCCCTTGTCATTCACCCGGCGTCGACCACCCATTCTCAAATGACGAAAGAGGAACAAGAAAAAGCCGGAATCACCCCGGGAACCGTTCGACTATCCATCGGAACCGAGCATATCGACGACATACTCTTTGATTTAAAAAGAGCGTTGGAATAAACGAAACCGAAAAAAAAAAAAAAAAAAAAAAAAAAAAAAAAAAAAAAAAAAAAAAAAAAAAAAAAAAAAAAAAAAAAAAAAAAATGAA
>Ga0265295_1005852_pt1 | contig 15357 bp, 12 predicted proteins | sample Munlansysbiofilm_FD_192503 | JGI IMG/M metagenome (GOLD analysis project Ga0265295, IMG submission 192503) | Leachate microbial communities from a municipal landfill in Southern Ontario, Canada - Methane capture system biofilm | ecosystem: Engineered > Solid waste > Landfill > Unclassified ... | reverse complement strand
GGCAGAAAAAGAGAAAACCAGAGTAGTAAGAAAGGAGCTAGAGACATTTGCTAAGAATAGACTTATTGAAGCCGAGAGCGAGAGCAATGAGAAGATAGAGAGAAAGATGGAGCAACTAAAAAAGAGGAAAGTGCGAAGAGAGGAGAGAAGGGGGGGAGATAGGAGTAAAGAGTTGACTCAGTCCGGTAAAAAGGCAGCACCATCGGCAAAGCCGATTGACGATAAAATATCTTCCGGAGACAAAGTTAAAATTAAAGGTGGCGATTTAACAGGAGAGGTCTTAAGGATTGAGGGCAAAGAGGTAAGTGTTGCCATAGGAAATATTATAAGTAAACTATCTATTGAACGGGTTGAAAAAATTTCCTCAAAGGAGTATAAGGAGGTTTCACGTCCTGTTCGTACAATAAATATGACCTCCTCTTCAATTTCAGAAAGGAGATTAAACTTTAAACCATCAATAGACGTTAGAGGAGAGAGGGCAGATGAGGCATTGGAGAGTGTAAGCAGATTTATTGATGATGCAATAATGGTAGGTGTAGGAGAGGTTAAAATACTCCATGGAAAGGGTAATGGGATTTTAAAAGAGGAGATTAGAAAATTTCTTAAAAGTGTACCGGGAGTGGTATCCGCAAAGGATGAAGTTCTTGAGATGGGTGGCTCTGGTATAACTGTTGTAACTCTTGATTAGGTTTAAAACTTTTTATAAACAGAACAATAATTGTATGAAAAAGAAACTACTGACAATTGGAATAGCTTTTGCCTCTTTTTTGATTCTTTTACAAGGATGCTCCAACTACCAGAAGGAGGTAGAGATTAAAACATCTGAATTTTTAACAGCATATTTTAATGGTGACTATGAAAAAGCTGTCTCCTTTTGTACTGATTCACTTGGTGGAGAGATAACCAAAATGCTTAGTAGTTTTGAAACTCTTGACCCATCAATTAGAGATATGGTTAAGAGGCAAGCCTCCTCGCTTACAACAGAGATAATATCCATTGAAAAGAGTGAAAGTAAAGATACTATTACTGTTAATTACAAAGTATTGCTTCCATATACTCCATCCGGAATAGATAACACTCTATCCTTTACCAAGGAGGAAAAGGAGTGGAAGGTTGCCAGACTTGGAAATAAATTGTAACATACATATTGATACTATTTGATAATCATATACATTCAGAGTATTCACCAGACGGCAGAATGACGATGGTGGAGGCTGTAGAGGCTGCCGAGAAGATGGGTCTCGGAGGGCTCTCTTTTACAGATCACTTTGATATTGATGCGCCTGGTGACAACAACCATTTCTCATTTGATCCCAAGGAGCAACAATTAAAGATTGACAATCTTCGTACAGACACCGATTTATTTATTGGTAAAGGCATTGAATTAGGGCTTCAGCCTGTTGCCCTGGAGAGTGCCAAAAGGGCTGTCTCAAATTTTGACTTTGATGTTATTATTGCCTCAATTCACTTCGTTGATGGAATTGATCCATACCACGACAAATACTACGATTTGCGAGAAGAAAGAGTAGCATATGGCCGCTATCTTGAGACAATATTTGAATGTATATCCAAATACAAAGATTTTGACATACTGGGACATTTTGACTACATCACAAGATACTCCCCATATAAGAACAAGTCTCTTACGATGAGCCACTATGGAGAGTATCTTGACCCAATCCTCAGAGTTCTTGCAGAGAATGGAAAGGCATTGGAAATAAACACAAATACTTATCGTAACCGAAACGGTTCCGCTCCTGTTCTGGACTACGAAGTGTTAAAACACTTTTTTCAAATAGGTGGTGAGTACGTGGCATTAGGTTCAGATGCTCACGATGCCGTAAGAGTAGGTGATGAGCTTAAAGAGGCTGCGACAAATCTTGTTAATACAGGATTCAGATATACAACATATTTTTCTGAAAGAAAGCCAGTGTTGCTCCCTATTTCTTAATACCCTTTCTTTTTTTGTAATCACGATATCTGCCAGATATCTTCAGGTACTTAATGAATTGTTCATTGTCAAGGATTTTCTCAAATGCCTCCTCTGTTTTAAGACCCCATCTTTTCTGAGCACTCATAAAACTATCCCTAGACTGAATACCCGCTTTACGCATCTCCTCCATCTCATTTGTAAGAGCTGCAAAGTTGTATTGCAGCACTGAGTCAACAAAGAAAAGTTGATGATCTGCAAGGCCGAGATCCTTTTGAAGTCTGTCTGCCTGCTCTGCAGCAATCTCTTCCGGAGTCTTTTCAGGCTCTTGTCCGTAGCTTTTAACATTTGTAAAACACAGTATAAGTGCAATTAATGATAGGGTTATGGTCTGAATGCTCTTCATCTTGCAATAAAAATAATATTATCTTTGTAATAAGCGGAAACGTAAATATAACATAATCATTTATAAATATGAAGAAAACTATTTTATCAGTACTTACTCTTGTCGCACTTCTGCTTATACCCGGAAGAGGCGAGTCGTGTACTAATCTATTGATAACCAAAGGAGCGTCAAAGGATGGCTCTGTAATGGTTACCTACTCTGCAGATTCACATCAACTTTATGGTGAACTCTATTTCAAGAAAGGGAATAGCTTTGCTCCAGGTACAATGTTAAAGATTTACGAATGGGATACAGGAAAATATCTTGGAGAGATTCCACAGGTTGAAAAGAGCTATTACACTGTTGGGAATATGAACGAACATCAGGTAATCATAACAGAGACAACATTTGGGGGAAGAGATTTAAGTGATGCACACGGAATAATGGATTATGGTTCATTAATATATGTAACACTTCAGAGAGCAAAGAGTGCTCGTGAGGCAATCAAGATAATGACAGACCTTGTTAAGGAACACGGTTACTACTCCTCAGGAGAATCCTTCTCAATAGCAGATAAAAATGAAGTTTGGATTCTTGAGATGATTGGTAAGGGTGTTAATATGAAAGATGGTAAGAATCTTAATAAGGGAGCCGTTTGGGTAGCAGTGAAAATTCCTGACGGATATGTATCTGCCCACGCAAATCAAGCGAGAATCACAACATTCCCTCTGAACGATTCAGAGAACTGTATCTATGCACCTGATGTTATTACCTTTGCAAGAGAAAAAGGGTGGTACAAAGGTGCCGATAAAGATTTCAGTTTTTCTGATACTTACGCTCCACTAGATTTTGGCGGAATGAGAGCGTGTGAAGCAAGAGTATGGGCAGCCTTCAACATAATGGGTAAAGGAGTGATTGGAGATAAACCATATACATACTACCAGGATTATGCAATGGGACACAACGCCAAAAATAGAATGCCTCTTTATATCAAACCTGCCGAAAAGCTTACAGTTAAAATGGTCGCAGACGTTATGAGAGATCATTACGAAGGGACAGTACTTGATATGACACAGGATATTGGAGCGGGTGGACACGCACTTCCTTATCGTTGGAGACCAATGGGTTTCGAGGTAGATGGTGTCAGGTATGTTAACGAAAGAGCAATTGCAACTCAACAAACAGGTTTCTGGCTTCTGGGCCAAGCTCGTAACTGGTTACCGGATGAAATTGGCGGTATTTTTTGGTTTGGAGTTGACGATGCGGCAACATCTGCACTTACTCCTATATATTCGAGCTCTTTAAGAGTCCCAGAATGCTTCCGCGAAGGAAATGGAAATATGACAACATACTCTTCTACCTCTGCGTTTTGGATTTTTACTAGAGTAGCTCAATTCGCCTATCTTCTTTATGATAGAGTTGCTCCTGAAGTTAAAAAGGTAGCTGACAAGCACGAACTTGATGCACTAGAACGTACTCCAGCTATTGACGCAGCAGCGATGGAGCTATATAAACAATCCCCGCAGAAGGCAAGAGAGTTTCTTACAGACTACTCTGTAAGAACTGCTCAGGATTTGTTTGCTAAATGGGTGGCACTTGATCAGTATCTGCTTGTTAAATTTATGGATGGAAATGTAAAGAAGCAAGATGCAAATGGTTGCTTTATAGACAACGGAAATGGCACTAAAATTCCGGCATCACCATCAACTCCTGGATATTCAGATATGTGGAAGAGAGCCGTTAAAGAGAGCGCCGGAGAGAGACTGAAGTCAATGTAAAGTTTATTAATTTATAAAATTATCTCTATTAGGACGAAATCAATTCTTCGAACTAATAGAGATATTTTCAATTCTCTCAATCAACTCATTTCCTAAAGCGGTTTTCTCCTCTATATGTTGTAGTACGGCTGCTACAAATGGGTTTTTCTCAAAAACACCTCTAACCTGCTCAAAATCAAGCTGTTTCTCCTCGCTATTTCCGTCGGCACCAAAGCCAGTCATTGAATTAAGTGAGAACTCTTTTCGTGCATCTTCATAAACCATTCTGTCTAGCCCAACAACAGCTTTTTGCCACGAAAGGACAATCTCTTTAACATCAGAGGCGGTGATTAACTCCGGATCTATACCATAGAACTCTTTAATTTTTGAATGTGCCCAGCTCCACTCATAGAAATAGTAATTTTTGTGTAGCTCTTCAATGAAGAGATTAATATCCTTAAGTTTGGAGATACTTCTATCCTCAATTCCGTTCATCAGCTTCTCAATTTCGCTTCTTGGTGCAATAAGCCCGGATATGTCCACCCACTCGCCAAGTCCAATATTTGTGTCTGGCTTCAGTCGCTCTCTAATCTCATTTTCAGATGTAAACTTTATACCCTCAAGCCTTTTTATTATTGAGTTTCCAAGAAATTTATGGATAGCAATTTCGTAGTACTTAACTCCATTTACCAGAGAGCTGTTTTTAATCTTGGTGCTTTTATATGAATAAAGATCTGTTGTCTCCCCGGATACTCTCCTCAGTTCAAGCAGTAGCTCTCTTCCGTTCATCATCTTCTGAATTGTAAAAGGACTCAACAGATTATAGTTTATTTGATCTAGTTTATTTGGATCTTTTCTTCTATCTCTTTTAGGCCACTTTTGAGCATCCCTTATTGTACCGACACTTCTTAGATTAACACCCGGAATAAGGTGAGTAGTGTTGTCCTTCTCTATCAGATAGGAGAATGGAAGTGATGTGGTGTCAGTGTTGTTTACGTGCCTTCCCATAACCAGAGAGAAGGCTCCAATCCTTGCTGGCCATAATATGTATGAATCCGATGTCGTCTTTGCCCCCCTTTCAAGTATCCCCTGATGGATTGGTCCTAGTTTGTACATATGGTTACTCTGATTTGATCCGGATCCGGCATTCATAAACGAAAACATACCAGCTATTAGGAGGCTGCTTTTGTGGTGACTTACAGAATATGGGCCGGCAAATACAGAACAGGCCTCTCCATTCTCTCCGTGACAGTTTGAAAAGAAGAGGGTGTCACTGGCAGAGTACCCTCTGCCAAGAATGGTGCTTTGGCCAACAAAACATTTGCTTATTGTTGCTCCGCTGTCAAGATGGGCGCCGGAAGAGATAATGAAGTCTTCACAACTAACCCCGTATCCTATGTAAACAGGGTCCTCTGCACAACTATTAACTGTTCCATTTACTAGATGAGGTGCCCCTTCTACTGTTGCCCCATCTCCAATTATTACGTTTTTGATATTGCCCGTATTGCTAATTCTAACCCCATTGCCAATACTCCCTCTGTCAGATGTGTGTTTCAAAGAGTAGTAGTTAACCAGCTCTTTCATCCGTTTAATTAGTTCAGGTCTGTGTCTGTAAAGTGCCATAATGTATGCAAAGTGTGCACTCAATTTGTTATTGATTGGCACCTCTCTGCCACCGGTTTCGTTGAGAACAGATACCTCTACACCATTTCCAAAAGCAGAATCTCCGTCAACTAAAATCCGTTCAGCATTTTCAATAATACAATCTTTGCCTATATCGTAATTTGCAATGTAATTATGAATGTTTTCAATACAAGTATTATCCCCAACTGATACATTGTGAAGTTTAGCGTGACAAATACCGGATTGAATTTTAACCCCTCCGGGAAGCTCAAAAACAGACTCAAAGAGTCCTATTTTTATCTCTCCGGAGAATGCTGCATCCCATACTCTTTCCGGACGAAAATTTGGATGCACGAAGATCTTTGTCCAATCTTGCGAATGGCAGCGTTGTAACTTGAGCTGCCTTATTTCTTGTTCGTTAACAGGTCTGTAGTTTTTCATACTCTAAATTAGATAAAAAATCTTCTATATTTGTAAAAATTAAGATAATGCGCTATAAAGAGATTATTGAAAGAATATTTAAAGAGCTGGAAAATTGTTCCGGAAAAGGAAAAGTAGCAGATTATATTCCTGCTCTTTCTAAAGTAGTTCCGGATAAGTATGGGATATCTGTCGCTACTCTTGATGGCGAACACTTCTCCGTTGGGGATGTAGAAACCCGATTCACCATTCAAAGTATCTCCAAAGTATTTACTTTAGCTATGGTTAGCAGGCAGCTTGGAGAGAAGCTGTGGGAGATTGTTGGCAGAGAGCCTTCAGGTACTGCGTTCAATTCACTAATTCAACTGGAGCAAGAGAGGGGTATACCTAGAAATCCCTTTATTAATGCCGGAGCATTGGTGATAACAGACAGGCTCATCTCTCTGTATAAGAACCCCAAAGAGGATATTCTTGATTTTGTAAGAGAATTATGTGGTAATAGAGAGCTAGACTACAATAAAGAGGTTGCAGAATCTGAGATTGAACACTCTCACAGGAATTTGGCTCTTGCTAATTTTGTAAAGAGTTTTGGGAATCTGGTAAATGATCCTGTTAAGGTTATTGATGCATACTGTCATCATTGTGCTCTCAATATGAACACCAGTGAACTTGCTACCTCTTTCCTATTTCTTGCAAATGGAGGCATAATCCCATCGTCTGAACAGAGAGTCTGTGGCTCAAGAAGTGCAAAAAGGCTTAATGCCCTGATGCTTACTTGTGGATTGTACAACGAATCGGGAGATTTTGCCTATCGTGTTGGTCTTCCAGGCAAGAGCGGAGTAGGTGGAGGCGTTGTTGCAGTAATTCCGGGTAAACTTTCAATTGCTGTTTGGAGTCCTGAATTAAATAAAAATGGCAATTCATACAGAGGAATTGAGACACTGGAAAGGTTTACTACCTATCTTGGAATATCAGTTTTCTAAACTTTAAATTGAATCTAACTCTATATAAATCCCTTAACTCATATGAAAAGACATTTAACTTTTATTGTACTATCTCTTATTGCATTCGGATTCTTTAATAGTTCTGTTGCAGAGGAAAAACGTTCCCTTACGGTTGAAGATATTGTAAAATGGAATAGAATAACTGAGCGTAAAATTACAGATGATGGTAATTATATTTCGTTAATATCGGAGCCCTGGAAAGGAACCACAAAAGCATTATTGATTGATAGAAATGGGAATTCAATTTACTCTGTTGACTCTGCAAAGAGTGCCTCTTTTACACCGGCAGGAGATTTCTATATTGTTCACAGAGCTGGGAAAAAGATGGAGTCTCTGATTTTTTACAATATCAGTAAAGGTAGCTCGGAGAGAGTAGATTCAATTGCAAAATACAGATTGATGCCGGAATGGGGCTCCTGGATTGTTTGGTCTTCAAATGATTCAACTCTTGTATCTGAAAATCTTTCAAAAAGTAGTCGCCTTGAATTTGGCAAGGTAAATGAATGGATACCGGCAGAAAAAGCCCTAAAAATTTTGGCATCTAATGATGATAATATCTTCTTAATTAATCCTCTTGAAAACTCAAACACCTCAATTGCAGAGGTGAAAAAAGCCAAAGGTTTGGTAATATCAAAGGATGGCAACAATTATGCCTGGCTTAGCTCAGGTGAGGTTACAATATATTCGGAAACCAGTGGAATAAGAAAAATTAAAGGAGGAGAGGGTAATCTTACTGAAGGGTGGAGAGTTCCTGATAATTCAAAACTAAATTTCTCAGACGATGGCAAAAAACTCTATTTTGGAACTGCCCCGGCAGAGAGAAAAAGGGACACTACTGCTGTTGATGGAGATTGGCCTGGGGTGCAGGTATGGCATTGGAGGGAGAGTGTTCAGTTTACAGCTCAAGTAGTTGAAAAAGAGCGTGAAAAGAAGAGAACATTTCTTGCAGTGTATGATATACCATCATCTGTGCTTACTCAACTATCAACTCCGGATATCACAAGAGTTATAACTGCAAATAAGGGAAATTGCGATTGGGTCTTGAGCTTATCAGATAAGAGATATAGTCTTGAAGAGATGTGGACAGGAAGATCTAAATATGATGTTCATATAACAAATGTTATAATGGACAGATCTGTACATATTGCATCGGGAGTAAATGGTAACCCACAGTTTTCACCTAAAGGAAAATGGGTCTACTGGTATAGTTATCCGGATAGCTCCTGGTATGTTTGGTCAGTTGCCTCAATGGAGGGAAGGTATATAACAAAGCCCTCCGTTTTACCTGTATTTGATGAGGAGAATGATGTGCCGGATTGGCCCTCTTCTTATGGCTTAGCCGGATGGAATGAAGATGAGAGCTTTGTTTATCTATATGATAAATTTGATATATGGAGGGTTGATCCACTTGGGAAGGCTGAACCTCAAATGATTACACGAAATGGAAGAGAGAGAGGCCTCACATACAGAATTGAGAGAACAGATAGTGAAGTTGATTTTATTCAGGAGAGGGAGGATTTGCTTCTTTCATTATTTGATAATAAAACAAAAGAGAGTGGCTATGCCCTTCTTCGAATGGGCTACAAAAAGGAGCCTGTATTGCTTACAAAGGGCCCATTTAGTTATTCTGGATTGTTGAAGGCAAAAAAGAGAGGTGATTTAATCTTTTCAAAAGAGAATTTCGAGAACTTCCCGGACATATATCTAACAGATTTAACCTTTAAAAAAGAGAAAAAATTAACCAATATTAATCCTCAACAGAGCGAGTTTTTATGGGGTAAAGCAGAGTTGGTTAGCTGGACCTCTCTTGATGGAATTAGACTTGAAGGAGTTGTTTATAAACCTGCAGACTTCGATCCTACAAAGAGATATCCGTTAATTGTTAATTTCTATGATAAAAATTCTTCAACTCTACATAGTTACAGAACTCCGGAAGCTCATAGGTCTACTGTGGATTACCATATGTATAATAGTAATGGATATGTAATATTTAACCCCGATATTGTTTACAGAGACGGATATCCTGGGGAGAGTGCTTTTAACTGTATAATGCCGGGAATTACTTCATTAATTGAGCAGGGATGGGTGGATGAAAAGGCTATTGGAGCTCAGGGACACAGTTGGGGAGGTTATCAGGTTGCATATCTAGCAACAAGAACATCTCTCTTTTCAGCTATTGAAAGTGGTGCTCCCGTTGTAAATATGTTTAGTGCCTACGGTGGGATACGATGGGGAACAGGCCTCAACAGATCATTCCAATACGAACATCAACAGAGTAGAATTGGGGCAACACCCTGGGAGTCTCACCAGAGATATATTGAGAACTCTCCTCTCTTTACAATGGATAAAGTGACAACCCCTATTTTAATTATGCATAATGATCAGGATGGACACGTACCGTGGTACCAAGGGATTGAATATTTTGTTGCACTCAAGAGACTACAGAAGCCTGTGTGGCTGCTAAACTACAGCGGCGAGGTACACTGGCCGCAAAAGATTCAGAACAAAATGGATTTTCAGAGACGGATGATGCAGTTTTTCAATCACTATCTTAGAGGCAAAGAGGCTCCAAAGTGGATGAAAGAGGGGGTTTCCGCGATTGATTTAGATTATGAGCTAGGGTATTGATTAGTAGCAAATAATTTTTATCTTTGTTAGAGATTAAAAGAGTAAGTTATGGAAGTTCAATTTCCCAAGAAGCTTGTTCTCCCGCTTATCGTTCTGCTGGGTGCCGTTGCAGGCGTCTTTTTCTATCTGTTATACGTGGCCAGAATGCCTTCCTATCTTTCAGATGACCCATCTGCCTGTGTAAATTGCCATATTATGGCCCCATATTATCAGAGCTGGCAAAAGAGTTCTCATCAGGCCTGGACCACTTGCAACGAATGTCACGTACCTCAAGATAATTTTGTAAGGGGTTATGCTTTTAAAGCAAAGGATGGATTGTATCACGCTGCTGTCTTTACAGCAAGGATGGAACCTCAGGTGATAAGACCACGTGACGAGAGTTATGGTGTGATTATGGAGAATTGTATAAGATGCCATACTCAACTTAATCAGGAATTTGTTAATACTGGTATGCTGAGTTATGCCGATACGCAAAAGGGAATGGGTAAAGCCTGCTGGGACTGTCACAGAGAGGTCCCTCACGGAAGGATATCTAATCTGGCAATGAGCCCAAATGCTATAGTTCCTCTGCCCGAATCACCTGTTCCTCAATGGTTAAAAGAAATTATGAAATAAAGCCTATATCATGAAATTCTATGAGAAACACAAAGGAGTCCTGTTGTGGATTCTGTTCGGAGGTACGATAGTAGTCGTATTTCTGCTTGGTCTTCTGGCAGCTTCGGTTAACGAGCGAAGAGCTGAGATTTCTACCCTTTTTGCAAACAAAAGAGTTGAGATAACCGGTATTGAGTCCAGAAGTTCTATCTGGGGTGAGAACTACCCTCGTGAGTACGAAACCTGGAAAAGAACTGAAGATACTACATTTGCAAGTAAGCACCACGGTAATATCTTTCAGGATGTGTTAGAGGAGAGACCAGAGATGGTTGTGCTTTGGGCCGGCTATGCATTTTCTCAAGATTATTCGGCACCACGTGGGCACTCCTACGCAATAAAGGATATCCACAATACTCTCAGGACCGGAGCACCAATGACAGCTGATGAGGGGCCGCAACCGGCTACTTGCTGGAGCTGTAAAAGCCCTGATGTGCCAAGAATGATGGCTGAAGTGGGCATTGAAGAGTTTTACAAAAACAAATGGGCTGCTTATGGCCACGAGATAGTAAATCCTATTGGTTGTGCAGATTGTCACAATCCTCAAAATATGAATATAAATATCTCCCGTCCGGCTCTTGCTGAGGCATTTGACAGGCAGGGAAAAGATATCTCCAAATCAACAATTCAGGAGCTTCGTTCGTTGGCTTGCGCTCAATGTCACGTAGAGTATTACTTCAAGGGTGATGGCAAGTATCTTACATTTCCTTGGGATAAGGGTATGACAGTTGAGGCTATGGAGGAGTATTATGATGAATACGGCTTTTCAGACTGGACGCACAAGCTTAGTAAGGCTCCTATGCTCAAGGCTCAGCATCCAGACTATGAGTTATTCCAGCTGGGACCTCACGCACAGAGAGGCCTCTCCTGCGCAGATTGTCATATGCCTTATAAAACAGATGGTGCAATAAAGTATAGTGATCACCAGCTTGTATCCCCAATTATGAATATTGACAGAACTTGCCAGAGCTGTCACAGAGATAGTAAAGAGAACCTTATGAAATATGTGTACGAGTATCAGGATAAAGCTCTGGAGATTCGTAATCGTGTCGAGAAAGAGCTTGCAAGGGCTCATATAGGGGCTAAATATGCTTGGGATAATGGTGCAAACGACAAACAGATGGAGCCGGTACTAAAGCTTTTAAGAGCTGCTCAGTGGAGATGGGATTTTGCAGTTGCATCTCACGGGGCCTCATTCCACGCTCCAGTTGAAACTCAAAGAATACTAGCCCACTCTCTTGATAAAAGTTATCAAGCTCAGCTTGAGGTTCAGAGGGTGCTATCTTCTATGGGAGTTAAGGGAGATTTCCCAATGCCGGATATCTCTACCAAAGCAAAGGCTCAGGAGTATATAGGTCTTGATATGAAACAACTCCACGCAGACAAAAATAAGTTCAAATCTGAAATAATTCCTCAATGGGTAGCCAAAGCAAAAGAAAACAAGAGACTGCTCTAGTTGAGATAATTATAATTTCTGCTGTGATAATTGCAGGGTTCGCCCTGCAATTTGTCATTGGACCTTTGGATTTCGGTATTCTGGTATTCCCGGTTAATCTTATATTGGGGTTTATTCTTCTCCTTCCGATATTATTTAAACTATCACAACCAATAAGAAAATTTGGTTCAGGTAAGGTCTCCGTAATTCTCCTGACTATTGTCACAATAATGGCAATATATATGGGTTTAGTCTCCGGCAACGATGTTAAGCACTCTTGGCCATTTGCATTTGTTTACCTTATGTGTATGGTCAATTTAGCTATTGCTATAGGTAAGAGAGTACGTAAGTTCCGTCTGAAAAAGGATTATGGTTTTATGCTTAATCATATAGGCCTCCTATTACTGCTCTTTGCTGCCGGACCAGGTTCTGCAGATATGCAGAGGTGGTTTATGACTGTAGCTGAGGGCGCTACTGAATGGCGTGGTGAGAGAAGTGGAGCAACAGATCCCGTAGAGTTACCTATTGCTATTACTCTTCTCGATTTTAAAATGGATGAATATCCTCCAAAAATTGCAATTGTAGATAAGGTAACGGGTGAATCACAGCCTGTAAAGAGACCTGTTTTTGTTGAGGCTGTTGGTGGGGAAACAGGAATAATATCTGGATGGAGAGTCTCAGTTGACTCATTTGACTATAGGCCAATGATGGCACCGGTGGCAATGATTTCTGCAGAGAGAGTATCAGATGGAAAGATATTGACAGGGAGAGTAAGTTGCGGAAATCACTTCCAACAATTTAGGATTCTTGATATTGATGAGAGACTCTGCTTTGCAATGACATATCCGGAGCCGGAGCGATTTTCTTCTCAGGTTGAGGTTTTTACAAAGGATGGAAAGGAGAAGAGTGGAGTAGTTGAAGTTAACGCCCCTATTAAAACGGGGAGCTGGAATATATATCAGTACTCTTATGATACAAGTAAAGGGAGAGATTCGCAAATTTCAATTTTTGAACTAGTTTATGACCCGTGGTTGATTCCTGCTTATGCTGGGATAGCAATGGTGATGCTTGGGTCTTTAACACTTTTATTTAGAGGAGGAAAAAGAGAATGACCTGGAATGAATTTATATATTTTGCACTTGGCTCTCTTCTCTTATGGACTTTTGGGACAGTAGCTCTCTATAGAGTTAAAAAGAGCTTTACGGGTGAGTTACTGATAATTGCCGGCCTTGTATTGTTCTCTACTTTTATTGGGCTTTTATGGAGCCATATTGACCATCCTCCATTGAGGACTATGGGCGAAACACGATTATGGTATTCGCTTTTCCTGGTTCTTGTGGGCTATATTACTTATAAGATATGGCGTTTTAAGTGGTTAATGGCGTACAGTATTCTTGTATCAGCTGCTTTTATATTCGTAAATCTGCTTAAACCGGAAATTCACGGAACAAATCTTATGCCTGCCCTCCAAAGCATATGGTTTGTACCTCACGTAACTGTTTATATTCTCTCATATGCAATGATGGGAGCAGCTACAATTGCAGCAATAATCACACTCTCAACCGGTAAAAAGAGGGAGAGTGAGCTTATGCCGCTTATTGATAACTTAGTCCATATTGGATTTGGCTTTCTTGTACTTGGTATGCTTATGGGGGCCATTTGGGCAAAAGAGGCCTGGGGTGACTACTGGACTTGGGATCCAAAAGAGGTTTGGGCTTTTATAACCGGTTCTGCATATCTGGTTTATATGCATGCCCATTATGCAAAAATCTCCAGAAAGGATGCATTATGGATTCTACCTGTCGCTTTTATCCTCCTTATGATAACCTGGCTTGGTGTAAATTATTTGCCAGCAGCTCAGGGGAGTATACATACATATTAAAACCCTAGCGAGAATTTATTTGGAGATTACAAAAATTTAAACTTACATTTGCGGACTTACAAAAAGAGATGAACAGAAACTCAAATATCCATTCAATCCATCATCATCACCTGTTTTTATACGGCGGGCCGAGTGGTTATTGTGGATATATGAGTTAAACAAATTATATTTAATTACCTGGGGGGCTTGCCGATTGGCAAGCCCCCTTTTTTTTTATTTACCATTATGATAAGATTAGCTATACAAGCAAAAGGAAGGTTGAGCGAAGAGAGTACGCAGCTTCTTCAGGAGTGCGGACTCTCAATTGATCAAAGCAAGCGGAAATTACTCGCAAAATGCGAGGATTTCCCCTTGGAGATAATTTATCTGAGAGACGATGACATTCCGGGTGCTGTCTCTACAGGAGTAGCGGATGTTGGAATTGTGGGGATGAATGAGGTTGTAGAGAGAGGTTATAATCTTGATGTTATTCACAAGTTAGGATTTGGGAAATGTAGAATCTCTCTTGCTTTACCTAAAGGGGAGGAGTACGCTGGTATTGAGTGGTTTTCCTCGAAGAGAGTGGCAACTTCATATCCGGTTATTTTAGCCAAATATTTTAAGGAGAATCAGATAGATGCAGAAATCCACCAAATTGCGGGATCAGTTGAGGTTGCTCCATCCGTTGGAATGGCTGATGCAATATTTGATATAGTAAGTTCCGGAGGTACTCTTATATCAAATGGATTAAAGGAGGTTGAGAGGGTCTTTTTTTCTGAGGCTGTGTTTGTGTCAAGATTAGATTTAACTCCAGAAAAAGATTTAATTGTAAAGCAACTTTTGTCAAGATTTCAGTCTGTTGAGAGAAGCAGAGGGATGAAATATCTGCTTATGAACCTTCCACAGAATATGGTTGACCAGGTATCTGCTCTTTTGCCTGGAATGAGAAGTCCCACAATACTTCCACTTGCCCAAAAAGGGTGGTGCTCTATGCACGTGGTTGTAAAAGAGCGTGAAATTTGGCCTAAACTTGAAATTCTTAAGTCTTTGGGTGCAGAAGGAATATTGGTTTTATCACTAGAAAAAATGATGTTATGAGAGAAACAATTTATTATCCGGACAACAAGTTGATAAGTGAAATATTGATTCGCCCTTTTGCAGATGATCCATCTGCAGAAATGGCTGTTAAGGATATAATAAGCGATATCCGCAGGGGCGGAGATAATTCGCTTGTAAGATATGCTAAGATTCTTGATGGGGCAACGATTGACAATCTCTATGTTTCAAAAAAGGAGATAGAGGATTGTGAGTCATTTATTGATAACGAAGTGAAGGAGGCAATAAATATTGCTGCACAAAATATTGAAAAGTTCCATAAAGCACAGCCTCTTCCTGATACAGATATTGAGACTATACCTGGTGTTAGATGTGTGTTGAAAAGAGTGCCAATTGAGAGGGTCGGCCTATATATTCCCGGTGGGAGTGCACCTCTTTTTTCAACAGTTTTAATGCTTGCTATTCCGGCTAAAATTGCAGGCTGTAAGGAGATTGTAATTTTTACGCCTCCCTCCAAAGAGGGCGCAGTTAACAATTTAATTCTTTACTCCGCAAAGGTGGCTGGAGTTGAAAAAATTGTTAAAGCAGGAGGAGCCCAAGCGATTGC
>Ga0265295_1005851_pt1 | contig 15358 bp, 12 predicted proteins | sample Munlansysbiofilm_FD_192503 | JGI IMG/M metagenome (GOLD analysis project Ga0265295, IMG submission 192503) | Leachate microbial communities from a municipal landfill in Southern Ontario, Canada - Methane capture system biofilm | ecosystem: Engineered > Solid waste > Landfill > Unclassified ... | reverse complement strand
GCCGGGCTTGCGCGCCGACCCGCAAGGTGCCGGAGGGGTGACCAAAGCATACCGCGTTGCGTTCGCCCCCACCAGCAGCGAGGTTCACGAGCGTGCCGGGAATGGCCGCTGCCGTGGCGATGGCGACGGCGGCCGTGCCCATCATGGCATGGTGCAGCTTGCCCATGGACAGCGCGCGCACCAGCAGGTCGATCTCGTCGGCGGCGATCGGTTTGCCGCTGGAGGACACGTAGGACGCCGGCTTGGCGACGAACGCAATCTTGGGTGTGTGCTGGCGCTGGGCGATTTCGTCAAGGTGTGCGATCAGGCCCATGCGCAGCGCGCCGTGTGCGCGGATGGTTTCGAACCGGGCCAGGGCGTTGGCATCGCCGTTGATCGCATCCTGCAGTTCGGTGCCGGTGTAGCCGACGTCTTCGGCATTGATGAAAATGGTGGGGATGCCGGCATTGATCAGCGTGGCCTTCAGGGTGCCGATGCCCGGAACCTGCAGCGCGTCGACCAGTTGGCCGGTGGGGAACATCGCGCCGCCCGCGCCTTGTTCTTCGGCGGCCGGCGCGATGAATTCGAGCGGCACCTCGGCGGCGGGGAAGGTCACGCCATCGAGTTCAAAGTCGCCGGTCTCCTGGACGGCGCCTTGCGTCATCGGGACGTGGGCAATGATGGTCTTGCCGATGTTTGCCTGCCAGATGCGGACGGTGGCCATGCCGTCCTGCGGGATGCGCCCGGCGTCGACCAATCCGGCGGCGATGGCGAAAGGCCCCACAGCCGCCGAGAGATTGCCGCAATTGCCGCTCCAGTCCACGAAGGCCCGATCGATGGAAACCTGACCGAACAGATAGTCCACGTCATGATCGGGTCGGCTGCTTTTGGACAGGATGACGGTCTTGCTGGTGCTGGACGTGGCGCCGCCCATGCCATCGATCTGTTTGCCGTAGGGATCCGGGCTGCCGATCACGCGCAGCAGCAGCGCATCGCGTGCCGCGCCGGGCGACTGGGCGGCCGCAGGCAGATCCTGCAGGCGAAAGAACACGCCTTTGCTGGTGCCGCCACGCATGTAGGTGGCGGGGATTTTGATTTGCGGTCGGTGAGCCATGGCCGATATCCTGTCGTGTGAGTGTGGTCTAGGCCGCTGTGTTCGATTCGATGAAGTCCTGCGCAAAACGCTGCAGCACGCCGCCGGCTTCGTAGATCGATACTTCTTCGGCGGTGTCCAGGCGGCAGGTGACCGGCACCTCGACGCGTTCGCCGTTCTTGCGGTGGATGACGAGCGTCAGCGTGGCGCGTGGTGTGCGTTCGCCGACAACGTCGTATGTTTCGGTGCCGTCGATGCCGAGCGTGTGGCGATTCACCCCCGGCTTGAATTCCAGCGGCAGCACGCCCATGCCGACCAGGTTGGTCCGGTGGATGCGCTCGAAGCCTTCGGCGACGATGGCCTCTACACCGGCCAGGCGCACGCCCTTGGCCGCCCAGTCGCGCGATGAACCCTGGCCGTAATCGGCGCCCGCCACGATGATGAGTGGCTGCTTGCGTTGCATGTAGGTTTCGATGGCTTCCCACATGCGAGTGACCTTGCCTTCGGGTTCGATGCGTGCCAGCGACCCCTGCCTGATCTGGTCGCCGTCCTTTACCATTTCATTCAACAGCTTGGGGTTGGCAAAGGTTGCCCGTTGCGCGGTGAGGTGATCGCCGCGGTGGGTGGCGTAGGAATTGAAGTCTTCTTCCGGCAAACCCATCTTGGCCAGATATTCGCCTGCGGCGCTGTTCGGCAAAATGGCATTGGAAGGCGAGATGTGGTCGGTGGTGATGTTGTCGCCCAGTACCGCCAGGGGACGCATGCCGGTCAGCGTGCGTTCGCCGGCCAGCGCGCCTTCCCAGTAGGGCGGGCGGCGGATATAGGTGCTCATGGGGCGCCATTCATACAAGGGGCTGGTCTGCCCGCTGGCCCCGAGGTCGCGGGCGAACATGGGTTCGTACACCTGGCGGAAGTGCTCGGGCTTGACGCTGGCGGCGATGATGGCGTCGATTTCCGCGTCGGATGGCCAGATGTCCTTGAGCGTGATGGGCTTGCCGTCCCGGTCCTGGCCCAGCGCGTCTTTTTCGATATCGAAACGGATGGTGCCTGCGATGGCATAGGCGACGACGAGGGCGGGCGAAGCCAGGAACGCCTGCTTGGCATAGGGGTGGATGCGGCCGTCGAAGTTGCGGTTGCCCGACAGCACGGCGGTCGTGTACAGGTCGCGGCTGACGATTTCTTCCTGGATTTTCGGGTCCAGTGCGCCGCTCATGCCATTGCAGGTGGTACAGGCGAAACCGACGATGCCGAAGCCCAGCTTTTCAAGTTCCGGCAAGAGCCCGGAATCCTGGAGATAGAGTTGGACCGCCTTGGAACCAGGCGCCAGGGATGTCTTGACCCAGGGTTTGCGGGTCAGGCCCAGCGCATTGGCGTTGCGCGCCAGCAGGCCGGCGGAGATGACATTGCGCGGGTTGCTGGTGTTGGTGCAGCTGGTGATCGCGGCGATGATGACGGCGCCGTCCGGCATCAGGCCGGGCTTGTTTTCCACCGTGCCGGCAATGCCCCGGGCGGCGAGTTCGGAAGTCGGAACGCGGTTGTGCGGGTTCGAGGGGCCGGCGATATTGCGCACGACGCTGGACAGGTCGAACCGCAGGACGCGCTCGTATTCGGCGGACTTCAGGCTGTCGGCCCAGAGGCCGGTTTGCTTGGCGTAGGTTTCCACCAGCTTGACTTGTTCGTCGTCTCTGCCGGTCAGTCGCAGGTAGTCGATGGTTTGCTGGTCGATGTAGAACATCGCCGCCGTGGCGCCGTATTCCGGCGTCATGTTCGAGATCGTGGCCCGATCGCCCAGGGTCAGGTGGGCGACGCCCTCGCCGTGGAATTCCAGGTAGGACGACACCACTTTTTCTTTGCGCAGAAATTCGGTCAATGCCAGCACCAGGTCGGTGGCGGTGCAGCCCGGCTGCAGCTTTCCGGTCAGTTCGACGCCGATGATATCGGGCAGGCGCATCCAGGATGCGCGTCCGAGCATCACACTCTCGGCTTCCAGGCCGCCGACGCCGATGGCGATCACGCCCAGCGCATCGACATGCGGCGTATGGCTGTCGGTGCCCACCAGCGTATCCGGGAAGGCCACGCCGTCCTGGGCATGTACCACGGGTGACATCCGTTCCAGGTTGATCTGGTGCATGATGCCGTTGCCCGGCGGGATGACGTCGACGTTCTTGAAGGCGCGCTTGGTCCAGTTGATGAAATGGAAGCGGTCGTCGTTGCGGCGGTCTTCGATGGCCCGGTTCTTGTCGAATGCATCGCGCTCGAAGCCGGCATGCTCGACGGCCAGCGAGTGGTCGACGATCAACTGGGTCTGCACGACGGGGTTGATCCGGGCGGGATCGCCGCCCTTTGCCGCAATGGCTTCGCGCAGACCGGCCAGGTCCACCAGCGCGGTCTGTCCCAGGATGTCGTGGCACACCACCCGGGCTGGAAACCAGGGAAAATCCAGATCGCGCCTGCGTTCGATGAGCTGCGTGAGCGAATCGTTCAGGATGGCGGGATCACAGCGGCGTACCAGGTTTTCGGCGAAGACGCGCGAGGTGTATGGGAGTGTGTCGTAGGCGCCTGGTTTGATGGCTTCGACGGCCGCGCGGGCGTCGAAGTAATCCAGCCGGGTACCGGGCAGGGGCGTGCGATAGGCAGTGTTCATGGCGTCCAGAAGCGATCAGATCATGAGCAGTAGGGCCGCAGTGCGGATGGGCCGGGCGCCATGGCGCCCGGCCCGCGCTCCGGGGGGTCAGCGGCGCTTGGCCAGGGGGACGAACTTGCGGTCTTCCGGGCCGACGTAGTTGGCCGTCGGGCGGATGATCTTGTTGTCGATGCGTTGTTCGATGATGTGCGCCGACCAGCCGGCCGTGCGGGCGATCACGAACAGGGGGGTGAACATGGCGGTGGGCACGCCCATCATGTGGTAGGACACGGCCGAGAACCAATCCAGGTTGGGGAACATTTTCTTGGCGTCCCACATGACGGTTTCCAGGCGTTCGGCGATGTCGAACATTTTCATCGAGCCAGCCGATTTGGACAGGCGCTTGGCCACGGCCTTGATGACCTTGTTGCGGGGGTCGGAGACCGTGTAGACGGGGTGGCCGAAGCCGATCACGACTTCCTTGGCCTCGACGCGGCGGCGGATATCGGCTTCGGCCTCGTCGGGGGTGTCGTAGCGCTTCTGGATTTCGAAGGCCACCTCGTTGGCACCGCCGTGTTTCGGGCCGCGCAGCGCGCCGATGGCGCCGGTGATGGCTGAATACATGTCCGAACCCGTGCCGGCGATCACACGCCCGGTGAAGGTCGAGGCATTGAATTCGTGTTCGGCGTACAGGATCAGCGAAGTATGCATCGCGCGGACCCAGTCGTCGGACGGGGCTTCGCCGTGCAACAGGTGCAGGAAATGGCCACCGATGCTGTCGTCGTCGGTTTCGACGTTGATGACGCGGCCATTGTGGCTGTAGTGGTACCAGTACAGCAGGGCCGAACCCAGGCTGGCCATCAGGCGGTCGGCGATGTCGCGCGCGTCAGGCAGGTTGTGGTCGTCCTTTTCGGGCAGCACGCAGCCCAGCACCGAGGCAGCCGTGCGCATCACATCCATGGGATGGCTGGCGGCCGGCAGGGCTTCCAGGGCGATCTGGACCTGGGCGGGCAGGCCGCGCAGGCGGCGCAGTTTTTCCTTGTAGGCCTTGAGTTCGGCTGCCGTCGGCAGTTTGCCGTGAATCAGCAGATGGGCGACTTCCTCGAATTCGCAGGTGTCGGCGATGTCCAGGATGTCGTAGCCGCGGTAGTGCAGGTCGTTGCCGCTGCGGCCGACCGTGCAAAGTGCGGTGTTGCCGGCCACGATGCCCGACAGGGCGACGGATTTCTTTGGTTTCGGGCCCGTGGTGGGCGCGGCGGGTGCGGGCGTGCTCTGGGCTGCGGGCGCCTTGGGCGCGGTGGCTTTGCGGGCGGGGGTCTTCCGGACGGAAGCAGTGGTCTTGGTCGCCATCAGCATTCTCCTTGAGTGAGAGGGGCGGTTCGAATGTGGGGCCTGGTCAGGACGTCTTGCGCTTGCCCTGCTGGAAGAGGGCGTCGAGCTGTTCTTCGTAGCGGTGGTAGCCGATCCGGTCGTAGAGTTCTTCGCGAGTCTGCATCAGGTCGAGCACCGCATGCTGGTGGCCATCGCGGCGGATGGCCTCGTAGACGGTTTCGGCAGCCTTGTTCATGGCGCGGAAAGCCGACAGGGGGTAGAGCACGATGCCCACGCCCGCGCCCTTGAGCTCTTCGACCGTGAACAGCGGCGTCTTGCCGAATTCGGTGATGTTCGCCAGCACGGGGACATCGAGACTGTTGGCGAATTTTGCGTAGGTATCCAGATCGTAGGATGCCTCTGCGAAGATTGCGTCGGCACCGGCCTGGACGCATGCGTGCGCGCGTTCCAGGGCGGCATCCACGCCGCTGACCGCGATCGCGTCGGTGCGCGCGATGATGTAGAAATCGCTGTCGGTGCGGGCATCCACGGCGGCTTTCACGCGGTCGGCCATTTCTTCCGTGCTGACGATTTCCTTGCCAGGCCGGTGCCCACAGCGCTTGGCGCCGACTTGATCTTCGATGTGGCAGCCGGCGGCGCCGAACTTGATCAGGGATTTGACGGTGCGGGCGATATTGAAGGCCGACGGCCCGAAGCCCGTGTCGATGTCCACCAGCAATGGCAGATCGCAGACGTCGGTGATGCGACGCACGTCGGTCAGGACGTCATCAAGCGTGTTGATGCCCAGGTCGGGCAGGCCGAGTGAGCCGGCGGCTACACCGCCCCCTGACAGATAGATGGCCCGGTAGCCGGCACGCTGGGCCAGCAAGGCGTGATTGGCGTTGATGGCGCCGATGATTTGCAGGGGGGATTCTTCGGTCAGCGCCTGGCGCAGCAGGGCGCCGGGAGAGGCGGGACGGGTCATGAGGGACGCTCCGGTGGGCCACCGGCGCATCAGGTGATCCGGATGCGCGGCGGCATTCGCCCATGTCGAGGGCGTGATTCCAGTCGACGACAGAGACATTCTGGCCCGCCTTGGGGCGACATGTCTGTCATCGGCCGGACATTCCCGGCTGGGGCGGCCGGCCAGGCCGGCGCGCCCGCCGGCTCTGGATTTACTTGAGCAGGTCGGCGACGCCGTCGCGCTCTTCGAGCAGTTCCTTCAGGGTGAAGTCCATGCGCTCGCGCGAGAAGGCATCGATTTCCAGGCCGGCAACACGTGTGTATTCGCCGTTGGCCGTGGTGACCGGCACGCCGTAGATGATGCCCTCGGGGATGCCGTAGGAGCCGTCGGACGGGACGCCCATGGTGACCCACTTGCCATTGGTGCCCAGCACCCAGTCGCGGATGTGGTCGATGGCGGCATTGGCGGCCGAGGCGGCCGAAGACAGCCCGCGTGCGGCGATGATGGCCGCCCCGCGCTTGCCCACGGTGGGGATGAACTCGTCGCGGATCCAGGCATCGTCATTGATCAGTGCCTGGGCGGGTTGACCGCCGATGGTGGTGAAGCGCGTGTCCGGGTACATGGTGGGAGAATGGTTGCCCCACACGACCAGTTTTTCGATATCGGCCACGGCTTTGCCGGTCTTGGCGGCAAGCTGCGACAGTGCGCGGTTGTGGTCCAGGCGCAGCATGGCGGTGAAGTTCTTGGCCGGCAGGTCCGGGGCGGACTTCATGGCGATGTAGGCGTTCGTGTTGGCCGGGTTGCCGACCACCAGCACCTTGACGCTGCGGCTGGCGACCTCGTTCAGGGCTTTGCCCTGGGCCGTGAAGATCTGGGCGTTGACCTGCAGCAGGTCCTTGCGTTCCATGCCGGGGCCGCGCGGGCGGGCGCCGACCAGCAGGGCGATGTCTGCATCCTTGAAGGCGGTGCGCGGGTCGCTGTGGGCGCTCATGCCGGCCAGCAGGGGGAAAGCGCAATCGTCCAGTTCCATCATCACGCCCTGCAGGGCCTTCTGGGCCTTCTCGTCGGGGATTTCGAGCAGTTGCAGGATGACGGGCTGATCCTTGCCGAGCATTTCGCCCGAAGCGATGCGGAACAGCAAGGCATAGCCGATCTGGCCGGCAGCGCCGGTGACCGCGACGCGCATGGCGGGTTTGGACATGGTGTTTCTCCGATAGGTGAGGGGATATCCGGGTGTGCGAGATTGCCGAAAAGATTAGTTTATTCCACTGCCCAGCGTCAAGAGTCTTATATCTTATATAAGACAGAAGAGTATTAGACATCCGGCGCCGGAAGTGCGAAAATGCACTGTCTCATCCTGTAGCATCGCCGCACGGCAGCCCTCTCTGACCGACATGTCCGCATCCCCCCCGATCGATCGTCCGCAGACGCCGAGCCGCGCGCCCCACAGCGCTGCGTTCAGCCCTCTGTACCAGCAGATCAAGGGGCTGATCCTGCAAAGCCTGGACCGAGGCGAATGGAAGCCGGGCGAATCGATTCCCAGCGAATTCGAACTGGCCGCCCGGTTCCAGGTCAGCCAGGGGACCGTGCGCAAGGCCATCGATGATCTGGCTGCCGACAACCTGCTGATCCGCCGTCAGGGCAAGGGCACCTTTGTGGCCACCCACCACGAGGCCAAGGTGCGTTACCGTTTTTTGCGCCTGACGCCCGACGATGGTCGTACCGGCGTGTCCAGCAGCCAGATCCTGGATTGCCGCCGCACCAAGGCGTCGGCGGAAATTGCCGCCGCCCTGGACCTGCGCGCCGGGGACGCCGTCGTGAACATGCGCCGTGCGCTGTCCTTTGACGATGTACCGACCATCCTGGACGACATCTGGCTGCCAGGCAGCATCTTCAAGGGCCTGACCCTGGAATCACTGCTGCGCTATCGCGGGCCGGTGTATGCCCTGTTCGAAACCGAATTCGGCGTCAGCATGGTGCGCGCCGAAGAAAAAATCCGCGCCGTGGCCGCGACGGACGCCCAGGCCGAATTGCTGCAGGTCCAGCCCGGCAGTCCGCTGCTGCAGGTCGAGCGCGTTGCCTACACTTATGGCGACCGCCCCATGGAATTGCGCCGGGGGCATTACGTCACGGAACGCTATCACTACCGCAACAGTTTGAATTGACTCGCGCATAGGCGAAAATGCCGGGTGAGTCCTGAATTTCTTCCATTTTCCAACTACGAGGCCATCATGTCTGAAACAGTCTCAAAGCCGCGCCCGCAGTTCCGTAACCTGGGGTTGAGCGACCTCATGAGTTACCGGCTGCCTCCGGCGGCGAAAGCTTCCATCCTGCATCGAGTCAGCGGCGCGCTGCTGTTCCTGGCGTTGCCGCTGGTGATCGTGCCGCTGTTCGCCCAAAGCGTCCAGTCGCCCGAGACCTTTGCCGCGATGCAGGAATGGGTCGCCAACCCGGTCTGTAAGATCGTGCTGCTGGTCCTGATGTGGGGCTATTTCCACCATTTCTGTGCGGGCATCCGCTACCTGACGCTGGACATGCACATCGGCAATGCGCGCGAACCCTCGCAGCGCTCCGGCGCCCTGGTGATCGGCGTGGCGCTGGCCCTGACGGTGGTTTTCGGTCTGAAACTCTTTGGAGCATGGTAATGGCTCAAGAACGCATTGGTCGCAAGCGCCTGGTCGTGGGCGCGCACTACGGCACCCGTGATTTCATCGTCCAGCGCGCCACCGCCGTCATCATGGCGGTCTATACCCTGGCCCTGGTCCTGTACGCTGTCCTGGTTCCCAGCCTGGACTTCGAATCCTGGCGCGCCTTTTTCACTTTTGCCATCGGCACGCTGCCGGTCGGCCAACTGCTGGCCACGCTGGCTTTCCTGTCGCTTGCCTGGCATGCCTGGGTCGGCATGCGCGACATCTGGATGGATTACGCCCATCCCGACGGCCTGCGCCTGTTCCTGCAGGTCCTGACCATCCTGTGGCTGGTGGCTGCGGTGGTCTTCTTCGGTCAAATTCTCTGGAGTCTCTAACGTGGCCGCTGTCAAAAAATCTCTTCCGCGCCGCCAGTTCGATGTGGTGGTCGTCGGTGCCGGCGGAGCCGGCCTGCGCTGTTCCCTGCAGTTGGCCCAGGCGGGCCTGTCGGTGGCCGTGCTTTCCAAAGTATTCCCCACGCGCTCGCACACGGTGGCGGCCCAGGGGGGCGTCAGTGCTTCGCTGGGCAACATGAGCGAAGACCACTGGCAGTGGCACATGTACGATACCGTCAAGGGTTCCGACTGGCTCGGGGATCAGGACGCGATCGAATTCATGGTCCGCGAGGCGCCCAACGCCGTGTACGAACTCGAACACTTCGGCATGCCGTTCGACCGCAACCCGGATGGCACCATCTACCAGCGCCCGTTTGGCGGCCACACGTCCCATTTCGGTGAAAAGCCCGTCCAGCGCGCCTGTGCCTCGGCCGACCGCACCGGCCATGCGATGCTGCATACGCTCTACCAGCGCAATGTGGCCGCCCGCACGCAGTTCTTCGTCGAATGGATGGCGCTCGACCTGCTGCGCAACAACGATGGCGACGTGCTGGGCGTGACCGCCATGGAAATGGAAACCGGCGAAATCTACGTCCTCGAAGCCAAGCACACCGTGCTGGCCACGGGCGGCGCCGGCCGTATCTTTGCGGCGACCACCAACGCGTTCATCAATACCGGCGACGGCCTGGGCATGGCCGCGCGCGCGGGTATTCCGTTGCAGGACATGGAATTCTGGCAGTTCCACCCCACCGGCGTGGCCGGCGCGGGTGTGCTGATCACTGAAGGCGTGCGCGGCGAAGGCGGCTATCTGCTGAACAAGGACGGCGAGCGCTTCATGGAACGCTACGCGCCCCAGCTCAAGGACCTGGCGCCGCGGGACTTCGTGTCGCGCTCGATGGACCAGGAAATCAAGGAAGGCCGCGGCTGCGGCGACGGCAGCCACGTGCTGCTCAAGCTCGATCACCTGGGCGCGGAAACCATCACCAAGCGCCTGCCGTCGATCCGTGAAATCGCCATCAAGTTCGCCAACATCGACCCGATCAAGGACCCGATTCCGGTCGTACCTACGCTGCACTACCAGATGGGCGGCATCCCGGCCAACTACCACGGCCAGGTCGTCACCCAGGTCAATGGCCAGGAAAAAATCGTCAACGGCCTGTACGCCATCGGCGAATGCGCCGCTACGTCGGTGCATGGTGCCAACCGCCTGGGCACCAATTCCCTGCTGGATCTGATCGTGTTCGGCCGTTCGGCGGGCAATTTCATCGTTGCGCAGCATCCCGAGCGCCAGCATGCGCACGCGGTCCTGCCCGATACCGACATCGAAGCCTCTCTGGATCGCATCGATCGTCTCGAACGCCGCACCAGTGGCGAAAAGACGCATGATGTCATCAACCGCATGCGCAACACCATGCAGAGCCATTGCGGCGTGTTCCGCAAGATGGACATCCTGCGCGAGGGCGAGCGCATGATTGCCGATCTGGTCCCGCAATTCGACAATATCTACTTCTCGGACAAGTCCAAGGTCTTCAACACGGCGCGTGTCGAGGCCCTGGAAGCCGCCAACATGATCGAAGTGGCGCGTGCGACGGTCAAGTCCGCCGCCAACCGGCTCGAATCCCGGGGCGCCCATGCGCTCGAAGAACACCCCGAGCGTGATGACGAAAACTGGCTGCGGCACACGCTGTGGTTTGCCGAGGACAATCGCCTGGAATACAAGCCGGTGCGCATGCAGCCCCTGACCGCCGAAAGCATCCCGCCCAAGCCGCGCACCTTCTAATCTGGATATCGTCATGAGTCAAAAACGTATCGTGAAATTCGAGATCTACCGTTACGATCCGGACAAGGACGAACGGCCGTACATGCAGAAATTCGAGGTCGAACTGCAACCGACCGACAAGATGCTGCTGGATGCGATCCTGCGGATCAAGGACGAACTCGATGACAGCCTGGCCCTGCGCCGGTCCTGCCGCGAGGGGGTGTGCGGTTCCGACGCCATGAACATCAATGGCAAGAACGGCCTGGCCTGCACGACCAATCTGCGGACGCTCAAGGAACCCATCGTCCTCAAGCCGCTACCCGGCCTGCCCGTGGTGCGCGACCTGATCGTGGACATGACGTTCTTCTTCGATCAGTACCATTCGGTCAAGCCCTATCTGATCAACGACACGCTGCCGCCCGAAAGGGAACGCCTGCAGTCGCCCGAAGAGCGCGAAGAACTCAACGGTCTGTACGAATGCATCCTGTGCGGTTCCTGCTCGACGGCCTGTCCTTCGTTCTGGTGGAATCCGGACAAATTCGTCGGTCCGGCGGGTTTGCTCCAGGCCTACCGTTTCATCGCCGATTCGCGCGACGAGGCCACCGGCGAACGGCTGGACAATCTGGAAGACCCCTACCGCTTGTTCCGCTGCCATACGATCATGAACTGCACGGATGTCTGCCCCAAGGGGCTGAACCCGTCGGCCGCGATCGGCAAGATCAAGGAAATGCTCGTGCGCCGCACAGTCTAGGGGACGGACGTGTCTGGCGACCTGTCCGACCTGGATCGCGCCCGCCTGCGCTGGCGGGCGCGGCGCGGCCTGCTCGAAAACGATCTCATCATCACGCGCTTCCTGGACGCCTGCGAAGCGCAACTGACCGAGACCGACGTGCGGGCCCTGACGCAGCTTTTCGAAATGGGCGACAACGAATTGCTCGATGTCCTGCTGGGACGCGCGGACCTGTCGGGTCCCTACGACGATCCTGATATCCGCCGGCTCGTCGAGCAGATGAAAGCGCTGTAACTTAAAGGAAGATCCACATGCAGCTATCCGACAAAAAAGCCACGCTATCGTTTTCCGATGGCAGCCCTTCGGTCGAATTCCCGGTCTATCAGGGCACGGTGGGCCCGGACGTGATCGATATTCGCAAGCTCTACGGCCAGACCGGGATGTTCACCTACGATCCCGGGTTCATGGCGACGGCTTCCTGCGAATCCGCCATCACCTACATCGACGGCGACAAGGGCCAGCTGCTGTATCGTGGCTACCCGATCGACCAGCTGGCAACAAGCTGCGATTTCCTGTCGATCTGCTACCTGATCATGAATGGTGAACTGCCCAATGCGCAGCAGAAGCAGGAATTCGACAGCCTGGTCACGCATCACACGCTGGTGCATGAACAGATGCACACGTTCCTGCAGGGTTTCCGCCGCGATGCCCATCCGATGGCCGTGCTGACGGGGCTGGTGGGCGCGTTGTCGGCCTTCTACCATGATTCCACCGACATCACCAATCCGAATCACCGCGAAGTCTCCGCGATTCGCCTGATCGCCAAGATGCCGACCCTGGTCGCCATGGCGTACAAGCATTCCCTGGGCCAACCCTTCATCTATCCGCAGAACAATCTGTCCTATACGGGCAATTTCCTGCGCATGATGTTTGCCACGCCCTGCGATGACTACAAGGTCAACGACGTGGTCGAACGCGCGCTGGATCGCATTTTCATCCTGCACGCCGATCACGAACAGAACGCCTCGACTTCGACCGTGCGCCTGTGCGGTTCCTCGGGCACCAATCCGTTTGCCGCCATTGCGGCGGGCGTGGCCTGCCTGTGGGGGCCGGCGCACGGTGGCGCCAACGAGGCCTGCCTGAACATGCTGGAAAGCATCCAGGCCCAGGGCGGCGTGGCCAAGGTCGGTGAATTCATGGAAAAGGTCAAGGACAAGAATTCGGGCGTGCGCCTGATGGGCTTTGGCCATCGGGTCTACAAGAACTACGACCCGCGCGCCAAGCTGATGCAGGAAACCTGCCGCGAGGTGCTCGATTCGCTGGGCCTGCACAACGACCCCTTGTTCAAGCTGGCCATGGAACTGGAACGCATCGCCCTGGAAGATCCGTATTTCGTCGAACGCAAGCTCTACCCGAATGTGGATTTCTATTCGGGCATCGTGCAACGCGCCATCGGTATCCCCACCTCGCTGTTCACGGCTATCTTCGCCTTGGCCCGTACGGTGGGCTGGATCGCCCAGTGGAACGAAATGCTGTCCGATCCCAACTACAAGATCGGTCGTCCGCGCCAGCTGTATACCGGCGCAGCAGTACGCGACGTGAAGTAATCCGGGCGTACTGTCTGCTTTCCATGAAAAACGGGCCACCAGGCCCGTTTTTCATTTCATGGTCAAAAAACTGCTTGAGTTTCAGTGGCTTGAATTGGCCTGGGAAATGTGACAGACTAAATGAGCCACACCCTTGCACAGGGATGAATGCTGGCCATTGCCTCATGATTCACCTCCACGATTTCCTGCTCTCCGGTTCGTATCCTGGCGTCAGAGGCCGTGTCCGCTCTGCGGGCCCGGCTGGGCTGTACGCCTGCGCACTGGTGCGGCGCCTGCCCAAGCAGCTACCCGAGTAGCGCTTTGGTTCCGGGCCGATGTGGCCCGCACGTCTCCCGTATCCAACTTCTAGCCTGCGATGTCGCGTTGCGGACGGCAGTCATGCCGCCTGCGCGGGCTGTTTGCAGGCGGCAAGCCGTTTTTTCAGAGGAGGACACATTGACATCGATCCAGACACAGCCATCCTGGCATTCCAGGACCAGCCCGGCGTTGCATACTGCGGTGGGCCAGACTGCGCAGCTGTTGCGCCATGCCAATCTCAGGCTCGCTGCCTTGATGGCAGAAAATGCAGTTCTGAAGGAAAACGTCCGTGAGCTCATGCGCCAGCTCGATCAGGCGCAAATGGCCCAGGTGGTTCGGCCACAGGCCCAGCGGCGACAGGATCCCAAGGCTGCCCGCGCCGTATCGTCCGCAAGGGCGGCCGCCCGGGAAGCGGTGGTGCGGTAGATGGATATGCGCGTTCCCGAGCGGCCGCGGATTGCCCTGATCGTGGATTCGGAATCCTGGGCCTTTGCCAATATTGCGCGGCAGATCATGCATCACCTGGAACCGGATTATCGGTTCCAGGTGATTCCTGCTGCCGTGATCGACAATATCGTCCAGGTCCTGCTGATGACGGAAGACTGCGCCGTGACGCACTTTTTCTGGCGGGATTTTCTCAATTCGGTCCAGGATGAAACCGCCGAGCGCTATGTGCGCAGCCTGGGGTTCCGATCGCCAGCGAGTTTTCTCAGGCGTTTCGTCCATCGGCGTGCCATCACGACTTCCGTGTACGACCACCTGTTTCTCAGTCCGCCGGAAGTCGAGGCGCGGCGGGGCTTGTTCAACCACCTGATCAAGGACTACACCGTCAGTTCGCAGCGGCTGCTGGAAATCTACCGGCGGCTGGATGGGCTGCCGGCCCCGGGCATGCTGATCGAGGATGGGGTGGATCTGGAAAGATTCCGGCCGCACAACTTGCAGCGCTTGCGTGCGCTGCATGATCGCCCCCTGGTCATCGGCTGGGCCGGGAATTCAAGCTGGTCCAGTGAGCGTGGCGAGGATTTCAAGGGCCTGCATACCTTGCTGCGGCCGGCAGTCCAGCAATTGCGCCAGGAAGGCCTGGATGTGCGGCTGGAACTGGCTGACCGGCAGCAGCACCAGATCCCGCATGAGGAAATGCCGGAATACTACGCGCGGCTCGATCTGTATGTCTGTGTGTCCAAGATGGAAGGGACCCCCAACCCTGTGCTCGAAGCACTGGCCTGCGGCGTGCCGGTCATCAGCACGGATGTGGGGGTCGTGCCCCAGGTCCTCGTGGGCGATCCTCATGGACAGATTTTGCCGGAACGCAGCATCGAGGCGCTCAAGCATCGCATCCGCGCCTATTGTCTGGCAGGTCCGGAAGAGGCCATCCGGCTGTCCGAGTATGGCCTGGAATGCATCCGTCATTGGGGCTGGGCCGACAAGGCGGCGCGCTTTGGGCAGTTCTTTGCTCGACAGATCAGGAGATCGCATGTCCATGCCGCGCTTGAGCATTGAGCGGGAAGCATTTGCCGCCTGTCTGGCAGGTGCCGATCCTCGTCTGGCATTCTGCTATGGGCCACAGGACCCGGTTCGTTTTCTGGGGGGCTTCGATGCGGTCGTGCTCGACCCTGGTCATCGGCATCCCCTGCCGGTGGACAGCCGCGCGCCCCAATGGCTGGCGTATCTGAGCCTGGGGGAAATCCTGTCCTGCGCGCCAGGGTTCACACGCATGCCGCCTGCGTGGCGGATTGGCCGCAATGCCGACTGGGGAAGCTGGATCATCGACCAGGCGCAGCCCGGGTGGCCGGGCTTTCTGGTCGAAGAAATTGCGCGGCCGATCTGGTGGCAGGGCTACCAGGGGTTTTTTCTCGATACGGTCGATTCCTATGCCTTGCTGGAACAGGCCCCCGATCTGGGCCTGCAGCAGCGTGCCGGACTGGTGCGCACGGTTCTGGCGCTGCGCGAAGCGTTTCCCACCGCCGTGATCG
>Ga0265295_1005849_pt1 | contig 15359 bp, 10 predicted proteins | sample Munlansysbiofilm_FD_192503 | JGI IMG/M metagenome (GOLD analysis project Ga0265295, IMG submission 192503) | Leachate microbial communities from a municipal landfill in Southern Ontario, Canada - Methane capture system biofilm | ecosystem: Engineered > Solid waste > Landfill > Unclassified ... | reverse complement strand
ACCGCCTGGCCGGAATCACTGGAACAGGCGGCCGGGATCACGTGGAATGCGTGGCCGCCTTCGCGTGGAATCACTGGCCGGATGTCGTGGAATACGCAATTTGTTGATTGCTTCGACCGTTCAGTAAAGCCCCGATTAAAAAGGTGATACCCTCAAAATGGGTTCCGGGGATACTGCCATATCCCTTATCGCCCATGGCGGCCTCCAGAAGAGAGCTATTTTCTTTTCTGGAAGCCGCGCTTTTTTCGCTATGTCAATGATTTTTTATATTTTTCTCCAGCTTGGCCGCACTGTCAGCTCCACCGCTGAGTAGGGCTGAAACTCCAAAACTCCAGTCATATATATTGATGGTGGAGAAAGAAATTGAAAGCAGTCTGGTAATAGGCTGTGGCTAGATCCACGAGCGTTTTGTCCTGGGCGATCTCCTGCATGCCCTCATCGCCCAGTCGATACGCATAGGTGTGCACGTCGTTGCGCAGGCCGAGGACGGCAAGCCGCCCGTTCTGGTACAGCGCGACGTCGTGGTTGTGATTGAACAGCAGTACCCTGGCGTTGTCGCTTTCAGCGAAGATATTTTGCCCAAAAAACGGTGCCGAATAGGGGAGCCCGAGTAACCCCATGACCGTTGGTGCAATATCCATCTGGCTGATCGAGCAGTCGATCTGTTCTGGTGCCAAGTGACCGGGCGCTATCATCAGCAGCGGAATCTCGTAACTGCGCAAGGGTATTTTTTCGCTGCCATACACCCGCGCCCCATGATCGGCAACCACCACAAACAATGTCTTGGGGAACCAGGAGGTTGACTCGATCTTCCGGAAGAACTCCCCCAAGGCATAATCCGCATATCGCACCCCATCGAGACGATCTCCGCCCTGTGGCCGCACGCCCTCGATGCCATCCGGGAAGGTGAAGGGCGAATGGTTGGAGGTGGTCATGATGATGGAGAAGAAAGGCGCACCAGTTGCTGACAGGGTGTCGTAATAGGTAGTGGCAAAGCTGAACAGATCCTGGTCCGAGACTCCCCAAATGTTGCTGAAACGAGGGTTTTCAATGTCACTGCGGTCTTTGACGGTGAACTGATTGCCACGGTAAAACGCCTGCATGTTGTCGAACAGGCTGTACCCACCATACAAAAAGCTGGTGGCATAGCCCTGCTCCCGCATCACTTTACCCCAGGACGCCACATGGTCATTCCCTGGGCGCTTGATAATTGATTCACTGGGGATAGGCGGGAAGGAGGTGGTGATGGCTTCCAGCCCTCTCACGGTCCGCGTCCCGGTGGCATAGGCGCGGTTAAAAAAGAGGCCTTGTCGGGCGAGCTTGTCCAGATTGGGCGTCAGCCCGGGGGAAGAGGCAATGGCGGCATCGAGGTCGAGTCCCTGCCGACAAGTATCGACCTGTTCGCATCCCATCGATTCTTCGACAATCACGACGACATTCAATTTGCCCGGACCATACTGGTTGCCAACAGCAATTCTGTTGAGCGTATTGGCGGCAGGTTCTGTACGGCTTGTATCCTTGGCCAGGGTGCTTGCCAGCAGGCGAGACAGGGCTTGTTGTTCCCCGGTTCGGTAGTAGGCAGGGTAATCGAGATGATTGGTGCGGAGCGCCTCGAAAAAACTGCTGACGCCGTCTGCGGCGATTTCATTGGTTATTCGATTAGCAGAGAAATCGAAGGTGTGGGTGGAGAAGAGTGTGGAGCACGCCACGATAACCACGCTATAGGCCAGCGTGCAGCCAACTCTGTGTTTCATGGAAAGGCTCTGGTCAGATACAGGTATGATCCATTTCCAGAAGAAGCAGAGCATGGCTGTTGCATAGGTCGCCACGATCAAGAGCGTTGAAACGACATGGTATGATTGATAAATATTAATAAACACTTCATGAGGGTAAATCAGATAGTCAACCGCCACCAGATTGAACCGAGCATTAAATTCTTTAAAAAAATAGTATTGCATAACAGCGAGATAGAAAATGGAGAAAAAGGCAATCCAAGTTATTGCCGCCATAATCACGCGACCTGCCGGAGACCGATACAGTCGTTTCGGCATAAAAGTGAGCAGCAGGTACATCGGAGCGAGAAGGTAGCATAAGGTGATACTGTCATTGATTAGTCCAATCAAGACTGTCGGCACCAAGACCACCGGTGCCATGTCATTCTTGTAACCGAAGCCAATGACAAGGACCAATCTGAGAAAAAATGAGACGAGCAGATAACTGGTGGCAATAGCAGCAAGAGGAGAGAGGCGATACAGTTGTAAGGTGAACCACCATGACCTGAAGCTGGTGGCGCCTATACTGGATGGTTTTTTGGCCAATTGTGTAGCTGTATACATGATACTTTATTATTTTTTTGAAATTTATATTGAATTGGTCAGTAAATATTGCTGATTACGATCCTGTTTCTTTCTTGGTTTAGCAATTTTTAATATATATATGGATTGTATTTATTGTTGAAATCTTCAATATCCTTTTTTGAATAAAAAATGATGCACCTCCACCGACCTCACAAGCCAAACCGCACTCAGGCGCGTCTACAACCGATATCGATAGACCGTTGGGCGAAAGAAGATCGCCAGGATCGATCCACCGCTTGCCAAAGTCTGCAGATATCTCCAGGTCATCTCACCCTGCCAGCAGGAAGAGTGTTGCAGCCGCTGCAATCAGCACACGGTAGTAGCCAAAAATTTCTAGCCCATGGCGGGACAGGTAGCTCACCATCCATTTGACAGAGATGACGGCGGCGATGAACGCCACAACCACGCCGACGATCAGCGAAACATGGTCAAATGTTTGCAACATCAGTTGTCCATGCTTCATGGTGTCATAGGCAGTGGCCGCACTGAGCGTCACGACCCCCAGTAAAAAGCTGAATTCGACAGCTGCCTCCATGGTCAGCCCCACCAACAACCCGCCGACAATGGTGACCAGGCTCCGGCTGACCCCAGGCCACATGGCGATGCATTGGGCGACACCGATGATCAAGGCCATTCGCCAGGTCATGTCGTCAAGCTGGCGGCCGAGACGTTTTTCCGGACTTTGAGTTCGATTTCGCCGACTCACGGCTACTATGGCGAGACCGCCGAGCAGCCAGGCGACGACAACAGGCCAGGGGCCGAAGAGGTATGTCTTGATAACTTTATTGAACAGCAGTCCTAAAAACACCGCGGGGAGAAACCCGGCCAGGACGTTGAACAGCAGACGACGGCCAGCGAAATCCCTTCCCGCAACCCCTCGTAGGATCTGTTTGACCCGTCCGAAATAGAGCCAAAGCACGGCCAGGATGGCTCCGGCCTGGATGCAGATGGTGTACGCGTCCGCTGCTTCTTTTGTTTGTTCCCGTTGGGCTGGAGATTGATCAGGATCCTCACCGATGCCCAGGATCTTTTCCGCCAGCAGCAGGTGGCCCGTGGAGCTGACCGGCAGATATTCCGTCAGCCCTTCGACAATGCCCAGCACCACGGCCTGGGTGGTGGTTAGAATCTTCTGCTCAACCGCCACCGAACGGTCCCCGGACGACCCTTGCGAGCCGATGGTTAACGGGGCATACGTCAAAAGTATCATCGCCCCAAGGGTGAGTGTAACGAGCCGTTTTTCCATGATCTATTTCTCTGTCAGTTAAGAGTATGTTTTTTCCAAGGGAAAACAGGGAACACTCGTCATCATGGAGTGTCGCAATACACGCCGCCCACGCGAGGGTCATAGTGGTGCGGAGAAGTGAGCTGCCAGCACCGGCAGACAGCCAACAACAGGCCGCTAGGCCCGCGCCGGTCGATTACGGTCCAATCCGGGGGCGAGTACCACCGGTGCGGTCCCGACTGGCACGGATGTCGTTCGCGTCCTTCGGCTGCCAGTGCAGGCCGCCCCGGAAGCCGTAGCCGCGAAAGAGGTACAGGGTCTGCACGGCCTGCCGGCCGAACCAGGGCGAGTCGCGGTACAGGACGACGGGCTCGACCGGCAGCGAGCGGGTGAACAGGGTGCTGACGGCGGCGGCCGTGGCCGGATCCTCGAGGATGCCCACCCCGTCCCAACCGACGAGCTGGCGGTCCTCGACCCAGTAATCGTAGACGTTCGGCCGGGTCCAGCGGTTGATGGACACCGTTTGCGGCTGGCCTGGGGCGTAGAAGGCCAGTTCGCTGGCATACTGGTATCGCAGGCCGAAGAGGAAGGTGCGCTCCGGCCGCTCCATGACCGTGGCCGCAGCACCGACCCGGGCGCCCAGTTGGTCCCAGCCGGCGCACTCTCTGGCGGTCCGGTCGAGCCGCAGCGGCAGGGGCAGCACCGGGTACACCACTTGGACAATGACCGGAAGGGTGATCGCCGCGGCGGTGACCAGGGCCGCTTTCCACACGCCCCTCAGGCGCCCGTCGTCCGCGGAGCGGTTGCTGAACAGGGCGGCAATGAGCACCAGGGCCGGCAGATACACCGGCGCGGGCCAGTTGCCGTAGATGCGGACGTGCAGGGAGAGGAGCAGGAAGACGAGAAAACCGGGGAGCGACAGGCCGACCAGCAGGGCGGCGCGACCGGCCGGGAGCCGGGACCACAGGCCGGGGCGGAACCAGGCCGCGAGGATCAGCAGGAAGACCAGCGGGGTGAGCAGGGCTGCCTGCGAGGCGAAGTAGTCGCCGACAAAGCGCAGCGTGAAAAAGGTCCGGCTGTCGGCGCCGCCCTGGTAGAGCACGTGACGGAAGGTGGCCCAGTCGTGCTGTGCGTTCCACACGAGCACCGGGGTGAACAGCAGCAGGCCGAGGAGCAGCCCCAGCCAGGGCCAGGGCGCGAGGAGTCGCCGGCGATGGTCTGCGCTGGCCAGCAGGGTGAGGCCGAGCGAGGCCGGAAAAAGCAGCATGGTGTACTTCGACAGCAACCCGAGCCCGAACCACAGGCCAAGGGCCAGCCAGTGACCGCGCCGGTCGGTCTCGACCGCCACCGCCGCGTGGTAGGTCGCCGCGGCCCAGCAGGGCAGGAGCAGGCCGTCCGGGGTGGCGATGAGCGCGGAGCCGTTGGTGAGCAGGAGCAGCTGACAGACCAGGCCGGTGTGCCAGGCGACCCGCCAGGAAAACCAGCGGGCCGCGAGCAGGCAGAGGGAGGCGGAGGCAAGGGTCAGCCCGAGAATGGTCGGCAGGCGGACCGCCCACTCGGTGTGGCCGAACAGGGAGGTCGCCAGGGCGATGGTCCAGGCGATCATCGGCGGATGGTCATGATAGCCGAGAGCCAGGTGGCGGCTCCACTGCCAGTAGTTGGCCTCGTCCGGGGCGAGCAGGAAGTGGCTGCTCACCGCCAGCCGCAGGGCAAGGGCAACAAACAGCAGCAGCCAGGTCAGGGTTCGGTGGCTGGGGATTCGGTAGACCATGGAAGGGTTCAAACCACCACCCCACTGAGCAGCGGCTGCACCAGGGCGAACACTTGGTCGACGGTGATGGCCTGCAGGCATCTGTTGTCGACGCAGGGCGTCTTGCGGTGGTTGGCGGCGCTGACGCAGGGCGAGCAGGCCAGGCCGGCGAAGATCGGCGTGGTGTTGCCCAGCGGCCCGTACAGAGCGGGTGTTTCCGGTCCGAAGAGGACAAAGGTGGGCATGGGGGTGACCGCGGCGAAATGGCCCGGACCTGAATCATTGGTCACCATCAAAAGCGCCTGGGAGTAGAGCGCCGGCAGCTGCCGCAGGGCCAGGGCGCCGGCGAAATTGACGCAGCGGTCGCTGCCGGTGCGGGCGCACAGGACCTCGGCCTCCTCGCGCTCGCCGGCCGCACCGGTGACAAGGACGAGCAGATCGTCGTGCTCGGCGACTATCTTCCGGATCAGCTCCACGTACCGCTCCGGCAGCCAGCGACGCTGCGGCAGCAGTTCGCTGGCATTGGGGTTGATCAGCACCAGCCGGTGGCGGTCCGGGTCGTAGAAGGGCGCCCGGGTATGGATTGACTGGCGCACCAGGGCCCGTTCCTCCGGGGCGCTGGCGACCAGCGGCAGTCGGATCTCCTCGTCGCCGACCACCATTTTGGCCGCGGGCAGGCTGTTCTCACCGGGAAGCAGGGCGTTGACCAGGCTGACGAAATTCTTGGCGATGTGCAGGTGCGGGTTGTAGAGCACGCGGTGGGTGAGCAGTCCGCCCCGGTAGAGTCCCTCGCCGTGGAAATTGTCGAAGCCGACCCTGACAGTAGCGCCGCTGGCCCCGGCGAGCAGGGCGGTGCAGCGGGAGAACAGTTCCAGGTCGATGACCGTGTCGATGTGCCGTTGGCGGGCCCAGAGAAGGAAGCGCAGGGTGTCGCTGAGCAGCGGCAGCAGGCCGTGCTCGCGCAGGGTGAAGATGTGGTCCGCCGGCACGCTGGCGAGGATGTCCAGGCTGGGCCGGTTTTTGCTGAAGATGACAAAAAACAGCTCGCAGCCCAGCCGGTCGCGGAGTTTGCGCATCGCCGGCTCGGCGAGGATGGTCGAACCCATTTCGGAGAGTTCGATGCAGAGCACGTTGTGCGGGGTTCGCGTTGCCGGCCGCCGGACGCGGTCGCGCAGCCGGAGCAGCCGGGTCAGGAGAAAGGTCAGGGGGATGCCTGCCCAGCGGTCAATGCGGCGCATGGTGTCGATGTGCATGGGATGATCCGGGTCGGGAAAAGGAGCGGGGGGACAGGAGGACCGTCAGAGCTGCTGCCGTTGGCCCAGGTAGACGGCAAGCCCGGGCAGCGAGGCGATGAGGTTGACCAAGCCGTAGACGATGGAAAACGTGAGCACCATCGACTTGTCCGCCCCGACGAGGAGGAACAGGCCGACCATGGCCCCTTCGCGCAGGCCCCAGCCGGCCAGGGACACGGGCAGGATGGTGAGCAGCACCGCCGGCGGCACCAGCGCCAGGTAGACCTGCAAGGGGTAGTGCAGGCCGGCGCCGTGGCCGAGCACGGCAAAGGCGGCCATGGCGAGCAGGTGGGTGAGGATGGACAGGCCGGCCTGCAGGGTCATGGCCGGGGCCGTGGCGCACACCTGGCGACAGCGGGCGGAGAGCCGTCCGAGAAAGCCGAGGAGGTGCCCTTGCTGGAACAGGTCGATGCGGGCGAGCACAAAGAGGCCGGCCAGGGCGACGGTGAGCAGGATCAGGCAGGCCAGCAGGGGCAGCGCGACCCGGTCCGGCAGCAGGGTGCGGTTGACCAGCAGGGCAGCGAGATTGAGCAGCAACAGGCCGGCCAGGCCGACGAACCGGTCGAGGAACACGCCGATCACCGCGTCTTCCCTGCGCCCGGCAATGCGCGCCACATCGAGGATGCGCAGGCCATCGCCGCCGATGGAACTGGGCAGTCCCTGGTTGAACAGGGCCCCCTTGAAAAAGCTTTGCAGGTAAAAGGCGAACGAACCGGGCACGCCGAGGCGGTGCATGATCAGGTGCCAGCGGCCGGCGGCCACGCAGTTGCTGGCCAGCTGCAGGGCCAGGGCCGCGGCCAGGGCTGGCGGCGGGATGGCCGCGATCGCCGTGGCCATCCCCTGCAGATCAACATTTCGGCCGATGAGGGCGAGCAGGGTGAGGGACACAGCCCCCTTGACCAGGTAGCGCCGGCCCTGCGTGGCCACGGGGTCGATCTGCGGATCCCTGCTGTCACGCATGCCGGCAGCGCAGAGCAGGGGCACGGCCGCCGCTGCTCGGACGCGGAGTGGTTGGAGGACAGCTGGCCATGCCCGTACCCAACCGACAAAGGCTGGTCGAATTGAGGCTGATGCCGGCCGGGCCGGGAAAGGCAGGGTCACGACCGGCTGGTCGAGGCGCAGCCAGTGGGCCAGCAGCAGACCGAGCAGGTGGACAATGCCCCAGCTCCAGACGATGTCCGAGAGAAAATGCGCGCCCTGCACCATCCTGGCGAGGCCCATCAGGCCGCCGTAGGCAAGCCCCGCCCCCAACCAGAGGCGTGCCGCCCGACGGTTGGTCGAGCGCAGCAGGAACCAGGGCGAAGCCAAATAAAACGCCACCGAGGCATGCCCGCTGGGAAAAGATCGCCCCGCCGGGCCGTCGAAGGTCGGGGCGGAGAGTTGGACGAAGGGCTGGGCGCCGCCGAAATCGACCACGTCCACCGGCCGGGGGCGGTCCCAATGGGTTTTCAGCATGCCGTTGATCAGCAGACCGGGGCCGAGCAGGTAGACGAGCAGGAGAAAGACACAGGCCCGGCGGTAGCGCCGCAGCCCGGCTTGGGCAAACCCCGCGGCCAGAACGAGCAGTGCACCGGCAACGAGAAACAGGGCCGGCCACTCGCCGTAGCGGTACAGGGTCCGCCATGGCAGGCGGTCGCCGGCAACAAAGCCGGCGCCCTGCAGGTAGAAAAGCCGGGCCGTTTCCCGGTCGAGATCAGTGAGAGTGATGAGCGCGGTCGCGGCGACAAGAACCAGGCCGGTGAGCGCTACCTGCGTTTTTACGTGCATGGAAGCAGACCCCGATGGTGCGGATGGGTGGTGTGCCTGCCTTGTAGCACGGGGTCGATGAAGAAATGATGAAGAAGAATGTTCGCCCGGCGACAAAAATTCATCATTTTTTCATGTGGGGCGGATAGAGTCGGGGCGGGTGGCCGTGATGACATCGGCCAAGATGCTTGGAGGGCGGAATATGCGAATACTGATCGTTGAGGACGAGCCGGAGTTGCGCGAACAGGTCGCCGCCACCCTCCGGCAGCAGAACTACACCGTGGACACGGCCGGCGACGGGGTCACCGGCCTGGAAAGGGCCTGCATCGAACCGTACGACCTGCTCATCCTCGATATCATGCTGCCGCACCAGGATGGCTTCAGCGTTCTTCGCCAACTGCGGGCGGAGCAGATCGCCACTCCGGTGCTCATGCTCACCGCCCGGGTCGAGGTCGAGGACCGGGTCAAGGGGCTGGACCTGGGTGCCGACGATTATCTGCTCAAACCCTTTTCCATGGCGGAACTGCTCGCCCGCATCCGGGCCCTGCTCCGGCGCAACCACACCCAGGCCAGCCCACTGTTGGCCGCCGGCGACATTCAACTGGACACCGGCACGCGGGCAGTGACCCGGAGCGGTCGGCCGGTCAGCCTCACGCCCAAGGAGTTCGCCCTGCTCGAATTCCTGCTCTATAACCGCAACCGGGCCATCTCGCGGTTCAACCTGGCCGAGCATGTCTGGGGCGACGCCTTTGACCCGTTCACCATGTCCAACACCATCGATGTGCACATCCGCAACCTGCGGCGGAAACTGGATGACCAGGCCGGCGAGGTGATCGTCACCGTCCGCGGCATCGGCTACATGATCAGGGAGGCGCAGCCGTGAGGATCCGCACCCGCATCGCCTTCTGGGTCAGCCTGGCCGGACTGGTGTCAAGCACCCTTCTCTCGCTGGTTATATTTTTCATGGGGCTGGAAACGCCCCGGGAATACCTTGACCAGGAACTGGATATTCATGCCCGTGCCGTTGCCGAGGAACTGGCCCTGGGAATGCAAACGAGTGGTGGCATTGTGCCACAGAGGCTTGACATACTCTCCCGGCTGTACTGGATGCAGATCTACGATGAACAGATGCAACCACTCTTTGTCTCGGAGTTGGCCAAGGAAATCTTCCTGCCCTTAAAGACCGCGGGCGACAGCTATCTCGTGCCCACGCAGATCCCCTTGAATCGTTTTTTCAGTGACGAAGGGGCGGAAGAGATGACCGCCTTTTGGAACCAAGTGTTCAGTATCCCGGTGGGCGAAGCGACCTATCTCGTGCATCTCGCCCGGCCGGTGGAGAGCCTCGTCATTGAATCCATCGAGACAACAGCATTGGTCGGTTTGGCCCTGCTGGCCTCGGTGGTGGTATTGATCGTAGTCAGCTACCTGGTCGCCGGCAGGATCCTGCGTCCGATCCGGGAGATCAACCGGCTGGCCCGCGAGATCAATGAGAACACATTGGCCTGCCGCATTCCGCGCACCGCCAGCGGCGACGAGATCGACGAACTGGCCGCCTCGCTCAACCAGATGTTCGATCGGCTGCACTCTTCCTTTCGTCATCAAAAGGAGTTCGTCGCCAATGCGGCCCACGAACTGAAGACGCCGATCACCCTGTTGCGCCTCTCCCTGGAGGAGACCCTGCAGAACGAACTCCTGCCCGCCGATGTCCAGGAGCGGCTGCTGGCCGAGGAACGGGCTCTCTCGCGCATACATCAGCTGGTCAAGAACCTGCTCGATCTCTCCCGGCTCGAGCTGGCCGAGCGGCTGGAACGGACCACCTTTTGCTTGCACGCGCTGCTGCGCCAGGTACTCGACGAATTCCAGGTGCTGCTGGCCGAGCGGCAGCTCACCCTGCAGGCGCATCTCCAAGGTGAGCTGCCCATCCTCGCCGACCGGGAGAAAATCCAGCGGGTGTTGATCAATCTGATCGACAATGCCATCCATTACAACGTGCCCGGAGGGAGTGTGACCTGCCGCACGTTCCACGACAGGGTCCAGGTCCGGGTGGCGATCACCAACACCGGCCCCGGCATCGCCGCCGCTGAACAGGCGCGGATCTTCGACCAGTTCTTTCGCTGCGAGCAATCACGCGCCATCGAGTACGGCGGAGCGGGACTCGGACTGACCATCGCCAAGCGGATCGTCGAACTGCACGGCGGTCGCATCACCATCGACAGCAGCCCTGCCGGGCCCACCCGCCTGCAGGTGATCCTGCCCCGCACTCCGGGCGCTGTCCTGCCCGCCAGGTCTTGAGACCACCATCCCGGTGTGTTTTCTGGCGGCATTGGGCCAACCGGTGGCGCATCCGCCCCTGACAGGCCGCCGCCGCGCCGGTCACGGGCCCGCCCGCGTCGTCAGGTGTAGGGTCAGGATCTCCCACCCAAGCCACTGCCGCCATTTTTCTGGCGACCTCGAGGCCTCCCGCCTCGGCGGCAACGGTCAGGGTGTCAATCAGCTTTGAAAAATGGGCTCTTCGTCGTTTCAAGTGGATTTGAGAAGATGCTGGATGGGCGCTGCCAGCAGGTAGATGATGCTGATGAACGTGTCATCCTTGCGGTATCCCCTGGCCCGGCTGTCGAGCGTGAGATTCTTGCCGGAGGAAATCGCGCCTGAATTTTTCTTTTCCAATAGTGCTGGGGGCAACTTTGGGGGCAACCGGAAAAATTGAATTTAAAATAAACAAACAAATACAATTAGTTGATAGATAACTTCAAGGAACATCGTTTACTCGAAATCCCGGCATTCTCCTGACGCGACACAGCGATATTCCCGTTCCAATCGGGTCTCCAGGGTGGCAGGAAATACCTCCCAATACCTTGCGCCGAGCACCTCGTCCCTACGGACGCCAAGTATGCTCGCGGCAGGGTCATTGAGGGCGACAATCCGCCACTCGGCATCACAGGCAAGCCACCCATCCGGCATGGTTTCGAGCATGCTTACCAGTTCACGGGCGATCGCCTCCGGCGGGCAGGCGTTGGCGTTGTCATCTCCACAGGGCGGCAAACTGTCGTCCATTGAGCGAACCTCCACGGATGGAACGGTGGGCGTTATTGGTCTTTTTTTTGAACGATCTGCTGGTGGGTTGCAACAGGTAAATGTCCCTTGCTGGCCACCTTGAGCGGTTGCCCGGCGACGCGCCCTCAAAGGACGACATGGCACGGCAAAGAGCAGCGGCAGCGAATGGTGGCCACCAACGGCTGGCCGTCCGGGGTAGGTCGATTACTGCAGACCTGGCGGCGACTGGAACCGTTTTGGCCGCAAACGGCGCGGATATTGTCATCGTACTCCGGCTGCAACTGCAGTCCAACCCGGAACCCCGGGCCGCGAATGAGGGACAGGGCCGGCAATGGATGACGGCAGAACCAGGGAGAATCGCGGGGCAGGGCAATTTTCGTGACCGGCAGGGACCGGGTGAAAAGGGTGCTGACAGCGACGGAACAGCGCGACAATGAGTACCTGGGCCGCCCAATAGAGCGGAGTAGGCCAGTTTTCTTGAAAGAGCACGTGCAGTGAGACCAGCAGGAAGACCAGCGGGGCATGCAGGGTCGGCTGCGAGGCGACTTTATCGTCGACAAAGCCCAAGGTGAGGAAAACAGCCCCGTTGACAAGGCGGCGCCTACCCTTCTTAGTCGCGGGGCGGCCAGCGACCCCCTATCCATCCAGCCGGCAATGCGGAATAGGAGAGGTGCCAGCGGAACGATACCGTGGAACAGCTGGGCGACTGTGTCACCAGCCTGGAAAGTGCCAGCATCGAACCGTACGACTCGCTTGTGCTCGATAGCATGCTGGTATTTCCATAGCCTGCACCAGCCGGAAATTTTTTTTACATGCTGGGTGAATTGTTTTTTGGGGGTACTTTTGGGGGTATGATATTTTTTTGCTTTATATTTTTATAAATAAAAACAATTTGATAAAGGTTTAATGCTATAGCGGTTAGCCCACCAAAAGTCAGACCAACGGCCCGCCAAGCCGTTCAAAGAACCCGCGATCCATACAGGATTGCGGGTTTTTTGTTGCCCGCTGCCGGCCCGGCGAAGTCGCTGCCTGCCCGGCGGCCAACCTCGCGGAAGAGTGGAAAAATGGGCATTGACTTCCCTGAGCGGGCGCGCTAACCAACACCCAACCGTGTCTGCCCGCCCGGGCGGGCACGCACCCCACCGAGCAGTGACGGATCGCTCCCCCGTGGACCATCCGACTGTGGACAGGCCGGGGGGCGCCCGGATCGTCCGGACGCGATCTCCCGGAACATCACTCATCAGGATTGAGGAGGGACTATGCGACTGTTCAGGGAGTTGAAACATGCGGGACTGGTTGCGGGCTGCTGCCTGCTGCTGCACGCCACGGCGGGTGCGGGCCTCGCGGCGGGTGACAGTCCGTGGATGGTGCGGGTGCGGGCGCTCGGCATCATCCCGGACGACAGCAGCAGTCAGATCAGCGTCATCGGGGGCGAAGCCGAGGTGGACAGTGCCATCGCCCCGGATCTGAACTTCACCTACTTCTTCACCGACAACTTCGCCGCCGAACTGACCCTCACCTATGCCGAGCACGACGTGTCCGCCGAGAAAACGGCGGTGGGCAACGTCGATCTCGGCTCCCTCGACCTGCTGCCGCCGACCCTGACCGTGCAGTACCACTGCACCGCGTACAAGCGTTTCCGGCCCTACGTCGGCGCCGGTCTCAGCTACATCCTCATCCCGGACGAGGATCCGGGCGATGCCGACTGGGTCGACTATGACGACAACGAGATCGGCTACGCCCTGCAGGTCGGGTTCGACTACTTCTTCACCGACAACTGGTCCCTGAACGTGGACCTGAAGAAGGTCTGGGTGGATGTGGATGTGGCTGTCGGCGCGCTCGGCACGGTGGTCACCACCAATGTGGATGTGGACCCGTGGCTGCTCGGCGTCGGCATCGGCTACCGCTTCTGAACCTCTTCGCACCGGCACACTGAACCACCAGCGGGCAGGGCCGCCCTGGCCCTGCCCGCCTGTTTTTTCCGATCTTTACCCCGCCTCTTCCGCCGCGCATCGCCCTCGCTTCGTTCCTTCCCACTTTTTGGCCGCTCAACCCGCCGCTGAGGGCACCAGCACGCCCTCGCGGACCAGCCGTTCGACCAGACGGCCATGGGCCGCACGGTCGAACCCGGCCCGCTCGGGCAGGCTGTCCAGGTAGCCGGACAGGGTCGTCGGCGTCTCGAACCTCCTGAGCGTGGCCCGGTAGAATGCATGCGGCACGGCGAGGATCTCCTCCCCGAGCAGCAGGAACACGGTGCGCTCGTAGGCCGGGTTGCCGCGGCTCTCCGCCAGCCGGCCGAGAAAGCGGTGCAGGTCGGGATAATCGTGACCGTGGACGCTCACCCGCTCGCGGTCGAGCACCCAGGGGCCGTCCCCGACAGCCGCAGCCAATCCGGCGCGGGTGGAGAATGCGGCCCGGCCCAGTTTGGCCCGGCTGAAGGCGAACAGGTCGTGCAGAAAGGGCATGGCTGTCCGGGCCCCGCCTGCCTCCAGCCGCTGCTCCAGGTCGACCAGGATCGGTTGCAGGGGCGGCTGGGTCCAGAACGCGGGCAGAGACGCGTCGCCGAGAAACCCGGGCAGGAGGGCACACAGCTCGTCCAGCCAGCCCGCACCCAGGCAGGCGCAGAGAATGTGAAAGAGTTCGTGCACCTGCTGTTCCAGCCGCTCCAGCACCAGCACCAGGGCTTCGAACCGGATGAGGAAGTCGGGCTCCAGTTCCGATGGCACATACAGGCAGAGGTTGTCCACCGGAAAGGAATGGCCTCCTCCCCGGTCGATCCGCTCCTTCTGTTCGAGAAAGGCGGCGAACGAGTCCGGCCGGGCGATGAACCGCTCCCAGTAGCGGCTGCCCACATCGGTGGACAGGTGGTCGTAACAGACATGCGCGGCCGTTGTTCCGTCGGCGAACCACCGATGCTTGAGCAGGACGATCTCCCGGATCTCGCCGAGCAGCGAGGCGGCATCGGTATCCGGATGGTAGCGGCTGAAAAAGACCTCGATCCGCACCCGGCCATGGAACGCGGCGGCGACCTGGCGGATGTTGGCGATGAGCCCCTCCAGGGTGTAGGTGGTGGTCCGCTTGATCCGCTGCCGGGCCGCATCACTGACCACCTCGGGCGAGAACTCGAACACCGGCGCCCCGGCGTCGTCGCGAAAGGCCGCCCGGTAGGCGTCGACAAATTCCTCGTCAAGCAGGTGCCAGGCGCCGTAGTTGAGCACGAACCGGTGGCGCAGGTCCGGGTCGGCGGCAATGGCGCGGAACAGGCGGATCACCTCGGCCGGGTCGTTCTCGTAGCAGAGGTAGAGGGTGGTCACGCGGCCGACCAGCCGGTACAGGTCGGCGAGCACCGCGGCGGTCGACCGCACCACCGGCCGGTGCCGGCCGGAATGACGCTGGAAGGCGTGGCGGCTGCCGCCGCAGTAGTCACAGTCGAACACGCAGCCGCGGCCGAGAAAGAGCGGAAAGCCGAGCCGGCCGGCCAGTTTCTCCAGGTAGCGATCCGCATCGACGAGCAGGTCGAGCCGGGCGAAGGAAAGGGTGTCCAGGAGCGGCTGCGCCATCAGCCAGGAGCGGTCATTGCGCCGCACCGCAGAGTCCCCGTCCCGCCGGACCAGGTTGGCAATCATTCCGGCCGGCTCTCCGCTCAGCCACCCGAGCACCGGTTCCTCCGGGTCGCCGGTGACCACGCAGTCGAGTTCGGATACGGTGGCAAGCAGGTCCTCGGCAAAATAGGCGGCGGTGAAGCCGCCGGCCAGGGTGGGGATCTCCGGGTTCCAGGCGCGCACCGCGGCCAGCGCCGCCAACAGACCGTGAGCGGTTTCCTGCCAGTGGAAGGCAAAGGCCGCGTGGGTCGGCCGGAACGCCTCCAGTGCCGCGGTCAGCCGTTCGTTGGCCTCGTCCTCACGGTAGAGCGCCGGGTTGACGAGGCACACGGCCAC
>Ga0265295_1005848_pt1 | contig 15359 bp, 10 predicted proteins | sample Munlansysbiofilm_FD_192503 | JGI IMG/M metagenome (GOLD analysis project Ga0265295, IMG submission 192503) | Leachate microbial communities from a municipal landfill in Southern Ontario, Canada - Methane capture system biofilm | ecosystem: Engineered > Solid waste > Landfill > Unclassified ... | reverse complement strand
ACCGGAATTTTTGGTATGCCTGATGTGTCGGGTGTGGGCATTAGTTTTGGTGCCGACCGGATTTATGACGTGATGCAATCTTTGAATCTTTTTCCTGAAAATACTACCGCATCAACCCAGGTTATTTTCCTGAATTTTGGTGCTAAAGAAGTGGTTTACTGTTTGCCTTACGCCAATCAATTGCGCCAAAAAGGCCTGAGCGTCGAAGTTTTCCCGGATGATGCCAAGCTGAAAAAACAAATGAAGTATGCCGATCAAAAACATATCCCACTGGTTGTGATGGCGGGCGAAACAGAAGTGGCAGAGCGAAAATTCACGCTAAAAAATATGCTGAGTGGAGAACAGTTTGAAGTGGCAGCAGATCTGTTGATTCCAACGATTCTGAAAATTCAAAACTCCTAATACAATGGCTTTAGCCTGGATTTTAAGTTTTCTGATTCAAATTAACCGGAAATCGCTTTTTTGAGATTTTTTGGTTGAATTTCATCCTAGTCATTCGCGTTTAAACAATTGAACAGAAATTTTAAGATTTAATAGTAAATGAATACACATTATATTTCAGCAGAGAAACTCACTTTCCAGCGCCTTTTCGATATCATCAAAGGAAATTACAAGCTGGCACTTTCGGAAGAGGCTGTAGCTAAAATTGAAAAATGCCGCAACTATCTTGATCAGAAAATGGAACACCAAACCACGCCAATCTATGGTATAAGCACTGGGTTTGGTTCGCTTTGCGATACCAATATTTCTAAAGAAGATTTGGGACAGCTTCAAGAAAATTTGGTGATGTCGCATGCCTGCGGCACCGGCGACTTGGTTCCCAAAGAAATTATTCGCCTGATGCTGTTGCTCAAAGCTCAGAGTTTGAGTTATGGTCATTCCGGGGTGCAACTAATTACAGTACAACGGCTTATTGATTTTTATAATGAAGATGTACTTCCTGTGGTTTACCAAATGGGATCGTTGGGTGCTTCCGGTGATTTGGCACCGCTGGCTCATCTTGCCTTGCCACTATTGGGCATGGGCGAAGTGTATTATAAAGATGAAGTGAAACCCGCCGCTGAGGTTTTGTCAAAGTTTGGTTGGGAAGCTATCCAAATGAAGTCAAAAGAAGGACTGGCATTGCTTAACGGTACCCAGTTTATGAGTGCTTATGGCGTTTTCGCGCTGCTCAAAACCTTCAGGCTTTCTATGCTGGCCGATGTTATTGGCGCGCTTTCGCTGGAGGCTTTTGATGGCCGTATCGAGCCGTTTTTCGATCAGGTTCATCAGGTGCGTCATCACAAAGGACAGATTGCAACCGCCAAACGCTTTCGCAATTTGCTGGAAGGCAGCGAGTTGATAAGTCGTGAAAAGGCCCATGTGCAGGATCCCTATTCGTTCAGGTGCATTCCTCAGGTACACGGAGCGTCGAAGGATGCTATAAATTATATAGCTTATGTGTTTAGTAATGAGATTAATGCAGTAACCGATAATCCGACAATTTTCCCGGATGACGACCTGATAATTTCTGCCGGAAACTTTCACGGGCAGCCGCTCGCCTTATCGCTCGATAGTATGGCTATTGCTGTAAGCGAACTGGGCAACATCAGCGAAAGGCGTACCTATAAGCTCTTGAGCGGAAAACGTAATTTGCCCGCGTTTTTGGTTGCTAAGCCCGGCCTTAATTCCGGTTTTATGATTCCACAATATACCGCTGCAAGTTTGGTCAGTCAGAATAAACAGCTTTGCACGCCCGCCTCTGTCGATTCCATCGTATCCTCTCAGGGTCAGGAAGATCACGTGAGCATGGGCGCCAATGCAGCTACCAAAGCTTTGCGTGTGGTTGACAACTTAGAGCGTGTTTTAGCGATAGAATTGTTTAATGCAGCTCAGGCATTGGAGTTCAGGCGTCCTGCAAAATCTTCTGATTTTCTGGAGAAATTTGTCGCTGCCTACCGCGAAAAGGTTGCTTTTATCACCAATGATAAGGTGATGTATCCCGAAATAGCACATTCGATTGAGTTTTTGCGGCAAGTTCCCATAGACTTCCCGGATGCCATTACCAACGAGATATAAATAAAAAACGGCCATTGAAAACGCTTTCAGTGGCCGTTTTTTCCAAAGGCTATTAATCCAACAACAGGTGATAAGGCCGGTCAATCACTTCCGAAAGTTGCGAAATGGAAACATATTTGCTCAGTCGATAGTGCTCGTGGCCATCAAAAAACAATAGCAGCGTAGGATTGGCGAAAACGCTGTGGTGTGCTGCGATTTCAGGCTGCTTTTCTGAGTCAATTAAAATCAGTTTCATTTCAGGGAAAGATTCCTGTAATAGTTTTTCTACCTTGGGGCGCAAACTTACGCAGGGAGCGCAACGGTCGCTATAAAAATAGACAAGTATAGCAGCCGATTTAGTAATCTCTTGTTGGAGAATTTCTGTATTTATCTCACGCATGTTTTAACTGGTTTTAAGTTGGCAAAAATAGACATTTAATGCAAGCTTGATGATTGCAGAAAGCTGATGTGGACGTAAAAACGGGGTAGAAGTTGCTATTAGCGTTAAAAAACTTAATTTAGCTTTTGCTTTTGCCGATTGAACCATAAAGCCAAGAGAACTTTCGCACATGAAAAAATCCTTTTAGCTGTTGATTAGCTGGGAGTTTAAAAAAATAATTGAAGTAACACAAAACATAAACGCTACATAGCATGATTATTACACAGCCTGAAAAACGCTCGCAACTGCTAACCTTCCTTTGTATTCTCAGCTTTATAGGCAGTGGTTTGGGCTCAGTGAGCAACTTATTTGTCTATTTTAACCACGAACTTATTTTGGAAATGCTTCAGGAGGAAGCTTTTCAGGCGCTGGAATATAATTTTGAGATGTTTGCTAAAGTCAACAGGAATTATTTTATCATTTCAGGGCTTTTGCAAATCATCTCTTTTAATGGTGTACGTTTTATGTGGAAGCTGCGGCGTGCCGGGTTTCATTTGTATGCCATAGCACAACTGCTCATGCTGATCGTTTCAACGATTTATATCTACAAACCGATGGATACTTTCCCGATGTTCGATCTGCTGTTGACAACAGTTTTTATTTTGCTGTACCTCAGGTTCAGAGACCAAATGAAATAACCATAATTCTTACTACTCCTTATAATATGGCAATATCAACCAAAAACAAAACCCGAAAGCTTAGTATAGCTCAACTACTTGTGGGTAGTTTTGCACTAACTTATTATGTGCTGTCGGTACTAATGGTAGCTACGCTTTTATTTTTTAACCGTTTTATATTGGATGCGGGTCAATACGACAGTGGGTTAAAAATTATTCAGTCCAATTCGCTTGTGCTGGTGCTTGCACTCATGTTGCTAATAGTAGTAGTAGCTGTAGTGGGATTAGTGCTGTTTTTGTTTCAAAAACCTAAGGGTTTATTATTATTTGTGATTTCTGCCATTTTACTCATGTTTATTCAGGCTAATTTTGGTGGTTTTGATGGTTGGCAGAAGTTTGTTGTGGAGATTATTTTGATAATATTGTTGTTGGTACTGCCTTCAAAGTCTATAAAAGTCGAAGAAAACAAGGAAAATAATGAGATATAAAAACCTGAATAGTTTTGTAGCGCAAAATTTATCTTCACGAAGTACATTGATTGACAGATTGGTACGTTAAATGTTAAGATTTTGTTAAAAAAAATTGAAATATCTTTTTGTTAAACAAGTAAGATGTTCTTAACTTGCACGCTTTATTGCAAACACTTTTGAAATTTGAAACTAGTTTTAATCAATTCATGAACCAAAAATTACCATTATGAGAAAGATTACGTTTTTGTTAGTGTTCTTTCTGCTAGCAGGTGTGAATTTCGCATTTGCACAGACAAGAACAATCACTGGTAAGGTTACCAGTTCACAGGACGGGATGGGAATCCCGGGCGCTACGGTTTTGATAAAAGGTACTACCATTGGTACTACTACTTCTATCGAAGGAAATTACGAGATCGAAGTTCAGCCCAATCATCGTACTTTGGTTTTCCGCTATGTTGGGATGTCCACTCAGGAGATCGCCATTGGAGATCAAAGCAGCATCAATATTATTTTAGAACCAGATGTGTTGCAAATGGATGAGGTTGTTGTTACGGCACTTGGTATTTCCAAGGAACGTAAAGCACTCGGATATTCAGTGCAAGAAGTTTCAAGTGAAAACCTGACACGTTCGGGTTCATCTAACTTATCATCTGCACTTCAGGGTAAATTATCCGGTGTTGAAATCAAGCCATCATCTGGTATGCCAGGTGCATCATCACAGATTATTATCCGTGGTGCACGTTCATTTTCAGGCAACAACACTCCTTTATATGTAGTTGACGGTATGCCTATTTCATCAACATCCGACTTTTCAACTGGAAACAGTGTTACGGGTGCTGACATTGCAAACCGTGCCGTTGATATTGATCCCAATGACATCGAGAGCATCAACGTTCTCAAAGGTCAGGCAGCTGCTGCACTTTATGGTATCAGAGCTTCTAACGGTGTAATTATTATCACCACCAAAAGCGGTAAAGGAAATAAAACCGGTAAACCGGAAATTTCTTTCTCTAATTTCACCAGCTTTGAACAAGTTTCACGTACCCCTGATTATCAAACCAAGTACGCACAAGGAAGCTATGGCGACAATATCCCCAATACTTCTTTCTCCTGGGGTCCGGAAATTTCTAAATTGCCGGATGATCCTAATTATGGAGGTAACTCACAAGGACATCCCGGAATGTATTTTGTTCCACAGCGTGAGCAAGCCGGACTTGATCCATGGGTAACACCACAGGTATATGATAATTTTGGAGATTTCTTTAATACAGGATACACTACCACCACATCGCTCAACATTAGCCAAAATACTGAAAAAGGCAATATCGCTTTTGGTATTGGTAATAGCATACAGGATGGTATTGTGCCATCGACAGGTATGGATAGATGGAACGCAAAAGCTGCCGGCGAAACCAAACTTAACAATTTCTGGAGTATGGGTTTCTCAGCAAATTATGCACGGACATCTATAGATAAACTTCCTGCAGCAAACGACGCTTCGCTCGCTGGTGTTTATTCTGCTCCGCCAAACTATGACCTTGCAGGCACACCTTACAACATTCCTACAGACCCTTACAAGCAGACTTATTATCGTTCACTTACTTTTGACAACCCTTATTGGGGTGCTGCTCATAATAAGTTTACAGAAGCAACTGACCGTTTCTTCGGTAATGGTTTTGTGGAATATAGTCCCTATATCTCCGAAAACATGACGCTGAAAACCCGTTATCAATTAGGAACGGACTCCTATACTTCGCATTATCAAGATATTTTTGAATACGGACACAAAGGAAGCATCGGTGAGCTCAACAACTATGGAGTTTCTTCACAAACTGTTAACTCACTGCTCACAGTTAATTACAACTGGAAAATCAATAGCGATTTTAATTTCACTGCTTTAGTCGGTAATGAACTCTACCATAGAAACCGTAAAACGTATGATGAATACGGAACAGGATTTAACTTTGGTGGATGGGCACATATGAGCAATGCCAAAATTCAACAGGCTAACGAATCACAATTTCAAGATCGTACAGTAGGATTCTTCGGAAACCTTGCCCTTGACTATAAAAACATGCTGTTTTTGAACATTACAGGCCGTCAGGACTATGTTTCGACTATGCCTCGTGATAATAATAGTTTCTTCTATCCTTCGGTATCTTTAGGTTTTATAATTACAGAACTAGAAGGCCTGCGCGATTTACCTGTACTTTCGTTTGCTAAAGTACGTGTATCCTATGCCGAAGTTGGCCAAGCCGGTGATTATTATCCTAACTACTTTTCCGCACCGAATTATGGCGGAGGTTTCTGGGGAGCTACACCTATTCAATATCCTATTAATGGTATAAGTTCTTACTTGTCCAATAACGTACAATACGACCCAAATCTGAAGCCACAGAATACACAATCGTATGAATTGGGTACTGAGTTGAAATTCTTCAGCAACCGTTTAGGTATAGATTACAGTTATTCTAATCAGTTGGTAACCGACCAGATATTCCAGGTTCCTGTTGCCGCCTCTACAGGCGCTGCAGCATTGGTGATGAACGGTGGAGAAATCAAGACGGATGTTCATGAAATTATGCTCTATGCTACTCCTGTAATTTATCAGGGTTTCAAATGGGATTTCAATGTGAACTTCTCAAAAATCGATAATATGGTGAACGAACTTGCTCCTGGTGTTGAAAGCATTTTCCTAGGTGGTTTCGTTACTCCACAAGTTAGAGCCGGTATTGGAAGTACTTTCCCTGTAATATATGGTAGCTCATTCGAGCGTGACGACAACGGCAATATTCTGGTTGTTGACAACCCGGGCGCATGGAATCATGGTATGCCGATGGATGGAGCTCCTGGAGTTATCGGAGAAGTTTCTCCTGACTTTATTCTTGGTTTTTCAAACCGCTTTGACTACAAAGGCATTGCACTTACAGCTACACTCGATTGGAAATCAGGCGGACAGATGTATTCAGGTTCAAACGGATTGCTTGACTTGTATGGTGTTTCTGCCCTTTCAGGCGATCGTGAAGAGACTTTTGTGTTTGAAGGTGTAAAACCAGATGGTACCCCCAATGATATCGTTCGTGGTGGACCAAATGACCCTGAAGCTTATCAGGATTTATTAACTAACGTTCTCACAAACATTGATGAGTACTACATTTATGACAACTCATTTGTAAAACTCAGAGAAGTTACGCTTAGCTACGCTATACCAAAACGCTTGTTGAATAATGTTCAACTTACAGTTTCTGTATATGCACGTAACATCCTGCTCTGGACTGAGCTGCCAAACTTTGACCCCGAATCATCACAGGGTAATAACAATATGGGAGGTTCATTTGAGCGTTTCTCAATGCCTCAGACTACCAGCTATGGTTTTGGCGTCAACTTAAATTTTTAACCCTTTAAACAAATGAAAATGAATACAATAATAAAATTTTTAGCTGTCCCGGTACTGCTATTGGTCATGGCCGGGTGTTCGAAGGATAAGCTGGAGGAAATTAACGAAAACAAGAATAATCCTGTAGATGTTCCTTCACGTTTACTCGTTACTGATGCAATAACAAAAACTGCATTCTCGGTAACTGGAAGTGACTTTGCTTTTTATGCATCTGTATATGCTGAGCACAACGTAGGTATATACAACCAAATGTATAATGCTGAAATCCGTTCAGGAGAGCCTTCATTGGCTACCACTTACAACAACACCTGGGGTTCTGTTTATGAAACACTTTATAATTTAAAGATCATCATTGATAAAACCTCTGAAGATGGCAACGAAGCAGGCAACTTCCACACCTTGGGTATTGCACAAGTTTTGACAGCATACAACCTGGCGATACTGACTGACCTTATGGGTGATGTGCCTTATGAAGAAGCATTGCAACCTGGTGTAATTTTCCAGCCTAAACTCGACAAACAAGAAGATCTTTACAATGAAGTTTTCAGTTTGCTGGATGCAGGTATTGCTAATTTGGGTCAAGAATCTACAGCTGCCAGTTTAGGTGGACAAGATTTCTTGTACAGTGGAAATGCCGGTAAATGGACTCAGTTTGCTTACGGTTTGAAGGCGCGCTATACTGCCCGTCTTGCTTTCCGCAATGGTGGAAAATGGGCTGATGTGATTACCTTTGCTAACCAGTCGTTCACTTCGGCAGCTGGTGAAGCCAAGTATGTTTATGACGGTTCTGCAACCAATAGTCCTTTCCAGACTTTCTTTGTTGACAGGGATTATTTCGGAGCAAGCACCAGTTTGCACAACAAACTTACTGACCGCAATGACCCACGTGATGCAACTTTCTTTATTCCTTATCCAGGAAAAGATGATGTTGAATTTGCACCCAACGGGGCTCCTGATCAGGTTCAGGGTTTCTATGGTATTTCAGGGATAATGAGTAAGACTGCACCTACTTATTTGCTGAGCTATCATGAAATTGAATTTTTGAAAGCTGAAGCCTATGCACGTCAGGGTGGAGCATCTGCCGAAGCTGAAACTGCATTTTTAAATGGACTTGAAGCTGCCTTCGCAAAAGTGGGAATGGGCTTGGATTCAACCTATGTTGTTGACGAAGCACTCCGTCTGTTCAACGCTAACCCAGTGAAAGAAGTAATGGTACAAAAATACCTCTCCTTCTTTGAGTCAGAAGCTGTAGAAGCATACAACGATATTCGTCGTATGAAAGCTATGGGTGAAAACTTTGTTACACTCGATAACCCGAACAACGCAACTAAATTCCCTTTAAGATTTACCTACGGGGCTGATGACGTTACCACAAACCTAAATATTGCCGAGGCTTATGGCAATGGAAGTTATATTTATACTGAAAAAGTTTGGTGGGCTGGCGGCACACGCTAAGTTTGTAATTTTATAAATTTTAAAAAAAAGAACATGAAAAAATATAAATTATTAGTCATTTTGGCAGCAATGGTTCTAAGCTTTTCGGCTTGCAAAACCGAAATAGATGACCCTGCAGGTCTGAGAAACGAAGGTGTTGTGCCTTCAATTACGAACCTTAACCCTGCTGCTTTTGACGTAAACGATCCTGAAAACACTTTCGTTAAGTTTGACCTAGATGCTGAATCTGCAGTAAATGAGATAGTCATTTATGCTTCCTTTAATGGAGATTTACGTAGAACTCGTCTCAAGAGTTATACTACATTCCCTGCAAAAGGTGAAATAATCTATATGCGTGACGTAGCTTCTGCCTTGGGAATATCACTTAATGATATTAATCCTGGTAATACCTTTAATTTGGAACTTGTGACAGTTCAAGGATCAAATACGTACAGATCAAATGCGGTAATTAATGCTGCTGCTGTTTGTGCCTATGATTCAGAAATGGTTAGCGGAGCTTATAAAGCTGTAAGTCCGGATTGGCCTGCTGACGGTCCTGTTACGATTACTATTGATCCTGCTGACGAGTATATCGTTTATGTAGCCGGATTAGCTGCACTCGACGGTTTAGATGAAGACAAAGGACCGCTGAAGATGATTGTAAACCCATTGAACTTTGAAGTTAAGGCAGAAAGAACTGTGCTTGCATCCGATGCCTTTGGTTATACAAACATTGCATACGAAGGTTTTGGCTTACTTAACACATGTGATGGAACTTATGAAATGAATTTCACGATCACTGTTGATCAGGGTTCATTCGGTCAGTATTCCTTCTCACTTATTAAGCAATAGGGTTTTATTGCTTTGAAATGAAAAAAAAGAGGCTGTCTCCATAGCGAGACAGCCTCTTTTTTTTGTGCCGTATAATTATTAACTTGATGTAAATTAGATAGAATGAATGGCCTTTTGCCTTGAAATTATGCCAATGGTTTTATAAAACCTGAAGAAAACCACCGGCTAAATTTCGTCTCGGGTATCCTTCGCTGACAAACCGCCAAAAAGTCCTGTCCTTTCAAGTGAAGTTTCCAGGGACTATCCTAGCCTTTCTGGATATATCTGCTTTTTCAATTTTATTTGCCTTTTAAATTAAAGAGCCGCCTTTTACCGGACGCTGTGCATGACGATGTGAGAGATCTGGATAGGAAATCAAATCCCGGATTTTTAATTTTTAGATTTTCAATCATTTTTCAACTAAACATTTGCGTTTTTGAAATCCAAGTCAGTATCGCCAGTTTGTCTAATGAATTATTTTTGGATAGGATTTTCGTAATAGGCAAAACCAAACTTCTACTCCAATTTATGCTTACAGAGGATGATTATCGCCAGTTTTACTTCTTTTTGGGTGTGCTTTTCTCTGCTATGAAGTACTACTTTACTTATAAGAAAATCCGCTAGACCACTGATTAGATAAGAGTTTGATGCAGTACAAATGGTAAAAGTCTAATTATATTTTTTAAAATAATTATTTTTTTTATTTGGTATATGTTTAGATATTTTTACCTTGCACCCTCAAATGCAATCGTTTTCGATACAACAACATGCATTAAAACCCAATTTTTAATCAATTTACTAACCAAAAATTACCATTATGAGAAAAATTACTTTTTTGTTAGTGTTCTTGCTGTTGGCAGGTGTGAATTTCGCATTCGCCCAGTCAAGAACAATCACTGGTAAGGTTACCAGTGCGCAAGATGGGATGGGAATCCCAGGAGCGACGGTGTTTGTAAAAGGTACTACAGTTGGTACCACTACTTCCATCGACGGAGAATATTCGCTCGATGTTCGGCCTGAACATCGCACTTTGATTTTCCGTTATGTCGGGATGTCCACTCAAGAAATTACTATTGGAGAGCAAAACACCCTTAACGTTGTTTTGGAATCCGACGTAATGCAAATGGACGAGGTCGTTGTTACGGCTCTAGGTATTTCCAGGGAGAAAAAATCACTGGGATATGCCACTCAGGAAATTGGTGGCGGGGAACTTAGCACCATTAAACGCGCCAACGTTGTTAACTCGTTATCAGGTCGAGCAGCCGGTGTTCAGGTTCGCTCAACCGGTAATATGGGTGGTTCTTCAAACGTAGTTATTCGTGGTAACTCTTCGTTAACTCAGAATAACCAGGCACTCTTTGTTGTTGATGGTGTGCCAATCAGCAATGACAATACCAACAACAGTGGCCAGCTTTCAGGCCGTAATGGATACGACTACGGTAATGCTGCCTCAGATATTAATCCTGAGGATATTGAGTCGATGAACATCCTGAAAGGTGCTGCTGCTACCGCGCTTTATGGTTCACGTGCTGCCAACGGTGTAGTACTTATCACCACCAAAAAAGGCAAAAAGCAAATTGGAGGAGCCAAAGCTTTCGGTGTAACAATCAATTCAAATATCACCACCGGATTCATGGATAAAAGTACTTTTGTTAAATATCAAGATCAATACGGTGCTGGTTATGGCCCTTTCTATGGCGATGCCCCTTATGCAGGATTTGAGTTAATTTATGATGTTGATGGAGATGGTAACCTGGATTATACTGTTCCTACAACTGAGGATGCCTCTGTTGGACAAAAGTTTGATCCTAACTTCTCGCTTTATCAATATGATTCTTATGATCCGGCATCACCAAACTACATGAAGAAAACCCCTTGGACTGCTGGTGCTAATGGAGCCGAAACATTCTTTAAGACACCTATCTCGCTCACAAATAGCGTAGATGTAACTGGTGGTAGCGAAACCGGAACTTTCCGTTTGTCGTACACCAACATGGATGAAAAAGGACTTATGCCAAACAGTTCTTTGAAGCGTAACAACTTCCTGTTCAATGGTTCTTATGATGTTGTCGATAATCTAACCGTATCAGCTTCAGCTAATTATGTTGTCACTGACGGAAAAGGAAGAAACTCAACAGGTTATAGCGATAATATTCTCTCCAGCTTCCGTCAATGGTATCAAACGAACGTTGACATGAGCATGATGGAAACCTTATATGATAAAACAGGTCGTAATATTACCTGGAATCCAGTTTCGCCTACAGACCTAGCTCCGGCCTATTGGGATAACCCATATTGGGTGCGTTATGAAAATTATGAAACAGATAAAAGAGAACGCATCATTGGTTATTTGCAAGCTGATTGGAAAATCGATGACCACTTTAGTGTGATGGGTAGAGCCTCTATCGATACCTATTCTGATTTGCAAGAAGAACGCAAAGCCGTTGGTTCGGGTTCAGGTGAATTTGGTGTTGGTCGCCCTGACGTTACTTCGGGTTACTCACGTTTCGACAGATCTTTCATGGAAACTAATATGGATTTAATGCTGCGCTATTACAATCAGCTTAGTGAAGATTTGAATCTGAATGCTATCGTTGGTACTAACATACGTCGTAGCAAGATTGATCAGGTTTTTGCTTCAACTGACGGTGGATTAATCGTTCCAGGCCTGTATTCATTAGCTAACAGCACTAACCCAATGCGTAACCCTGAAGAAAGATATCAGGAAATTGGTGTTAACGGTATTTTTGCCAGTGCGTCTCTTGGTTTCCAAAACTTCTTATTCCTGGATGCTACAGTTCGCCGTGATCAGTCATCTACTTTACCAGAAGATGATAATGTTTATATTTATCCTTCCGTTTCAGCAAGTTGGTTGTTTCATAATAACTTAAACGTCAGCTGGTTGCAATTGGGTAAATTGCGTTTAGGCTATGCACAAGTTGGTAACGATGCGCCATGGGGAAGTCTTAAAGATACCTATGCACAGAATGCTACTTTTGGTGGTACCGCTGTATTCTCATTGCCAAACACTAAAAATAATGATAAATTGCGTTCTGAAAATACTGCAAGTATTGAAGCTGGTTTAGAGCTGATTACACTGAACAAGCGCTTAGGTATTGATGTTTCATTCTATAAAAACAATACCACCGACCAGATTATGCCAGTTGCTATTTCTACAGCCACAGGTTATTCTTCGAAGTATGTAAATGCCGGTGAAATCCAAAACCAAGGTGTTGAACTCATGCTTTTCGGTACTCCTATCGTAAACAAGGATTTCCGTTGGGATGTTACATTGAACTGGGCTAAAAACGTGAACGAAGTGGTTTCATTGGCTGATGGAATTGACAATCTCCAGATTGCAGCTTTGCAAGGTGGAGTTACTATCAATGCCCGTAAAGGTGAGCCTTATGGAACGATTCAGGGAACTGATTATGTTTACACCAATGGTCAGAAAACAGTTAAATCTAATGGTTATTACATGAAAACAGGTACTTCTGACAAAGTTTTGGGTGATATCAACCCTGATTGGAATGCCGGTTTGAATAACAGATTCACTTACAAAAACTGGTCAGGTAGCTTCTTGATCGACTGGCAACAAGGGGGAAGTATCTTCTCAGTTGACCTTTGGTATGGTATGGCTACCGGCTTGTATGAAGAAACTGTCTTTACCAACGATCTTGGAAATCCTGTGCGTAACAGTTTAGATGAAGGCGGTGGTTTAATTCTGGAAGGTGTTACTGAAGATGGTAGTCCAAATACCAAACGTGTAGCCGGCGACGACTATGCCGTATATGGTTACGGACAAAATCCTAACGCCGCATTTATTTATGATGCAACGTATATTAAATTACGTGAGGTAGTTATTTCATACAGCCTTCCATCAAAATTAATGGCCAGATACAACTGGATTCAAGGTGCAACATTTAGCATTGTTGGTTCTAACCTTTGGATTATCTCCAAAGACCTTCCACATGCCGATCCTGAAGCCAGCCAGAGCTCTGGTAATATCCAAGGGTGGCAGAGTGGTGTTATGCCATCAGTCCGCAATGTAGGTTTCAGCATTAATTTACAATTTTAAATCCTTTGAAATATGAAAAAATTAACATTTCTCTTAATTATATTGACGGGCTTTTTAGTCTCTTGCACCAAGAACTTTGAAGACTATAACACAGCTACCAAGCATGCTCAAGAAGCGCCCGGGCAATACCTGTTTGCAAATGCTCAGGTAGCATTGGCAAACGTTAATTCAAATACCAACGTGAATATTAATAACTGGAAACTCTTTGCCCAGTATTGGACAGAAACCACCTATGTGGATGAAGCAAACTACGATATTGTAAATCGAAACGTCGGTACTACTCTGTTTAGAATTTATTACCGTGATATTCTGGCCGACTTCAACGAAGCCCGCCGCTTGGTTGATGCCGAAGATGCTATTGGCGCTGCTGGTGAAAAAGCTAAAGCTAATAAACTGTTTATGATCGACTTGATGGAGGTATATACCTACCAACAACTGGTTGATATCTTTGGTGATGTGCCTTACACAGAAGCATTGAATATCGAAAATCTTTCACCAGTTTATGATGATGCGCAAACCATTTATAAAGACTTGCTTGCGCGTGCAAAAGCTGCTGCTGATGGCCTTGATGCAAGTGCTGATGGTTTTGGTGCCGATGATTTACTCATGGGTGGCGATATTGCCACATGGAAAAAGTTTGCCAATACCCTCATCGTGAAATTGGCCATTACGCTTTCTCCTGTTGATGCCGCTGTGGCAAAAACCTATATTGAAGGCGCTTATGCCAATGCGTTTGCTTTTGGTGAATCAGCTACCTTTAATTATCTGAGCGGTGCAAATGCTAATCCGCTTTATAAGGATCTGATTCAAAGTGGTCGCCATGACTTTGTAGCTGCGAACACAATTGTAGATCTGATGAATGGATTGAACGACCCAAGAAGAGCTACCTATTTTGATGGCAATATGACCGATGAAAATGGGAATGTAATTTATGTGGGCGGTGTATATGGTGAAAGCAGTACTTTTTCGCAATACTCACACGTTGCACCTCGTATTGAGGATCCTTCATACGGCTATGTAATGCTCGACTATACAGAGCTTGCTTTTTATCTTGCCGAAGCTGCCGAACGTGGATTTAGCGTGGGCGGTGATGCTGCTACCTGGTACGAAAATGCTATTAAATCGTCCTTTGGTTATTGGGGTGCTGCTGATGCTGATGCATATCTTGCACAGCCTGATGTTGCTTATGCCACAGCTCCAGGCGATTGGAAAAAGAAAATCGGTACACAATCTTATCTTGCATTTTATGTACGTGGTCTCGAAGGATGGACCTCCTTCAGAAGGCTAGATGCTCCTGCATTTAACCTTCCTCCAACCCCGGCTGAGTTAGCCGATGATATGGTGCCAAGAAGACATACATATGCAATTGCTGAACAAACACTTAATGGTGCTAACTATAGCGCTGCCGCTTCTAAAATTGGTGGCGACAGGCTAAGTACAAAATTATTCTGGGATGTTGAATAACAAACTGAGATAGTTTTTCAAAAAGGGGGTTCATTTTTTGAGCCCCCTTTTTTGTGCTGTTTTTCAAAGTTTTCAGCTATTTTTAAGTTTTACCATGCTTTTTTTTGCATGAAACAGTTGCATAAAGCCGAAAAAAAAATACCTTTGCCTGTAGAACCATTCTAAATAACTAAAAAATTACAACATATGAGTTTAAGAAAAATGAGTGTTTTAGCCGTAAGCTTATTAATTTTGATTACCGCTAATCAGGCTTTTGCCGGAAAAAGTAAAATGCAGGTGAGTGCCTCCGAAAATGATGCTATAATATATGTGGACGGCGTGCGGATGGGTAGTGGGCAGGTCAATATTGTTGTACTTGACAATAGCTGTGTAACCGTTAAAACGGAAAAAGTAGGTTTCTTGGAGGAGGTAGTTACCTTTTGTAATAGAAAAAATGCCGCCAAACTCCCCAAGACTTATTATATCGAGATGCGGCGTGATGATTCTTACGACGCTTCTATCCAGTTAGATATAGCAAATATTGATATGGAAGTAAGAACTGATAAAGCTTATGATGATGCCTGGAAGCTTGTCAACCAAATTGTAGTAAACT
>Ga0265295_1005847_pt1 | contig 15360 bp, 13 predicted proteins | sample Munlansysbiofilm_FD_192503 | JGI IMG/M metagenome (GOLD analysis project Ga0265295, IMG submission 192503) | Leachate microbial communities from a municipal landfill in Southern Ontario, Canada - Methane capture system biofilm | ecosystem: Engineered > Solid waste > Landfill > Unclassified ... | reverse complement strand
AGCGTTACTAAATATTATTGGCTGTTGCATGTTTGTTTGTTTTAGTGGAGCAAACATAAAAATATTTTTAACAAATTTTTTGAAAAAAACACTAAAAACTTTCAAAACAAGCTTAATTTAGAATTATTCCAGATACTAAAGAAGGGTTTTTTACTTAAACTGTGCGATTCATCATTTCGGTTGCCCTTATCTTAATACTTGTTTAAAATTTTTCCTTTTTTGGTTCTACTCTGTATTATTCAAGCGTTTAGCCTGCCTTCAGGCTTGTCTTCAGGCTTGTCTTCAGATTTAATGCAGATACGAGGCGTCGAACTTCGCTGATATAGCAATCTATTTCAAGGAGTTCGCAGCGATGTAGATGCGTTAAAATAAACGCTCTCGTAAAAAAAATGATTTTTATAACTATATCTATAAGCTGAATAATTCATAAACTATTTTAAACTGCAAACTATATTGAGAAAAGATTCCTCATTCCGCTTTGCTACATGTCGGAATGACATAGGTATCATGGTTATACGAAGGGCTTGGGAAATCAGGGGTGGCAAAGCCACCCCTGATTTCCCAAGCCCTTCGCCCTAAATATAATTGTAAATGTCATTCCTCCCTCAAAATCCTGTGCAACAGGATTTTGAGGGAGGAATCTCTATGCATCCCGTTTCTCCTCTATTTCAATTATGTTTGTGTGTAATACCGTATTACGCCTTTGTTTAACAAGATTTTATTAGAAACCTTCATGACATAAAAGGGTGAGATCTAGTTGATTGATTATTACAACCTAAAAAACTCATTAATAATAGGTTTGATAAATTTATCGTTTTGATAAAAGGAAACGAAGTAATTTTTACACCAATCTTCCGCAGCTTACAACCCTTAAGCAACTTATGCTGTCTATATTATAGTTGTCAACCCTAATTACGCCTCTATGAAACCAAGAATTTTATTGCTTTTTGCTGTCGTGTTTTATTTAACTGCTTGTCAGCAAGATACGAAAACAGCTGCTGATTATGTCGATCCATTTATCGGCACCGGCGGCCACGGCCACACTTTCCCGGGTGCGACAATGCCTTTTGGCATGGTGCAACTGAGTCCGGATACGCGCAAAGATTCATGGGATGGCTGTTCGGGCTACCATTATTCAGACAGTACCATTATGGGTTTCAGCCACACGCATCTAAGTGGCACAGGTGTAGGCGATTATGGCGATATTCGCTTGATGCCCACGACCGGTTTGCTGCGCCTTGATCCTGGTACGGAGAGCGAACCCAGTCTCGGTTACCGTTCCCGCTTCAGACACGAAACCGAATCAGCAAAACCCGGTTACTATAGCGTTTTGCTTGATGATTACCATATAAAAGCTGAACTTACCGTGAGCGAACGCGTGGGGTTTCATAAGTATGAATTTCCTGACAGCGATAGTGCACATATTATTATCGATCTTTTTGAAGGCGTTACTTCAGATAAAATTCTTGATGCTTTTATCCGTTTTGAAAACGACAGCACCATCAGTGGCTACCGCCGCACCAAAGGCTGGGCAAACGATCAGCACTTGTATTTTTACGCCCGTTTTTCGAAAGCCTTCAAGCTTTTTGGCATTCAGCATAACGGACAAAATCAAGCCATGAAAACCTACGCCGAAGGCGGAAAAATTATTGGCTGGGTTGATTACGAAAGCTTGAGAAAGGAAGCTATCATGGTAAAAGTGGGCATTTCGGCAGTGGATGTGAAAGGTGCCAAAAATAACCTGGAAACAGAAATTCCGCATTGGGATTTTGAGCTTCAACGCCAAAAAGCTAAAGCAAACTGGAACAAAGAACTCGCTAAAATTGAAGTAGGAAAAGGCAAACAAAAAGCCGACCGTACAATTTTTTACACCGCGCTGTATCACACCATGATCGCGCCTAATTTATATAGCGACACCGATGGTCGCTATCGCGGACACGACATGAAAATCCATCAAACCAGCAGCAAGCAATATACCGTTTTTTCGCTTTGGGACACATTCAGGGCGCTGCATCCACTGTTTAACATTGTTGAAAAAGAACGTAGCAACGAGATGATTTTAAGCATGTTGGATATGTACGATAAAGGCGGATTGCTGCCGGTTTGGGAGCTGGCCGCCAACGAAACCCAGTGTATGATTGGTTATCACGCTGTGCCTGTTATTGCTGATGCCTGGATCAATGGCATCAGGGATTTTGATGGTGAAAAAGCCCTCGATGCGATGATAAAAAGTGCCAATCAGGATTTACACGGCCTAAAATGGCAAAAATCGCAGGGTTTTATTCCGGCTGACAAAGAAAGTGAATCTGTTTCCAAAACCCTCGAATATGCTTACGACGACTGGTGCATTGCCCGCATGGCCGAATCACTTGAAAAACAACAAATTGCGGATAGTTTTTATCAAAGATCACAATATTACAAAAACTTGTACGACGCCGAAACCCGCTTTTTCAGGGGAAGACAGAACGGCGGTTTTATCGCGCCATTCGATCCGGCTCAGGTCAATTTTATGCTCACTGAAGCCAATAGCTGGCAATACAACTTTTTTGTGCCACATGATGTTGAAGGCCATATCAAAATGATGGGCGGCGACAACAATTACACCGCTATGCTCGACTCGCTTTTTAGAGGAAAAACAGAAGTTACTGGTAGAAAACAAGCCGATATCACCGGATTGATTGGGCAATATGCACATGGCAATGAACCCAGTCACCATATGGCTTATCTCTACAATTTTGTTGGACAGGGCTATAAAACCCAAGAGCTGATCAACCAGATTATGAGCGAGCTTTACCATGCAGATCCTGACGGACTTAGCGGCAACGAAGACTGTGGCCAAATGTCAGCCTGGTATGTTTTTAGCGCGATGGGATTTTATCCGGTAACGCCTGCTTCGGGCACCTATATAATAGGAGTACCTCGTTTCGACAAAACCACTATCAAACTGGAAAACGGCAACAATTTCACGATTATCGCTGACAATTTTAGTACAGATAATCCTTACGTTCAAGAGCTTATCCTCAACGGAAAAAGCTATCCAAACAGTTATATCAGCCATCAAACTATTGTTGACGGAGGCGAATTACGCTTCAAAATGGGTCTAAAACCCAATTTGGATTGGGCAGCAGCTGCTGAATTCAGGCCAAAAAGCGACGTTTCTACTGAGGATATTACGGTAGTGCCGTCCATTCAGGCTGATGCCAAAACTTTTACAGAAAACATGGAGATAGTACTTAATCATCCGCAAGCAGAGGCGCAGCTTTTTTATACAATAGATGGAAAAAGTCCCACAGAAAAAAGCAGCTTATACACCAAGCCATTTTCGTTGACCGAAAGCACCGAAGTAAGAGTTATGGCCAAAATTGGAGAAAACCAAAGTGCTGTTATTTCCGGGAATTTCTATAAAATCCCGGCCGAAAGGAGTATCACCCTGGAAACCAAATACAGCGCGCAATACCCTGCCGGTGGAGATATTGCTTTGATCGATCAACAGCGCGGCAACACTGATTTTAGAACAGGATCCTGGCAAGGCTATCAAGGTGTTGATTTGGTTGCTACGATTGACTTAGGAAAAAAGCAGCGCATCGCGGAAGTTACAGTAGGTTTTCTGCAAGATGAACGCTCCTGGATTTTTATGCCTGTGCAAGTTGAAGTGAGCGTTTCTGCTGACGGAAAAAATTTTAAAAGAGTCGGGACGGTAAAAAACACGATTCCCGAAACCCTTGGAGGCAGCATCACGAAAAATTTTGAACTAAAATTCCCGGCACAACAAGTGCGCTATGTAAAGGTGATTGGCGTAAACCGGAAAACCTGTCCTGTTGGTCATCTTGGCGAAGGCGAACCGGCATGGATTTTTGCTGACGAAATCAGTATCCGTTAATCAGGATTTCAGCCAGTATTTTAAAAGAACTATTTTTTCTCAGTCTATCCGAGGATTCCGGCTTTTAAACTGGTATTTTTGCAGATAGATTTCAAGAAGCATGCTCTTTTTAATAGCCACAACACTTTTTTCAACTGGTATTTTTATACTGTTTAAGTTATTTAAGCTATATAATATCAACAACTTACAAGCTATTGTAGGCAACTATCTGATAGCTTCTTTTGTCGGCTTTTACAGTTATGAGTCCAAATTTTCTGCTACTGAAATTTTTCAGGCTTCCTGGTTTCCACTCTCAATTTTAATTGGCGGCGCTTTTATCGGTGTGTTTTTTCTTTTCGCGCTTTCCAATCAAAAAGTAGGCGTTGCAATCACGGCAGTTTCCAGCAAAATGTCTGTTGTTATCCCAACAGCAGCAGGCTTTTTATTATTTAGTGATCCGCTCAGTCCTCAAAAAATAATTGGAATAGTGCTGGCATTAGCCGCCTTATATTTAGCACTTTACAAAAAGCCTGATGGTATTTCAAGGTTCAACCTCAAGCTTATTTTGTTGCCGCTATTTTTATTTATAGGTACGGGAGCTAACGATCTGTTAATGAAAATTGCCGACCATTATTTTGTTACAGACGATGTGTTGCTGCTAACCTCAACTATTTTTAGCATTGCTTTGATTATTGGCGTTATAATACTAATTTACAGTACCTTAAAGTATAATACCAGTCTGAAGCTCAAAAATTTCATAGCGGGTGGTTTGCTCGGTTTGATTAACTTTGGCTCAACCTATTATTTATTTCGCAGCATGGAAATTTTTGACAACTCACTCTTATTTCCCATTCGAAACACAGGCGTTGTAGGCCTATCAGCACTTGCCGCCCTGCTCTTTTTTGGTGAAAAGCTGCATAAGACGAATTGGATTGGCATTTTTCTCGCGATAATTGCCATCACAATGATTTCAACAGGATGATGTTTGACGACACCTATAATATAATCACCAATTCCGGCGAAGGCCTGTACAAGGATAAAGGCAGCAAATTTATTGCGCATGCTTTTCCGGTTAGTAGCGAAGCGGAAGCCAAAGAAGGTATCGAAGAAATCAAAAAAAAGTTTCACGACGCCCGCCATCATTGTTATGCTTATATGATTGGTCCCGACAAATCCTGCTTTCGATCCAATGACGATGGCGAACCTTCCGGGACAGCCGGCAAACCTATCCTGAATCAGATTCTTTCGAAAGATCTCACAAATGTTTGCGTAGTTGTTGTGCGCTATTTTGGAGGCACTAAGCTGGGTGTCAGCGGATTAATCAACGCTTATAAAAGTGCTGCACGCGAAGCACTTGATCAGGCCAATATAGAAGAACGTACTATTGATGAGGTTTTCAGCCTCGAATTTGAGTACCCGCTGATGAATGAAGTGATGCGTATTTTGAAGAAAGAAAATTTGCAACAAATTAATCCGCGATTTGAATTAAGCTGTTATCTTGAAATAAAAATCAGAAAAAATGAGGCAGAAAAAATTGTTGAAAAACTTAATATACTTTTTGGACTTGAAGTAAAACACCTCAAAACTGTTTAGCTATAAGGCTTTAAGAAATTTCACTCTCCGAAATCGGATATAGCGCGATAAGCTAAGCCTAATTAATATTTATTTCAAGTCTAATTTTCCTTTTTTATTCACTTTATTTCACTGATATTTGTTCACAAATCAACAACAACTTAATTACTAAATAAGATCATTATAATCAGCAACTTACTGATTTTTGATTTGTAGGCAGTTGTCATTTTAAAATTAACTGTTTGATTATCAATTAAATGAAAAAAAGACATCTAGATGTTTGGGAAAACTGTTTGAGTGTGATCAAGGACAATGTTCACAATCAAAGCTTTAAAACCTGGTTCGAGCCTATAAAGCCCGTAAAGCTCGAAAAGAATGTTTTAACGATACAGGTTCCCAGCCAATTTTTTTATGAGTGGCTGGAAGAGCATTACATTAATTTGCTTAAAAAAACCGTAAAAAAAGAACTCGGTATTGAAGGACGTTTAGAATACAGCATCATTATGGACAACTATGATGCCGGCAAGCCTTATGCCATTAATTTCCCAACCAGCAACAAAAAAGACACCCAAAACCCGCTGGTTTCCATGCCGCTTGATTTGAATCGCGGCACTTCTAAAGAAATTCCTAACCCTTTTATAATTCCCGGATTAAAGAAAATAAAAGTAGAATCTCAGCTTGTTGATTCCTATTCGTTTGACAATTTCGTTGAAGGCGAGTGCAACCGCCTGGCCAGATCAGCCGGATATGCTGTAGCCGAAAATCCTGGAAAAACAGCTTTTAATCCACTCCTTTTTTATAGTGCTACGGGACTTGGCAAAACACATTTAGCTCATGCTATTGGACTTCAGGCAAAGAATAATTTTCCTGATAAAATAGTCTTATATATTCAGACAGAGCAGTTTATGAATCAATATACGCAATCGGTAAGAAATAATAATCAAAATGATTTTGTCCATTTTTACCAGATGATTGATGTGTTGATTATCGATGATATTCAGTTTTTAGCCGGTAAAGTTAAAACTCAGGATGTGTTTTTTCACATCTTCAACCATTTGCACCAGAGCGGCAAACAGTTGATTATAACCAGCGACAAACCACCGGTGGAGCTTCAGGGAATGGAACCACGACTGCTTTCTCGCTTCAAATGGGGTCTTTCTGCTGATCTTCAAGTACCTGATCTGGAAACCAGAATTGCAATCCTTAAACGCAAACTTTACAACGATGGCATTGAAATTCCGCAGGATGTAATTGATTATCTGGCCTATAACATCCGTACCAATGTGCGTGAGATGGAAGGTGCGCTCATTTCTTTGGTTGCTCAATCATCGCTCAACAAAAAATCTATTACCATCGAATTGGCGCGCCAAATGATCGATAAATTTGTGAAAAACACCACTCACGAAATATCTATCGATCTGATACAAAAGATAGTATGCGACTTTTTCGGTCTTCCTATCGAGCAAATTAAAACCAAAACCCGCAAACGGGAAATTGTTCAGGCACGCCAGATTGCGATGTATTTTTCTAAGAAACACACTAAATCTTCCTTAGCAACCATTGGGCTGCAATGTGGAAACAAGGATCACGCCACGGTGCTTCACGCCTGTAAAACAGTTAGTAATCTGATAGAAACCGATAAAAAATTCGAGAACTACGTGAACGAAATTGATAAAAAAATTCAACGTTAGGTCTGTTTTACTGAATTCGTTCCGGCTTCAAACTGTTAAAACATAGGTTGATTTTTTCATTGGATGATTGCTTAACAGCCTAAAGCGCAATTTCTGTTTGTTCCATAAAGTAACAAAAATATGAATGTCCTATTTGTTTGTTTGGGAAATACCTGCCGTTCTCCAATGGCAGAGGGAATTCTAAAAAAGATTTATCAAGATAAAGGGATAACAGGAACTGTAGAATCAGCTGGTTTTCAATCTTTTCAACTCAACGAAATGCCTGATCCCCGCGCCATAAGTGTAGCCAAAAATCATGGCATTGACATCAGCCAGAAAAAAGCACGACTCTTTCATAAAGCTGATTTCGACCGTTTCGATCGTATTTTTGTGATGGATACCAAAAATATGAAGGATGTGCTGGATCTTGTCCGCAATGAAAATGACAGAAAGAAAGTGGACTATCTGCTGAACGCCATCGAGCCAGGCTCAAGTAAAACTGTTCCGGATCCCTATCTAAGTGGTGTCGAAGAATACGAGAAAGTGTTTATCAGCCTAGAAAAAGCATGTCATAAAATTGCACAATCATCTTCTTAGTTTATGTCAAAAACCCCTCATTTTCCGCTTGCTACCGATATCACCCTGGCGCATCAAAATATCTCGGCTTATATTCACCGAACGCCAATTTTAAGTAGTGCTTTTTTTAATGCACAATGCGATGCCTCATTATTTTTCAAATGTGAAAACTTCCAAAAGGCGGGTGCTTTTAAGTCGCGGGGTGCCATCAATGCTGTTTTAAGCCTGAGTCAGAACGAATTGGAAGCCGGTGTTGCCACACATTCCAGCGGCAATCATGCGCAAGCATTGGCACGAGCGGCTAAAATTCTCGGCACCAAAGCCTATATCGTGATGCCCCGCACAGCTCCAGCCATCAAAGTTGCAGCAGTAAAAGCGTATGGAGGCGAGGTATATTTTTGCGAACCAAACCAGGAAGCCCGTGAAACGAAATTAGCCGAAGTTGTAGCCAAAACAGGCGCTACCTTCATTCATCCTTACAACGATTACCGCATAATTACAGGTCAAGCCACGGCCTGCAAAGAAATTTTAGAAGAAATCGACTGCCCCGATTATATTTTTTGTCCTGTTGGTGGTGGAGGCTTACTGAGCGGAACAGCCCTTTCAGCCGCTTATTGGTCGCCCAAAACAAAAGTAATTGGCTGCGAACCACAGGGCGCTGACGATGCTTTTCGTTCGTTTCAGTCAAAAAAACTAATCCCGATGATAAAGCCCGATACCGTTGCCGATGGTTTACTCACCTCACTTGGGTCGCTCACTTTTCCAATTATCCAGGAAAATGTACACGCCATTTTTTGCGTAAACGACACCCAAATACTTGAGGCAATGCGGCTGGTATGGGAACGCATGAAAATTATTATCGAGCCAAGTGCTGCCGTGCCGCTAGCTGTGGCACTCTCCGGACAAGTCAATCTCAAAAATAAAAAAGCCGTCATCATTTTCTCTGGCGGAAATGTTGACCTCAACAACTTGCTATGGGCCTAAAAAAAGGAAAACTTTTTCTCATTCCAACCTTACTTGGAGATACCACAGCTGCATATATTCTGCCGCAATCTACGCTGGAAATAATTGCTCAGCTGGATCATTTTATCGTAGAAAACTTGCGCACAGCCCGACGTTTTCTGACTAAAATTGAAACCACAAAAGCTATTGACGAACTGCACTTTGAGTTACACGACAAACATTTTCAGGAAGCTGCATTAAATGAGCTACTCAAGCCACTTCTTCAAGGAATTAACATTGGCTTGATGTCGGAAGCCGGCACGCCCTGTGTTGCCGATCCTGGGAGTGCTGTTGTTGCACTAGCACATCGCCTTGGCATTCAGGTTGTTCCTCTCACAGGTCCCAATTCAATTTTGTTGGCACTTATGGCTTCTGGTTTTAACGGGCAAGCCTTTAGTTTTCATGGCTATTTACCGATTCAGGCTAAAGACCGCATCAACAGCCTGAAAACAATAGAAAAACAGGCTATTTTAAAAGGTGAAACCCAAATCTTTATTGAAACACCTTTTCGGAATAATGCTTTGATAGAAAGCATTTTACAAAACTGTCATCCTGAATCCTTATTGTGTGTTGCAGCCGATATCAGCACTCAAAATGAAAAAATCATCAGTAAGAATATAAAAGACTGGAAATCATTATCATACAACTACCATAAAGTTCCTTGTGTGTTTTTGCTTTGGCATGAAACAGATTTGTCAGCACAAAAAAAACAGGCCGGAAAATATTCCTGACCTGCTTAAATTTCACGAGGGATCGGTTTAGTGCTGATGGCCGTGATCACCATGCACATGGCCATGATCAAGCTCTTCGGCTGTTGCTTCTCTTACTTCGAGAATAGTGCCTGAAAAATGCAAATCCATACCGGCCAGCGGATGGTTAAAGTCCATTTTTACTTTATCATCACTAATTTCCATCACTATGCCATCCAAAGGATTTCCGTTTTGATCTTGCATAGTAATTTGATTTCCAAGCTGAAGCAGCTCCTCATCAATTTTACCATCAATTTCAAATATTTTTTTGTCGAGATCGACAATCGCTTCAGCGTTCTGCTCACCATAGCCCTCTTTTGCGCTTAAATCGAAACTAAATTCGTTGCCGGCTTCGAGTCCGCTCAAGCTCTCTTCAAACTTGGGCAACAAGCCGCCAACACCAAAAAGGTAAACAAAAGGATGATCGCTTTCAAGTTTTTGAATTAACTCACCTGTAGCATCTTTCTTACGCAATTCATACGTTAATGAAACAACTTTTTGACTTCCTACTTTCATAAAAATATTTTGTAATGTTCTTAAAAAAAACCTCAAACCAGTGTCGAAAAATGACAAAAACAAGCTCAAAAGCTTCAATTCTGATTGAAATTCAGTTGAAATTAGCTGCAAAAGTACATATAATATTATAAACGCCTCTTTCATATCCAGGAAGCTTGCCGCAAAAAAAACACAGCCGATGTGTAATAAATAACTCCTATATTCGTCCTCTAATTCTGTAAACAAAATCTACCAGAACGATGGTTGACGAAAGCATTTTATCCATTCAGGGGCTGAGCAAAAACTATGGAAGTATTAAAGCGGTTGATGCGCTTGATCTGGAAATAAAAAAAGGTCAGGTTTTTGGTTTGTTGGGGCCAAACGGAAGCGGCAAAACTACAACACTAAGCATTGTGCTTGGACTGATTAAACCTCAAAAAGGTGATTTCAAATGGTTTGGTAAACCATTAACAGCAGCCACTTTAAGAAAGGTGGGCTCAATTCTTGAAACACCCATCTTTTATCCCTATTTATCTGCAACTGACAACCTGAAAATTATTGCCGATATCAAGCGGATAAGCTATAATTCTATTGATGAAAAACTGGCAGTGACAGGTTTGCTGGAGCGCAAAAACCATCATTTTAAAACCTATTCACTGGGTATGAAACAGCGGCTGGCCATTGCTGCCGCGCTGCTTGGTGATCCGGAAGTGCTTATTTTAGACGAACCCACAAACGGTCTCGACCCGCAAGGAATAGCCGAAATCAGAGGATTAATCATCGATATCGCTAAAGATGGAAAAACAATAATCATCGCCAGCCACCTGCTTGATGAAGTGCAAAAAGTATGTAGCGATGTTGCTGTTTTACAAAACGGGAAATGTCTGTATAGTGGCAAAGTCAATTTTATAAACAACGACGGCCTTTTGCTCGAAGTAATGGCTGACAAACCTGAGCTGCTGATAGCTGCTCTGGAAAACTGTCCGTGGGCAACAATCAGCGAAAAGGAAAAAGACCACTTCCTTGTTCAGTTGCAAAAAGACAATTCAGCCAGTGACCTGAATCGTTATTTACTTGATCAGCAGGTTGTTTTGAACCACCTCACCACCAAACACAGAACCCTGGAGTCACATTTTTTAGAACTTTTGAAAAAATAAAGCATGAGTTATATTTATCGCATCACCGCCCGAAAACTTTTCAAAAGCCGGACATTTTGGATTATGCTGGCACTATATGGCTTCAGCTTGAGTACCTTAATATTTGGTGTTGAAGCATTTATAAGAAATGTCACCATCAATGCCGGCAACAACTCCCCCATTCAGATTCCAGAGATTTCTGTTTATACCTTTCCCGATATCTGGCAAAACCTGAGTTATTTGACAGGATTCTTAAAGCTGTTCCCGGCATTGATTCTCATTATTTTTGTAACGGCAGAATACAGCTACAGAACTAACCGTCAGCATATTATGAATGGAATGAGCCGCGAATCTTACTTTTTCTCACAACTGGTATTTTTGGTAGGAATGGCTTTATTCTCAACACTTTTATTGGTTTTACTCACATTATTTTTAGGTTTCCAGCACACGAGCGACATTAGCCTGAGTTTGGTGTTTTCAAAAAGCTATTTTTCGTTGGCCTATTTTATGGAGTTACTGACTTTTATGAGCATTGCGTTTTTCACAGCCATCATTATCAGACGCAGCGGCTTAGCCATTATCACCTTTTTACTGCTCTACACCGTGATAGAGCCCATAAGCCGTTTTTATCTACCTGAAATGCTTGCCCAAAGCATGCCGTTTAAACGTATTGGAAACTTAATTGATGTACCAAACACCAGCCTGATGAAACTGTTTGGTGTGAGTTTCCGCACCAATATTGACACTTTCGATCTGTTATTTGTTGTTCTTTATGCTGTTTTCTTTATCTTTTTAAGTTATTTGCTTATCAAAAAACGAGACCTGTAAAAAGAAGTATTTTAGGCAGAAAAAACAATTCCAAACACCCTATTCATTTGTGCTACTATATGTTAGTAGTTTTCAGAAACTCACTTCCGAACAGAAATGCAAAATTGATTTTACAAATAGCCTATTCCAAACTGGCTCTCAAAGATGAAATATCTCGCAACAAGTGATTATAAGAAGCAATTTGTTAAATTTGCCAGCTAATCAACCTAAGTTTTGGCTTACGTTTTCTGCAATACTATTTTTAAGATGTTCATTAGATGCAGTTAGGAAAACCATACATGAAGAATAAATCAGTATCTGAAAGGGAATCTTTTGCCCGACACCGAATAGGTAAAGGCAAAAGGGCTTTCGATATACTATTTGCAAGCGTAGCAATCCTGGTCACTTCACCACTGATGTTAGTGATTGCTATCATTATAAAACTCGAATCAAAAGGTCCTGTTCTATACATTTCTCAACGCGTTGGCACTGGCTACGATATTTTCAACTTCCTGAAGTTTAGGTCTATGCGACAACATGCCGATGAAGAAATTGGCGAATTATCAAACCTGAACCTCTATCTTATCAACAAAAAGCACCAACAAAACAAAGAAAACCAAAGCTGCCCGGAATGTACCAGACAAGGTAAAATTTGTTCGCCGATTTTATACATTGATGGTACCGAAATATGCGAAAACTGGTATTTTGAGCTAAAGCGTCAAAAAAATAAAGAAACAGCTTTCTTCAAGGCGAAGGATGACCCGAGGGTTACCCGGTTTGGCAAGATAATCCGCCGTTTCAACCTGGACGAATTACCTCAGTTTTTCAATGTTATAAAAGGAGATATGTCGATTGTGGGCAATAGACCTTTGCCACTTTATGAAGCAGAAAAGCTCACAACAGACCAATGGTCTTACCGGTTTTTAGCTCCAGCCGGCATCACCGGGATGTGGCAAATACATGCAGACCGCTTTCGTTCTGAAGAAAAACGGATTAATCTTGACAACCAATACGCCATGATAAGCTCCTCAAAAAAGGACTTACTAATCATTCTCAAGACCTTTTTTACATTTTTCCGAAAAAATAATTATTGAGCCTCCTCCGAAAAGTCAAGAAATGAAGAATGCTACAAAGTATTGGTTTTTAACATTAAACTCTTTGTAAAGTCTTCGTGATTTGGTGTCTTCGTGGCAGAATAATATTTTTCAGAGAACGGTTAATTGTTAAAATTTCTTTCCTTGTTTCTTTTACAAGACACTGATTCTATCAGGCAAAGTAAGGTTGGGAATGGTAACAGAACTCCTGATCAAAAATATAATTAGGGTTATATTTGTATCTGTTAGATTTCTTCCTTCAGATTTGAAAATATCAATAGGCGCCAAAAATCTTACGCAGCAGCCACTCGATACTCAGCAACATCAGTAAAGCCAGCAGAATAATTTGTAAATTGATGAGTGGTTCAAAACGCTTTTCCTGATGGCTGACAGTCACCAGTCTTTCGTCAGCTTGCAAGTCGGCAAGTAGCTGTCCAAAATCAGATGTTTGATAGTATTTTCCGCCAGTGGTGGCTGCTATTTGCTTCATCCTTTGTGCATCAGCCACTAAATGACGTCCTTCGAGCGCAGATTTTTTCACTGAAAACCTGCCAGTCTCCCTCAGGCTTTCACCAGCTAACAATGCCTCAGCCTCGTAAGTATAAATCCCTTCTTCCAGCCGTCCGGCATTGAGTTGATAAGTCTTATCAAAATTCGTAAACTCATAGTCGTAATTGAGCTTTTTCTGTTCATTTACAAGCCTGATTTTCAGTTGTGGCTCCACGATTAGCTCACCACTTTTATTGCGAATTTCGCCATAAATCATCACCGGACTTCCTGCGGTATATTCTTCCTCTGCCCTAATTTTCAAACGGCTGTTATCCTGCTGTAAGGCAGCATATTGAATCAGCTTGCCCATAAGTGCATCAAAACTTTGATGCGAGCCCGTTTCCTTAAATTGAAACAGCCGCCAACGCCAAATCCCGGTACCACTTACAATACCGATTTTACGTTGTTCCTGCTTTCCGAACATGATCAATGGCCGCGAAGTCTCGACACCTCTCAGCTTCTGCGAAAACAAAATCTCAGCATTGCCGGCAGTTCGGTAATCACCAAAAATCACGTTTAGTGGTGGCCATAACTGTATTGCTTCCCGCTCGAAATCAGCTGTAGTGAAAGCTGAAAAGTTTTTGTTGAGCAGCGGTGTTGCGTCAATGCTTGTTGTGCTCATTCCCTGATCTATCGCTAATACAGCTTGTAACTCATTGAATTTATCCACTGCCGTTTTTTGTCCGTTTATCAATAAAATTGGCATTTTTGGATATTTATTCAGGTATTCTTTCAAGTTTTGTGCGCTTCTCAAACCATCAGGAAGTTGGTGTAAAATCAGCAAGTCAGGTATTTCTGTATCAGAATCGGGAATGGTTTCACCAAAATAGAAATCAAAGCTGTAGCCATCGCCTAAAGCAGATTTTATAGCAGCAAGATCAGGATGAGGCGCGTGAGCCATCACAATAATCTGCCGTTTTTGCTCGATCACCTCCACAAAGAAAACTTGTTCGTTATTTACGGTATAAGATTCATTTTCAAGAGGTTCGATCTGTATTTTTAGATTTTTCAAACCAGGAGAATCAGCTTCAATCAAAAAATTCAAGGTGGACGAAAAACGGTTAGAACGGATAGTTACCGATCTGGTTTCGAGCAATTCATCGTCCTGAAACAAATTTACCTGCATGATTTTCCCGTTTGCCTGCTGCGCCCTAATTGTTACCTCAACCGGGAAAACAGCCTCCAACAGTGCTTTTCTGTTGTATCTGACGTCATAAATTGAGGCATCGGGATAAATATTTGTATCGCCCAAAAGCACGCTATGTACGACAAAAGGAAACTCCGAAATTGCTAGCTCAGGCTGAAAACCAGCGTTGTAAATACCATCAGACAACAAAACTACCGCCGCCAGATTCCTTTTATAATAGCGCTGACTTATGGCAGAAAGCATGCTGGAAAAATCGGTTGTAGCATCGCTATAATCCGGAAGGCGTCCTTTTTGCAGACTGCTGCCAAACAAATAGCTATCGGTTTGGTAATTTTCAGACAGGTGCATCAGCAAGCTGTCGTACTGCTGCAAATAATCCAGGCGCGAATAAGCGGAATCACGAACCATACTGATTGAGGCAGAATTATCGTGCAAAACGGCTATCACAGGTGGTTCTTTTATTGTTGTTTGCTGGCGCATATAGGGCTTCAGCAAAAGCAGGCCAATCAGCGTGATTACAACAAAACGGACAAAAAACAGCAGCACTTTGAGCCAGCCCGGGTATGCAGATTTGGTACGGTAATAAAGCAGCAAAGAAAAGGCAGCCGCTCCACCCACAACCAAAACCAGCAGCCACAACGACTGTTCAAACATTATCGGGCTATTCATGATAATCCGTCTATTAAAGGGTTTGAAAAGCAAAG
>Ga0265295_1005846_pt1 | contig 15360 bp, 14 predicted proteins | sample Munlansysbiofilm_FD_192503 | JGI IMG/M metagenome (GOLD analysis project Ga0265295, IMG submission 192503) | Leachate microbial communities from a municipal landfill in Southern Ontario, Canada - Methane capture system biofilm | ecosystem: Engineered > Solid waste > Landfill > Unclassified ... | reverse complement strand
TGAAAACCTTGTTTATTGCAACACTTGCGCTAGTGGGAATCGCTGTATCTGTACCGGTATGGGCACACACCCCTCTGCTCTCATGTTTTGATGAAGGGGATGGAAGCGTGACTTGCGAAGGTGGATTTAGCGATGGCAGCAGCGCCAGTGGCGTTGAATTTCGCCTGGAACAGGCGGGGAAAGTGCTGCTTAAAACCAAATTTGACTCCTACGCTGAGGTGAATTTTACCAAACCAGAACAGCCCTACGAGGCCATCTTCTACGCCGGTAAAGGACATGAAGTGCGCATTAGTGGCGCTGATATTTTTTAATCCCTCAAACAATGGAGAAATAAATGAAACGTGTTACCGCCCTTTGCGCTTTGGCCATCTGCTTGAGTAGTTCCTTTGCCTGGGCCCATTTCCAGATGCTCTACACCCCTGAATCCGCGCTGCCAACGGGCAAAATTATCGAGCTGCGCCATGTGTTTACCCACCCCTTTGCCGATGAACACACCATGGATATGGGTTTACAGCATGATAGTGACAAGCTCATGCCAGTGGATGAATTTTACGTGGTAAACAAAGGCAAGAAGAGTGATCTGCTTGGAACCCTGCAGAGTGTGGAATGGCAGGGGCAGCACAACCGAGGCATGGGGTATTCATCAACCTATAAAGCACAACGTATGGGCGATCATGTGCTGGTGTTGCAGCCAGCTCCTTACTTTGAAGCGGGCGAAGATATGTATATCCAGCAGATTACCAAAACCATCGTCAACGTCGCCGGAGCCCCCACCGACTGGAATGCCGAGCTGGGGCTGAAGGCGGAAATTGTCCCGCTGGTAAAACCTTACTCCATCTGGGCGGGTTCAACCTTTACTGGCATAGTAAAAAGCAACGGACGTCCGGTTCCTTATGCCGAAATAGAGGTGGAGTATCTCAACCGCGCTGTTGATCTGGAACACAATGCAATGGGTCCCAGTTTTGTTGAAGCGCCGCAAGATAGCTACGTGACTCTGGGTATGAAGGCGGACGTGAACGGGATATTTACCTTCGGTATCCCGCGCGCAGGCTGGTGGGGTTTTGCCGCCATGGGAGTTGGCAGCGATACCAGCTACAAAGGCAAAGAGCTCAGCCAGGATGCGGTTATCTGGGTGGAGGCCAAAGAGATGCGCTAGCACCTGGATACGTGCATCTGTACTCAATGCTGAAGAGGGTGGTTTGTCATACTGCCCTCTTCAGTTTCTCATTCGCATGGTTTCTGTTTCTCTCCATTGCAGAAAGAATAAACTATGGAACACTTAATTTTGATTGGAAGCCTGATTGTGGCGGGAGCGTTTTTATGGCGCAAGCTTATACAAGGTGGCTGTGCAGGCTGTTGCACCTCCAAAGCTGATGCGCACAAATGTTCCGATTGCACCTCTGCACCGATATATTCAAGTAAGCCAGAGTGTCAGATAAAGCTCCTGGCGAAGCATGGTAAAAAGAATTCTCCCTTTACTCGCTAGTTTCAGCAGATTTACCTTTCCCCTATTTATGTCCAGCACGCTGAAGAACGATAATCCTGCTTGACAACCTGAACGTTCGGGCATAATTAAACCATGCACCTGCATGTGCTTATGGTTTTCTCCTTGTTCCTTCTGCAGGCGTCACGACCTGAGGTGCCCTCAGGGTTTCCACCCAAAAGTGGTGACCAATTGAGCAATTCGGTGCGCAACCAGCCCCATGAAATGTGCAGAACCATTTTTGGCAGAGTGGTTGCGTATATGACCACGCATATATCTACGTTGCTGCTGATTGTTGTGCTCGGTCTGCCAAGCTCGGCTGCTGCACACTCTTTAAGTAGCGACAGTTCCTTTCAGAACCCCCCACCTCCGCAAATTCAAGGCTTTGCGACCAGCTTACAAAAAATTATGGGTAAGGAGTTTGAATCCGAATCCAAACTACCCGATGTGTTGCTTTCAGGCGCAAATGACAGTTTCCCTCCCCTGTTTTTGTTCAGCGCAAGGGCGCTGAATAACTCTTTTCTTTTCTCGCTACAGGGACGGATCCCAGCATGTCCGCGTGCGCCCCCGGTTTCTCCTATTTTCTCCACGGTAAAATTTTCAGTCTGCTAGTAGATCTATAATTTTAATATGAGGAAACGATGAACCTGTTACTGAAAGCCATAATCCTATCGTTGTGTTTTCCTGCTCTGCCTGCTCTAGCAAGTGAGGGCGTTGTTCCCCACAATCTGACTGCTTCAGTTGCGGGCATTACCGCTCTGATTCTGTTTATTGCGGCCTATGCCCTGGTGATCATGGAAGAGAAGATCCATCTGCGTAAGAGTAAGCCGGTTCTGGTAGCTGCCGGGGTAATCTGGGTCCTCATAGGGATTACCTTCAAGGCTCTGGGCGAACCTGACGCAGCGCATAACGCCATTATGAACAACTTGCTGGAGTACGCTGAGCTGTTTTTGTTCCTTTTGGTCGCTATGACCTACATCAACAGCATGGAAGAACGTAACGTGTTTCAGGCACTACGCTCGTGGCTGGTGTCACGCGGGTTTTCGTTACGCATGGTGTTCTGGCTTACGGGCTTACTTGCGTTTCTCATCTCCCCAGTTGCCGATAATCTGACTACCGCCCTGCTGATGGGCGCGGTGGTTATGGCCGTTGGGGGCTCCAATCAGCGCTTTGTGGTTATGGCCTGCATCAACGTAGTGGTGGGCGCGAATGCTGGGGGGGCGTTTTCTCCGTTCGGGGATATCACCACTCTGATGGTGTGGCAAAAGGGAATGGTTGCGTTTCAGGAGTTTTTTGCCCTGTTCCTCCCCGCGCTGACAAACTGGCTAGTACCGGCCTTCATCATGAACTTTATGATCAGTAAGGGAAAACCATCGGCTCTGGATGAAAAAGTTAATATGAAGTTCGGAGCAAGACGAATAATTATATTGTTTTTGCTCACCATTATCACGGCGGTATCTTTCCATAACTTTCTCCATCTTCCCCCCGCTGCCGGCATGATGCTCGGCCTCGGCTACCTTGGATTCTTTTCCTACTACATCAAGCTGCACGAACACGCAGCCTTCATGTCTGATCCTGCCATGCACGTAGGGCTTGCGAGTGAATTCGATAGCGACACCAACCAGGGCTTTAACCTATTCAGCAGGATTGCGGCGGCTGAGTGGGACACACTGTTGTTCTTCTACGGGGTAATTATGTGCGTTGGTGGTCTGGGGCAGTTCGGCTACCTCGCCATGGCTTCGCAGTTCATGTATCAGGATCTCGGGGCGTTTAATGCCAATGTGCTGGTGGGGGTTGTTTCCTCTATTGTAGATAATATCCCGGTAATGTTTGCGGTTCTGACCATGGAACCAGAGATGTCTCACGGACACTGGCTGCTGGTTACCCTCACCGCTGGCGTAGGCGGAAGTCTGCTCTCGATTGGTTCAGCTGCGGGGGTTGCCCTCATGGGAAGCGCACGCGGAATCTACACCTTCGGGCGCCATCTGGTGTTCACTCCAATTATTGCGCTGGGTTATGTGGCAAGCATTGCGGTGCACATGTTGGTTAACGCCAGATATTTTCACTGATTGAGCCAAAAAAAGCAGGGTCGAATATTTCGCCCCTGCTGGTGTCGTCCTTCTGTGCTCTTCATCGGCACTCTCCAGCGCTAAGCATTACCTGACGCTGGAGAGTGCTTTTTTGTACCTGCCTTCAGATTGAAGTTGTCTTAGTGCCACAAGTGCTTGTTAGCGGCACTTTCCCTTCGCACAGGGGTTCTTCATCCCCTTGCCTGCATTTGCACCGTCGCATCCCATTGCTCCGGAACAACAGCGCTTCGCAGGGCAGTTACAGTTTGCAGCGCCATCTGCATTGGCACAACCTTGCTGCATAGCCTTGAGGCTGGCGGCTTTTTCTTGTTGCGCTGGGGTCAAGATGGAGAACATCTGCTGCTTGTGTTCAATTCTGTTGACCAGTTGCGTAGCTTTGAGGTCGGCATAGGTACGAGCTTTGGCTTTCAAAGCCTCCAAGTCAAGGTCCGCTCCGGGCTGGCTGGCACGTAACTCCTGAAGTAGAGCCTTCATTTCGGTGCGCATCTGGGTGCTTTTGCTCTGATGCTGTGTACGCAGCTCAGCAAGTTGCTGCTGCTGGGCAGGACTCAGATCTAGAATAACCGCCATCCGTTCAAGATGGTTGCCCTGCTGTCCCTGGCCGCAGTCCACATTACAGCGCGATTCTTTGCAGTTACCCCAGGCCATGGCACTGGTGCTTATCAGCAAGGTTGCGAAGAGAGTAGTGATGATTACGTGGTAAAATTTCATGTTATGCTCCTTTTTCGGGTTGAGGGAAGAGTTTATCCAATGTTTGCTCCAAGGGTTTGATTCCCTGGTAGCCATTTAAGCGTGTTTGAACCATAGCCGATATAATTGCAGAAGTGGGTTAAGAGCTATGCTGAAAAGGTAAAGTTTTGTAAAGGCGGATGTTTTATTCAGCCGAGTTCTTAACAATATTTTACCCCAAACGCGGGTGGCACCGCGTATAAAGGGTATTAGTAGCAACTGATGGGTGTAACTAAGGAAAAATCTGGATGAAAATTCGTGGAGGCACCATGCACAAAGTACTGATTATAGATGACGATAAGGAGTTGTGCGAATTGCTGCATGATTATTTAAGTGCCGAAGGGCTCGATATTGTCAGTGTACATCAGGGTGATACTGGGATGCAGGCGGCGCTGACGCAAAAGATTGATCTGGTTATCCTTGATGTAATGCTCCCTGAAATGAACGGCTTTGATGTGTTGCGTGCCATTCGTAAGGAATCGCAGGTGCCGATAATCATGCTCACGGCGCGCGGCGAAGAGATAGACCGTATTGTCGGGCTGGAGCTCGGCGCCGATGACTATCTGCCCAAACCATTTAACCCGCGCGAACTCATGGCCCGCATCCGTGCCATTCAACGCCGCTTGGCCACGCAACGTGACGCAGCGCAGAGCGAAGATACTCCTGGGCTGGAGATCCTTGAAGTGGGCGATATCCGCCTGTTCCCCGGCAGCCGCACGGTTCAACGCGCAGAGCAGAACTTGGAGCTCACCTCGGCGGAGTTTGACCTGCTCGCCATGTTGTTGCGCCACGCAGGAGAAGTTGTGAGTCGCCAGGAATTGGTGGAAGAGGTGCTGGGGCGGCGAAATTCGCCCTACGATCGCAGCGTGGATGTGCATATCAGTGCCCTGCGCAGAAAACTCAAACAACATCCTGATGAGGCGCAAAAAAAGAGGGATCAGCAGGGAGGTAAAGTGCTGGAAAGAGAGCGCATCGTCACGGTGCGCAACGCGGGATACATGTACGCTACAGGAGCCAAAAATTGAATATGCGCAGTCTGTTTTTTAAAATATTCCTCTATTTTTGGGGCCTGATTGTTCTGGTGATAGTGGTGATAGTTGGGCTTACCCTATTTCGCGAACAGCAGTTTCCTCCCGCGATGCACCGCCATCTGGCTCAGCGTGCCGCCATCGAATATGGAAGCGAAGCGGTGAACCGTTACGAGCTCAAGGGCGTCGATGCCCTAAAAACCTACACGCACACTCTACGCCGCGAACAGGGGCTGGCGCTTATCCTGTTTGACGCAGACGCGACCCCTCTGATTGAGAGCAAAATTGCATGTGGAATGCAGAATTTGGTGATCCGTACCCTCCAGACCGGTGAGGTGGAATCCCCTATGGGTGGGCGCAGAAATGCACTGGCCGCAGTGGTGCAAAGCGATAGTGGCAAGAATTATGTGGCCGCTGCGTGGTTGCCGAACCGTCCTGTACCCCAACATATCGTCGCCGAGCTGACCCGTGGGTTGTTTGGCTGGCAGCTGCTGTTTGTCCTCAGCCTGACCGCCTTGGTGTGTTTTATCCTTGCGCGCTCGTTTACCACCCCCATCAGTCGCTTGCGCCGCGCAACCCACCGCTTTGCTTCGGGTGATCTAAGTACACGCATCGGTTCTGAAATAAAAGGGGGTAACGAGATCGCGTTGTTGGCCTCGGATTTTGATGAAATGGCCATCCGTATCGAAGCCTTGGTGGGGGGGCAACAGCGCCTGTTGCGAGATATCTCTCACGAACTGCGCTCACCCCTGACCCGGCTCGGCATTGCATTGGAGCTGGCGCGCAACGAGGGTTGCAGCCCGAAGCAGGAGAAAAGCCTACAGCGTATTGAGCTAGAAAGTGCGCGGATGAATACTATGATTGGCGAGTTGCTAGATTTGACCCGCATGGAACATGCCGAGACCACCCTGATACGCACAGAGGTTGATCTAGGGCACCTACTCGCCGATATTGTGCAGGACGCTACCTACGAAGCCACCAAGCGTGATGTCAGGGTGATATTGCAGGTGGAAGGGGCCGCGACGCTGGCGGTGGTGCCGGAGCTGATTGCGCGCGCATTTGAAAACGTAATTCGTAACGCGGTATGCTATACCGCTTCTGCTACGCAGGTTGATATTAAGGTATGGTCTGATGCGGAGCAGATACACGTGCGTATTCAGGACCAGGGCGCAGGTGTGCCTGAAATAGAATTGGAAAAACTCTTTATCCCGTTCTATCGTGTCGCCCAGGCGCGCGAACGTAACAACGGCGGCACCGGTATCGGGTTGGCGATTGCCCGACGCGCGGTAGAACTACACAAGGGGACCATTGCAGCAAGTAATCGCAGCGGTGGGGGCTTACAGATCAGCATTGTTCTGCCTCGCATACATCCAAACTGAAGCAGGCAGTTCTGTAGGAACCAAATTGGATGCCCTGCAAGGCTAGAGGGATATCCAGAGTTGAAAGTTGCGCAATTGGCGGTACATTTGGGCATAGTGTGTTAATGTAGCACAGCAAAAAACAAGCGCCGGGGCGCTGCGAAGCGTCTTGGTTGGTAAACAAAATCAGGCGAAATCAGGAGGAAAATATGCAAAAAATTACAATTACTGTTCTGGTAGTGGCGCTGGCTCTGGCCGGATGTGCAGAACCTATGAGTAGAACCCAGCGCGGCACTGCGATTGGTGCCGGAACTGGCGCCGCCGTAGGCGCCGGACTTGGGCAGTTAATTGGGGGCGATACGCGCTCAACCTTGCTCGGAGCTGGAGTTGGTGCAGCGCTGGGGGGTGTGACCGGCGGGACGTTCTCTAACTATATGGAGAAGCAGGAACAGGAGATGCGCCAGAGCTTGGCTTCTGTTGAAGGTGCCAGTATTCAGCGCGATGCTCAGACCTTGGCGGTTACCTTCAAGTCCGATCTGTTGTTTGATGTAGATTCAGCCGTAGTTAAAGCCGGGGGATACGATGAACTAAAGCGCGTCGCCGATGTTCTTAACGCCTATCCGCAGACCCGTTTGCAGATTGCTGGACATACCGACAGCACTGGCTCCGAGACCTATAACCAGAGCCTCTCTGAGCGCCGCGCTGAAGCGGTAAAAGGGATTTTGTCCGGCTACCAAGTAGCACCGCAGCGTATGAGTACTATCGGGTTTGGCGAGAGTAAGCCCATCGCATCCAATGATACCCTCAGCGGGCGCCAGATGAACCGACGGGTTGCAATCACCATTGAGCCGCTGCAACAGGCGCAGAACACTCCCAATCAGCGATATTAATAAAAAAAGTGCAAAGCTATAAGTTTACACGTCAGCATCAGGCTCTGATGATGGCGCAGGACGGTTCGCAGTGTTTATCTGCAGCAACATATCGGGTGCGGCAGGCGCATTAGCTGGCACATTGGATGAAATAGGTGAGGGTGGCTTTTGCCGCGAGGTACGTGAATTATGTCCCTTAAAGCTGAAGCTCCCCACCGCCTGCTGCGCAATCCCGACCACCAGAAATGCATCCGGGTCGTTATCCGCCACGATAGCTTTTAAATCCTGCACCTGCGAGCGTGTTACGGTGCAGAACAACATGGTATAGTTCCGATCCGAGTATCCCCCAGTCACTTCCCAGTAACTGATGCCCCGCCCCAATTCCGACAAAATAGCGTGTTTAAGCATGGTGGGCGCTTGGCTCACTATAGTGACGGTGCGCACCTGACTAGGCCCCTCCAGCACCAAATCTGCCGTCATCCCCCCGACCAGCAGCGCCAGCATCCCCAACATCGCCAGCTCCCAGCCAAACACTGCCCCAGCCAGCAGGATGATACTGCCATCAAGGTAGAAAAAAGCCTGACTCAAAGGATAGCCGGTTTTATTGTACAAAATCTGCGCTGGAATGACGGTGCCGCCAAAATTCCCCCCGTAGCGCAACACCAGCCCCACCCCGAGACCGAAAAACAACCCGCCGTAGATGGAATTCAGGAGCAGATCCTGGGTGATAGGAAAGGTGTGCATGTTGCGCGGCATGGAAGCGCTGAACAGATCCGCTGCGATGGAAAACACCACAATTGACAACAGACACGAGAACAGAAAACGAAAGCGCCCGAGTTGGACAAAGCCCAATACCAGTAGGGGCAGGTTCATCAGCAGATACAGGGTTCCGGGGGAGAGACCGCTAAAGTGAGAGATAATAACCCCCAACCCCGCTACACCCCCGGCCGCCAGATTGAATGGAATCATAAACATACTGTAGCCGAACGCGGCAATTATTGCGCCGACGGCTATGCCTAACTGATACAAAATTATCCTGCCGGGCCCGTGCAGGGCGATGTGGTCTTTCAGGCTCTGGGTTTCAGCTTTAATTCTGCCGAACAATTTTGGAGCCATTTGTTTCTCCTGGGGTAACGGGGTGGTAGCAAGGGACATAAGGTTTATAGGTTTTAAACGCAAGGGTATATATACGGGGGGAGGAACAGGTATGTCAACCGCAGGGGCGGATTGCTGGTTTTAAGGGTGGAAACCCATAAAAAAAGCGGGCTCCCAAAGGAACCCGCTTTTGGTTAAAGGTTGATGAGTGCTTATCTTACGGGCGAGTCGCTACTCCGCCTGCATCAGCGTAAAACCACGCAGCCGCTGCGGGGTATGTAGCTACATTGATGGTTATGCTTCCGGTCAGAGAACCATTAGTTACCCAATCAATAGAGTCAAAGAGGACTTTTTTGACATAGTTACGATTGTGCGCATATCCACCCTTCTCTTCTGTGACGAGCAAGGAGTTCTGGAATGCGCCACGATTCGCTTCACTAGCATCGGTCCCTGTTATCCCTGCACCAGAGAGCAGAGCTGTAAGTATCTCTCCTGCCTGTTGATAACCTTTAGCCTCAAGCTCAAGCTCAGCGGCGGATTCATCAACGTGTGCCTGGGTAACCACAGTCGGAACATTAGCGCTTCCGTTCCAAAGGTCATGGGTTTCGCCAATTTGGCCTTCTGCTACAAACATAGCATGCTCACCGCGATGGCAAGGGAGACAGCTTTCACTTCGGATAGAGGTGATAATATTTGCTGCATCCTTATTGACTACAGCAAAGGTGTGATCATTCTTTGCCCCATCCATGTGGCAAGATACGCAAGGACCATCTCCATCAAGGTCGAGCTTATCATGGGCAAAATACGGAACATTGGCGTAGTTCTGTCCTGGATATTGGTAAGCTACGTTGGTCAGCCCACTGAACAGTGTGGCCGCTGCAGGTCCATGGTGTGTGTTAGCTCTGGTATTCGATGCAACTGTCTCGTTATTTCCGCGCCCAGCATGGCAAACGTAGCAGGTATTGGAATCGCCAGAGTCGGGGAAGATAACATCGGCACCGCCCACTTGGTAGTCAGCGGTTACCGCGCCTGTGTAATTCAGCCCGCCGGAATTATCGCTATGACAGCCCCAGCAGTAGAGCATTTCGTTCTGCCCGGAAGGAGTTATAACGCCAGCATTATTCTTCCAGCCATCGAGGTGAGAAAAATCGTTATTGGCCGCGTCATACGCTTCAGAATCCTTGGCGTAATTAACAAATCCAGTGGAGGTATGACACTTCTGGCAACTTTGGCGATCGCCAGCATCCCAGTCATAGTGCGCCCATGAACTGGTGATGTCGGCTCCGGCCGCCTTAATGGCCATTGTCCGCGCTACACCGCTACCAGTTGCAGCTGCTTTTTTGATGGTGCCGAGATTTCCGGCGTGACCAGATTGTGACCACTGGTCGTGAAGGGTGGCGGTGTCTCTATCGGAGCGAATCTCCATAACTGAGTGTACATCGTGACAGTCACGGCAAGAACGCTCGTTTAATGGATTGAGTGTATAACCCTCAATTACGTTCGGAGTAGCAGGGTCATCGTAGTGGGTGTCGGTAATAATGCGGTAATAATCCTCTGCATGATACATCCACTCTGGGTCGTTAGGATCATCACGATCACTCATGTGGCAGGCCACGCAAGTGTTATATTCAGCGGAAGCAGTTCTTGTTGCCCCCATTAGCAGACCGCCGCCAACGTGATGCGGATCATGGCAGGTTTTACATTGCACCGGTTCAGAGCTATCCACGGCTTTCACGAATAATTCCATCTCGGTTTTGGTGCTTACGTCTTTATATAAGCGCCCACCTACGTCTGTATGACATTTTGAGCATAGTGCACTGTTTCGTACTGAAGCAGTGTAGTGGCGTGAGCCTGCATAGTTTGACGAGATAAAGTTAGCTTCGGGGTGGTGAATTAAGTGGTCACCAGGCAGTTCATCATGGCAACTGGCGCAAGCATCCATCCCAGGCTGAGCTACGGGCATAGGGCCGACACCATAGTGGTTGCCACCAGCACCGTGACAGGCCTCACAGCCAATTGCGGCCAGCCCTTCGGTGGGAACATTGGCAGGATCAATAAATCCCTCCAACAGAGGGCCGTCACCGATGGGATCGTGACACACGAGGCAGCCGTCGACTTTATTCGCAGCGGTTATGTGATCGCTGTGGATAACGTGCTTGCCCATAAGGTATGCGTCGACAATATCTGCACTCCAGCTGAAACCGTCGTGGCAGTCGATACATTTGTCGGAGCCAGCATACTTGATGCCGGCCGCGTCAGTACCTAGGTCACCGGTGGGGGATGCGCTTTGATCTCCACCGGAACCAGAATTACTTCCGCATGCGCTCAGCAGCAGAATGCTGCACAAAAGCGCACAAAAAGAAAACCATTGTTTAACCTTCATTCAAACCTCCTGTAGGTATGAGTATTTAGTGACATTTGCGGCAGGTTCTGCCGTCACTGGAACGCCGTAGTCTGCCATCAATATCGTCCCAATCTTTCGGGTGTGGGTTCACTCCCAGACCGCTACGGGCACTGTGACACTTGATGCAGGTATCGCCATTGGGATGGCATGCCTGGCAAGTGACCAGGTTTTTGCGCGCTTCGCGGGCGTGGCCGCGGGTCCATTCATGGGTGGGCAAAATAGAATCCACATGACAGATCTGACACTGATTTTCGTCGAAGCTCGAGTGTGCCGGGCCTGAAGGACCACCAACAGTCAGACTGCTGAAGCTGCGCTGATGCGAGGCTCCGGTGAGAGAGCCGCGGCGGAAACTGCCATGGCAGTCGCTGCAATAGCCGGCTTCATGGCAACTACTGCACAGTTGCGGGTTGGTGCGTGCTGCCAGCGGGTGGGTAACATGGAAATCGCTGGTGTGAACATTGGTCATGCTGTTGCCGAAACTGCCCATTTCATCTGCAAAGCCCGAAGCATGACACTCCAGACACTCGTTCTGCTGATGACAGGCGGCGCAATCTATGCTCTTGCCTTTAGCTTCAGCGCGGTGACTGAGGGCCCAAGTGATACCGTGGGTTTTCAGTCCCGGAAAGGATACTTCTTTAATCATGGCCGAATCATGGCAGCCCATACACACATCCTTGGCTGGAATGATCGATTCGCTCTGCGCTACGTGGCAGCTGGAACAGTTGTCCCCACCGCCAAGGATCATGACGTGTTCGTCATGATCAAACGGCATCGCCCAGAGCGGTGATGTCACCAGCATGGCCAGGATGGTCAGACAAATCATTAATCTGTGTTGCATATTTGACTCCTCCCTAGAAACGGATGTTCAGACGAACACGACCGCGGTAATAATCATCCCACAAATCGCTTTCAATCCGTTCAACTTTGGCCTGCAGGTTTACACTGCGATTAAATGTGATGGTACCATCAGCCCAGATGCGGGTGTCGGTGGTCTCATCCTGGTCGTCGTCCAGGTAGCGCTCCATCACGTCGAGGTGGATCCCCAGGCCAAAGCTCAGGGTCCGGTTTACGGTGGCGGCGACATATAGCTTGGCACCCGCCAGATCTTGTCCGTCGGGATCATCACGCCACACCCCACTGAGGTAACCATAAAACTGTCCAGTGCGGATTTTTTCGATACCAGCCTCAAACACGCTGGCATTGGCATCGTACTCGTACATCTCAAGCGCATAGTTGGCAAACATGCGCCAACCGTCACCAAGACGGCGCTCGTACTCGACAAAAATCTCTTCGTACTCATCCACTGCGAATACCGAGTAGATGGAGGTGGAAGAGAAAACCGGCAGGGAGTACAGGTACTCCGCGCGTACCGACCAGTTTTCACTCTGGTGCCACTTGGCACCACCTAAAAAGTAGCTGACAGTATTGGCCAGATAGTTGAACTGAGTTTCACTGTAGATATACAGGGAATTGGCATAATCATAGTCGAAATCAAAGCCGAAAATTTCATTGGCTAGCTCACTATGGTCCCACCGTTGTAAATAGGAGAGGCCCACATTGAGATTGTCAAAGAACGTGCGCCTGATCTCAATGCCGTCGATTAGATCCTTGGCGTTGTAACCATCGTAAAAAGCTACATCACCACCACCAAACAGGGTGATGTCAAATAGATCAAGACCAGTGTATTTCAGGTGCAGACCATCCATGATGGATGCACCGGCTGTGGTAGAGATGAACTGACGTCCAAATCGGATATCCAGATCTTCCACCAGGTTATTTTTTTCGATGTAGGCATAGTACAAGCGACTATCTACATCCGCCTCATTGGACAAGTCATCTGCGAGTCTGCCGTACCCCCTGAACGTCAGGCCATTGTTGTCAATGTCATTCACATTGAGCAACATGTACTGATATACGGGGGTAGCGGTGTCACCGTAGCCGGTGTCATACCATTCAAACTCCGTACTTGACCGCCCCGATACTGTAAGTGCTGACGCGCTGTCCGGTGGTGTAATTACACCAAACAGAACAGCGACACAGACAAACAGTGGTAGCCAACCTTTCATTCTTCCTCCATTACATTAGGGTTTAACATTCTTAAACCTCCTCATTGGCGCTTGTTGGCGCGAGTATCTCCTCCTTTCTCTGTAACATGGGCTCTGCGAGAAACGAACACTCATTTCGGCAATTGAAGTACCTTAGAATGCGTGTTCCAACAGTTAATAGTGCACATCTGCACATTTTGCAAGCCTTTCCGCACTAAACTACTTCGATTAAATTTATCTGGGATGTTGCATCAGTTTAGCGTGCCATATTTGGCGCACCTGACTTAATGCACAGTGGCACAAAGGTGTAAACGCGGTTTTTATACTGCTTAAGAGACTGTAGCGCACATTGGGGGCGATTCAAGGGTTTATGTGTGACCTGTTGAAATAAAAATAGCCGCCAGGCACCTACCGAATAGCGGCGCAAACTTCACCAGATATTTTCTTCATACACCTCATAATTAATATATCTATTCCGTATGCTGGATTTATGCATACTACGAAATGTCATAAACTCCATGCAAGTCAAGTACTTAAGTATGAAAGCGTTTAGGAGAGTTTATCTTCACAGCAGCGCTTAAACGTATAGTTTAAATATACAATCAGCGTGGTTTATGCTGCGGTGCAAAATTGTAGGTAAGATTTTTCCAGGTTTTCGAAGGGATATAAAGTATAAAAAGATAAGCATTGTCGGCATGTTACAGAAAGAGAGGCTTTGAAAGGAAATTTATTTATCAAACTTGGCACACAAGTAGCAAGGTTATAAAGACAAGAAAGATCGAAAGGCAAGAAAGATCGAAAGACAAGAAAGACAACAATACCAAACACAAAACGCCCGCACGTAAGGGCAGCAACATAAAACAGGAGGACATCATGAAAAAAACCATCATCACCACCCTCGCAACCATCCTCGCCGCTTCCCCGGTATACGCCGCCACAACCCAGGCCTCACACTCAGGCATCTTGACCTGGGCCTTCTTAGGACTCTGCGGCCTGATAGTAACAAGCCAGCTCGTACCCGCAGTCCTGCTGCTGGTCGGAATCGGCAAAGGGCTTAAAAGCGGTAAGGAAATACCTGAGAACTAACTGAAGAACATCGATACCCTAAACCGTAATACTTACAAAAACAACCCCATAAATAAGGAGAATCACCATGAAAACACTCACTAAAACCGTACTGGCCACCCTCATCAGCTTCAGCGCCGCCATGCCCGCCATGGCCTCAACCGCCGGGCGCGCCGATCACAGCGGCATCCTGGTCTGGACTTTCCTCGGCTTCTGCGCTCTGATAGTAGTAGCACAGCTGGTACCTGCAACCTTGATGTTGCTTGGCATCGTGAAAGGAGTCGCAGGCAAGGAAGAGGTTGCTGACAAAGCCTGAATAATCGGGCCTGAAGCAAACCAAAAATCCACCACTCCACTCCACAGTCGAATCCACCCGCCTGTGGAGTTTTTTTGTTAGTCCAATAGCAAATATTCTTTATTTTATGTGATACTGCGTCCACAGCGTACAAATCAGCCCAAAGACTAGAAGTTGCATTGACTGACGGCTATGCAGATAGCTGAAGACTACGGAGCAGATGCATGCATAACACCGAACAGCCTTTTCTAAAGAAACAGGATGCTCAACAATGGAAATCCGCCGACTCAAAACTGCCCCTCTCCCCTTGGGAGAGGGGCAGGGGGTGAGGGCACAAGAGAGGCCGATTGCGAGGGGAAAAATCGCCAGATTCCCCCTGCGTTTCTCCAAAACGCACGCGAATTACGCAGAAATCAGACAGATGCAGAAACGGTGCTGTGGCACTTGCTACGCAACCGCCAGGTTCTCGATGCCAAATTTCGCCGTCAGCACCCTGTTGAAAACTACATAGCCGATTTTTATTGCCACGAACACAAGCTAATTATCGAGATTGATGGCAGCCAGCATTTCACTTCGGAGGGGAAACAACGGGATGCTCTCCGCACCAAACGTCTCAACGAATTGGGGTTGCAGGTGCTGCGTTTTGACAACCGGCAAGTATTGCTGGAGACGGAAGCGGTATTGGAATCGATCTATGAGGTTCTTAGTTAGGTTTTCACTCCGGCCCTCACCCAAACCCTCTCCCAGAGAGAGAGGGCTTTATGCGGATGTACCCAGAATTGCAGCCCAGGTAATAGCCATAAATATAAGACTTAAAAATACCGCAGCCGAACCTAAATCCTTAGCGCGGCCAGAAAGCTCATGCCATTCAGGTCCAATGCGATCAATTATCGCTTCAA
>Ga0265295_1005844_pt1 | contig 15362 bp, 14 predicted proteins | sample Munlansysbiofilm_FD_192503 | JGI IMG/M metagenome (GOLD analysis project Ga0265295, IMG submission 192503) | Leachate microbial communities from a municipal landfill in Southern Ontario, Canada - Methane capture system biofilm | ecosystem: Engineered > Solid waste > Landfill > Unclassified ... | reverse complement strand
GCAGGATGAACTCTTGACTGAATTTCCCGATCATAAAGATTTGATCAAGCGCATCTTTGCTAAACAAAATAACACTTAATACGGAGACTTAATATGGAAAAGAAGATCTTTGTCCTGGATACCAATGTGCTGATTCACGACCCCCAAGCACTCTTCGCTTTTGAAGACAACCGGGTGGTAATCCCCATCGTAGTAATCGAAGAAATAGACCAGTTTAAAAAAGGTCTGGATGAGAAAAGCCGCAATGCCAGACAGATCAGCCGCTATCTGGATGATCTGCGTAAAAGCGGTAAATTGCAAGACGGCGTGCCTACAGATCGCGGTGGCGTGATCCAGGTGACGGTAAACCGTGAGGTTGCTGATACCGCAGCAAAGCTAATCTTCATGGATGTAAACGACAATCTCATCATCGGCACGGCGCTATATTTTCAGCAAAAATACCCGGAAACCCAAGTAATCCTCGTTTCAAAAGACGTGAATGTACGCATCAAGGCAGACACCGTGGGTATTCAAGCCGAGAATTATGAGACCGGTACCATCAAGTTTGACGAGTTTTATACGGGCTGGTCCCATGAAGAACTGGATGAAGTGCTCATGCAAAAGCTGGCCAGTTCTGCGTATATTGACAACCCCTTTGATTATCTCTACCCGAACCAATTTGTGCGGGTGAGCTCCAAGGGCAATTCTGAGCTGATGTACAACCTGCGCTACAATGCTGCCCAAAACAGACTGAGCAAGCTTACCCATTACACTGGGCAAGAAGTCTTTGGCATCACAGACCGCAATTTTGAGCAAGCTATGGCTCTGGACCTGCTTTTGGACGACGATATCAAGCTGGTGAGCCTTTCCGGAAAAGCCGGCACAGGCAAGACCCTTTTGGCGATGGCCGCCGGGCTCAGCAAGGTGATAGATGAAGAGAGATACAAACGCCTGATGATCTCCCGCCCCATCTCCCCCTTGGGCAAAGACCTCGGCTATCTGCCTGGCACCAAAGATGAAAAGCTGAATCCCTGGATGCAGCCAATCTATGACAACATGGACATCCTGCTTTCCCTGCACGATGAGAAGTCCGACAGAGATCCCAAAAACAAAAGAAAGGCCAGCATGAAAGACTTTATAGACTATGGTTTTCTGGAGCTGGAGCCGCTCACCTATATCCGCGGACGCTCTCTGCCAGATCAATTCATCATCATCGATGAAAGTCAAAACCTCACTCCGCACGAGATGAAAACCATCATCACCCGGGCTGGGGCGAACACCAAGATCGTGCTCACGGGTGATCCTTACCAGATCGATACCCCCTATCTGGATGCCATCAGCAATGGACTTTCCGTGTCTGTGGAAAAGCTGAAAGGCGAGGCCCTGGTGGGCCATATGACTCTGGATAAGGGCGAACGCAGCGAACTGGCCGATCTGGCCGCAAAATACTTTTAGATGAAAGACACTATCGAAGAACGCAGCTGGGTCGAGATCGACCTGGCTGCTTTTCAGCACAACCTCCAACTTTTGAAAGGCTACCTGCGTCCCGGACAGAGCTTTATGCAGATTGTGAAGGCCGATGCCTATGGCCACGGTGCCAAAGAAATTGCCGAAATTGCCATGGCGCAGGGCGCAGTGTATCTGGGCGTGGCCAATCTGGAAGAGGGTAAGCTGCTGCGCATTCAGGGAGTTCAGGCTCCCATCCTGATCCTCTCCCCTAGCCTGGTTTCGGAGATCCAGCAGATCATCCGCTATGAGCTCAGCCTGGGAATCACCGATACCGCCTTTGCCACAGCTCTTTCCAAAGCCGCTGTGAAGGCCAATAAAACGGTCAAAATACATCTCAAACTGGATACCGGCATGCATCGCAGCGGAGTTTGGTTTGAAGAGGCCCTGGAGTTTTACAATTCTGTTTCAGCCCTGCCCGGCCTGGAGATAGAAGGCATCTTCAGCCATTTTGCCTCTGCGGAGAACGATTATGAGTTTACCCGTCTGCAGGAGACCCGCTTTGCGGAATTTGTCCAAGCTTTGCCCCGGCCTCCACGCTATGTGCATCTTTCCAATAGCGCGGGATTGATCCACGGTTACGCCGCTTATTGCAATCTGGTGCGCCTGGGCATCTTCAGCTTTGGCATCAATACCACCCAGGTAAAGCTCGATCTAAAACCAGTAATGACCTTCAAATCCACCTTGAGCCAGATCAAAGACTTCAAGGCGGGAGATTCGGTGGGCTATCAAAGAGAATGGGTAGCAAAGACTTCCGGGCGCTATGGCATCGTTCCCGTGGGTTATGCCGATGGCTATGATTACCTGCTTTCAAACAAGGCTATCGTATTGATAGACGGAGTATTGTGCCCCGTAATAGGCCGCGTCTCCATGGATATGATCACCGTGGATATCAGTGAGATCCTGGAGCCCAGAATCTCAGACGAAGTTGTGCTTTTGGGCGAGGGAGATCCGGCCATCCGAGCCGAACAAATCGCCTCACTATATGAGGGTTCGGCTTATGAATTGCTCTGCCAGGTGGGACGCCGCGCACGCAGATACTACCACAGCAAAGCCCACATCCTGCACAGCTCTCCTTTGGCGCGCAGAGACTTTGTGAGCAGCGATTTTGGCGATAGCAAGCTCAGCCAGATCATCTCCTCCGCACTCAACCAAAGATTGGACAGCCCGGAAATCGGAGAGCTGATCTACCGCGAGATCCTGAGGACCTTCTTTTACAACAAAGACCGCGATGTGCACTACCGGAAGAACTTCCGCCACGAGATCCGTTTTGACAAATCCGATAATCCAGCTTACTATAGAGCTAAAACCACTTTGCGCTACAAGAAGGTGCTGGGCGATGATCATTTTATCATAGCCTGCGCCGCCTCCAGCGATATTCTGCGCGGCTACATCCTGAGAACCGATGTGGAATACCGTTGGCTGCTGGATTCTGACCTGCAATTCAAGGCGGAGAATTTTGAGCTCAATGCGGTAAAGGTAAATGGCATAGATCTGAAGACCGAAATCAAGAGCGGAGAAAGCTATCTGGAGATTCTCTGTTCGCATCCGGAATTGCAAAAGCTCAAGAACCAGGAAGTGGACTTTGAAATCAATACCAACACCCTCTACCCCACTGCCTCACATCAGTTTTCGGTATTTATTACAGAGCTGACCAGGGGGGTGGAAATCTCCTTCTCCTATCCAGATGAATTGGATAACGTGGAAGCGGTAACTGTATTTTCCGGGCAGCAGAGGAATCCACCTATCCAACGCACAGACCATAAGATCACGCTAAAAACCACCGATGATGAATGGGTCTTCCCCATCTCCGGCGTGGTTTTTTGTTATTAGAAAGAGCATCCTGCGGTGCACGAGTCGGGAGGCTTCCTTTATCCATCGACTTGTTTTTGACTTGTCTTGAAGTCGAATTGACTCGAATCTTTGAGTCAACTCGAGTCTAAGACATGTCGAAAGCGAATCAGGCGAAGCAGCAAGAACCGGGGAATAAGCAAAGTGCAGTACAAGATGATCTTGCACTGCACTTAAGAGAAAAGAAAGCTATCTAATCTTGCTATCTTTGTAAAGCCTAGCCTTGTTCCCGTCGGATCTTGGCACCGATGCCGCTCAGCTTTTCTTCAATTCTGTCATAGCCTCGGTCGATATGGTAAATGCGGGAAACCACTGTGGTTCCTTCCGCCACCATGCCAGCCAGCACCAAAGCCGCACTGGCTCTGAGGTCTGTGGCCATCACTTCGGCTCCGCCTAACTGATTCACGCCCTTGATGGTAGCGATATTACGCTCCATTTTGATATCTGCTTGCAGGCGATTGAGCTCCGCCACGTGCATAAAACGATCCGGGAAAACGGTGTCTTCCACGAGACTAACGCCATTGGCCAGACACATCAGGACGGTAAATTGTGCTTGTAAATCCGTAGGAAAGCCGGGATGTGGCAGGGTAAGGATGTTGCAGGGTTTAATCTTCTTGGGAGGGTTAACCGTGATATTGGCACCCTCGATCTGCAGTTCACAACCGGCTTCACGCAGCTTTTCGATGAGGGCGGTGAGGTGTTCAGGTTTGCAGCCGCAAACCCGTACGGGACTGGTGGAAAGTGCTCCGGCGATGAGGAAGGTGCCGGCTTCGATGCGATCTGGAATCATGTCGCTTTGGATGGGGAAAAGATCATCCACGCCCTGGACGGTCAAAGTAGTGCTGCCCTGGCCGGTGATTTTTGCTCCCATTTTGTTTAAAAAGTCAATGGTGGAATCCACTTCCGGCTCCATGGCAGCATTGAATAATCTGCTGGTGCCCTTGGCATAGACGGCTGCCATCAGGGTATTGATGGTGGCGCCTACCGAAGATTTTTCGAAGTGGATATCAGCGCCCTTGAGCCGTTTGGCCTGGGCATTGATGTAGCCTTGTTCGATGTCGATCTTGGCGCCCAGAGCTTCCAGAGCTTTCAGGTGCAAATCCACCGGTCTGGTGCCGATGGCGCAGCCTCCGGGGAAGGAGACTTTCGCAGTTCCCAATCTCGCCAAAAGCGGCCCCAGCACATAGATGGAGGCGCGCATCTTGCTCACCAATTCATAAGGTGCCTCAGGATAGCAGACGTCTTTGCTATCGATACTCATAAAGCCGTCTCCGTATTCCACTCTGGCTCCGATCACGCGCAGAAGGTGCGCCATAGTCTTCAGATCTATGAGACCCGGCACATTGCGCAAAATTGATTTCCCTGGGGCCAAAAGGCAGGCGGCCATCACTGGCAATATAGCGTTTTTTGCTCCGCTCACATTGATGTCTCCGCTTAAATTGCGGCTGGATTCGATGATAAATTTATCCATTTCGTCCTCTATTTATTGTTTTTGCAGAATCAGGAAGCGGTCGCGCTGAGCGAGATCTTTTCCTTTTTGCAGGGTTTTGTAATTGGCAGATTCTGTCAAGCTCAGCAAAGCCTGTTGCTGCATATTGCCGTGCTCAAAAGCGAGTAAACCCCCGTCTCTGAGATAGTTTGAGGCTTTGTCTATGATGCGTTTATATATTGCGAGCCCGTCATCTTCAGCATAAATAGCCAGCTTGGGCTCGTAGTCTTGCACCATGGTATCCAGGCTTTGGTACTCTGCTGCACAGACATAAGGCGGATTGGAAACGATGAGGTCATACTTCGGCTCCCCCTGGGGGAATAGATCTGCCTGGATGAGTTCGATCTGCGCGCTATGGCGTTTGATATTGATGGCAGCCACTTCCAAAGCCCCGGGATCGATGTCTGTGGCTTGAATACTAAGGCCCGGAAAATGGGACTTCAGAGTGATAGAGATCGCCCCTGAGCCTATGCCAATCTCCAGCACAGCTTCATTCCCTTTGAGCCTTTTGAGCAAGGCCTCACACAGAACTTCTGTATCGTATCTGGGGATCAGCACACGCGCATCCACATAAAATTCAAGCCCGTAAAACCAGGCTTTTTGGAGAATATACTGGGGAGGCTCTCCTTGATTTAATCGGGAGATCCAGCTAAGCAAAAGCTGGACTTTGTCCTCGGGGAGATCTGTGTATTGGGACAGCTCAGCAGGATTGCAGGAGAAGATATCGCACAAAAGATAGTTTAGATCGGCAGGCGAAACCTCAGGGAAAGCCCCCAGGATTTCATCTTTTTTCATTAGCTACCGGGTTGTTCAGGCTTTTGCGAATTCTTACGGTTTTACCTTCATCCTCAAATCTCAGCTCATCGCAGAGATGATATAGCATGGCGATGCCCCTGCCGTGTTCCTTGATATCCAGGATCTGCTCGGTCTGAACTGTTTTGACCCATTTGGGGAAGTCAAAGCCGTCTCCATCATCGGATACAATGATTTCTATGAGCTGCTGTTCGTTGTCGATTTCAAAGGCAAGGTGCATCTTGCGCTTGGCTATTCTGGGATCTTTTAATCTTGCATCGATTACCTGATGAAGCTCGTCCTGCATCAAGGCCCGTTCCGGGATCGTAAGCTCCAGCGTTCCGTGAATATAGGCATTATACACCATTTCATCCACACAAATCAAGAGCTCATTGAGCACCATCGGATCGATCTTGAAATATTGGCGCAGATAGGAGCTGAAGATCTTGGAAATGGTGAATTTGGAAAAATGCTCGGCAGAGATATCAAAGCTGAATTTGGCTTTGTCCAAATGGCAATAAAAATCAGAAACATCATTGCGACCGCGCTTGCGGAAGAGAAGCTCGCGAATGGAATTGATCAGTTGTTTGGTGTCAATAGGTTTGCGGATAAAATCGCTGGCACCCAGACGGATGGCTTCGATAAAATAATCATGCTCCAGATATCCAGTCATCAAGATTACGTCCAGATTATCGTCAAAATCTTCTCGCACCCGGCCGAGGAATTCAAGCCCGGAAAGGCCAGGCATTTCTATATCGCAGATTACCAAATCATAGTTGTTTTGGTGAATCTTTCTAAGGGCGTCACTGCCATTATAAGCGGTCTCCACCTGATAGCCGCTAACGCCCAAAATGGCCTGCAGAGAATTGACAATAGCTATACTATCATCTACAACCAGGATCTTTTGTCTATCTGGCATGTCATCCTAAATTGACCGTAAAGAGTTGGTTCAGCTTGAGCATAGTGAACAGCTCATAGACGCTGTTTGAGCTCCGCACGACTTCGATGTCGCCACCTTTGGATATGAAATCTTTGTAAAATAAAAGAATCTTGCCTATCCCGGTTGAAGAGATATTGCGGCAATCAAAGAGATCCAGCTCCAAAAGTGTGGCATCACTTTGCATTACTTCTGTCAATTTGCTTTGTAACATATGGGCATTTTCACTGTTCAAAATACCATCAATCTTCATTGATGCAATTTTTTCACTGAAACTTAAATCAATATTCATGACATCTCCTTTTGCATTTTTCATTCTAAAGACAAGTTAAAGTTTTTTATTTTGTTTGTCAAGTTTAATCTGCGAAACCACGAATTCTCCGTAGTACTTCGTTCTGAACCTGAACAGGTGCTATCTCAAATTGTTTGAATTCCAAAGTGTAAACTGCCCGGCCTTGAGACAGAGACCGGATGCGTGTGGAATAGCCAAAAAGTTCGGAAAGAGGCGCATCCGCCAATACTTCCTGCAGGTATTCGCTATGCCTGCGCATCTCCACAATCTTGCCGCGTTTGGCATTGATATCGGAGATGATGTCTCCCACAAAATCGTCCGGAGACTGCACTGTGAGGAACATGATGGGCTCCATGATCACCGGCTTGGCAATGCGTAAGCCCTTGCCTATCGCCATGGAAGTGGCAATTTTGAAGGCCAGTTCATTGGAATCCACAGGATTATGATCTCCATCGATCAGTTCGATGGCCACACGCTCTACATTTGAACTAATCAGCGGTCCATCTGCCAGGGCGCCCAAAGCAGCTTCTTCGATGGCTTTCCAATATTCCGCAGGTATCTTGTCCGGACCAATGGAGCTCTTGAAGGTGTTCTTAACTTCTTTGGTCAGTTCATCGAACGGAATGGGACTGAGCCGGAAAGTGACTTTGGCATAGTTTCCTTTGCCGCCCAGCTCGCGCTGGAAGATCTCGGTAACTTCTACCGGTGCTGTGATGCATTCCTTGTAGGAAACTTGGGGGTTACCCACATTGGCGCGCACACCAAATTCGCGTTTGATGCGGTCCACGATGATGTCCAGATGCAGCTCCCCCATTCCGGAGATCAAGGTCTGGCCGCTATCCTTATCTATGTGAACTCTGAAGGTGGGATCTTCTTCTTGCAAGCGAGCCAGAGCATTGCCCAGATTTTCCTGGTCTGTCTTGGTCTTGGGCTCGATGGCTATCGAAATCACCGAATCGGGGAAATTCATCTTATTCAGCATAACATCGATATGGCCGTCTGTGATGGTATCACCGGTAAAGAGGAATTTCGGACCCACGATGGCTCCGATATCGCCAGCATGAAGGTCTTCTTTGTCGTGCTTGCGATTGGACATCATTTGCAGGATTCGCATTACTCTTTCGCGTTTACCATTGGTCATGTTTACGAAGCTGGCACCTTTTTTCAAGGTTCCGGAGTAAACTCTGATGTAGATCAAGCGTCCCAGATACTTATCGGTCTGCACCTTAAAGGCGAGCGCGACCAGAGGGGCAGCAGGATCTGGAGGAAGCTGAACCGCTTCATCGGTCTGGGGAACAAAAGCATGGGTGGGGCCCAAATCCAGCGGAGAAGGCAGAAAATCGACAATCGCATCCAAGAGCAATTGCAGACCCTTATTCTTCAAGGAAGAGCCACAAAGAACGGGAACAAATCCGTGCCACAGAGTGCCTTTGCGGATGCTTTGGCAGATCAGCTCTGTGGGGATTTCCTTGCCTTCCAGGAAGAGCATCATCAGCTTGTCATCGTATTCTGAGATGGTTTCCAAAAGATGCTCGCGGGCGACCTGAGCTTCGGCCCTAAGCTCTTCAGGAATATTGATATGCCGGGTGTCGCAGCCTTGGGTAAGGGGATCAAAGTACCAGGCTTGCATGGTAATGAGGTCGATCACGCCCTCAAAATTGTCTTCCCTGCCAATGGGAATATTGATCGGGCAAGCCTTGGTGGTGAGGCGTTCATGGATCATTTGTATGGCCCGGTCATAATCTGCACCGGTGCGATCCATTTTGTTCACATAGGCCAGACGAGGAACCTTGTAACGATCGGCCTGACGCCATACCGTCTCGGATTGGGGTTCTACTCCGGATACAGCGCAAAATACGCCCACGGCTCCATCCAGCACACGTAGTGAACGTTCCACCTCTGCGGTGAAATCAACGTGTCCGGGAGTGTCTATTATGTTGATGTGGTAATTACGCCAGGGGCAATTTACCGTGGCAGAGGTTATAGTAATTCCACGTTCGCGTTCCAATTCCATCCAGTCTGTAAAAGCATTGCCGTCATGGACCTCGCCCATTCTGTGCAAGAAGCCGGTGTAAAATAGTATGCGTTCAGTGGTAGTAGTCTTCCCAGCATCAATGTGTGCCATGATGCCGATATTTCGTATCTTAGAAAGCGGATTATCCGCATCGCTTTTCATAATAAAATCCTTTATGTGCTCCTGTTTTAATTGTGTCTTGGCATTAAAGTGACATTTTCCTCAGATAGCATATATTGTCCACAAAAAAGAACTATCCAAGCCTATGTCGGGATCTTTCAAATAAGAAAAAGAAGACAGACTCCAACGCCGCGGCATCAGAGCCTGTCAATTTAGTTACGATATTTTAGTTAGCCAGTTTTATCAGTTTACCGGTAATGCTCTTGCCGCCGCTTTCCATCTTATAGAGATAGATTCCGCTGTCAGCACGGTTTCCTTTGGCATCCTTGGCATCCCAGGTCAAGATAGCCTGACCGCTGATGTCGCTATTCACTGTCCACGCTCTTACCATCTGGCCTCTCATATTGTAAACAGAGAGCTTGATTTCAGAGTTTGGCAGGGATTTCATCTGCAGACTGGTGCTACCCTGGAAAGGATTGGGCATGGCAGTCATGCTGAAGGTAGCGGCATTCACCTGATCTTCATTGGAAGTGCTATCCACAGTAATGAAGACTGAAGGAGAAGGAGCTGAGAGCATCATGGGGTTGTTAAAAAGAGAGCAAACCCAGTATTCATATGATCCATCTGCCAGATAGGTGTCGTTAAAGCTGAGTACACCGGTATTGGTGATGGTAGAGATCAGAAGGCCATTGCGAAATAGGCGATAACCTACAAAACCACGACCATCAAAATACATGGGACGTTCCCAGCTAAGTTGGACCGTATCGGGAGGCAAGAGTGCTCCAGTGAAATTCTGCGGAGCGGGGAGATCGATCACGGTGGCTGAAGGCGCACTCATCACCAATTCACCGGGCATACCATAGCTATCCACAGGAATCACGCCAAAGGCAAGAGCAGCATCAATATCTGCTTCCTGAATGATGTAGGAGATTTGGTTCGCGCCGGGGATCTCCACAGAATTGCCGTTTATGATGCGGAACCATTTATAGATGGTTTGGCCTTCTTCATCGTCATCGGCATCCGAGAAGAGATAGACTCCGGCCAGAGACTGCATATAGACTGGTGCGCCATATAGCCTCACATCTTCAGCGATAGGAGCGATATTGATAAAAGCATGTCCGGTCATGGGAATAACCAATTGATCATGTCCCACAAAATTTCCGGTTACGATCAGGTTTCCAGTAAGATCACCAGCAGCGCTGGGGATGAAATGCACATCTACCACTGCGCTTTGAAGTGGCGGAATGGAGATAGTCGTGATCTCAGGGATAAAGTTCATATTATCGCTAGTCACAGTGGCATTCACCGGAGTATCGACGAAATTGAAGAAGGAAATTGACTTGGTCATGACTCCACCCACATAGGTCTCAGGGAAATTCATGGTTTCTGCTGAAGCCGGGAAGGCACCGGTGATGCCAGGTACGCTATATTTCTTTCCTTGGAGGATCTCTTTACTGCTGGTATTCTGCAGCCAAAGCACCAGCTCGAGACTGGGCATTTGCCACCCAGCACTGAGAGTAAAAGTAAGGTTTATCGTGGTGGATGCTCCGGTAGCCAGGGTTACCGGGGTGCCGTTTTGGTTGGGAGACATCAGACGGTTTACGTTGTCCAGGCGGGTTTGTCCCTGCCAGTTTTGGGCAATGTTCGACTCGGTGATAGAAGAATGTAAGACCACGTTTGTATTGCTATCGTTTTCTACTTTTGTGATAGTTACAGGAACAGTCATGATTCCGTTGTTGATTTCACCTTCTGCGGCTGAAATGGTATAATGCGAAGGGACCGCAAGGCGTTGATTGACCTTGGGCAGATAGGTATTATACAAAGATTGGGTATTGCTGCCACCTACCGATTCCAATATTCCATCAAACTTTGCTGTGGGAAAACTTGTGATTCCGTAGTAGTTGTTCCGGGCAGTGGAGTATGTATTCACATAGGGATCTCCATTATGATATTTGACCACAGCCACGGGTTTACCGTTCGTGAGCAAATCATGCGCGCCCATCGATGCGCCGGGGCAGTACGGACACCAAGTGCCTGTGCCTATTTCCACAATTACCATCTCTCTGGGGACGGCTACCATAATACCGATTGTTGCAAGTAGCAACAGACCTAAGATTAATTTTTTCATCTCTTCCTTCCTTATACATTAAAGTACGTTTCATTACAATATATATGATAAGCAAGAATCGATCCGTTTGCAAGCTTTTCTACACAAAACCTGATTTTCCTTGCCTAAAAGCAGGATACCTGTAATTTATCTGATAAGGACACTATTAATAATTGGAGATACCATGAAGAATAAACTAGACGCTATATTTACCGAAATCAAAGCCCGGCACGATGTTCTACTGGGGCCGAAAGCCTTTCACGATCAAAAAGCCTGGCGCATGAAGGACGAAGAGCAGGATATGATGAGATCACGTTTTGCCGTGGATCGGGATCGCATCCTGTACAGCGGTGCCTACCGGCGCTATCATGGCAAGACGCAGGTTTTTTCCTTTACCAATCTCATCGATGAAGAGATGACGAACCGCAATCTGCACATCGCTTATGTATCCCAGATTTCCCGAACCATCGGCAAATATCTGGGCCTGAATACCGAGATGATAGAAGCCATCGCCTTGGGTCACGATCTGGGACACTGTCCCTTTGGTCATGATGGCGAAAAAGCCCTCAGCGAAAGCTGCCGTCTGGCCGGGATCGGGCACTTTCATCACAATATCGAATCCCTGCATATCGTGGACCACATTTCCAGCAGAGGTGAAGGGCTGAACCTCACTTTCCAGGTGCGGGATGGCATCATCTCCCACGATGGTGAAGTGCACAACACTCAGCTCAAGCCCAAAGAAGACAAATCTGAAGAGGATATCCAAGCTTATATCTCCGCCAAAAAAGCGGGTGAAAACGTATCCTGGATGCCGGCTACCCTGGAAGGTTGCGTGGTTCGCATCGCAGATACCATCGCCTATATCGGTCAGGATATCGAAGACGCCATCCGCTATAACATCTTGAAGCGTGAAGAATTGCCCCAAGAGCAGGTCGCCTATCTGGGCAACAAGAACAGCCAGATCATCGACACCCTGGTCAGAAGCGTAATTGCCAACAGCCTGGATCAGGATTTCATAGCCTTTGATCAGGAAACCTCCGATCAGCTCCTGGCGCTGAAGAAGTTTAACTACAAACGCATCTATACCGACGAGAATGTGAAACAATCCAACGCTGTGATCCACCGCACCATGCGCATTATGTTTGAGAAGTATCTTGATGACATAAGGGCGAAGAATATGGATTCAAAGATCTACAAGCATTTCCTGAACCACAAGAATGCAGAGTATCTGCAGCGTTTTGGCCCGGCCGAGCAAGTGCGCGACTTTATCGCCACCATGACGGATCGCTATTATAACGAAGAAGTCAAAGACTATATGTTGCCCTGGAGAGGATGATTAGCCTATGAGGGAAGTAGTCCCCGCTCCAGGCTGCTGGGCCTGGCACACAGAATTTGCGCCATAAATAATGAGGGTGTCTCACAAACTTAAGTTGCGAGACACCCTCAGACTTGGTGCAGAAAGCGGGACTTGAACCCGCACACCCATTACGGGCACAAGATCCTTAGTCTTGCGTGTCTGCCAATTCCACCACTTCTGCGTAAAATTTCATTTATTCGCCCTGAACAGGCTCTACAGGGATCTGGACCGGTGCAGCAGGCTCGGCTGGAGCCTGGGTATCATCAATCTGGCTCTGACGCTGCTGGACATCAGTGAGATTGGCTCCGGGGCGCGCATTTTTGACCAAAAAGGCCATCATGATACATGATGCGGCAAAGAGCACAGCCAAAATCTGAGTCCATTTCTTAAGAAGCGCAGAGGCTCCGCTACCGCCAAAAACGTTCATAGCGGCTCCGCCAAGATTCGCATCCAAGCCTCCCTTGGAGGTTTGGGCCAGGATCACCAGCACCAGCACGATGCAGATAATCGCATGAATAATCAGTGCAATAGTATACAATAGCATTTATATGTCCTTAATCAGTGTTTTCTAAAGTTATTCAGGCAGTCAAATCTATGGGGCTTTTTTTGTCAACATATTTTTTGGGGATACTCACCAAGAGCATGGCTAGCAGTAAGATCGAAGCTCCCACTATACTACGCAAACTAAGGGATTCCTTCAGCAAAAGGTAGCCGCCCAGCATGGCAAACACCCCTTCCAGACTCATAATCACAGCAGCAGGTCCGGGCTCCACTTTCTTTTGAGCCTTGATCTGCAGAGTGTAGGCCACACCTGCACTCATGATCCCACCATAGAGCAGCGGCCAGAGCGTCTTGCCGATGTCGATAAAATAGCTCGCTGAGAAACTGGCCTGAGGATGCATAAAGATCCTGACGCCCAAGGCAAAAGCCGTGGACAACAAAGCGCAAACGGCAAACTGATCGAAGGCCAGCACTGCCGTGGGCACCAGCCTGCTATAGCGGTGTACGATCTGCACATGCATGGCCCAGAAGACAGCAGAGATCAGCACCAAAAGATTGCCAAAAGTTACCTCTGCACTGGCAAAGCTGCTGAGGAGATACAAGCCAAACACCGCCAAAACCACCGAGATGATGAGCCTGAGCCCACTTTTTTGCCCCAGGAAGAAGCCCAGGATGGGCACAAAAAGCACGTAAAGCCCAGTGATGAATCCGGCCGATCCGGCTGAGGTGTAGATGATGCCAATCTGTTGTAAACTGGCGGCGGCAAAAAGCACCAAACCCGGAAGCCAGAGCATCGGAGTCTTCTTCGCAAAACTTTTGAACAAGACAAAACGCACAAAGAGTGCGCCCAAGGCAAAGCGGATGGCGTTGAAGGTAAAGGGATCCAGATGCTCCATGCCCTGCCGCTGCGCCACGAAAGCAAAGCCCCAGAGGGCAGCGGTGAGAAGCAGCAGCAGTTTAGAGCTCATACAGCTCTATCCAAAGCATGGTGATGATCCTGTCATTCAGCGGATTACGATCTTGGCCAGACGTGTTTCCAGATCAGCATTTTTCAGGAGCTTGCTCCAATGCGCTCTGAGCCGGAGTGCCCCGACCATCTCTTTGTCCCCACACAGCACATAGGCCGTGCTACCCTTGCATTTTTGCTTGAGAAAGTCCCCCAGATCATTGTAGAGCTTGGTGATATCCCCAGTGGATTCCAGCCTCAGGCCATAGGGTGCATTCGTGATGATGGTTCCGGAAAATCCCGGTTGGGCATCTTCAAAACGCAGGCGGGACAGCTCGATACCCTGAACACGTGGTAAAAGCTGAAGATTGTCTTTAGCGGCCTGTATGGCATTAGGATCGATATCCGAACCTCTGATGAGGCCTTTGGGCAAGGCTCTGATCTGCGCATTTTCTTCAGACACGATCCTCTTCCACAGCGCTTCATCAAAATCCGGCAGGTATTTCACCCGGTGATTGTCGCGCATGTATCCCGCAGGAATCCGGCAATAGTGCATAGCCGCTTCTGCCAAAATGGTTCCGCTGCCACACATGGGATCCCACAGCGGGGTCTGCCCATCCCATCCCGAAAGCTTCACCATCGCAGCCGCCAGGGTCTCTTGCAAAGGCGCCTGAACGCTCTGTCTGCGGTATCCACGTTTGTGCATGCTCAGCCCCAGGATGTCCAGGGCGATCGTTGCCTTGTTCTCATGGATATGCAGGTTGAAGAGGATATCGGGATTCTGAGTGGTAAAACTAGGCCGGGCCTCAAAGCGCTCCCTGAAGCTGTCGCAGATGGCGTCTTTGAGGACCTGGCTGCTATACAGAGAATGCCGCGTGAAGCTATTGCTCACGTTGCAGATGATGCCAAAGCTCATATCCACAGAGAAAAGTGCCGGCCAATCGATGTTTTTCGTGGCCTGTTGATGCAGGTATTTATGGCTGTGACAGTCGAAATTGAGCAGCGCCACCAGCACTCTCTGCGTAAGTCTTGCACCATAAAGTATGCGATAAAGCTGCTCAGGCGTAGCCGAAAAGATCATCCCGCGGGGAATCTCTGTGTGCACCACTGAACCAAAGCTTTCCAGCTCTGCTTTGGCATGCCTTTCCAAGCTGCCAGCAACTACGGCAAAGTATCTTGTTCCCAAGTCTTTGTGCGATGTGTCCAATATTTCTTGCGTCATTAGCTATAAAGATACCTTTTAATCTTCTGAGTGGGTGTTTTCTGAAAAGGTTCGTTCACGATCTGAACCTTGATGATGCGCGAGAAATCCGCCAGAACCTTATTGAGTTCCACCCGGTTTTCCTCCATGATTTTAGGCAATTGACTCAACTGAATATGGTCTGCATCCAAGGCATCCAAATCCGGATAGATCATAGCATGAATCTGGCGATCGCGCTCCAGGATCAAAGCTTCGCCCACATAGGGCATG
>Ga0265295_1005843_pt1 | contig 15363 bp, 12 predicted proteins | sample Munlansysbiofilm_FD_192503 | JGI IMG/M metagenome (GOLD analysis project Ga0265295, IMG submission 192503) | Leachate microbial communities from a municipal landfill in Southern Ontario, Canada - Methane capture system biofilm | ecosystem: Engineered > Solid waste > Landfill > Unclassified ... | reverse complement strand
ACTGCGGGAAGCAACCGCAAACCGGTTAGCCGGTAGTATCTGCTTACGGAAATTTTAAGATATCGGCTTGATTTGCAATATCGTCTTTATCCGCGCTTTCTCCCCGGAAAGGTCTTTTTTGAAAATGCGGTGAGCAGGGCGTTTGAAGGGAATCAGGGAAATACGGTTTGAAGCCTGGTATTAGTTTCTGATTATAGTCTTTTTCGCATGATCCACATATCAGCCAACGGCGAACTCGACTCCTTTTTGTGGAACTTCAAATCAAGGAGTTTTAGATAGCTGCATCCAGGAATCTGGGGGTGTGCCGGATAACTTCTCTGGGTTTTCCAACGCAGACCCTTAAGATCTTGGTGGACTCCGCAATCACAGGATTTATTGCCCTTGCAATTTTTTTGTTTTCTTATATTTTAAAAAACAAAAATAATACACAAGGGTAGAATGCATGACGAAAGAAATTGAGCATAAATTAGAGACGCGTCATCTTTCCATAGATGACTACGAAGCTTTGCGAGAACTCCACAAGCGGGTCTACAAAAGCCTTGATACTCCTTGGACGCAAAAGCAGATTGCCCTGCTGACGAACATCTTTCCAGAAGGACAGGTTTGCATCGAGGACAAGGGGGAAATCGTGGCTGTCGCCCTGTCCGTCATCATCGACTTCAGCCTCTTCGGCGACCAGCACACCTACGACCAGATCGTTGGCAAAGGCACCTTCAAATCCCACGACCCGGAAGGGGACTACCTCTACGGTATCGAGGTTTTCGTGGATCCGGAATACCGGGGCATGCGGCTGGGACGGCGCCTCTATGATGCACGCAAGGAGATCGCCGAGAATCTCAATCTCAAGGGCATCCTGTTGGGCGGGCGCATTCCCGGCTATCACAAGGTATCTAAGGAAATGACCCCCCAGGAGTACATCCTCAAGGTCAAGAGTCGCGAGATGTACGACCCGGTGCTCACCTTCCAGATGTCCAACGATTTTCACGTCCGCAATCTCCTCGACGACTACTGGCCGGGCGACCACGAATCGCGGGGCAATGCGGTGCTCCTGGAATGGATCAACATCTATTATCGGAAAAAGACGCGACTGGTGGGGCGCACCAAGTCCATCGCCCGTCTCGGTGTGGTCCAGTGGGAAATGCGTCGCTTCGAGTCATTTGACGACTTCATGCAGCAGGTGGAATTTTTCGTGGACACGGTCAGCGCCTATAAGGCCGACATCATCCTCTTTCCTGAACTTCTCAACGCGCCGCTCATCCACATGTACGAGGGCATGCATCCCATCGATGCCATGCGCCGCCTCTCGGAATACACCGAGCCCATGCGCCAGGCCATGACGGATATGGCTCTGAGTTACAACGTCAACATCGTCACCGGTAGCGTGCCTCAGATCCAGGATGACGGCACCCTGCACAACGTCAGCTTCCTGTGCAGGCGCGACGGTACCTGGGACAGCCAGGCCAAGCTGCACATCACTCCGGAAGAAGACGCGCACTGGGGCTTCGCGGGCGGTCAAAGCCTCAAGGTCTTTGAAACCGATGTGGGCAAGATCGGCATCCTCATCTGCTATGACGTGGAATTTCCGGAACTGGCCAGGCTGCAGACCATGAAGGGAATGAAAATGCTGCTGGTCCCGTTCTGGACCGACACCAAGAACGGGTATCTGCGCGTTCGCCGCTGCGCCCAGGCCCGGGCCATCGAGAACGAATGCTTCGTGGCCATCTCCGGCAGTGTGGGTAACATCCCCAAGGTCGAAACCATGGGCATTCAGTACTCTCAGTCCGCCATCTTCACTCCGTCGGACTTCCCTTTCCCCCATGACGCCATCGCCTCGGAGGTGACTCCGGGCATCGAGACTACGCTGATCACCGACCTCGATCTCGATCTGCTCAAGGAACTGCGCACCCTGGGCAGTGTGCGCAACGTCGCAAGCCGGAGGACCGACCTCTACGAACTGCGCTGGAAAGGCGGAGAGTAGCCTTTTTTATTGCCGAAAAAGACAAAGGGGTAAGGCAGTTTTTGGCTTTTTTGCTACCATGGCCGCAGGAAGCACCCGCAAACAGGTTGGCAGGTAATTTCGCTGACGGAAATTGTAAGATAAATTTTTGACTTTCAATATCGTCTTTATCCGCTGTCACATTCGATCATGTCTTTACCCAGTTGTCCGCTTACTGCTTGGATCAGCAGGCGCCGCATCAGTTCCGGTCCATTGGTATGACGCAGGTAGTACTGTTCCAGTTTTGGCAAAACCTAGAAAGTACTGGGTGAAGGCCAGGCATCAAACAAAATAGGAACGGAGTTGTTGTTACGCGCCGAGTGAAACATCCCCTGCGTTATAGACCAGAACAACATCTCCGGGCAGATCGATCACTGGCTGGAGTTGCGTGTTAATCTCCATGGCCATGTCACCGTCCGGAGGTTCGAAACCGGCGAATAGGACGGCTGAGGGCTCCATGGTTTCGCGAATGGTTTCAAGAGGGTTCTCTGTGGCCGTGATCACGATTTCGGAGGAAATCCGGGCATGGGCAAGCAAGTCCTGCATTTCCTTTTTCATGTTCTCCACGTCGGCTTTTGGGGGAACCGGGCGTATGATGCGAAGGGGCTGTTCCTTCCAGATGTCGTTGGTTTTCAGGAGGTAGGCCAGCAGGAGCATGAGCGCACCGCTATCTTTGTCACTCCACCAGATGTTCACGAATCCCTCGACGGCTTCGGTGCGTTCTTCCTGGCCGCTGGCCACGACTACCAGGCTGCGTTTCATGCGTTTGGCAATGTCCAGGGTTGCTGCGAATACGCCTGCGTTTTCCGGTTCGGAACTCCAGCCGAGCATGACCGTGTTGGGGCGCATGCCGCCCAGTCCGTGACATTGCAAGAGAGCCTTGACCGCCACGTAGAAAGTTTCTTCCACAACGACAACGGGGAAGGCGGGAAATTCTTCTTTCTGTAGAAACTTTCGCATCACGGCCTCAGCCTCGGTTCTGCGTTCGAGAAATTCATCCAGATCTCCGTGGATGACCTGGCCAACGGACACCACTCCGCGGCCGGCGGTCATCCAACAGGCGTATTCACACAGGTGCAGTCGAGTCTTTCCGGCACCGGCCAAGACAAGAATCGACGGTCTCCAGTTCTTGGGGTGATAGCGCTCGCTTTCCAGCTTAAGGAGCGCCTTGCGGGCCCGATGAAATGCGAAACCGCTGTCCACGTCTCCCCATTTGACCTGGATTTCGGCGCGGGCGATCACGTAGTAAAGGATTCCCGCCAGAGCGATGGAAATTGTTGCCCATAAAGGGGAGATGAGAAACATCACCCCAAGGCAACCCACTGCACCCATAAGGGATACGGACCAATGGTTATAACGAAAAGTGGGCCTGAAACTCGGGTTCTTGACGAACCCTTCGAAAAAACAGGCTAGATTCATGGTCCCGTAGGTGAGCAGGAAAAACATGGTGATTACAGGGGCCACGGTATCGAGATCCCCGGCGAGGATGCCGGCTTGGGCGATAAAAAAAGTCAGGACAATCGCCCGACGCGGTTCGCTCGATGGTCCGCTTCCCTGGCCGAACCAGCGCAGGCGGCGAAAGATGTTGTCTCGGGCAAAAGCTTGAAGGATACGCGGGGCACCCATCATGCTGCCCAAAGCCGAGGACAGGGTGGCGCAGATAACGCCCGCGTATACCAACATCGGCCACAGGGCGCGCTCCTGCATCACGAACCCTGTGCCCACCAATTCCTGACGCGGCGTGCTGGCCGCTAGCAGGATGGCGATACCGACGTAGATGCCGCCCGATACCGCGATGCTCAGGAACGTTCCGCGCGGAATGGACTGACTGGGTGCCTTCAGGTCCCCGGACATGTTCACCCCGGCCATGATGCCCGTCACAGCGGGGAAGAAGAGGGCAAAAACGGGAAAAAATGTATATCCTGCCTGCCAGTTCGGCCCCAGATTCGATTGGAGGGTCTGCAAGGAGGATGTTTCCAAGGCTCCAGCAAAAAAAGATGCAATGGCGAACAGGAGTACCGTCAGAATCACGTACTGCAACCGGATGGTCCAACCTGCACCGATGTAGACGCTGGCGAAGACCACGAGGTTCGTGATCGTGGCCACGGTGCGGAAAGGCAGGCCCGCATCAGGAAAAGCGGAGCAAAAGGCTTCTGTGAAACCCACTACATAAAGGGTAACTGCCACGGCCTGCGCTATATAGAAGAAGACCGCGATGACGCCACCGAACTCAACACCAAGGCTGCGGCTGATAAGATAATACGCGCCCCCGCCTTGCACGCGCATGTTGGTTGCCACAGAGCTGATGGACATGCCGGTAACGAGGGAGATGGCCTTGGCTGCCGCCAGGATCGCCAAGGCATTCCAGAGGCCAGCATAACCCACCACGGCTGCGAAACGCAGGAACATGATGACGCCCAGGATGGTCAAGAGGCTTGGAGTGAAAACACCGCCGAACGTACCGAATTTATTCGATAAGGTGGTAGATTGAGAGGTTTCGCTCATATGGCCTCTGGATGGCTGCGGCTTTTGATCGCCGTGGTTACGGAAAATACAGGTAAAGCAGGTTGGATATATATCATATGTTTCACAGGTGAGTCACTAATGAGAGCCAAGAGTATACGCGAAAGGCAAGGGGCAGTAAATTTTTTGATTGGTTTGATTGGGGAACGAATGTAGCTGTTGCATGGATTTTTCGGAGATATGGGTCCAGCGATCTGGATAAAGATGAGGTTATAGAAGAAAAGTTGGCAAATCTGATTTTGGCTTTTATGCTGGCAGATTTCAATAATGATCAGTTCGTGGTTATGTATGTCGCAGGATTGTTGTTTTTATCCGACGCATCACCAGGGGAATGACTTTTGGGAGTATCTCCTGTAAGGTGATTTTATGAACAACGCATCAGATAATAAAAAAATTAATCCCAAGGAAAGCACCTTCACGAGTGAAATGGAAGCAGTAAACAAGAAATACGCCAAAGACTGGAAGCTGGAGTTACTCGCGTTATCCGGCTTTTGCGTGTCCGGCGTCATATTTATCGTATCCGGAGTGCAAAGTGGTGACTTTCTGACTGTTTCGGGCAGTGTTGTCTGGCTCGTATCCTGTCTTTGCTGGATGATTCCATACAGAAAATTCTTTTGAAGACTATGGGGGCTGGGGTCAGATCTTGAATCTTGAATTTTACCAAATACTCCCCGCCTCCAGACCAGACCAGTTCACTCCAAAACAAGACAAGGGATTTCAGTTTGCGCGCTGAAGCCCCTTTTTTCTTTGTGGAAATGGGGACAAGCCTACTTTTGACTTTTTCTGCCGCCAAGACCGCAGGAAGCAACCGTAAAAAGGGTAGCAGATTCCTTTCAGACATCATGGCCTCCACGTTCACCGTCTTCATGTCTTCCCCTTGCCCGGTGAATGGAGTCCGGCCGGATGCGTTGCTTGCTTCCGGATCAACTTCCTGAGCCACGAAGTTGATCCGGAATTTTACGGAAAACGTATCGCATCCGCCAGCCCTAGGCAACGGCCTGCATACATTTCAGGCCGCGTCTCGCGTCTTGACCGACGCACCGCACTGCCGCGTAGGTCCGGCCGCGACACCGCGCGGGGGAGGGGAGGGAGATTTTGAATTTTTCTGGATTGCCTCCTCTCCACGGTCCGCGCGCTCCGCTTGAAATTTCCGGGAGCCATTCACCATATTGCATAATTCATGAGTGAGTAAATTCTTCGGAAAATAGGATAATTCAAGATCTGCCCCGGATTCGTTATTTATTCCGTCTAGTTTAGCTGTTAGCATCGCATGAACAGGCACGGCATGGAGCAACTCTTCCGTATCGCAGCGAATTTCTGACAACCAGGAGGATGACATGGCAATGGAATTCATACTCGATGGCACCGCAACCTTCATGGAGCATCTCGGACTGAACGAGGAGCCCTTCGGCGTCTACTATTCGGACACGAAGCCGGACAACGCATACGGCCCGAAGCCGGGCACGCCCATCTCGCGTGAACTGGAGGATCTAAGAAAGCTGGACATGCAGGAGGTCATGAAGACCTTTTCCTGTGTCATGGGCAATATCTGGCTGGCTCGCAAAAAGAAGGGGGCGGCGTTCATTTCCGCCGAGGAATACGGATGTCCGGGCGGCGTGTACTACTGTTCGATGATGAAGCCGCATCTGCGCTTCATCGAACATTACGTATCCACGGGCTTTGCGGGTACGCCCCTGCACGGCGAGCGGTACATGCCCGGTCCCGACGCCATGCGGGCCTTCATGGAGAAGGTGAATCCGCGCAAGGCTCCGGGCAAATTCTGTATTTTCAAGCCCCTGTCGCAGTTTACGGACGGCGACGAGCCCGAGTTCGTCATCTTTTTCGCCCGGCCGGAAGTGCTGACAGGCCTTTTCATACAGGCGGTGTTCACCACGGGCGACATGGACTGCGTAGCATCGCCCTTTGGCGCAGGCTGCACCAACATAATCGGCTGGCCGCTGTACTACCAGACGCAGGGGCAGGAAAAGGCCGTGCTCGGCGGGATGGATCCCTCTGCGAGAAAATTCATGAAAACCGACGAACTGACGTTCACGGTCCCCTTGAGTCTGTACAAAAAAATGCTGGTCGCCCTGCCGGAATCCATGTTCACGCACGAAACGGACTGGACGGGCGTGCGCAAGAAGGTTGAGCGCAGCGCCAGAGCGTGGGGAGAAGTGGAATAGCAGGACAGGGGGCTGCTCCCGATTCTGGAGCCCGTACGCGGTAACAACAGCCTGCAAATTTAGACTTTTTCAACAGTCAAACAATGTCCTGCCGCGTGAAAATTGCGTGAACGCGGCAAAAGCCCCGTGAATCACAAGGCAAAAGCCCCCGGACAGCCAATCTGTCCGGGGGCTTTTGCCTTCTTTAACAGGCCGCCCCAAAACGGCGATCTGCTGCGTCAGCGAAAAAATCCAGACCGCTTATGTATGCGCAATACACCGCGCGCCCTGAACTTTTTCGCTTCCTTGCATCTCATCATTTTTGAACGGTTTGCGAATTTTGAATTTTTCAATCAGTTAAAGGGACGAGAAACTATTGTTCTGTCGTGTAGGGCCAGGCCATGAGGCCGCCTTCCATGACTCGTACGTCGGTATATCCCGCGCTTTCGAGAATGCGCTGGGCTTCGTAGCCGCGCATGGAGACCTTGCAGAAAGAGAGGATGGTCGCGTTTTTGTCCTGGGGCAGCTCGCTTACGCGTCCGCGCAACTGGCCGAGCGGGATGAGCGTTTCACCCCGGCCGAGCTGATTTTCCTTGAATTCATCTTGGCCGCGCACGTCCAGGACGTAGAGAGGGCCGCCCGCATCGAACAGGGCCTTGGCCTCGACGCTGGAGATGCCGGTCATCAGTCCGCGCATCTTGTTCTGCAGGATGTGCGCGGTGGCGATGGCATGGTCGATGGCCTGGGAATAGGGCGGCGCGTAGGGCAGGTCGGCCATGGCCATCTCGTCCACGGTCCAGCCCGCGGCCACGGCCACGGCCATTTCGGATGCCTGGCGGTTCACGTCGCCGGGGCCCACGCAGGCAAATCCGAGGATGCGGCCCGTGGCGCGGTCCGCCACCATCTTGGAGACCAGGGGTTTTGCGCCCATGAAGCCGGGCTTGTCGGGGCTGGCGTTGATGGCCGTGACCACGTCGAAGCCCGCCTCCCTGGCGCGCCGTTCGGAGAGGCCTGTGGACGCCGCGGTGAAGTCGAAGACTTTGCAGATGCCGCTGCCGATGGTCCCGGGGAAGCGCACCGAGTCGCCGAGCACCGCGTTCTCTCCGGCCACGCGGCCTTCGAGATTGGCCAGGTCGCCGTAGGGCGCCAGCATCCTCTTGCCGGTGAGACGGTTGGTGATCTCGACGCAGTCACCGGCGGCGTAGATGCTTGGGTCCGAGGTGGCCATGAAGTCGTTGACGGCGATGCCACCGAATGCACCGATTTCAAGGCCCGCGGCCTTGGCCAGGGCAGTGTTGGGGGCCACGCCGATGGCCATGACCACCAGATCGCAGGGCAGCACCCGTCCATCTGCCAGCCGTGCGGCGCTGATCTGTCCGTTTTCGCCTTCAAGAGCCGAAAGGCCGACGCCGGTGATGATCTTTGCACCCTTGGCGCGGGCATGATTCTCCACCAGCAGCGCCAACTCCGTGTCCAAAAAGCCGAGAATTTGCGGCAGGGCCTCGACCACGGTCACGTCAACGCCTGCATGGCAGAGGGCCTCGCAAGCCTCCATGCCGATGAGTCCGCCGCCGATGACCACGGCCTTTTTGCCGCTGGAATGCTCGGCCCAGGTGCGCATGGCGTCGGCGTCGGCCATGGAGTGCAGGGTCGTCACGCCCTTGAGGTCGCGTCCCGGGATGGGGGGCATCTTGGGCACGGAGCCGGTGCACAGGATGAGCTTGTCGTAGGCCAGGAGGCCATTGTTTCCGGCGGCATTGATCCAGCTTACGACCTTGCTCTCACGATCGATGCTCACGGCCTCGGTCTCGACCATGGCGGTGATGCCCTTGGCACCGGCAAAGAAGGCCGGATCGCGCACTACGCCGGACGGGGTACACAGCAGCTTCTCGCGATCCTTGAACATTCCCGACACGTAGTAGGGGTACCCGCAGGATGCCATGGACAGCTCCGGGGCCTTCTGCAGGAGGATGACCTCCGCGTTCTGATCCAGGCGGCTGGCCCTGGCCGCTGCCTTTGGCCCGGCGGCGGTTCCTCCGATCACGACAATGCGTTTGGCAATCATATTCGTCTCCTTTTGGTCAAATTGGTTGAATTTTGAAACAAGAGCCCCTGCACGCACCCGGTTGCCAGGTGCGCGTCATGATGATGGGAATGAATCCGCCGAAAACTTAAAGTGATTTGTTAGATTTTATCCGAATCACCTTTTCAGGGATGCGGGCCGGGCCCTTGAACGGATCAGGCTCGCCGCTCCGAGGAGCATGACAAATCCCAGATGGCTCCAGTCCACCCACATGACCAGCGTGGGAGAGAAATAGGCCTCCGGCTGGTTCTTCATGACCCGGATGATGCCGGTCAGGACGATGCCTGCCCAGCACAGGCCGACAATGACATCCATTGCCGTCCATGACTTGCGGCGCAGGATGCGCGGCAGTCGCCAGCCAAGAATGGCCAGCAGCACGATGGCCAGGACGTAGTGCAGCACGTGGTTGAAATAGTAGTCCGCCGTCCATGCGAAGCCCGGCACGTCCGCCAGATAATAGCGGGCGAAGATGGGCATCTGGGCGAAGCCCGTGAACAGCAGCGCGACCACGGTCAGGCGAAAGACAAGGGTGAGCTTATTCATTGTCGTCCTCCGAGGTGGCCCCGCGCACCAGATGCAGCACGCCGGCCATGAGTCCGACGACGGGCGCAGCATAGACGGCGCGCGCCAGCAGTTCCTCTTTTTCGAACGGGTTGCCGACCGAAGCCAGATGCGGCTTGCCCGGGCCCGTTTCAATGGCCTGATCCAGAACGTCGAAGGGCACGGGGGAGACGTAAAAGGTGTTGGTTCCGCCGTTTTCCGTGTCGCCGTAGATGAAGCCGCCGGTGCGTCGGGCCAGTTCGCGGGCCTGGGCCAGGATTTCGTCGCGCGGGCCGATGGTCTGCACCCCTTCGGGGCAGGCTTCGATGCAGGCCGGGGTTTCACCCAGGGCCACCCGGTCCCGGCAGCGGTCGCATTTGTACATGACGCCGTTGCCCGCGAAGCTCGGAGCGAGCTTGAGGTAAAGGCCCACGCCGGTCTGGCGCTCGGGGATGTGCCAGGGGCAGACATCCTTGCACTTGGAGCCGCCAAGGCAAATTTCGTCGTTGATGCTGACGATGCCCCGGCTGTCCTTGGAAGCGGAACCCCACGGGCACAGGTTGGCGCAAGGCGGATTCTGGCAGTGCAGGCAGCGCCTTGGGATGTTGAGCTCAAAGGGCCGGCCGTTGTATTCACCCGTGGCCGTCTGGATGTAGAGCCAGTTGTAGGGAGTCAGGCGGTCGTCCACATCCTGCCGGTCCGACCAGTCAGCGGCCTTGACTTTGGCCGGATACATCTTGGGGAAGGGTTTTTTCGGCTGGGGGAACTTGTGGCCGTTGGTCTCACGGCAGGCTTCCACGCACGCGCCGCAGGCGATGCATTTGGACAGGTCCAGCAGCGTGGCCAGTTCGACCTCTTCGGCCCGGCCCTCTTGGGCGCGCGCCTTCGCAGGGCCCAGGGTGGCCCCCGTGGCAACGGCCAGGCCGGAGGCGAGGAAGGATCTGCGGTTGATTTTCATGCGTTTCTCCAAAGTATTCGTAGTCTGATGTTCAAAGGAATGGATTTCCGCCTGCGCGGAGATGACAGTGTACAAGGGCGTCGAGCGCGCTCACTGCGGTGCCGCGTCTTGTGTCTGTAAAAAAACGGTATCCGCCATTGCGGCAATCCGGAAATATTCAGAATCCAGACTTCCCTCCCCGACGTCATCCCCGCGCAGGCGGGGATCCTGCCTTCTCCCGTACGCTGTCGACTCATTCTGTCGCTTTCTCCACGGGGAGCCTCACCGTCAGTACCGGCACCGAACTGAGCCTTACGACCTTGTTTGCCACGGATCCAAGCAGCATGTCCATGAATGCTCCTCGGCCATGCGCTCCCATGACCACCAGATCGTAGTTTCCGGTCTGTATTTCGGTCAGGACGCGCTCGGCCGGATCTCCGGTCTGGATCTTGAGTTCGGCCCCGGACACCGGGCAGCGGGGATTGTCCGTGGCGCATTCGGCGGTCATCTCTCGCACCCTTTCGCGTGCTTTTTCCTTGGCCCTGGTTGTGGCCGTGGCATTGATCGTCTCCCACTCGGCGCGACTGAAATGGCTTTCAATGTCAAAACCCGCGTCCCCGCTCATGAGCTCGACCAGATCCGGAACGACATGCAGGATTGTCATGGCCGCTCCATGGCAGTTGGCCAGGGAAACAGCGTGCCGCAGGGCCATGCGCGCGCTTTCGGAGAGGTCCGTTGCGTAGAGAATGCGTTTGTATTCGGGCAGCATGGTGTCAGCTCCTGCTTGCGGTTTGTGGAGTAAAAATGCCCTTGGGCTGTGCCGGGCCGAAGAGGCGATCGGTCAGCTTCACGTACCAGGCCGCGCTCTGGACCTGGATGATGTAGGCCATGGCCACGACCAGGGCCGCGTCGGAACCCTGGGAGCCGAAGGCGTTGATGGCCACTGCCAACGCGATGGAAAGATTGCGCATGACGGTGCCGTAAACCATGGCGATGGCGTCGCCTCGTGGCAGAATGATTCGGCCCAGGACGGTGCTCAGAACGAAGTTCACGCCATAGATGATCGCCAGGGGAGCCAGAATCTGCAGCAGCATGGCGGGCGCGCCCATGATGGTCCTGGCCTTGAGCGCCAGGGCGATGAACACGATGCCGAGCACGCCGAGGGTGGACAGGGCGGGAAAGCGCGGTCCCAGACGTTCGGCGAATGTTTTCTGGCCATAAACGCGGATCAGCAGGCGCTGCGTGGCGTAGCCAAGAGCCATGGGCAGGAAGACGATGAGCGCGATCTGGGAAAAGACGGCGCTGACATCCATCTCGATACTGGCACCGAGCAGGGAGCGCACGTAGAACGGCGTGGCCAGGGAACCGAGCGTGAGCCCGATGACCGTCATCTTTACAGCGGCGGCGACATTGCCCCCCGCAAAACCGGTCCAGGAGATGGTCATGCCGCTGGTCGGTACCAGACCGGCGAGCACGATGCCGAGCATCATGTAAGGCTGGTCACGAAAGAAGATCCAGGCAACGCCAAAAGCCAGAAAGGGCACAATGGCGAAATTGACAAGCTGGGTGATGATCTGGGCCTTCAGATCGCCGCCGGAAAAGACCTGGTTGATTTTCAGCGTGACCATCATCGGGTAGACCATCAGAAAGGTGAAAGGCACGATGAGATTCTTGAGCCATGCCGCATCACCCAGAAGCCCACTCACAAAGCCCAGGATCATGACCGTGGGGATGGCCAGGACCAGATTCTTGGATATCGTCTGCAATATCTTCCACATCACCGTTTTTCCTTGTTCATGCTTGTGTTTCTATTCTTCACACGTGGCGCTGGTTTCAATTTCCCGGCAGTCCGGATTGCTCATGCACGGAGCTTCCTTTTCCTTCATGACCTTCACCCTGTTCGCTCCGCGCTCCACGATGAACTTCTGCCCGCACTTGCAGCACTCATGAAACCGCGGGGCATAGTCGTCTCCCTGATTTACGGTCATGCTTTCCTGACAATACGGGCAATTGACTGTTACTGTAGACATGGCTTGCTCCTTGCGATTTGGGTTGAGAAGTCTGCCTGGTTCAGATTTTTCTGACCTGAAACAGATAATCGTGTCCTTCCTTCAATTCATGAGGCGGGACCAACTGAAAACTGCAATCAGGATGCACTCTGCGCAGATCGGGCAAAAAAGCCCTGTCATTGGCCAGGATCAGCATGGACTCACCGGCTTCAAGCCTTTTGATCAGTGCGCACGCTGTCAGCATCCCGAAAAAATCCATTGTGTTCCGCATGTCCAGTTTTGTCATGGCATTCATCCTCATGCGCCGGGCCGTGCCGACATTTCTCCAATAGCCAGCGGCGTGCCAGAATTCCCTGTTGGTACGCTTGAGCATATAATTGTGCTTATCATGCCGAAATAGTTATTTTAAATATGAGTACGGGAGATCCGGAATGATTGGTTTTCGTTTCGCTGTTGCGTTTTGCATGTTCATTAACTAAACATCTTAACAGGTGGTTTGTTCATAAACAAAACAGGTGGCATGGAGCGAAGGGGATGGACGAGGATCTGAATCAATATTGGAAGACCGTGGTCAACACCATTCAGGACGGGATCATGATCGTCACGCCGGACGGCAAGATCGTGTCCGTCAACGAAGGTCTGGTGAGTATGACGGGGTATTCCCGCGATGAACTTATCGGGGCTTCGTGCACGATCCTCGGCTGCTCGTCCTGCGAGCTGGCACGCGGGATTCCGGAGTGTCACTGGTGCGTGATGTTCAAGAAGGGCGAGCTGCGCAAGCAGCAGTGCGCCCTGATGCGCAAGGACGGCTCGCGCGTGCCCGTGGTCAAGAATGCCTCGGTGCTCAAAGACAGGGACGGCGAGATCATCGGGGCGGTGGAGACCATGACGGACATCTCCGACCTTGTGGACAAGGAGCAGCAGCTTGAGACCTTCCGGCGCGAGATCTCACGCGAAGACTCCTTTCACGGCATCGTGGGCCGGGCCGCGAACATGCAGCAGGTCTTCGACTTCATCGACGGCGTGGCGCAGATCGATTCCCCGGTCATCATCCACGGCGAGAGCGGCACCGGCAAGGAGCTGGTGGCCAAGGCCATCCATGAAGCCGGTCCGCGTCGGGACAAGCCGTTCATCAAGGTCAATTGCGCGGCGCTCAACGAGTCGCTCCTTGAAAGCGAGCTGTTCGGGCATGTCAAAGGGGCCTACACCGGGGCGCACAAGGACCGCATGGGGCGCTTCGAGAGCGCGGGTGACGGCGACATCTTTCTGGACGAGATCGGCGACCTGCCCGCCAGCACTCAGGTCAAACTTCTGCGCGTGCTTGAGGAGAAGGTCATCGAACGTGTGGGCGACCACAAGCCCATCCCGGTCCAGGCCCGGATTCTGACCGCCACCAACCGTGACCTGCCGGACCTGATCGCCAGGAACCTGTTTCGTCAGGACCTGTACTATCGCATCAACGTCATCCCCATCCGCATCCCCCCGCTGCGCGAACGCCGCGAGGACATTCCGCTACTGGCCTCCTCGTTTTTTCTGCGCATGCAGCTCAAGTCCGGCAAGAAGGTGCAGGGCATTTCGCGTGAAGCCATGGATCTGCTCCTGCGCCACCCATGGCCGGGCAACGTGCGCGAGCTCAGGAGCGCCTTCGAATACGCCTTCGTGGCCTGCAAGACAGACATGATCGAACCCCGTGACCTGCCGACGGAGCTCATGAGCGAAGCGGTCGTGTGTGTCCCTGCCGATGTCGCGGCCAGAAGCCTGGACGAGATCAAGAAGGAGCGCCTGGTGCAGGCCCTGCGCGAGGCAAACGGAAACCAGTCCGAAGCGGCGCGGATTCTGGGAATCTCCCGCACCAGCGTGTGGAGTCAGATGAAACGCTACAATGTAGGGGCTTGAAGCAGGTGTGAGGGCGGACGGACGACGGGCTTTTTGCCGGGCCTGACGAAAGGCCCGGACATGCGGAGCCTATGGCGTCACGTCATGGCCATTCGCCGGTTCCGGCGGACGCGGCAGCGGGAAGCTAGGCGCATGGTGGGCGCATCATGCAATTGGCGTCCGCTTTTCAAGCAGCGACAGCCCGTGCCGCAGATCTTCCATCAGATCCTCCGGGTCCTCCAATCCGATATGCAGGCGGATGATCGTCCGCCCATGATAGCGGCCGGACAGATTCCTTGCGGGCACTCCGGCCGTGATCAGGCTCTTGTATCCTCCCCAGCTGAATCCCATCCCAAACAGACCAAGAGAGTCCAGAAACGCGCCCAGGTCTTCCGGCGCATATTCGTGACGCAGGGTCATGCCGAAAAGGCCGGACGCGCCGCTGAAGTCGCGCTTCCAGATGTGGTGTTCCGGGTGCGAGGGCAGGGGCGGATAGAGCACGTCGCCGACCAGCGGATGGTCTTGCAGGCACTGCGCCACCTTAAGGGCCGAGGCGAAGTGCTCCTTCATGCGGACATGCAGGGTCCTCAGGCCGCGCAGGGTCAGCAGGCAGTCGTCGGGGGAACCGTAGATTTCCCGGCAGGCGTAGGCCTTGGCCAGGGTTTCGGCGTGCTCGGCGGTGGTCGAGACAGAGCCCATCAGGACGTCCGAGTGGCCGGAAAGATATTTGGTCACCGAATGGATGGAGATGTCCACGCCAAGGGCGAATGGATCGAGGAACAGGGGCGTGGCCCAGGTGTTGTCGAGGACGGTGACGATGCCGCGTTCGCGGGCGATGCCGGTGATGGCCGGAATGTCCTGGATCTCGAAGGTGTTCGAGCCGGGGGATTCCAGGAAAATGAGCCGCGTGTTCGGGCGCAGGTAGTCTGCGATGTCCGCCCCTGCGTTGCCCGGCACGGTATCGGTCTGAACGCCGAATTTGCCCAGGAACTCACGGCAGAAGCGCAGGGTCGGTCCATAGACATTGTCGCAGACGAGCAGATGGTCCCCACCCTGCACAAAAGCCAGCAGGGTTTCGCTTATGGCGCTGATGCCCGAAGGAAAGACGCGGGTCAGGGCCGCGCCCTCGAGTTCGCCGATGGCCTGTTCGAGAATGCGCTGCTGCGGCAGCCTGTCGGTGCCATAGGTGATCCCGCGATACTCTCCATGGCCGGCACTGCGCAGATCGGCATACGAGT
>Ga0265295_1005841_pt1 | contig 15369 bp, 10 predicted proteins | sample Munlansysbiofilm_FD_192503 | JGI IMG/M metagenome (GOLD analysis project Ga0265295, IMG submission 192503) | Leachate microbial communities from a municipal landfill in Southern Ontario, Canada - Methane capture system biofilm | ecosystem: Engineered > Solid waste > Landfill > Unclassified ... | reverse complement strand
CCACAGGGAGAAGGCGATGCGCCCCGGGGGAAGGGTCCTGTCAGCCTGGAATCACGGAAACCCTTGAAAGAATTTGATATTATCGCCTTTTCCATCCCCTTTGAAAACGATTATCCCCATGTGCTCGCCCTGCTCGCCGGGGCTGGAATTTCACTTCAGGCATCGCTGCGCAAAGATTTCGAACCGCTGGTCATGGCCGGCGGGATCGCTGTAACCCTCAATCCCGAGCCGTTGAGTTCGTTCATGGATCTTTTCCTTATAGGGGAAGCGGAAGAGGCGCTTCCTGAATTAGCCGTTCTGTACCGGGAAGCCCTGATTCAGAGTCCGGATCGCCGGGAGCGCCTTTTTGACGTGCAGCGGCGTGTACCGGGCGCTTATGTTCCTCAGCTTTATTCCGTTTCTTATCAGCCCGATGGAACGCTGGAGGATGTTCATCCCGTTGATTCCTCACTGCCCCGGAAAATCCGGAGACGATGGGAAAAGGACCTCTCCGCGTTTCGAACCGATCAGATTATTTCGACACCGGATTCAGAATTCGGCGATCTCTTCCTGACGGAGGTAAGCCGCGGCTGTGCACGGGGATGCCGCTTCTGTGCCGCCGGTTTTGTGTACCGGCCCGTCCGTTTTCGGAGGAAGGAGGCCCTTGAACCCTCCTTCGTCCGGGGTATTGCCGAAGGAAAGAGAATCGGTCTGCTGGGCACGGCGGTTTCCGACCATCCCCAACTGGCCGATCTGTGCCGCTGCGTTCTGGACAGGGGTGGGACTTTTTCCCTCAGTTCGCTGCGCATGGATCGAGTATCTGCGGAAATGGCCGGTCTGCTCCGGGAATCGGGGGTGGAGACCGTGGCGCTGGCGCCGGAGGCGGGAACACAGCGCCTGCGGGATGTCCTGAACAAGGGAATTTCCGAGGAGCATATCTTTTCCGCCCTGGAGCACCTGGTTCAACAGGGTATTCGGCAAATACGCCTGTACTTCATGGTCGGATTGCCGACGGAGACAGAGGCGGACATCGAAGGTCTGATTCGTCTTACACGGAAAATCCGCCACCAGGCCCTCCAGCTTTCAAAGGGGAAAAGGCCCTTCAGGCGGATCACCTTGAGCGTCAATCAGTTCATTCCCAAGCCTTTCACTCCTTTCCAGTGGCATCCCCTGGAGGAGGTGAAGGCCGTTAAAAAAAAACTTCGAAGAATCAAAAAGGCACTTCACAATGAGGGGCCCGTTCAGGTTTTTCACGATCTTCCCAAATGGAATTACATTCAGACACTGCTCTCCCTGGGGGACCGCCGGGTCGGTCAAATCCTCACAGAAGTGCATCAACTGGAGGGCAACTGGTCCCAGGCACTGAAAAAAGTTCCTCTCAATCCGGATTTTTATGTCTACCGACCCAAAGGCCTCTCTGAATTCCTCCCCTGGGATTTCATCGATCACGGGATCGACAAGGCTGTTCTGATTCGTGAATATCAGAAGGCATTATCGGAATATCCCTGAAATCTGCAGAAAATCCCCGTGAGCGTCCGATCCGCCGCCCCGTCCGCCCGTTTCCTTTCAACGATTTCGTGACAAAACGCGTTCTCTCGGTTATAAAGGTGATGAAAATTTTGAGAAAGAAGGGGGCTCCACCTCGGAGGCCGCTCCCCGTGCAGACCTCAGGGCGCTCAGGAGGCTCTGCCGGAGCGTTGTTCGTGAAGCCTGGACAAAAGCCCCATTCCGAAACATGGATAAAATCTCTTCAGGATGGAATCTGAATGCTTCAATATCCAAGAAAAACATGATAGTAAACGCAGTGTCCGCTTTTTATGAATGAGAGCTTGAAACATTTTCCCTGCCGGCTTCTGGTGTTTCGTGTCGAGAGTCAGAACTATGCTCTCGACATATCCTTTGTGCAGAGGGTGGTTCCCATGGTCGAAATAACGACGCTGCCGGGATCGCCTTCGGTTGTTGCCGGGGTCGTCAACATAAGGGGCGGGATCGTCCCGGTCGTTTCCCTGCGCCTGTGCTGCGGTTTTCCGGAGCGAGGCCAGAAATTGAGTGATCGTCTGATTGTTCTGCGTCTTGAGCGACGAATGGCTGCTCTTTGGGTGGATGACGTTCTTGGATTGCAGGAATGCAATGAGGGGCAGTGGACCGCTGCAGAGGAGATTACACGTTCGTTGAAGTCCGTCGAGGGCATTGTCAAAAACGGTGAAGAACTCCTGATCTTTCAGAATCCGGAAAGCTATCTCTCCCCGACGGATCATGATCTTCTGGATTCGGAACTGCTGCAATTCTCATAGAGGGGCATGGACCGGTTGTTTTCTGATGAACAATGGCGGCAGTTGACCCAGTGGATCACCCTCCAGATGGGGCTTGACTTTCCGCAGGATCGCCTGCCGGACCTGAAGCGGCGCCTGTTGTCGGCTGCGGGGGAATTCTCTTTTGACTCCATCGAGCCGTTCGTCTCCTGGCTGCTTTCCACAAATCTGACGCGGCGGCAGATTGAGATGCTGGCCGGCTATCTGACGATTGGAGAAACCTATTTTTTCCGGGAAATGATCAGCCTGGAGGCGTTGGAAAAATATATTCTTCCGGAGTTGATCGCTTCCCGCCGGCGCATGAAATATCTGAGAATCTGGAGCGCCGGCTGTGCAACGGGTGAAGAGCCTTACACGCTAGCCATCCTGCTGCAACGCCTTATTCCGGACATTGAAAAATGGCGGATCACCCTGCTGGCTACGGATATCAATGCACGTTTCCTGGAAAGAGCCGCCCAGGGAATTTACCGGGAATGGTCGTTCCGCGGTAATTTCCAATGGCTCAAGGATCAATATTTTACCCGGACGATGGACGGCCGCTACCGGATTTTAGACAAGATCAGGGAGATGGTCACCTTCAATTATCTTAACCTGGCTTCGGATCCTTATCCTTCGCTGTTCAACAATACGAACGCCATGGATATCATCTTCTGCAGAAATGTCCTGATGTATATGGAGCCTGCGCTGGCGAAAAAGATCGTACAACGGTTCCACCGGGCGCTCATTGATGGTGGCTGGGCCATTCCCAGCGTCACGGAAGGCTTTCATCTGCTCTCGACTTCATTTGTGTCGGTTACCTTTCCCGGGGTGATTCTCTACCAGAAGGAGGAGAACCGGGGAGGGGAACTGGCGCTCTATTCTCCCTGGAATGCCCCGGAAGAGGCAGTGGCGGCAAACGATCCGCCCGGTTCCTTGAACGAACCGTTCGTTCCGCCGGGAGATGCGGTGGTTTCTGCTGCATTGTGGATTAAGGATCCGCTCTTGGAACGGAATGTACCCATTCCTCCTGAAATTCCGGTTGGGGAAACGGCTGCTGAGAAAGTAGAGGAATCCCCCTGTGAAAAGGCCCTGCACCTGTTCCGGCAGGGAAGCCACCGGGAATGCGAAGACATCCTGAAAGCCTTTCTTGAGCAGAATCCGGAACATTTCCAAGGGTATGCACTGATGGCCAGGCTTTATGCGGATTCGGGGAATCTCCAGGAAGCCCGAACGGCGTGTGAAAAAGCCCTTTCAATTCATAAGCTTGATCCGGGCTGTCACTATCTCCGGGCTGTTATTCTCATTGAGCAGAAGGCCTTTGATGAAGCGGAGAAGGCCCTTCGTTGCGCCCTTTATCTGAAGCCGGATTTTGTTCTGGCCCATTTTACCCTGGGCAGCCTTGACCGGCAAAGAGGGCGGATCACCCTCTCGTCGAAGCATTTTGAACATGCCCTTTTGATGCTGCAGAACTATCAGCCGGAGGATATCATCCCCGAATCCGATGGGGTAACGGCCGGGAGATTACGAGAGATTATCGTAATGGCGGAGACGCAGAGTTCCTTCCCACCGGGAGGATGATCTTTTCTTAAGTGAGGGGCGATTTGACGGAATCGAGGCAATCCAAGGACGATTCACCGGTTACGGACGGAGAAGATGTTAAAAGAATTCTGAAGGAGCGTGCCCTGCGCCTGGCGAAAGAGCCGGAAGCATCGGCTCAATCCGTTCCCTGCCTGGAGGTCCTTTCCTTTATGCTGGCGGGGGAGCGGTATGCCATCGAAGCCCGGTGCGTCACCGAGACGATGCCGCTTCGGAATTTGACGTATCTGCCCGGGTTGCCCGGTTTCATCCTGGGAATCGCAAATGTCCGGGGGCGGATTCTGTCCGTCATGGACATTAAAAAATTTTTCGATCTTCCTGACAGCGGATTGACGGACCTCCATAAACTGATTGTTGTCCGTCATGGAACGATGGAGGTGGGGATTGTTGCCGACGGCCTTCTGGGCATCCAGGAGATTCCGAAGGATTCCCTGCAGCCATCCCTCCCGACCCTGACCGGCGTTCGTGAAAACTATCTGGCCGGTGTCACGGATACGGGAACGATTGTGCTGCAGGCGGAAAAAATCCTCTCCGATGACCGGATCCTGGTCAATGACGAGGGATGAGGCTATGAAAGAAAGGGGTACAGGCGAAGGATGAAGAGAAAACTGGGGACGAAGCTGCTGGCCGGAGGCCTTCTGGTTGTTGTCATTCCCTTGATCGTGATCGGCATTGCCTCGGTTTACAAGGCGACAGACAGCATTTCGTCTATTGCCCGTGAAGAGATGCTGAATGTGTCCAAGGTATTGTCGGATACCATCGACCTTGGACTTTCAGAGGAGCTGCGCCTTGCCCAGGCGATTTCACTTTCCAACAGTGTTGTGGCTGCCGCGGAAAAGGTGGCAGAGGCCGGCAGAGAGGCAAGCGGGAGTGAAATCGCCCTTGCTCAGCGCGAACTCGGCAAGATACGGGAGGCCGCCGGCGACCGTTATGATACGATCGTCCTTTTCGGGCGGGACGGGCTTGTCTTTGCCGACGGTGTCAAGGGAAGGGATGTCGGAATCAATGCCTCGGACCGGGAGTACTACCGAAAGGCCCTTCAGGGCCAGTGCAACCTCGGCGATGTGGTCAAATCCAAAGCGACCGGCAATCTCGTCTGCATGGCCGCCTGCCCGATTTTCTCGGGAAGGAATCAAAGAATCATCGGTGTGGCGAGTTGCATGATCAATGTCACCCACCTGATGGAGATGGTGAACAGGGTAAAAATCGGTCAAACCGGCTATTCCCTGCTGGTGGACAAAGAGGGTTACATATTGGCGCACCCCGTGAAGGAGACCATCCTGAAGCTCAACTACAAGCAGGTCAAAGGTTTGGAGCACATGGTGGAAAAGGTCGCGAAGCAAGAAACTGGGGTGGTGGAATATCAATTCGAGGGCATGGACAAGGTACTTGCCTTTTCAAACATGAAAGTTGCGGGCTGGACGGCGCTCACGACGATATCCCGGTCGGAGCTGCTCAAGCCGGCGATCTTTACAGGCAACCTGATCGCTGGCGTAGGGGTCGTCTCTCTGCTGATCGCCGCCGCTTTTTTCTACTTGTTTTCGAGGAGCTTGACCCGTCCGCTGGAAAAAGTCGTTTCAGCGGCGGAGCAGATTGCGGAGGGCGATCTCGGTGTTCAGATTTCGGACGAGAACCGTCAGGATGAAATCGGGGTGCTGGCGCGGTCCTTCATGAAGATGACCCAGTCTCTCCAGGAAAAAGCCGAGCTGTTCCAGCAGATCGCCAACGGAAACCTCACGGTAACAGTGAAAACCCCGTCGGACAGAGACGTGATGGGCAGGGCCTTTGCCGCCATGGTCACCGCGATGCGCGGCGAGATGCAGGCCATCAGGGAAGCCGTCAATGTCATCGCCTCTTCGGCCAGTCAGATTTCCGCCTCGACCACGGAGCTGGCCTCGGCGGCCGGTCAGACGGCGTCAGCAGTCAGCGAAACCACATCCACCGTGGAGGAGGTCAAGCAGACCGCCCATCTGTCCACACAGAAGGCAAAGTATGTCTTTGACAGCGCCCGGAAGGCCACGGATGTCTCCCAGCAGGGCCGGAAGGCCATCGACCTGGCCGTGGAGGGAATGAATTTCATTCGGACCCAGACCGACGCCATTTCCGAAAGCATTATGAAATTGAGCGAGCGCAGCCAGGCCATCGGAGAGATCATCGCCTCGGTCAACGATATAGCGGATCAATCGAATCTGCTGGCCGTCAATGCGGCCATCGAGGCGGCCAAGGCGGGCGATCAGGGAAAAGGCTTTGCCGTTGTCGCACAGGAAGTGAGAAACCTGGCGGAGCAGTCCAAGCAGGCGACCGCGCAGGTGAGGACCATCCTGAACGAAATCCAACGGGCGGTCGGTGAGGCGGTCATGTCGACGGAGCAGGAGATCAAGGCTGTTGAGACGGGGATGAAGCAGACGTCCGAAGCGGGGGATTCTTTCCGCCGTCTGGCGGATACCATTGAAGAATCGGCTCAGGCAGCGACTCAAATTACGGCGTCCAGCCAGCAGCAGCTCGTTGGAATGGATCAGGTCGTGCTTGCCATTACGAATATCCATCAGGCCAGTTCACAGAACGTTGCCGGGGCGAAGCAGGTGGAAAATGCCGCTCAGAATCTCCATGATCTCGGTCAGCAGCTCAAGCAGCTGATCGACCGGTACAGGCTCTAATCCGGGTAAGGCGCCATGGTAACCAAGCAGGAAGCCTTTTTGAAAAAGCTGATGGGCACCTTCCGCGTCGAAGCCGCCGAGCATCAAAAAACGATTCTGGCGGGATTGGCGGACCTGGAGTGGCGCCAGGATTCGGAACGTCATTCTGAGATCCTGGAGACCATCTTTCGGGAGGCTCACAGTCTGAAAGGCGCCTCCCGTGCCGTCAACTGGGATGAGATAGAAATTCTCTGCCAGGCGCTGGAAAATGTCTTCGCCGCCCTGAAAAATGACTCCCTGCGGGCGACGCCTGCCCTGTATGACGTCCTCTATGAGGCAATGGATATCCTGGAGCGGATCCTTGCCTCAGAATCTCCCGATTCCAGGGCACTGGAGGCGTCCCTCGTCTCGCAGACGGTTTTGAAACTCGACGACGCGGCGTCCGGCCGGTTGCCGGAGCGGAAAACGGAAAAAAGCCTGGAGGAACCCGAGGATCATGATGAAGAGGAACCAACCAGCGGGGTGTCACCTCTGCCCGACACGGCCACGGAAGGGGTTGCGGTCCCCGCCGAAGGGAGCGGATTGGCCGAGGACACGGTGAGAATCCCGACGGAACGGTTGAACCGCCTGTTCCAGCAGGTGGAGGAACTCTCTGTTTTTAAGGGAAATATCCGGGCCAGGTATGCCGATCTGCAGGACCTGGAGCGGAAGCTCCTCGATGTGGCCTTGGAGGGGACCAGGATTTCCACGGAATTGCGAAAAGTGTGGCATGCCCCGGGCCACGTGGAGGGGGTCGGCATTGACGGCAGAGCACTCCCGTTTTTTTCGAAAATGATCAATTTTCTTGAAGAAAACAAGAAGCGGTTGTCATCGCTGGAGCATGAGTTCAAGGCCGCGTCTCGAGCTCTTCAGCAGAATTCTTATGAATTCAGCGGCAGGATCGATCATCTTCTGGAGGACATGAAGATGACGCTCTTTCTGCCCTTCTCCTCTCTGCTGGAAATGTATCCTCATGTCGTTCGACGTTTGGCCCGGGAATTGGGCAAGGAGACAGAGTTCCTGGTTGAGGGCGGAGGCACTGAAATCGACCGGCGAATCCTGGAGGAGATGAAGGATCCCCTGATGCACCTTCTCAGAAATGCCGTTGATCATGGAATCGAAATGCCGGAAAAGCGGCTGGAGAAGGGGAAGCCGGCGTCGGGGAAAATCAGGCTGTGCATTTCATCGCAGGAAAGCGGGAAGGTTGAGATCCTGTTGGAGGATGATGGAGCCGGGATCCACCGGGACGATGTCCGGGGGGCTGCCCTGAGGAGCGGTCTGCTTTCCCGGGAGGAGGCGGACAAGCTGACCGGGGAGAATGAGCTGAAGCTGATTTTTTCCTCCGGACTGTCCACCGTACCCATCCTGACGGATGTCTCCGGAAGGGGGCTGGGGCTGGCCATTGTTCGGGAAAAGGTTGAAAAACTCGGAGGCTCTATCTCCGCGGAATCCGTTCCGGATCAGGGAACAACCATCCGGATCATTCTGCCGCGGATTCTGGCGACCTTCCGGGGTATTCTTGTTGAGGCAGGCAGGCAGCTTTTTGTTCTTCCCACGGGAAATGTGGAACGGGTGGCGCGAATCCGCCGTTCGGAGATCAAGACGGCGGAAAACCGGGAAACCGTCCGCCTGTATGACAAGACCTTGTCCTTTGTTTCTCTCGGGCCGGTATTGGGTTTTCCCCAGGCCGTCGATGCGGTGCAGCAGCGGGAACATGTGGAGATTGCCGTGTTGAGCTCTGCCGGCACAAGCCTTGCCTTCGGCCTGGACCAGATCAGGAATGAGCAGGAATTCCTCCTGAAGCCCCTGGGGGGGCCGCTTGTGCGCGTGCGAAATATCGCCGGGGCGACCATACTGGGAACCGGCGAGGTGGTTCCGGTACTGAACGTGGCTGACCTGATGAAGTTCGCCATAAGGCAACTGGATTCGGGAGGATCTTCAGGGCCGGCCCCCGGACGGGAGAGCGCTGGCGAATCTCAGCGGCTGTCGGTTCTCGTCGTGGAGGATTCCATTACATCCAGGACGCTTATTCGCAATATTCTCGAATTTGCCGGTTTTCAGGTCACGACGGCCGTCGATGGAATCGACGCCCTCACGATTCTGCGGACGGAGTCCGTTGATCTCGTGATTTCCGATGTGGAAATGCCGAGGATGAACGGATTCGATTTAACGGCCCGGATCCGGGCGGATCAAAAACTCGCCGACCTGCCGGTGATCCTCGTCACGGCCCTGGAATCGCGGGAGGACAAGGAGCGGGGAATCGATGTCGGCGCCAATGCCTACATCGTCAAGAGTCGTTTTGATCAGAGCAATTTGCTGGATGTCATCAGAAGAGTGGGGTAAACGGGGTATTGGAGAATGCCTTTCTGCGGGGACAACAAAAACATTTCCGTTCTGATTGTGGAGGATTCCGCTGTGGTTCGGGATCTGCTGATTTCCATCCTGGATTCCGATCCACAGATCCGGGTCGTCGGGGCCGTGGAAAGCGGTGAAGAGGCCCTCACGGAGGCGAAGCGCCTTCATCCCGATCTGATTACCATGGATGTCATCCTGCCCGGTATGGACGGGCTTGAGGCCACCCGCAGGATCATGGAGGAAGTCCCCACCCCGATTCTTATCGTCAGCGCGGCGTGGGTCAGCACAGAGGTGGAAAAGACGTTCCGGGCCATTGAAGCGGGGGCGCTGGCGGTATTGGAAAAGCCGTCCGCCACTTCCGCCGGCATCGATGTTCGAGCGCGGGAGCTGATCCGGGCCGTGAAGGTCATGTCCGAGGTCAAGGTCGTCCGTCGGTGGGCGCGGAATTCCAGGGAGGAAGTGCCCCGGATCGTTATGGATGATCTGGATGTTGGGAAAGTGGTTCAACAGCGGTTCGATGTTGTGGCCATAGGCGCATCAACGGGGGGGCCGACGGTTTTGAAAACGGTCCTGTCGGGATTGCCCGAAAATTTTCAGGCGCCGATCCTCATTGTGCAGCATATGACTCAGGGTTTTATCGGCGGGTTTGCGGACTGGCTTTCCCGGGCCTCTCATTATCCCGTCTCCGTTGCCGTCAACGGGCAGGAAATCCGTCCGGGTCACGCCTATGTCGCACCGGACGGCCTGCATATGGGGGTGAATGGCTTCGGAAAGATTGCCCTGACGAGAGGCGAGCCGGATCACGGGCTGCGCCCTTCCGTTTCCCATCTCTTCCGTTCCGTGCTTCGCGCCTACGGGAAGAACGCCGTGGGGGTTCTGTTGACGGGAATGGGAAGAGACGGGGCTCACGAACTCAAGGCCATGAAGGACAAGGGGGTGCCTACCATCGCACAGAGCAGGGAGAGTTCGGTTGTTTTCGGGATGCCGGGAGAGGCCATCGGAATGAATGCGGCGTCCTATATTCTGCCTCCGGAAAAGATCGCCCGGATGCTGAAAAAACTCAACGCGAAGCAGCCACCCGCGGATTGAAGGGGCGTGTTCAGGCGGCCGAGGGAAGCGAATCAGGATTGCGAAAGCTGTTTTATGGAGCGCACCGTGGGGGTGGAGAACAGGAGCCGTCAAGATGAAGGACAATCAAGAAAAAGTGGTGGACCGGTTCAAGATTGCCACCTACAACGTTAATTCCATTCGATCCCGTCTCCCGATCGTGCTCTCCTGGCTCGAGGAAAACCGGCCCAATGTCTTCTGCATGCAGGAAACGAAAGTGGCGGATGACCGTTTCCCTGCCGGCGCCTTTTCCGATATCGGTTACTCCATCGTTTTTCGGGGAAATAAACAGTACAACGGCGTTGCCGTGGCTTCTCTGGGCGATCCTGAAAACGTGCTGCTCGGTTTGGAGGCCGGGGGGGATGAGGCCGACGAGGATCGGTTGATTGCCGTCCGCCATTCGGGCATATGGGTGATCAATACCTACGTTCCTCAAGGCCGGGACAAGGAAAAGCCGCAGTTTACCTATAAGCTCCGCTGGTATGACCGCTTCAGGAGCTTTCTGGAGCGGCACTGGTCGCCGGACGATTTGCTGATCTGGTGCGGTGACCTCAATGTGGCCCCGGAAAGCATCGATGTCCATGACCCCAAGCGGCTTCTGGGGCATGTCTGCTTTACGCCGGAGGTGTGGGATGCCTTCGCCCGTGTGAAGTCCTGGGGGCTGGAGGACCTGTTCCGGAAGTTTCATCCCGGCGAGCCGCAGAGCTACACCTTTTTTGATTACCGCGTTCCCGGGGCGGTGGAAAGAAAACTGGGCTGGCGCATTGACCACATTCTTTCCACGCCCGGCCTTGCCCAACGCTGCAATGGATGCGCCATCGATATGAATTCCCGGACGGCAGACAAGCCTTCGGATCACGTGATCCTCTTTGCGGACTTCACGTTATGAAGGTTAAGCGGGAAGGGGCGGACATGTGCCATGCCGGGTGAAAGCCGTCCGCTGCGGTGCGGCAAGGAAGCGAGGCATGTGTCCATGAGCCGCGCCGTGAAACCGACATCATCATCGACAAGGAGCGTATCTGAAATGAGGGCGCAATGGTCGGTCGCACAAGAAAAGGGGGGGAGGAACGTCGATATATGAGTGACATTTTAGACACGCTGAAAAAGAATGAAGAAATTGCCAAAAAATTTCTAAAGGTTGAGCTGGTGCTGAATCTGGCTAACACTCCCTCGAAATTGCTGGAAACGGTTCTTCGGGAGCTGGAAACTGAATTCAACATTCCCTACCGTTGGTTGACCCTCTTGCAGCACAATGGCAGGAATGATCTGATTCCGCGCCTGGCCATGACGGAAAGCCTCGCGGAGCAGGTGGGTATTCTGGATGAGGCATCCTTCCATGAAATTCTTTCCGGGAACACAACTGCCGTTCTTGCCAATGATAATCTCCGACCCTTTTACAAGCTGTTTCCGAAAACACGGAAATACTTTATAAAATCCATTGCCGTTGTTCCTCTGTTTCTGGATGGGGTTCTCGTCGGCAGCCTCAATCTCGGAGACGCTTCTCCGGAGCGCTATTATCCGGGGATGGATACGAGCCTGCTTCAACAGCTTGCCGGAAAGGTGTCGGAAAGACTTGAACGGCTGCTTATTCCTCCGAGGAAGAAGTCCGGCAGGTCCGGGTCCGATTTATCCCTGGATTGTACGAGCCCGGATTCCGGGGCTTCAGAACCATGATGAGGAAGGTGATGATCATCAGGACGGAAAGATTGATCCGCCAGGCGTAATCGTAAGAGCCATACCGGTCATAGATCAGTCCGCACAGCAGCGGGCCGGCGCTGCCGCCGATTCCGGCTGCAAAAAAGGTCAGCACGCCATAGGTTGTTCCCAGTACTTCTGATCCGAAGCGATCGGCCAGAAGAATAGGCATCATCGGGGCAATGGATCCGTATCCGAAGCCGAAGAAAAAGGCGTAGAGAAACAGGGTGGTCGTGCTGTCAGCATTCATCAGGATAACCGCACCGAGAGACATCATGAAGAACCCGATGCTCGCGGCATATTTGGCATCGGATATCCGGTCGCTGAGCCAGCCGAAGAAAAACCGCCCCAGGATGCTGGCCACCCCGAGAAATCCCAGGGAAGAAGCCGCCGCGATCCTGTTGACGCCCTGGTCGATTGCGAAGGCCACTTGATGAACAAAGATAGCCATCTCCGACATGACGGCCAGGCTGTAGCACAGTGCAAGGAGCCAGAATCGGGAGTCTCTGAAAACCCGGGCAAGGGAGGCTGTCGGTGCCGGCGTTTGGGAAAGGACCGATCCGTCCTTTTGGGTCGAATCCGGGGCCGATTCTGAACCAGCCTGCCCGGCGCCGGGGCATGGTGTTCCGCCATCGGTATCGGGAGGCGTTTTCTTCATCAGCCCCTGTGCCAGAACCGTCACGCCGATCAGGATGACAAGCCCTAAAAAGATAAACCCCTTCCGCCAGCTTTGCTGGACGATATACCCCAGCAGGGGGGACAGAATCATGGTTCCCACCCCGATCCCCACGGATGCCGTTCCAATGGCCATGCCCCGGTTTGTCACAAACCATTTCCCTACCGAGGAGCTGCAGACGACCACACCGAAACAGGAGGTTCCCGCCCCGCAGAGAAGTCCATAGGTCAGGTAGTACTGCCAGGGCGATGTCACAAAGGCCGTGAGAACCATTCCCGAAGAGGCGAGCATGGCGCCGATCATCATGATTTTCCGCGGAGCCATCCGATCCAGCAGATAGCCGGAAAGGATCCCGCCGATGCCATAGGTCAGGATCATCAGGGAGGCGCCCAGGGAAATTACGGAACGGGACCAAGAATATTCTAGGGACATGGGCTTCACAAAAATGCCGAAGCAGTAACGGGCTCCGTAATTGATCCCCATGATCAGAAAAGCACCGAGAACAACGTACCAGCCCCAGTAGAGATTCCGCCTTATACCCATGATGAAAGACCCCTTTCCTGCCCTGAAAGCCTGCGTGACGGGGCATCTTTAGGTTGGAAGCGCTGATTTGTCAATGAAAAAAGAGGTTTATTCCGGAAACAGGCCTTTACCGCAGGTCCGATCCATGATAGAAAGAACGGAAGAATATTCCAATTCAGCAATGGAGGATGTTTCCACGGAACATCGAATAAAAACACAAGGGGTCAGGAAATCCCCTCCCGCAGACCGTTCGCCGGACTCCAAGCCGCATGGCAGAGGCCGAAGGCGAAGCGCCTCTTCATCCCACCTGCAACCGTCCATTGAACCTGTCCTGAAGGGCGTATTTTCCCGGATCGGCAAACCGCCGGACAGGGAGTTTGTCCCGGACGAATTTCAGCTTCAGGCCCTGGATGCAATCAAGAAAACCGACTGCCTGGTCATGGCGCCCACCGGTTCCGGAAAAACCTGGATCGCGGAGCAGGCCATTCTGTCCGTCTTCCGAGCGGGGGGACGATGCTGGTATGCCTCGCCGCTGAAGGCGTTGAGCAATGCCAAATGGGTGGAATTCAGCCAGCAATTCGGCGCGGAGCATGTGGGAATCCTCACGGGGGATACAAAGGAAAATCCGGATGCCCCCATTATCGTCGGGACGACGGAAATCCTTCGCAATCAGCTTTACGATGTGATGCAGCAGGGGGAAAACCTGCGCTGTGACCTGGTCATTCTGGATGAGGCCCATTATCTGGGGGATCGGGACCGGGGGGTGGTCTGGGAAGAGATCATGATCTACCTGCCCGTACGTGTGAACCTGCTTCTCCTGTCCGCAACGATTGGGAATGGTGAGGAAATTGCCGCCTGGCTCTCCTCTCTCCGGGAAAAACCCTGTACCGTGATCCGGGAAGAGAGGAGGCCCGTCCCCCTTTTTCCGCTTCTCCTCCATCCTTCGGGACGGATGATGCCCCTCATGGAAGAAAGGAAATTGTACAGCAAGGTCGTGGAATACATCGCGGCCGGTAAGACGCGCAGAGCGGGTAAATCCGCTGCTCCCCATATCGGGGATATCATCCGTCTGATGGAGGGTTACGACCTTCTACCGGCCATCTTTTTTCTGAAATCCCGTTCGGAGTGCGATGCCGCCCTGAAATCCTGCATGCGGCTTACCGGGAAGTCCGGCAGTGAGCGTTTTTTCTACGACCTTGAAGAGCTCCTCAGCCGTTTCCCCTTTCTGCGCCAGCACCGGCAGTTATCCTGCCTCATCGATTATCGGGTCGCCTCGCATCATGGCGGACAGCTTCCGGCATGGAAATTTTTTGTGGAGACCATGATGAAAAAGGGTCATCTGCGGGCCATTTTCGCGACCTCCACCGTGGCCGCCGGGGTGAATTATCCAGCCAGGACAATCGTCCTGTTCAATTCCGATCTCTTCAACGGTCACGAGTTCTGTCCCATGAGCGGGACGGAGTTTCACCAGATGACCGGAAGGGCAGGGCGCAGGGGGCAGGACAATATCGGCTTCATGCTGGCGGTGCCGGGGCGGTTCATGGACCTGGTTCATGTCAAGAAGCTTCTCTTTCAGCCGCCGGATGAGATTCTCAGCCAGATCCGGAATGATTTTTCCATGGTGTTGAATCTTCTGCTGTCCCAGACTCCGGAAACGATCCGGGACATCTTTGAAAACTCCCTGGCTTCCTATCAGCGCCAGAAGCACAATTTGTGGAGAGAGTTCCTGCGGCATCTCGAATTTCTGAAATCCGAAGGATTCGTCGACTCTTCGGACCGGTTGACGGATGACGGCATCTGGGCGTCCCAGTTACGTCTCGATCAACCCCTGCTGATAGCGGAAGGCCTGAGGACTCAGGGGTTTCCCGAAAGGGATGAAAAGCTGCTGGCCGCCCTGGTTGCACCGTTCGTATATGATTCCGATCAGGAGCTCCCCCTGGATAAGCGCAGGACCTCCCGCAAGCTGAGCCGGGCCTTTGCGCGCCTGGTCCGGAACCTCGGTCCCTTAACGGAACGAATGACCGCCGCCGGATTTCCTGTTCAACCCCTCTATTTCTGGACAAGTGTCGCAGTGTATGCGTGGGCTTCCGGAGAAGACTGGGACGGCATCCTGGAGCGTCTAGGCGTGTCCGACGGAGAAATGGCCATGCTGATCCTGCGAACTGCGGACAATCTGAGGCAGATTGCCTCCCTGAGAGAGACGCATCCCGAAATGGCGGAATTGGCCGTCAAAGCCCGGGATGCGATTCTGAGGGAACCCGTCGTCTTCGAATGGGAGGGATGACGGCTGGAGAACCGTCATCAAAGAAAATTCGGCGGAGATTGATTTGAAGCTTGACATATTCCCCGTCATCAGGGTATAAGGCCAAATTCGCACGCAACGGAATTTTCCGTGCTGAAATACATTCAACAGAGATATCCGGTTTGTCCCCATCGTCTAGAGGCCTAGGACACGGGCCTTTCACGCCTGTAA
>Ga0265295_1005840_pt1 | contig 15370 bp, 11 predicted proteins | sample Munlansysbiofilm_FD_192503 | JGI IMG/M metagenome (GOLD analysis project Ga0265295, IMG submission 192503) | Leachate microbial communities from a municipal landfill in Southern Ontario, Canada - Methane capture system biofilm | ecosystem: Engineered > Solid waste > Landfill > Unclassified ... | reverse complement strand
TTGAAGGATTTAATTTTTCGATTTCTTCTAAAGTTAATTCATCATTTCTAATTACTTTTAAATCAGCACCTAGTTCTAAACAATATTGAACTATATTATATGTAAAACTATCATAGTTATCAATCATTAAAATCATCTTATATTTTTCCCTCATTAACCCCTAAAATAAGGGCTTTTTAAACTTTATAATTTTTTTCAAATAGTAGATTTCTACCCAAAATCTACCCTTATGGATAAATTAGGGTACATTATACCTTTTCTTGAATATTTTTTGAATTAAATCTACCCCAAGCATCAACATTCAACAATTTTCATTAGGCAAGTAAATAAGGGGGAAAAGTGTTGCAAAGGAGTATTCAACACTCTTCAACAATCACTTTTGTTGAAAATGTTGAAACCATATCAAACAACACTCAAAAGCCTAAAATAAAGGCTTTTGAGCATTTGTTGAGTGTTGAATTAAATTGTATAAAATTCACCCTCTTTTTTAATCTTTTCAATCGACAAAAGGTCATCAAGTATCTGTAAAAGTCCATCTTTTTGAGCTATTCTTGATGATTGAGTAATCTCACGAACAGTACAATGTTTATTTTTCTCACACAATCGTTGGATCGACTCTAGTACCTTTTGAGAAGCTGATTTTCTACTATTTTGATTTGCAACATCTAAGATTTTGAATGTATGCTCTTTTTTTACATAGTCAAAAAAGTCAATCGCACTTAACATTGTCTCTTTTGATAATAAAATCATCTCTCTATCAAAACTAACTGTTTTATCAAGTAATGCTTCAATGTTCTCAAAGGACTCCGCTTCACATTTTTCAGTAATATGAAAAATAATAGCGATCCTATAAAGCATCGTGATACTTCTTGAGCTAAATCCAGATGTTTCATCCCCTATAGAATATTTTGTTCTAAACTCTTTACTAATTTTTGCATTGAACTTTACAGCCTCAAGTTTTGCCTCTTCACTAAGAAGTAGATTATATTTTGAAGCATAAACATAAAACTTTTTTGCAAAAATTACAAACTCTTTTAGCTCTTCTTTGCTCAGATACTTTTCAAACGGTATATTTTTTTCGATTTCTTGCTGAAATACAATCAAGAAGCGATTTAACAGACCATCTTCTAAACCCTCGTAGATCATCTTTGATGAAAGCCCAGAATTACCTAAGGTGGAAGCAGCATAAAGCCCTAATCCACCTATCTTGATATTTTGAGTTCTTCCTTGAGAAAGTGTTCTATTGGTAGAGAAGTTTGCACTATCAAAGATCTCATCAACCATCTTTAAAAGTTGCCCTACATGCTCATTTCTTTTAGCAATACCAATCATCTTACCAAGATTATCCAAAGTTATTAAGGGAGTAGATCCATTTTTCAAACTCTCTTTAAGCCCTGCTTCTGTAGCATTTGGGATAAAAACATCTACACCACTTTTCAAAGTATTGAGTTTTTTGATCAGAAGCCTTTTCTGCTGAGTATCTTTACAAACTTCTAACTCTTTTTCAAGCTCTTCTTTTAACTTTTCACTTTCGTGATACTTGGTAGCATAGTATTCATCTAACCAACCCAAAAAAGCATCTTTTAAAAGGTTTACAGCACTTGTTTTCCCTCCGCCACTTCTAAAAAATGAAGCCGCATATATCACTACCCTATCGCCATCTATATCATCGATGTTTCTAAAAAGCTTGATTCCACTACAAAGCGGAGCTAAGACACTTAATGATGTGATAGTTAACACATCCGTAGAAACAAATGTCTTTTTATCTGCTATTTTTATCAATTCCACTAAATTTGATGGCATTTTTGCTAAAATGTTGTTTGATTTTTTTGTAGCTGGTTCATCTTCTATGAGCCAGTTTTTCAACTGACTCATAATGCAACCTTTTCTTGGAATTCACCACTGTTTTCAATAAACTCCGCAACATTTTTAACTGGAAATCGATATTGACGACCTATTTTTTGGTAGATTGGTAAAGTTTGACCACCCAACGAAAGTCTTCTATTAATTGTTGAAAGGCTTACTCCTAAAACTTCCGCTAAATCATTTTTTGTTAAAAAATACCCATAATCTATATACAAAAAATGAGCTATATTTAAAGTATTCGAATCCATAATGTTATCTCCAAAATTTAATTTTGGAGGCGAAAGATTCATTTCCACCATTTCATCATTTGAAGCATAAGGCTTCTTTTTGTAGCACTTGAATAATCAAGTATTTCATTTAAGAGTATGAGCCACTAGTAAACTCAAATTTTCATTTTAATAATTTCTACATTTAATTGTGCACACTAGAAGCTAAACTAGTAATTAGCTTATTTTAAAAATTTACATTTATCCATTTCTAACATTTCGGCTCTTTCACCTCATGTCGTTATTGAGCATCATATGTCAATAAACATCAAAATTTTAAAGTATGTTTTTTTATGTTTTGCTTAATTTTATGTCTTAAAAAATCTAAATTTCTTTAATTCTTTTTGACTGTCAATAACGGTATTGACAAACTTTTTATACTTTTTTCTTTTGTTCATCTAAAACTTTTTTAGGATCTTCAATAACTTCAAAAGACACATCATTTGGAACATTTGTAAACCCTACACTAAATAAGTAGTAACGAAGTAGTAATTTTACAGTTTTATAGCAGTAATTGCATACTAAATTAAAAGTACTTGAGTAGTAAAATTACACTATAGATTTACTAAATAAATACTACTTCAGTACTAAATTTAAGCTATTTAGAAAGCTTTTTAGTCCTTTAAACCTTTGAGATAAACTTGATCTAAGTTTTTGAATAAAAAAGTATTTATAACTCTTTTCCATAAGTGTTTAGCCATATAATAGACTTTTCATACTCAGGATAATGGCTTCTTAATATATTCCAAAATTTCTTTGAGTGATCCATAGTTTGAGTATGTATGAGTTCGTGGATGACAATGTAATCGATAACATACAAAGGAGCTTTGATAAGCTTATAATTAAAAGACAAATTACCATTTGTCGAACAACTTCCCCATTTGGTTTTTTGACTTCTTACAAATATTTTTTCATATTTATAATTGAATCTTTCGGCTAAAGCTTGTGTTCTTTGTGTTAAATATTTTTTTGCCTCTTTTTTATACCACTTTATTTGTTCTGTTTCATCTAGCAAGTTTTTAGAACTTTGAATAGTTTTATGAACTTGATTAACTATAATTTTATTTTTCAATTCGCCATCATAAAAATAGCTATATAAATCACCTCTATATAAAATATGATTTCTATTGAGAGAAATTTTTTTAGAACTCGATAGCTTTTTTAAACTAGTTTCTATCCACTCTTTTTTTACATTTAATAAATGCTCTATATCATTGTTATTAAAGTAACTTGGCACAATTATTTTTACAAATTGCTCACTTGTAACTTTAATTCTTGAATGTTTCACTTTTCTATGCTCTATAGAGTATTCAAAGTCAAGTTGCATTTCTAACCAAGTTTATAGTATTTGATGATTTTTTGCATGATTGAATCTATTAGCTCTTGATCATCAGCCAAATTTAATTCGACATATTTATCATCATCTGCTAATAACTCAATATCAAGTGTAAATGCACTTATTTGTTTATCACTTTCATACCAACCAACATAAATCTTATTTTGAATAAATTTAGTGATTTCTTTAGAAAACTCTCTTATAAGTGCTTCTTTTTCATCTCCTATAGCAGCTTTAATATCTAAATAAATATCAAAACTACATTTATCATCAAAGCCCATTTTTTTAGGTAAATTAGCAATATCATTTACCTCTGAAAATAATCCTTCCAATGATCTCAATATCTCTTCAATTTGCTCTGAGTGATCTTTCTTTTGTTTAACCAATTGATCTAATCTATCTTGATATTCAGTATATACCGAAGTACTAACTTCACCATTTTTGATAATTGTTTCAATATCTCTAATGATTTTTTCAGCTTTATCCGAAGGACTTAGCTTTGATGATTTTAGATTATCTATATATTTTTCATCAATGATGATTTCAGGTAAATGTCCCTTATAATCAATAAGTTTTGTGTTTTCTGCTATCAGCTTTCTTGTTTTAGCTGCATATATTTCTGCATCAAAGTCAGAATTTCTTTTAAATTCTTCAAGATAAATTTCATAAATTAGATTTAACCACAAATATTTTTCTTTTGACTCTCTAAGTGAAGGATGTGGTGATATAGATTCATATAAGCTAACAACTTCTCTGTAAGAATCTTCAAATTTTCCTTGATCTAAAGAAGACAATACTCTAACAATTGCAATACTACACTCATAAGTATCTTCTAATTTAATCTCTTTAAATGGCTCAAAAGCTTTATCTAGTATATCTGGAAAAGTTTTTGCTAATGTTTCCACATCTTCAAACTCTCCGATATCTTTTGGATCATAGTTCAATGCTTCATTATAATTCTCAAACACTCCAACATAATCAACAATTCTTCCGAACTCTTTTTTGAGCTTTGATTTATCATTATCATAAGGTCTATTTGTTCTTGCAACAGCTTGTAATAAGGTATGATCTCTAATCGGGCTATCTAAATACATAGTTTGTTCAATTGGTGCATCAAATCCAGTTAAAAGCATATTACACACAATGAAAATTTTCAAATCACTATCTTTTTGTTTGAACTTTTTTATGAGGGCTTTTCTATCTTTATCACTTCTATAATGATCTTTATATAAGGCATAATGTTCTTCATCGTCATAACTACCTTCAGAAAATACAATAGCTATTTCATCTTTTTCAAAATATTTTCTTAACTCATCATAGTATAAAACACATGCCTCTTTGTCACAAGCAACAAGTTGAGCTTTAAAACCTTGTGGTTCAACAACTTCTTTAAAATCATTTGCTATGTCTTTTGAAAGAGTAGATATCCTATCTGAATTTTTTAGAAAAATTTTCCATGGGCTAACTCTTTTTTCAACTGCTTTCTTTTCTTCTTCGGTTAACTCAGCAGTTATCTCTTCATAACCTTTTTTTAATGCCTCTTTATTTAAAAAGAACTCTTGAGGTCCATATGTATATCTAATAGGAACCGTTGCACCATCTTCAATTGCATCAACTATCCCATATCTATCAAGATAAAACTCTTTTACCTCTTTGCCTTCAATAACACCAAATTCTCTATGAGTTTTTGGGATAGGTGTTCCCGTAAATGCAAATCTAAAAGCATTTGGAAGAACATTTTGTAATTCAACCTGAAAATCTCCATATTGAGTTCTATGTGCTTCATCTATTAATATAATTACATTATCTCTTGAATCTTTTCTATTTCCTAATTCTCTAAATTTTTGAATAGTTGTTATAAATACACCAGCTGGCTTGTCATCAATAATTTTTTTTAGATCATTAATGCCAAATACAGTCCTAGAATTTGGAAACTCACAATTTTCAAATGTACCGTCTATTTGCTCTTTTAAATCTTTTCTATCTACAACTATATATACCGTAGGGTCTTTAAGTCTTGGGCTATGTCGAAGTTTATAAGCTGTATAAAGCATTGTCAAGCTTTTTCCACTACCTTGTGTATGCCAAATTACACCTCGATCGCTACTTTTTTGTTCAACTCTTTGTACAATTTTATTTGCTGCTCTAAGCTGTTGATATCTAGCAACTTTTTTTATGACTTTTCCATCATCTCTTTCAAAAACAATAAAATTCTTTAAAATATCAAGTACTCTTGCAGGTTGTAAAAGTCCAATAATTCCAAACTTCATTCTTTCTAATAATTCACCATTTGGAAATCTCTCTACATCAAAACACCATATTCCATCTTTTTTTACAGTTGTACATAAATCCCTTGCTCTAAAAATAGGATTATCAAAATCTGTATCTAAAACATCACTTTTAAATTCACTAAAATAAGAAGAGCTTGCACCAGGAATACCATACTTAGTAAGTTTTCCGTTACATGCTACACCAAAAGCATGAGAAATAAAAAGTTTTTCATTTCTCATCTGATAAGTAGAAAACTGCTTAACCCCTTCTAGCCAATTTGTTCCTTTTCTTGCTCTTTGTTTGGCTTCTATAGGTACTAAAGGAATACCATTTACCAAAAGCATAATATCTGTTTTAATCTCTTTGTAGCCCTTTGTAATATATTGATTTGTAACTATGAAAGAGTTGTTCCAAATATTGTCAAAATCAATAAAAAAGAAATCTTTATCATCCCCATCTATACTTATAGTCACCCCTTTATAAAGTTTATTTAAAAAAATTTCATTAGCCAACAGTGGATTTGGTTTATTCAGCTCCATAGTTAGATTTTCTAAAATCAATTTTGCAACATTATTATCTACTTGGTTGATCTCTTCAATTTTTTTAATAAGTATAGGTTCTATAATCGGATTAGTAATAGGTCTTGTATGCTCTTTTAACTGATCAGGACTTTGATAGTTCCAACCCATTTTACTCAACCATTCAGTTACTGGTACTTCAACACTTTTTAATTCAGATAGTTTTGACATCGTTATTCCTTATTTTGCAAGTGGCTCTTTATATTTTTCAAAAAATGCTTGATATTCTTCTCCATTTAGTGTTAAATCAAGATCTTTTTTAACCTTATCTAATTCTTTTGCTCGCTTTTGAAGTAAACTTGCCCAGTTATGAATCTTAATTTTTACATTAGCAGGTAAATTTCTATCAATGAAATTGCCATTTTCATCTATTAATCCACTAATTTCGTCTTTAATACCACTTGAAATCAAAATAAAGTTAAGTTCAAGTCTATCTTGTTGGGCTTGTGATTGATTTAGAATTGTTGATATTTTTTCTGCATATCTAACTATCTGTTTTGTATGGCTAAAATCAAGATCTACTTTAGGTGCTTTAAGTTCAATAATAAGTGCTTGATTCCTTTGGCTGTCTTTTCTTATTAAAAACAAATCTGGTATATGTTTAGAATATTCATCTGGATTGTTTTGTAGTTCTTCATTAATTTTATCAAGCTCTTCTTTTGTAAAATCAAAAATAGGAGCTTTTGACTTTCTTACTTTTAAAATTTCTTCTTTTATAACAGTTTTAATACTATCATCATCTCCAATTAAAGAGTATTCATCTCCAAAAATCCACAATTCATCTCTAATGATTTTTTGTAGCCCCAATCTTTCTTTTAAATGCTTTACTATCGTATCTTTATAGGTGATTTCTTCTAAAAATTTCAAAAATGACAAATAATGAACTACTATTTTATATTTTCTAATTATTGATTGAAAACTTGTTTTTTCCAAAATCATACTTAACTCTTTATGTTCATTTGAACTTAAACTAAGTATATTTTCTAATGTATTTTCAATATTTTCACCTTGTTCAATAACTGTCTTTAATAATTTTAGATTTAATTTTTGAGCACTTTTAGCCATTTTATCAAAACCTGGATATTTGTTAATTACCATAGCTAAAGCCGAATCAAACACAGCTCTTTCTAGTATTTCGTAATTATCTTTTGGTTCAGTATCATAAGGATAGATATCAGCTTCTTTTACTTGAACTACCTTGTCTTCTATCATTTTACGATGATACTTCCAAGCCAACTCATCCAAAGTTCTTTTGATTTTTGTTTTTATAATTTTCAGTTCACCATTCATATCATCTAAACCATCATGATGAAACAATTCTACAAAATATTCTGAATATAAAAAACACGAGTGTGATACAATGGTGCTTCTTGTTCCACTATTATCTTTAGATAATGGAGACTTGCTATTATTATCACACAAAAAAAGATCATGAAAAGATTGTTCTTTCCAAACAAGAAAATCGTATTCAATATCTAATGATTTTTCATCGTTTAGCTCAATATTTATTCGATTTGTTTCTTCAGCATATAAAAATTTTTTGTAATCCACTTTTTCGTTGTCTAAATAAATTTCTAAATCATCATAATATGCTTTTAAAGTAGGAGACATTTCTCTGATTAATTCAAACTCTATATTTTTTTTAAGCAGTTCTTTTAATTTAATATCATTTAGTTCTCTTATAAGTATTTTTGTTCCTGTTCTTTTATTAGTTTCTTCAGGATCAGTATATTTAAAATCATCGATAGCATCTTTTTCAATTGAGATTTTGTAAGTTAAATTTTTATCTATATCTTTATCATAGTAAGTTGTTTCCCATTCCAAACTGTTTCCAATAGCAAATAAACGAAACCTTCCTTTTCCCTCTTTACCGTGATAGAATCTTTTTTTATCTGGAGAAACTAATTTTCCAGCCTTATTCGACTTTCCATAGGCACTAAATTCTGCTTTAAAGTTTTCAAAACTGATTCCATGTCCATTATCTTCTATAGTAATAACTTCAACAGCACCTAAATCTTGTTTTAATAAATTAATTTCAATCTTTTCAGCTTCTGCATCAAAACTATTCCATACAGCTTCTTTGATAGCATTTATTCCTGGTACATTGGAAGCATTTAATAACTCTTGATTTGTGAGATTTATCTTAAGCTTTTTCACTAAGTTCTCCTAAAATTTTAATCAATTCATTTGAAAGTCTCATCTTTCCAGTTAAAAGGTTTTGCATAAGTGATTTTTTTAGATTTTCAAGCTTTCCAATTTTATTTTGCTTGATAGTTATTATGTCATCTATTTCACTGATTTTATTTGCAATTGCTTTTTGCTCATTTTTATCTGTAGGAAATGCTGAAAAGACTCTATTTCTAAAAATCTTCCAAGGTACTCTTTGCCTACCAGAAGTTCCTTCCATCAATGAAACAGCTAAAAAGTGTATGTCATTTTTGATAAGTTTGTAGTATAAAAACTTCGGTTCAACAAAATCTTGGTTTGGTTGAAAAACTAAAAACTCAGTTGAGGCAAAGCCGACTTCAAACTCTTCTTCTATATCTACTAAAGCAACTTTACCATTTTCAGTTGATGGTGTAATTTTTGCAAATAAAATGTCATGTTTTTTAAATTTTGTATAACCACTTAAGCTACCACTAATTCTTTCTATTTTCCCAATACCATTGAACTTATCATTTATTGCATCCATAGGTAAAAATGGAAATTCATTAGTAGTTTTTGGAATTGAATAATTTGGATTTATTTTACATATAGTTGGATTAGAAATATTCTTTACATCCCATCCCTTTGGCACTTTTCCAAGCTTTTCATCGTAATAAAACTCATCATCTTTTCTTTTTGTTCCATCTGGTTTGATTTTTCCAGTTAAAAGGTTTTGCATTAGCGATGTTTTTAATTTTTGTGCTGAATTGATAGTTTGTTTTATGGTTTCTATAGCTTCGTCAACTTTTGAAAGAATTGTTGCTATAGCTTTTTGCTCGTCAGAACTATTATGGTATTTAATATCCATATTTCTTAAATATCTAATATCTAAGTTACTCAAACCAGTAGATCCTTCAGCAACAGAAGAAATAGATTGTTGTACATAATCACTTGAAAACCAATAATAGAAATATTTAGGATCTAAAAAATCTACTTTTGGTTTAAATGCTGTTAAAAATGAAGCAAATAAATACTCACAATCATTTTCCACAAATATTGCATTTCCGATTCTTGAGCGATTTCCATTAGATGAAACAGCAATTGTCCAATCTTTGGATACAGCTTTTTCTATTTTGTCAATTTCAGAAACTTTATTTAAATACAATTCACTTCTCAAATCTAAAGTTTTTTGAACATTAGTAACCGTTAATACTCTTATTGAACCATCTTCTTTTTTAGTATTTTCTTGATCTTTAGACCATGTATATCCAGACTTATAGTCTATTAAATATTTAAATTTTTCAGATAAAAGTTGACTCATTTAATACTCTTCAAAAAGCCATTAATTTGATTTGCTAACTCAATTTCAAGATTATTATGTAGATTAAACTCTTTTATTGCTTCATCTAAATCAATCTCTATTTCAGGTTCAAATGTATCTACATATCTTGGAATATTAAGGTTATACTCATTTTCATCAACATCTTCTTTGTTTGCAATATGAAAATATCGTTTTCTAAGCTCTGGAGTTGCAAACATCTCTAAGAGTTCTATCTCTACATCATTGATAGCAATTTTTTCTTTTGAAGCTACATCTTCAGCTTCTAGTATCTTGCTATCTTTTTGTGTTTTTAATTTTTCCAATGCCTCTTTAGCTTTTTCTACTGCATTTACCTCTGTTTTCGTTGGTGTTTTATTCTCGTGTAGTTTCTTCTCAACCTTTTCATTTGCATCAAAAAGTTTTTTGACTTGATTTTGGATATCTTCATCAAACTCACTATCTATTTGAGCTAGTTTAAACTCTAAACTCTCTTCAATATTTTTATATAGTCTCTCTTTTTGTGATTTTATCCACTCTTTTGCTACTTCAATATCGCCCCACGATTCCAAAATAGTAGATATTCTAAGCTCATCATGAGGAAGAAGTGTATTTTGATTTGAGTCCTCTTTATACCAGCCTGCTTTTGCAGCATAGACAAACAGTACTTGATTTTGTCTCTCATGAGATTTGTTTTTGTTTAAAAATAAGATTGAACCTGGTATTCCTGTTCCATAAAATAAATTTCCTGGTAAAACAACTACAGCCTCAACTAAATCATCATCTAGTAAACCTTTTCGGATTAGATATTCATCATCTGCTTTTCTGTTTTGACCATCTTCTTCTACAGTTTTTTCAGGTTGACCTCTAAATAAAACACCTTGAGGACATACAATACCAGCTTTTCCATCAGTATCATCCATAGAAGCTATGATATGCTGTATAAAACTAAAGTCCCCATTTGAAAATGGTGGTATTCCATAAGTAAATCGATTAAATGGATCACTAAACTCAGCTTTATCAGGATACTCCATTTGAGGTGAACCATCTTTTTTTGTAACAGCTTTACCTTTTTTGTCTTTTTTAACTTCTCCGTTTTTCCACCAGTTTTCTAAAGAAAAAGGGAAATTTGCCATTACATAATTGAACTCTCTAACTTTTAAATCACTCTCTTCATCTTTAAACTTCGGATCTCTTAATGTATCGCCTTTAACAATTTTTGCATCTAATCCATGCAAAATCATATTAATACTACCAATCGCCCAAGTATTCCAAACATCTTCTTGTCCAAATACTCTAACTTTTGATTCTTTTGAATAGTTTTCTTGCACATATTTATGAGCATTTATCAAAAATCCACCAGAACCACATGTTGGGTCATATACAGTGCTATTTTGTGAAGGTTTAAGATATCTAACTATGATATTTACTACTTCAGGTGGCGTATAAAATTGTCCGGCTGTTGTACCACCTTTATTTTCATCTGCAAATCTTTTGATAAGATACTCATAAGCATCACCTAAAATATCTACAGACACATTTTTATTGCTTAAATCTAAAGCATCTAAGTAGTTAATAAGTTGAGTCAATACATCAGGATGAAGTTTTTTCCCACCTGAGCCATCTGGTGATGGTTCATTCCATCGTACTGTATTGATAATACCTTTTAAAGATGGGTTCTCATCAGCAATTTGTGTAACTGCTTTATGTAATGCTTCATTCTTTTTATCATTTGTTGCATTTCGTACATCTTCCCAAAAACAGTTTTGAGGGATGATAAAATCATGGGCTTTTTTTACAATTCTATCAAGTTGTCGCTCATTTGGTTGTTGTCCTGTTTCTGCAACATAATTGGCAATGGCATTTTCAGTTTCCCATTTATAATTATCTGAAAGTCTTTTAAAAAATAACAAAGATAGTATATAAGCTTTATAGTCTTCTACTTTATCTCTTAATATATCTGCCATACCCCAAAGAGTATTTCCAAGTGCTTGTTTTGAAATCATTTATCTTCCTATTTTTTAATCTATTCCATTTCCGAATTGTTTTTCCAAAGCTTGTCTTACTAAGCCTATGATATATGGAATCTCATCTATTGAGTTTAATATCACCTCTGTGTCACCATTACCCCAAGTTCCTACATTTGATACATCTCTTCCAAGTTTTTTTGGATCTTCTAGTTCATTTAATACGATGTTTATATAAAGTTTTAAACTATTTGCTTGAGGAACTATATCTACAAAATTTGTTTCAGCTTTGTAAGCAATATAAAGTTTTAAAAACTCCTCAGTTACATTTGAGTCTAAAGACAATACTTCTTTTCTAAACTCTTCAAAAAGCTTTTTATTTTGAGCTTTTAAAAGATTTGGATGATCATCAATAGTATAATTACTATTTGAAGTTTTAGGTGCTTTGTAAGTCTCTAAAATTGATGTTTCAAGTTTTGGACTAACCCATACATTGGCTGCTTGAGTTGATAGAATAGTAGCTCTACTTTTTATAGCATCTTCATTCCATACAAGATTCGGATTTCTCAAATACTCATTTAGCTTTAGAGGACTCTTAGCAAAACCACCTTCCATATCTCTTTTTTCTTCAAAAGGTTTATCACTATACTCAGAGTTATATCCTGTAAGAGTTAAGTTTCCTAATGTATGAAGCCATTGAGCTTGAATATCTTGCCAGTTTTCTCCTAAAGTGTTTTTCCATTCTTGTGATAGGTTTTCATTTTGAGGCATAATATGTTCAATCGTATAATCATTAACATTAACTCTCTCTTTTCTACCAAAGTTTTCTAATCTTCTAAGCCAATAACTTCTATTTCTGAAGTTATAAAGATCTTTTGATGATAAATGTATTTTAAACTCATCATCTGTTGGAAACTTTTTATAAGATGTTAAAAGCATAAATGTAGCTTGGATGCTTTCTAAATATCTATCTTTTTTGATTGATTTTGTAAAATTTGCAAATGTTTTGTTAAGTGAATTGGTAGGAATCGCACAAACTGCTCTTCTAAAAACATAACTTTCTATTAATCTAATAGCTTTTTCAAAATCACTTTTAGATAAATAATTGTTTTCATAATCATCGTAAAGCTCTAATAGCAATGGATATGCAACATCGACTTTTAATTCTTTTAAATCTTTGAAAGCATAAGATAACTCTTTGTCTTCTTCTTGCCCTAAAGCCATTTTACAAAAATATTTAGAATAAGCTCTGATATCAGCTACTAATGATTCGATAGATAGATTTTCTTCTCTATGATATTTTTTAAATGCTTCATAAATACTATCTATTTTTGGAATTTCTTTTGTTTTTACAGTAAGATAATGCCTCATAAAAGCATCAAAATATGTCTGATAGGCTTCTTGTCCAAAATCAAGCTCCATCGGTCGCCAATACTCTTCGTAAAGTCTTGATTGAAGTTCATGTTCCAATCCCATCAGAATGTAATTTCTGATTAAATCTGCTTGAGTTAGCTCTTTACCTGTTGAGTTCATGCTTTCAAAAATTAATTGAGGATTATCATATTGTCTATCAAGAGATATATCTACAATTAGTAGTTTAGCTATACCTTTACAAATAGTTTCAAGTTCATTTATATTTTCAGCCAGTTTCTTTTTAAAAAACTCATAATTCGTTTTTACTCTAAGAGAATAATCTTTTGGGAAATTTACTTTGCTTTTATCAATAAGAGCTATTAAAGTGTCTTTATCTGTTTGAGATAATATTAGTTTGTATTTTTTATCTCCGCTTTCAAAAGGATCAATCAAATATCTACCTGTTAGCTTCTTTTTTGAAAAGTCCTCTATAATTTCCTGATCATCATCTAATAAATCAGATAAAGCAGCTAATAATAGTGTTACTGTTGTAAGTCTTTGTTGTCCATCTATAACTAGTAAAGAAGATTGTGCTGATACAGAGTAGTTACCATCTTGAACATAAACTACCGAACCAATAAAGTGAGCACCTATTTTTTCATTTGCTCCTGCTCTTAAAATATCTTGCCAAAGTTGAAAACATTCTGGTTCCGTCCAACTATAAGTTCTTTGATAAATAGGTATTACAAATTGAGAAGAGTTTGCAATAAATTTTAATAATTTTGTTTCTTTTGCTGTCATTGTGTAATCCTATTATTTTTCATCTGCAGCTTTACCGCTTTTAACCCATTCATCTATTTCATCCCTTTGAAACATCCATTTTCTACCAACCTTATGAGCTGGCATATTACGATTATCTATCCATTTATAAATAGTGTCTTTAGTAACAGATAAATATTTACTTGCATCATCAACTGTAAACCATCGATTTTCCATTGGATTTCCTTTTGAATTAAACAATACTGATTTTACCTAAAGTCATTAAAATACAGACTTAAATAGTATAAAGAGGTATCTAAAAGGTATTAAAACTTTAAAACCCCTCCCTTTTTAACTCCTGAACAAACTCCATCATCCCTTGCTCTATCTTTTGCATAGCCGTATGATTGCTCACAGGTACTAGCTGAACCATACCGTTGATGAAGTTGGTTTTGAAAATTTGCTCTGTCTCTTTGTGGATAACCATATCATCATAGTCTTTGTAAAAATTGTAGTTTTTCGTAAACTCTTCTGACATCACACTAAATACTTTTTGCTCCATTTCTATTTCTCCTTATCAAGTTTGTTTTTTACATATTCACTCAAGCTTTTAATAGTTCCATAGCCTAAATGCTTTTTTGAGATATTTGTAAGAGTTACTCCAAGACTATGAAGCTCCTTGATTTTTTCTTTGTCTTTATCGTAGATACTTCCTTGAATAGTACCTTTTGGCTTTCCAAGTTTTATTCCCTTTGCTTTTCTAGCTTGCAATGCTTCTTTTGTTCTTTTGCTGATAAGATCTCTCTCAAGCTGTGCAAAGGCTGAAAATATATTGATCTGAAAATCTGTAAATGGGTTTTGTTCATTAGGTTTTATAAAAAGCTGTTCTTTGAGGATATGAAGATTTACACCAAGTGCTATGAGTTGATTTACAATTGTGACAACATTTACAACACTTCTTCCTATACGACTAAGTTCAGATACTATGAGATGATCACCCTCTTGTAAAGTTTCAAAAAGCTCATCTATCTTTCTATCTTCATCTTTTTTGCGGCTACTCATCTTCACTTCAATAAATTCAACTTTGCCAAGTGCATTTTTGTTTGCATAGTTTAAAATAGAGTGCTGTTGATTTTGTAAATCTTGTTGGTCTGTACTAACTCGAATATATCCTATAGTTTTTGCCATTTTTGCCTCATTTACTTATTAAGGTAATTATAGCATAAATAGTTTTATATTTTTACTATTTATATATACTTTTACTAGTAAAAATAAAATAATTTTTAATGAACATTAAGAAGTAAAAATGAAGCAATTTAATATCTAAACCTAGAGGAAAAAAGATTTACATACCAAAAAATGGTATGTAAATTATTCATTTTCGTATCATAGTATATATATCTATTTCAAATTAAGTCTTAACTCATTATAAATTCTATTAAGCGTTTGTTCTTTAACATCTAGCTCTTTAGCTTTGTTTTTAAATTTTGAAAATACTTCTACAATTTGTT
>Ga0265295_1005839_pt1 | contig 15373 bp, 8 predicted proteins | sample Munlansysbiofilm_FD_192503 | JGI IMG/M metagenome (GOLD analysis project Ga0265295, IMG submission 192503) | Leachate microbial communities from a municipal landfill in Southern Ontario, Canada - Methane capture system biofilm | ecosystem: Engineered > Solid waste > Landfill > Unclassified ... | reverse complement strand
CTTCTTCAATATCTTTATTCGAAAATGTAGGAACAGCAAGTAATCCTAAATTTAAACTTATTACAGAAGATTTTGCAGGGCTTGCATCTCTTGGCTTAATGGGACTATATCCTGCTTTTGCTGATTTGGATGGAGATGGAGACATCGATATGGTCGTTGGAAATCAGAATGGAAACCTTCTGTATTACAAAAATACTGCTGGACCTGGCAATCCCATGAATATGGTTCAAAACTCAACCAATTGGCTCGGAATTGACGTGGGTTTATATTCAACGCCTACTTTTTTCGATCTCACTAAAAATGGATTGCCCGATCTTGTCATTGGTCAGAGAATGGGGTATTTATCATTTTGGGAAAATACAGGATCATTAACATCACCTGTGTTTACGCATCGTACAGATATTCTTGGTGATGTATACACCGCCGACCTTACTCATTCATATTATGGCTATAGTGTGCCTTGTTTTTACAGAAACTCATCCAACGAAACATTTTTGTTTACTGGCTCAAACAAAGGCTGGATTTTACATTTTAAAGATATTGACAATAATCTGGATGGGACATTTCAGTTGATTGACACTGTTTTTGTAACAGATGGAATACTTAAGGAAAAGATTGTTGAAGGGGCAAGAATTGCTCCGGCAGTTGGTGATTTGAATAATGACACACATCCTGAACTTATTGTAGGAAACTATTCTGGTGGATTAACTTATTACAAAGGAACCCAACCACCAGCTGATTCTGTGGGTGTTTCTGCATTTTCTTCAATAGTTGATTTTATAACTGTATTTCCCAATCCGTTTTGTCAGGAAATTACAATTGTTTCAGACCATTTTGTAAAGAGCATGAATATGATTCTCTATTCATCATACGGAGCGGTTATTTGCAATGAAATTGCGGTTAATACTAACAGATATGTTTTCAATAGTTCCAATGTACCATCAGGTTTATATGTCCTTCAGATCATCATTGAACATGAGTCCGAGAAAACAGTTTCAACAACACGAAAAATCATAAAATACTGATACTTCTTATATTAAAAGCATTGTTATACTGATTGTTGATAATTATTTGGGTTATTGGCAAACACAATCATAATTGAAGTTTAAAATATTCTAACTTTGAATGAGTTTATAATACGAATGATAAAGAATAAAAAATAAGGTTTATGAGAAAAAAATTAGTGGCTGCAAATTGGAAGATGAATAAGACACTTGAAGAAGTCGATCAGTTTCTTCAGTCATTCGATACTGCAAAAGCTGTTTCACAGCAAAGGGTTTCCACGCTGATTTGTGCGCCTTCGCTTTACTTATTAAAAGTAAGTGAGCATTTCAAAAACACAGGCATATTAACTGGAGCTCAGGATGTTTCAGAACACGAGAAAGGGGCTTTTACTGGTGAGATTTCTGCGTCCATGCTTGCCTCTGCAGGTATTACTCATTGTTTAGTTGGTCATTCAGAACGCAGGAAATATCATGAAGAAACAGACTTGATGCTTGCAAAAAAAGTGAGTATTTTGCATGATAATTCAATAACTCCGGTGTTTTGTTGTGGAGAAGTCCTTGAACAACGTGAAAGCGGAAAACATATTGAAGTAGTTGGAAATCAATTAAAAAATGGATTGTTTCATCTCACTGCCGAGCAGATGCTGCACACCATCATTGCCTATGAACCTGTTTGGGCTATAGGTACAGGAGTTAATGCAAGCAATGAACAAGCTGCTGAAATGCATGCAGAAATCAGGTTGATGGTCAACAATCAATATGGTGCTGAAGTGGCAGATACAATTCAAATTTTATACGGAGGAAGTTGTAATGCTTCAAATGCTGCAAGTTTGTTTGCATCTCAGGATGTGGACGGGGGATTGGTGGGTGGTGCATCATTAAAACCCATCGAGTTTATAAATATTATTGAAGCTGCCAATGTCTAAAAATTATATTGAACTTTCGTGGAATGAGCATCTGGATACAGATGAAGCTGAGATATTGATATCTCTGCTGAACGAGCTTGGTTTTGACTCATATTTTGAAGATGAGGGGGTTTTTAGAGCCTATGTAGAAAAAAGTATTTTCAATCATGATCTTATGATGAATATGCTTCAAAATGTGACTTTCTCAATCAACATTACAGAATATCAGATTAAAGAAGTGCCTCAAAAAAACTGGAATGAAGTGTGGGAGTCGGAGTTTTCACCGGTTGAGATTGGTGATTTTCTTACAATAAAAGCTCCATTTCACAACATTGAAACCAAGAGTGATTTTGAAATTGTCATAGAGCCCAAAATGTCATTCGGTACAGGGCATCACGAAACAACTTCTGGGATGCTTGAGATGATGCATGAGCTTGATTTCAAAGGGAAATCTGTTATTGATATGGGAAGTGGAACAGGGATTTTGTCAGTTTTTGCTGAAAAACTTGGTGCAACTTCATTAATTGCTATTGATAATGATCCTATTTGTATAGAAAACAGTAAGGAAATCTTTGACCTTAACAAATGTAAGTCTATAAAACTAGTTTTAGGCGATGCTTCAGCATTAAATGGTTTGCATTGCGATATTCTCCTTGCCAATATCAATCGAAATATTTTGCTGAATTACATCAAAGAATATCGGAAAGCATTATCTAAAGACGGTCTATTGATGATGAGCGGCTTTTACGCACATGATCTTGGCATGATAGATGAAGAATGTAAGGCTCACGGGTTTGAATCCATCAAAGTCTCAACTAAAAATGAGTGGATTGTTTGTTTATATAAAGTTATTTAAAATACTATGAGACAATGTATTAAAATTATAGTTTTTGGAATTTTCTCCACTCTTATTTTTGATCTTGGAGCTCAGACTTTTAGTGGTTTTTCAGGAAAAACAGATACTTATCCAACAGAATTGGCTGTGTTTTTTCAAACTACCCCCCAAAAAAATGATAAGAAGAGTGGGGAAGTGTATACTACCAATTTCGAAATTTTCTGGAACACTGGAACGATCAGTGAGACTGATAAGCAAAGCATTGTTGATCTTTCGGTTGCAATGTTCAAAAAGAAAATGCGTCCATTTCCTCAATTCAAGGAATACCTTGACGTTGTTCAGATTTCTTACAAAACCAATCAGTCAAATCAGACATTTGTTTCGTGGCAGAAAACCCTCTTTGAACTTATTAAACGTTCTACTAGTAAACCATTTGCTGATTTTTTGGCTTTTAGTGGGGCGTTTTTCGAAGATATGACTTTGTATTCTTCTACATCAACCACATGGAAAGTGAGGGGAGGGACTTTTGAGTTCACATATGATTCTACTGCTCTGATATCATTTTTAAGTCCTATGACACTGACTTGCTATGCAAATAACGACAGCTCAGTGATAGATGGCACAACTGGACATTTTTATCCATTAACAAATAGATGGACAGGCCGTGGTGGACGAGTGAACTGGATACGTGCTGGATTTAAACCTGCTGAATTATACGTGGATCTAGAGGATTATAATTTGGATGTAAGAAAGCGTGAGTACGAAATTGATAATGTTCAATTACATTATCCTGAATTCTTTGGTGCTCAGGTGCTTAGTGGGAAGTTGGAAGAGAAAGTATTGGCTAACAGGAGTGGTGAAGATGCATTATATCCTAAATTTGTATCTACAGGGGAGCGTTTTCAACTAAAAAATCTATTTAAAGATGTTGACTATGAAGGTGGTATCACTATTAATGGTGCTCGATTGATCGGTTCAGGAGATAATGAACATACTGCTAATGTTTTTGTTTATAGAGAGGGTGAATTATTTATGAAATTTTCATCCCAATCGTATATTATCAGGAAAGAAGAGATTACATCACATCGGGCAACCATGACAATTTATTGGGAAGGTGATTCAATTTATCATCCAGGAATTCCGGTAACATACAATGATAAAATACGTCAGGTAAAGGCTGTTAGAGAGCGTGAAGGTCTTTCAAGAGCGCCATATTATAACACCTATCATAGACTTGAAATGGACTTTGAGGCCATGTATTGGAATATTGATGAACCCAAAATTCAGTTTCAAATGATCATAGGACCAGGTTCAGAGGGTAATGCCACATTCTCGTCTACAAATTATTATAGCCAGTTTCAGTTTGACAAAGTTAGGGGTATTGATGAAACACATCCATTAATCGCCATAAGAAATTGTGCACAGCAATTAGAAAGCAGGATATTGACCGCTCTTGATTATGCAAAATATAGAAAAATACAGGTTGAGCAAATCAGAAATCAACTGGTGATGCTCGCCATTCAGGGGTATATCTATTATGATCCAGAAACAGATAAAGTGTATGTCAAGGATAAGGTGTACGACTTTATTGCAGCTTCAGCAAAAAGAACAGATTATGATGTTCTTCAATTCAATTCAGTGATTACTGCTGAGAGCAATGCAACCCTAAGTTTGATCAATTTTGATATGAAAATGCGCGGAGTATCACGTATTTTTCTCAGTGACTCCCAGATGGTCCAAATCTTCCCCACTAATCAAGAAATTTTAATTAAGAAAAATAGGGATTTCAATTTCGCAGGTAGGGTGAGAGTGGGATTGTTTGACTATTTTGGAACAGATTTTTCTTTTGAATATGATAAGTTTAAAATCAATATGCCTCTGGTTGATTCCATGAGTTTTCGAGTAAAGAGCAGACAGCCTGATGAGTACGGGTATTACCCTTATGTGAAAGTCAAAAGCTCAATTGAGGATATGAGCGGTGATTTGTTGATAGACCATCCTAGCAATAAATCGGGCACAAAACCCTTCAAGGAATATCCCATTTTCAACAGTAAGAAATATTCTTATGTTTATTATGATAAAACATCTATTTATCCTGGGGCATATCCTCGTGATAACTTCTTCTACAGGATCGATCCATTCCAACTTGATAGTATGAACCAGCTTACTACTGATGGAATTGAGTTTATTGGGTACCTATCGTCTGCAGGTATTTTTCCAGATATTCATCAGCCATTGAAAGTTCAGAAAGACTATTCTCTTGGTTTCAGATATAAAACCACTTCTGCCGGATTACCTGCCTATGGGGGAAAAGGAACTTATGAGGGGTTGGTTGATCTTAGTAATCAGGGGTTTAGAGGTGATGGCATATTAAAGTATCTCACATCCACATCTGTTTCCGACAAATTTGTTTTCTTTCCTGAAAAGGCAGTTTCAGAAAGTGTAAAAACATTTGACATTGCTGAAAGTAAAAAAGCTACAGAGTATCCAACCACTCATGGAAGAAATGTGAAAGAGGACTGGTATCCATATGATAATAAAATGATTATTACTTCAAAGGAGACTCCATTTGAGATGTACGCAGAAAAGGCATTGCTTTCAGGAACTCTAGTATTGACTCCACAGAGCCTCAATGGGAATGGAATGATGGAATTTAGCAATGCAATCATTACATCAAAGAATTACAAGTATAAAAACCGTGATTTTGCAACTGACACCTGTGATTTTAGATTAAAGACTTATGATTTACAAGAAATGGCCTTTATTACTGAAAATTATAGTGGTCATATTGATTTTGATGAGCGCAAGGGTGAATTCAAATCCAATGGTGGTTCTTCAAAAGTTAATTTTCCGGCCAATGATTATATTTGTTACATGGATCAGTTTGACTGGTACATGGATAGAGATGAAATTGAGCTGAAAAATGATGCTGACAAAATGCCTGATGTAAGCAAATTAACAGTTAAAGAGCTTGCTGATATTGATTTATCTGGGTCAGAATTTATTTCCGTGCATCCTGCTCAAGATTCGTTGCGTTTTAAATCGTCTAGGGCAAAATACAATCTTAGAGAGCAGATTATCTATGCTTACGACGTGAAAATTATTAGGGTAGCAGATGCTGCAATAATTCCGGGAGATGGAAATGTGACTATTTTACGGAAGGCCGAAATGCTGCCTTTAGAAAATGCACAGATATTAGCGAATACAACAACTAAATACCATATTATAATAGGAGCTAAGGTTAATATTTATGGTCAGAAAAGTTATAATGCAAGCGGTTTTTATGAATATTTAGATGAATTGGAAAGTTCTCAGAATATTTTCCTTAACTCAATACGGGTTGATACAACTCTACAAACAGTTGCCGAAGGAATTATTAGCGACAGCATTGACTTTACTCTGAGTCCATTCTTTGATTATCAAGGAAAAGTAAACTTGTTTGCAAATAGAGAGTTGCTCACATTTACCGGTGGAACAAGAATTAAACACGATTGTGACACACTTCCTAGGCGTTGGATGCGTTTTTCAAGCGAGATTGATCCTACGAATATCCTTATTCCTGTTGCTCAAGATTTGCGTGATATTAACGGTGCAAAAATGTATGCAGGAATTTATTATTCAAGTGACAGTATTGGTGTCTATTCTACCATTGCAGGTCCCAAAATGCAGGGAGGAAATATTGAAGTTGCTACCTCTTGGGGATTTATGACTTATGACAGAATTACAAATGAATACAGAATTGCAAGCAAAGAAAAGCTATCACAACTCACTCTTCCAGGGAATTATCTCAGTTTGTCAATTTACAAATGCCTGACTCGTGCCGAAGGAAAATTAAGTCTGGGCGCGAATCTTGGCAGGGTAGTAATGAGTTTTTATGGAACGGCATTATATCATGCAAGAGAAGACACTACTACAATCAATACTGTTACAGAGCTGGATTTTTATTTTAATAACGAGGCAATGGATTTGCTTACACAAAGTATGCTTGCAGCAACCGACCTCGAAGGTATTGGCCTGAACAGTGAGCTGTATTCAAAATATCTTGGCGAAATTATGGGAATTGAAGAAGCTGATAAAATTATTACAGAACTTTCATTATACGGACAGCTGAAGAAAATTCCTGAAAAACTGAATCACACAGTTACATTTGTGGATTTGAATCTGGCTTATGATAAAGCTACAAAATCATATGTCTCTGTTGGGCAGATAGGTATAGGATCAATAGGAAACACACAAATTAATAGGTATGTGCCTGGGCGCATGCAACTAGAATTAAAAAGGGGAGGGGACAGACTGACATTGTATCTGGAAGTTGAACCCTCTGTATGGTTTTACTTTAGCTATGCTAATGGTTTGATGCAAGCATTTTCATCTGAAAAAGCATTCAATGACTTTATCATCAATGCTAAGCCTGAAAGCAGGCAATTGTCAGCCAAAGATGGAGAGAAAGCTTATTCCTACTATATCTCAACTGCAAGAAGAAAAGAAGCCTTTTTGAAGAAAACATCGATGGAAGAGGGGGAGTAATTAATAGAACCCAAAAGCACATCGGAGAGAAATAGGATCTTCACAATTGTTGCGTGGATAGAATAAATTAATTTTTGTAATTTTGCAGAAACATAATAATATCTGAGACATGAAAATTGAAGATGACAAAGTCGTTACTCTAACATGTGAGTTGCGCGAAAATGATAAAAATGGAAAAGTTATAGATTCATATCCCAAAGAAGAACCCTTAAAGTTTCTTGCTGGATCATTAAATATAATCCAAGCTTTTGAAGACAAAATTATGGGAAAATCTGTCAATGATTCTTTCGACTTTGTGCTTGAAGCTGAAGATGCTTTCGGAAAATATGAGGAAGGAAATCTTATTCAAATTCCTTATGATTCATTACTAGAAGCAAACACAGACAAGACGCAAGAACTTCAGGTTGGCCATCCAATCAGAGTTGTTGATGAAAATGAGAGCGAAATGACTGGAGAGGTGACCGAGATTAACAAAGAAGCAAACCAGGTTACCGTGAACTTTAATCATCCTTATGCAGGAATGGCTGTTCATTTTTCAGGTCAAGTGCTTGAAATTAGAGATGCATCTGAATCTGAAGTTGAACATGGGCATGCACACTAATTTATTATTCTAAAAATTAACTGTTTAAACTCAATATGAAAATACTAGAAGGAAAAACTGCAATTATTACCGGAGCAGGGCGGGGCATAGGCAGAGCAATTGCTGCTAAATATGCCGAAATGGGAGCAAATGTTATTATTACTGATCTAAAAATCAATGAGGAAGCTCAAGCATTTGTTGATTCATTGAATAAAAGTGGAATCAAATCAAAAGCTTACGAAAGTGACGCATCTTCATTTGAGGCATGTCAAAATTTAATTATCGAAGTTGAAAAAGATTTCCCCGTTATTGATATTTTAGTCAATAATGCTGGAATTACACGCGATAATCTTTTGATGAGAATGTCTGAGGATGAGTGGGATAGTGTCATTCGCATCAATTTGAAATCGGTATTTAATATGACAAAAGCGATTCAGAGGCTGATGCTCAAGCAACGTTTTGGTAGTATCATTAACATGTCCAGTGTTGTTGGTGTTTCTGGTAATGCAGGGCAGTCCAATTATTCTGCATCAAAAGCAGGGATGATTGGTTTTACCAAATCTATTGCTAAGGAATTGGGATCAAGAAATATCCGTTGCAATGCTATTGCTCCTGGATTTATCGAAACTGATATGACCGCTTCATTACCCGATGATGTGAGAAAAAGCTGGATGGCAACAATTCCACTTCGCCGTGGTGGTACTGCTGATGATGTGGCTAATGTATGCGTGTTTTTGGCTTCTGATCTTTCTTCATATGTCACAGCTCAGGTTATTCCAGTGTGCGGAGGAATGCAGGCTTAAAATTAATAAAGAATGACAGTATTGCTCATCTCTGTTTCTGTTATTGCAGGTGCAGGAATGGCCTTTTTACTCTATTTCAAAGAAAAAAATAGTGCATTAGATGTAAGCAAAAGATGGTTCCTTTCTATTATACGTGGATTGGTTGTTTTTCTTATCTGTTTACTTCTCACTTCTGTTATGATTAATACCAATGAACGCAATGTTGAAAAACCAATCGTTGCGTTTTTGGTTGATAACAGTAAGTCAATGATTTACAGCAAAGATTCAACATATCTGACCAATGATTTTTTAAATGATATCAAAAGCATTTCAAACTCCTTGGCTGATCGAGCAGATGTGTATCTCTATCAATTTGACCAAAAGTTGAAAAATGGCTTTGATGGAGCTTTTGACGGTGATCAGACTGATATTTACAGTGCAATTGATGAACTGCTTATACGATATGAAGGACGAAATATTGGAGCAATGATTCTTGCAACTGATGGAATAGCCAATGCGGGAAATGATCCTTCTTCAATTACTGACAGAATCTGGTTTCCGGTATATTCTATTGCGCTAGGAGATACCGCAAGATATGCCGATGTTTCAATTCAGGCTTTGAGATATAACAAAACCGTAGCGTATGGCAACCGTTTTCCAGTTGAAATTGTGATTAGTGCAAAAAACTTTAATGGCAAAAGCTCTCATGTGATTATCAGTCATGGAGAAAAGGAGCTTTTTAAGCGTCATGTGCAGTTTACTTCAGCTGATTATAGTGAAACTTTTACTGTAATGCTCGATGCAAATCAAAAAGGTTTGATCAGATTAGGGGTTCAAATAGTTCCTGTTGATGAGGAAAAAAATAAAGCAAACAATTACGCTACAGCTGTTATTCAGGTTAATGACAAGAAGAATAAGGTAGCTATATTGTATTTTACAGTACACCCTGATATTTCGGCTTTGAAAAGTGCCATGGAAGATGCTGGGAATTATATTGTTGATGATATCCATGTGAATGCTTTGAAAAAGGGAGAAATAAGCAATTATGACGCTGTCATATTATATCAATTGCCTGATAAACGTTCAAAAGCAGACTATTTTACTGAAATTCAAAGTTTTAAAATCCCATGGTTGATGATTGTGGGCATGAACACAGATTTGAGACAAATGAATGCGCTCAATGCAGGATTTAAGATTCAACAAACCTCAGGAATGTCTCAAGAAGCTTTGGCATACATTAACTCTGGTTTCTCATTGTTTCAGGTGTCACCTGAGACCTCAGCGTCATTATTATATTTTCCGCCTCTAATAACGCCATTTGGAAGCTATACTGTTGCCGAAAATTTCAGAACATTGTTTTATCAGAAAATAGGGAATGTTCAGACTCAAAACCCAATGCTTGCATTTGGAATGAATCAAGCGGGAATGAATGCAGTGCTTTTTGGTGAAGGTGTTTACAAATGGAAATTATATAATTATCTTAAATTCCAAAATCATCTTGCTTTTCAAGAAATCATTCATAAATCAATGAACTTGCTGGTTCAGCAAGCAGATAAGCGACGTTTAAGAGTTTTCCATAAGGAAATTTTTTATTCAACTGAAAATGCTGAAATGACAGCTGAAATATACAATATGTCAATGGAAATGATTACCGATGCCAATATTGATATTTCAATTGCTCACGAAAACGGTAAAGAAAGAACCTTACAATTTATTCCGCAGATATCTGACTATAGACTTTTACTTGGGCAACTTAAGCCCGGTAAGTACATCTGGAATGCTTCAACAAACTTGGAAGGGGAGAAACTTGCAGTTTCAGGAATGTTCTTCGTTGAAGAAATGAATATCGAAGCTCTTAATACTTGTGCAGATCATAATCTTTTAAAACTTATTTCGGAACAAACTGCCGGGAATTATTATTCAATTGACGAAATTGATAATATGCCCAATGATATTCTAAAAAGTGGAAACATTGTCAACGTGGAATATCTTAATAAAAACTCCGATTATTTAATATCCATTCGTTGGCTATTAATTATTTTAATTACTCTATTATCTGTGGAGTGGTCATTGAGAAAGTATTGGGGAACTTACTAATATACTCGTATTACAACCCTTTTATAAGTCACATAACTTATATTATGTTAAATAGAGTTATTAAAATAAAGGCAGCATAATAAAACGCTGCCCCTATATATCTTAGTAGAAACTCTTTTGAGTAGTTGGTGCAATGATATATCTGAGTGATAATTCAAGTCCACCTCTCCCCGTTGTTGCAACGCGCAGTTTAGAAACGTTGACATCATAACTTACACCAAAAGCGATATCATTGAGTTCGATTTGTGCAAAAACAATTGCAGCATCAGCAAAACGATGATAACCACCAAGTGAAAAATATGCATCATTGATAAATCCTGTATATTTTGAATGTTCTTTGAGTCTGTATCTGAAGTTTGCACCAACATATATTTCCTGCATTTTCCCTTGACGATAATAGAAAAAACCTGGAATAATTGCTAGATTGCTGTTGGGAATACCAAATTGGAATTGTCCATGTCCTGAAATTCTGGGAGCAAGTTTTGTTGTGTCCGAATCAGAATAGAATTTCATTTTGGGTGAATTGATGTGATGTACACCAAATCCAAAGTTTGCTCTGATCCCATCGTTAGAGGTCATGCTGCTTTCAGCATTTTTTATAGTATAAAGCATTCCAAATCCAAGATCAGGATATGTAAATGAATTAAATGGATTTAGTTCATTGCTGGCCATATTAGGATTAAACCCTCCAACATTGATATCGTACTGGTTATCCCACTGCGCAGCTGTCATATCCATGGATTTTTGTCCGAATCCACCTGAAAGAGCAGCACCAAGGGTTTGATTATCGCTAATCTTCAAATGATATGCGATGTTTACAATGCCCTGTATAGTGGTTAAATTTAGATCGCCTGCTTTATCGGCAAATATCATCCCTCCCAGAGCTAGATACCCTGTTTCTGATGAGGTTTTATTTAATCCCATATCATATGCAAATGCGTATGTACGATAAGGACTTCCGATTGCCTTCCACTGATCTTTAAAGTTTGCGATGAACCTATGATCACCCACAAAATATCCTGTAAGTGCAGGATTGACTAACTGGGGGGCTTCGAAAAACTGTGAAAAATGTACGTCTTGTGCTTTTGTTGTAAATGCAATAGCACTGATGAACAGACTAACAATGATGAGTTTTTTCATGAGTTATGTGAATTATATTATTTAATGAACTAAAGTAGTATTTCCTTTATTATTATACGCTGTTCCATTGGTGAATGTTATCTTGATATGATAAACATACACACCTGGGTCACAACGTTGTCCTTTGTATGTACCATCCCACCCCACATCTTTTGAGGTTGTTTCAAACAGTTTTTCTCCCCAACGGTTATAGATGATAAATTCAAGATATTGAAAACCTTCACCTCTTACGAAGAGGATGTCATTTTGTCCGTCGCCATTGGGTGAAAATACATTAGGTACATATACATGTGGCGGTAAACAATCATCTGTACCAGCTAGAATTATAACATCCACTGAGTCGCGACAGCCTTTTTGATCAATAACCAGAACCTCATATGTTCCAGGTGCTAATCCAATCAAGCTATCAGAGTTTTCTCCGCCTGGTTTCCAATTAATACTATATGGTGAAGTACCATCAATAATGACAATAACAGCACCTCCATCGTCTGCTCCTATGCAGCTTTCGTCATTATGAGTGATGCTGACCATTGGTGCTTCGTTGACAATAATATCTCGTGTATCTGTGTCGCCACAAGCTCCAGCAATGGTATGCGTAATTGTATGTGTGCCAGTTCCTGCTGCTGACGGATCAAACATTCCTGAATTTGAAAGACCTACTGTTCCTGTCCATGAGCCTCCCCCATCTACAGCTTGAAGTTGTACGGGACTGTTATTGTCACAGAATGGACCAGCAGTTGTGATTGTTGCATCTTGCTGATCAATTACTGTCACTGTGATTGCATCTGTATCCTGACATGTGTTTCCGTCGGTGACAGTCACTGAGTATGTTCCGCTGCTAGTTACATTAAATGTTTGATTGGAACCTGATGGTGACCAGTTGTAAGTATATCCTGCGCCTGCATCCAGAACCAGTGTTTCTCCTGAACAGATTGTGGTATCAGCACCAAGATCTACCACAGGAGCTTCATTAACTGTTATTGTAACCGCGGCTGTATCACCACATGCACCTGCAATACCATAAGTTATTGTATGAGTTCCTGCTCCGGCTGTGGAAGGATTAAACATTCCAGCTGCTGTAATTCCGGGACCGCTCCATACTCCATTTGGATCCTGAGCAGTAAATTGAATTGGACTGTTATTATCGCAGAAAGGACCTGCAGTTGTAATGGTTGCATCCTGTTGTGATATGATCGTTACAGTAATGTTATCTATTCCTTGGCAGTTATGCGCATCAGTCACTGTTACTGAATATGTGCCTCCAGTATTTATAGTAATTGTTTGAGTTGATCCTGAAGGAGTCCATGCATAACCTGAAAATCCTGCGCCAGCATCCAGTGTGGCACTAGTGCCGTCGCAGAGGTCAAAATCTGAACCTAAATTAACGGTTGGTGCTGCATGTACTGTGACATTTACTGTATCCGCATTTCCGCATGTTCCTGGAATAAAATATATAATTTCATGAGAACCTACACCTGCTAAAGCGGGATTAAAAATTCCTCCTGATGTTATTCCTGTTCCTGACCAAGTGCCTCCCCCATCTACAGCTGTAAAATTTTGAGTTCCTGCATTACTACAAAACTCATTGCCTGATGTGATTGTAGCATCATAGCTGGATTGAAATGTAATTGTAATAGCATCTGAATTTTCACATGTTCCGTCTGAAACAGTAACAGTATAAGTCCCTGCGGTGTTGACGTTAATTGTTTGTGAAGTTTCTGTTGTTGACCATGCATACGAAGTGAATCCTGCTCCTGCATCTAAATTGATGTTATCACCTGAACAAAGAGCAGTGTCAGGACCAATATTTACTGAAGGCAACGGAAGAACGGTAACATTGACTTGGTCAGTATTTGAACAAATACCCTGTGTAACTGTTACGGTATAAAGACCACCAGTAGTAACTGGAATTGTCTGAGTAGAACCTGAAGGAGACCATGCATATGAATCATACCCTGCTCCTGCATCCAATGTAGCTGAGCTTCCCTGACATATTTCTATATCAGGTCCCAAATCCACGGTTATATTTTCCATATAAAGAATGTAGGGAGTCTGATTGAATGTATTCCAATTATTAGCAGTAGCAACATGAAAAGGAGTCCCGGCTGCAGTTGTACTGCCCGATACTATCTGCCATAAAGGAGTTGTTGTCCAGTTGGCAATTCCATCCCAGTTTCCATCAGCAATAGCATCATAATAAATTGAAAGATTAACGGCTGATGTTCCTACAGTTCTATTGATTCTATGATAAAACAACGGGTTAAGGTCACAAATGTCATTTGGCATGAGTGAACGATTGTAACCTTCGGATGTGGCGTCAACATTAGCCATTCTTACGGTGTATGTGTTAGCTGTTGCAGTTGTGGGAGCAATTTCTGCCGGTCTGTATCTATTTGTTCCTACGCTAGAACCAACAGGAAAAAGATACGTGCTTGTAGAGTTTGTTGTTCTTGACAAAACACCTGTACCCAAACTTGACACAAATCCAGTAGTTCTTTCAATTGCAGTAGGATTAGCGTTAGTCACAAACATTGTAAATGCTTGAGTACGCAATTCTCTGTTATTAAGATTTAGAGTATTTGTTACTGTTTGATTGATGGTTTGTGTTTTATTCCCTGTTCCTTCTAAGATCAGGTTGTAAAAAGATGTTGAAACACTGCCTCCAATGTTTTGTGCAACTCCATTCAAATAAACGCTCCCTGTATTGGCATTGAAAGTATGATTATTCAACCAGTCGCCCGCAACACGATAAATGCCTCCACCACCCGCGGTGGCGCCGTTTATAAAATTACCAGTAATAATCATTTCTGCTGAAACGCCTGCTGACTCTTCAACAGTGATTGTGCCTGCTGAAGCATTATGTGCTGCTCCATTTACTTGGATAATTGCACCAGGTTTGGCACTGACAACAGCGCCATTATTATAAAAAACCTGCGCAAATGATTGATATCCAAACGTAAAAAAAATCAGCAAATAAGGGATAAGCTTTCTAATCATATTCTATTTTTTTTAATTCTATGCTAATTTCATCGCAAATATAAACACATTTATCATTAATTCACAAAAAAAAATTGTATAAACAATGAAATAATTAGCCTTTTTTAACTACTTTAGTCTTCTTTTTTTATATTTCTTCCCATGGGTGTGCGTTTGTGATCGCTTCTTTTTAGTTCCATAGTTTCTTGTTTTCCTGAAAGTGCCCATGTGCTCATTTGCAATTTCTTTGCTTCATCAACTTTAATCTGACTCATCAGTGATTGATCTATGTTCAGACTTTTAGGAGTGTTTTCCTCTTGTGGACAATTGGCAATTGCCATCCAGTTAAATCCGAAATTTTGTTTTTCAGTGACTGTAAGAGTAAACCCTTTGGCATCTTGACTGCTGATATAATATCCAGCTGCCGGACTTGTGGGTGTAATGTTGACAAAAGGAACTGCTCCCCTGAAATCTTTTGAATAATTTACTCTGATTTCATTACCTACAACAGCTGAAGCACCAAAATC
>Ga0265295_1005837_pt1 | contig 15379 bp, 13 predicted proteins | sample Munlansysbiofilm_FD_192503 | JGI IMG/M metagenome (GOLD analysis project Ga0265295, IMG submission 192503) | Leachate microbial communities from a municipal landfill in Southern Ontario, Canada - Methane capture system biofilm | ecosystem: Engineered > Solid waste > Landfill > Unclassified ... | reverse complement strand
TTGACCAAGAGGTCGATATAGCGAAGATTATTTTTATATTTGATCCCTTTTTCTTTGTAGCTCTCCCCTTGAATCAGCTCTAAAAACCTTGCATCTTTTAAAAGCATCGCTACTCTGCTACGGATATCCTCTATCTCTTTTTCATGGAGCAAAGAGCCGTATTTATTGTAAACCGTTTGCATGGCATGCGGCAGGGAATCCAGCTCAAAACTAGGCAGCATCTCAAGGGCATAATGCAGAGCCGCACCGAACTGAATCGCCTCAAGATCCTCCTCCTCTTCCTCTTCGTGCGCCAAAAGATCGCTTTGGGTTCCGTAATAAAGATTTTTGTACACAAAGGTTTCGTACCTTTGCGGCGGGAGCTGTTTACGCGCTTTACACGAAAACTCCCCTATCTCCTCGCATCCGATACCGAGCACCTCAAACATCGAATCTTTAGGCTTTTTAATCACGATCAGATTCTCTTTGGCACGCGTAAAAGCCACATATAAAGCATTGAGCGCATCTTCGAGACTCAACGCTCTCTCTTTTTCGAGTGCCCGTGCGTAGTTTTGATCGAGCGCTTCTCGTGCTTTGGTACGCAGATAAAGGTTTTTAAGTACGATCCCCTCGTACTCGTAGATGATGCTATCGCGCGCAGGGGGCGCTTTTTTCATCCGATCGAGCACGATGACGTGCTCATACTCAAGCCCCTTGGATTTATGGATCGTCAAAATACGCACGCCGCTTAGATCGGAAGCCGCACCGCTCTCATCGAGCCTCTCGTACTCAAACAAAAACGCTTCGATGTCGCTATAGCGCCGCAGTGCGTTTAAAAACTTCACAAGGTGCAAATCGCCCTCGAAAAGGTCGTACGTTCGCAGGGCATCTTTAACGATCTCTTCCAAACTTTTTGCGCAAAGATCGACTTTTCTAATCTCACGCACCTCGCTTTGGATAAGGGCAAAAAAGTTGTATCTGTAGATATCTTCGCCGAAATAGAGGTATTTGAGATACTCGATCAGCGCTTTGACGCTGCGCTGGTTGATAAGCTTCGTCGTCGTTTCGGTAACCACCTCGATCCCCTCGTTTTGCAAAAGCTGCTTGACCTCTTCGCCGTCGCCGTTGGTCGCACACAAAACAGCAATCGCATCGGGATCAGCACCCGCATCAAGCAGCCGTTTTACCTCTTGAAGCAGTGCTTCCAAAAGAGCCTCGTTTTCTAACACCGCAACATACCCGCCCTCGGCTTCGGGTCTGGTTTTTTGGGGGATGTAGCGCTGCATTTTTTGGCTAAAAACCCGATTGACGAACTCGATGATGTTTTTTTGGGAGCGGTAATTGGTCACGAGCGGTTCTATAAGCGTGCCGTTTTGGGATGCCACCTCGCGGAACAAAGCACTCACGCCCCCTCGAAATCGATAAATCGACTGCTTTACGTCCCCGACGAAAAAGAAGCTTCCGTTGCCGCTCACCCCCTCGCCGCTAAGAATCTCCTCGATCAACGGGCGAAGAATCTCGTATTGCAAAATGCTCGTATCTTGAAACTCGTCAAGAAGAATATGTTCAATCTGCGCGTCCAGACGAAAATAGAGAAACTCGCTCTCGATACGCTCTTTTAAAAGATAGTGCACAAGCACCGTTACATCGTCGAACCCGAGTTCTCCGTCCTCTTTAAACAGCGCCCTCTTGGCATCTACGTAAATCCCCAGCAGCGTATGGAGCGAATGAAAAAAGTTTTGCTCCTTCGCTCTGTAATACCCCAAAAGCGCCTCTTGTACGGCATGTAAGTAGCGATCCATCTCGGGGGTGTAGCATTTGGCAAACGTTTGGTATTCAAGCGTTTCGCGCCCTATCCACGCTTTTGCGCAAAGCTCCTCAAAGCTTGCGGCAATCATACTTTTTTTCGCCGTACTCGAAGCATTCGGCGCCTTGTGCACGATCGCGGCAAGCGCTTCAAACGCCTCCCATGCCTGTTGTTCAAACGGGAGGGGGTTTTGTCTGCCAAAACCGATTTGCCCAAACTCTTTTTGCTTGATATAAAGCTCATCCAAAAGAGAAAAAAGGTTCTCAAGCCGCTTGCTCGAAGCGATTGAGAGGTTGATAAGGGTCTCTTTTTTCCCCGCAACGCTCGTTTCCTTTAAGAAGCGCTCAAGGAGTTTAAGCTCATGTTGGGAGTTTGCCGTCGTAAAATCGGGCATCAGCCCTGCATACAAAGAGAACTTGCGAAGAATTTGAGAGAAAAAGCTGTCGATGGTCATAATTTTGGTGTTGGCATGTAAGAAGCGTTGCAAAACATCTTTGCGCTGTTGCAAAATCGCCTCGCGCTCCAAACCCGTAACTCTGGCTATCTCATCGAGTTCTCCGCGCGTTTGGAGCTCCTCGAGAGTGAGCACGATCCGCTCTTGCATCTCCCTTGCCGCTTTGTTGGTAAAGGTAAGTGCCAAGATTTTTGAAGGGGATGCACCCAAAAACAAAAGACTCAAATAGCGCACGACCAACATAAAGGTTTTGCCGCTCCCCGCACTCGCTTCGTAGGCAAGATTTTGTACAAACATTCTAGCCCCTTTTACATACGAGAGCATAATCGCAGTAAAGACAATTTTTCAGCTCCTCGCATTTGCTAAATTCAAAACGCTCCTGCATCAGCATATCTTTAATCGTAGCTTCGAGCAATGCAAGCTTTTCTTGCAAAAAAGGTTCGGGGACGATCTTGGACTCTTTGAGATCGTAATAGCCGCACAAGACATCTTTCCCTTTTGAGCGTGCAAGCAGGTAGTAAAACTCCAACTGAAAATCGGTCGCCTCGGCAAGAGTCTTTTCGGTATAGAGCGGGTAGGAGCCGCTTTTATAATCGAGCACGTAGAGGCTCTCCCCGTTTTGATCGATCCTGTCTATCTGCCCCACAAGCCGCGCCCCTGCAAACGTAGTCTCCAAAGAGACTTCGCATCCGAGTACATGCCAACCCTCGGCAAATCTCTCGATCTCCAAAACACAAAACGGCTCAAGCAGTTTTTTATACATTGCAATGAGGTACTTCTCGGTCTCGCTTTTGCCGCACACCGCATCAAGCTCGCGCGCTAGCTCTTTTTTAAGCACGTCAAGATCGCCGTAGCTCGTTTTTTTGGTATAGAGATTTTTCAGTGCATCGTGCAAAGAGGTTCCGATCTCCCACTCTTGGGGGATATCTTTGGGTATCTCGTGCCCTTTAAGATTGAGAATATAGCGGTAGTAGTAGCGGCGTTTACACGTTAAAAAGGTTTTGAGCTTGGTCGCGGAGAGCTTTTCGTTTTTGAAGCTGTAATCCAAAACGATCTCCCTCTCTTCGCTCGGTTCTCTTTGGGATTTTTGGAACAAAAGGGTAGCGTAATCACGCTCTTTATAGATATTTTTCTCTTCGATCCCAAGCTCTTTTAAAAATTTCGAAGCACCGCTCTGCGGCGCGGCAACGTAACAAATTGCCGCCTCTTTGGTGTTTGTTAGAAGCGAATAGTAGTAATGTTTTTGCAGGTTTTCCCTGTCAAACATCGTAGGAAGTTGCGCTTTTTCCCTCACTTGGGTATTTAAAAACATATCTTTATCGCTTTTTTTCGGTACGTTGGTATCGCTGAAATCGACAAACACCACCCCGTCAAACGCTACGCCTCTCGTCTCCAAAACGCCCATTACGGTAACCTTTCCGCCACGTACGTCGTCAAGCGTGCGAGAGGAAAGACGTTGCATAAAGAGATGGAGGGCGGCTTTAACGTTAAGCCCCGCGCAATAAGGCAGCAAGCGCGTAAAAGCAAACAGCTCCTCTTCGTAGATTTTTTGTTCGTTTTTTCCCTTGGCATGTAGCCCGATACGCCCTAGAATCCTCGTAAAATCTATTTCGGTTATATTTTTGTAATAGACGTCGCAAATCTCTTTGTAGATCTCATCGCCCACCCTTTGCAATCGTGCTTCGTTCTCTTTGGAATCGATCTCTATTGCCTGCACTGCCGCATCTATCATGGTGTAAAAAGGGGTTTTACCGAATGGAAGCCCCATGGCAAAGTTAAAATTCGATTTCTCGTCGAAAAGTTTGAGGGTTGCGGCAAATTGCTCGTCGGGCAAAACTACCGCAATCTTCTCGGGATCGTACCCTTTGGCTATAAAATCGTATATCTTTTTCTGCACGAACGCCGCTTGCAAAAGGGGCTCGCTTAAAGATTCGCACACTACATCCTTGGCATGTGCCGTTTTTTGCACCTCAAGTATCTCCAAACTATTGAGCGATACCCTGTATTTGTACCCCACTTGAAGTTCTAGCCCGAGTTGCTCAAATCTTTGGCGCACTTTCGTATTAAACAAAGTAGCACTGAGTGTGAGATTGATCTTGGCATGCGGAAGCGATTTGCTTAGTACTTCAAACTCGAAATTCGTCAAATGCCCCGCAATATGGATCTCAAACGCTCTATGCGTTTGTAAAAAATGGGTATTAAGCGTATAAAGTTTGGGCAAAAATATGCGGTCGAGTATCTTTTTTTCGCTGCATAACGCTTCGTAGTTTTTATACAACTGTATTAAAATCGCAATATGCTCTTCGTATTCGGCATAGGTGTCTGCTTCAGCAAGCGACTCTATGGGGGTGAGTTCCGCGCTGAGTTCTTCGAAAAATTTAAATATATACGAGGCGTTTTTGGTAAAAGTAAAAAAATTACGCTCTATTTGTAGCTGATTAAAACGGCTAAAATCGGAAGCTTCTAGGAGTAAAAGGGAGCGGGTATCTTCATCTGCATAGCTATACCCCTCTACGACGCAAAGTTTTTGCAAAAACTCCGACATCGTAAGGGTATGGGGTAAAAAAAGCGATTCCTCAGCGAATCCCCGCTGAAAATCTCTTACGGCGCGGGAGGTGGGAAAAACGTAGAGGGCAGTATCCATCAAGAGAACTCTTAGTACTCTTTGACGGTCGTGTTTCTCGTATCTGCTTTAAGGTTGTAGTAGCGGCTATCTTGTTCGATCTCGACCTTTGCCATAATATCCCAGCGTCCCGCAAGCGGTAAAGTGACGTTTTCAAAAGTATATACGCCCTCACTCACCGAAGGGTTCTCAAGTTCGATATCGTATTGAAGTTCGTTGGGACGGGTAATAACTACTTTGATCTTTGCATCGTTAACGGCTTTGGCGGCAACATCGGTGATCTTGTATTTAAGCGTCGTACCGTTTGTCGCAAGAGACTCGGTGATATACTCTATTTTGTATTTTTTATCAAAAGCTATCTGCGCTTTTATGATCTCGTTTGCGTTGGCATCCGCATCATGGTAATCCATCATAAACTTATCGCTTTTTTGTACGGGAAGTGAGCTTGCAACTACGATAGTTGCCACACATGCACCGAAAATAAATACGATCGAAAGCCCGATCGCATAAGGCCATATTTTGCCGTTAGAGAGATTCATCTTTTTGCCTTCTTAGGTAGAGTTTTCTTTTTATGTAAAGAAATATACCATAAATTATGATACCGTAGAACAACAGCTTAACGACGAAAATACTATTCTTATTTGCGTTGCCTGCGGCGTTTTCAAGCTTTACCCCTTTGGATGCGGCAATCTGTTCGGCTATATCGACGTATCCGTTGTACATAGAAGCCGCATATTTTCCCGTTTGCTGCCCGTCTTTTGCTTTTTGTGCCAAAAGCGGCAAAATAGTTCCTCCCGAGGTGGAGGCAATCTCTTGAAAACTCTCAAAAGAGTCGCTGTAAAAAAGTGCCATTATAAACGCCTGCACCCAAGACGCAACAGGGCTTAAAACCTGTTTTTTATCAAAATATTGATATAAAGAGGGATCGTTCGCCAAAATATCGACTTTAGAATCAAGTTCGGCAAAAGTGAGCAACAACGTAGGTCCTTGCAAAGATGCTATAAGCTCTTTTTCGTACTCTACGATCGTTTTGCCTTGCGGCAACGAGCGCACCATAACAAGACGCAAAGCGATGCCTGTTTTTTGATGCAATTCCTCACCGAGTTTTTCAACTTCGTGTTTAAACTCAGGGGTCATCACCACTTCGTCTTTATATAAATACTCTGCACCTAATAAAACGGGGAAAGAAAAGAAAATGAGGGCGAGGGCACGAAGCCCTCTAAAAAATTGAAACAACTCTCTTAACCTACAAAAAGATGATTTGGTGTTACCACCGCATAAAGTGTATACGCAGCCATGATAACAAGGCTCCATGCAATAATTTTATCCATCGCTTACCCCTTATTTCACATCGACAACATGGTTAGCATTTTCCGTGCTAAACATCTTGATCTCTGTAGGATTTTTAATGTCGTAAAAATTGCTTGCCGACTCGTTTTGAACGCTAAGACCCCATACAGTCAAACCTGCAAGGATAGTAAGCAATAAAACCGTAGCAATCAACATTCCGGTGATCCCGTCTAGAGCGAATACGCTTCTATTCTCATTCATACCTTACTCCTTATTTCGTGCTGATGCTAGTGATATAAGCACCGACAGCTTCTTTTTGTTTCGGATTAAGTCTATCAAACTTAGGCATTGCACCGATAGAACCTTTTTTACCGTGAGTAAGTACGTTTGCTACGAGTTCAGGCGTGAATACAGCGATGTTTGGAGCAACAAACTCCATCCCTTTACCGTCTTCACCGTGGCATGAAGCACAAGCTCCGGCAAATACGTCCGCACCCGGACCTTTCATCCCGTTCGCAACATATTTCGATACAAGATCGATCTCTGCATCGGTAATAAGTTCATTCGTGTTTGTGTTAAACAATCCGTTTCTATCAGGCATCGGCATCTCATCACCCATCAAACGGTTGTTTGAACCGTTTTCGATTACGTGTTTTACTACGCTTGCCTCAAGTCTTACGTTAAGGTTGGCAGCTTTGCCGTCGATTCCGTCTGCTTGAAGACCGTGGCACACTTTACACTCTGCAACGAAAACAGATTTACCCATCGCTACAAGCTCTTCGCCTGCAATGTTTTTATATTTGTCTTCAAATTTAGTGTTATGTGCTGCCGTATCTTCATTATACTCACCGATTTGGGAGTAAGCGTTTACAGGGTAACCTGCGATGAAATACCACATACCCCAAATGATAGTACCCATGAACATGATTGCCCAGCCCATCGGTACGCTGTTTTTGTATTCGCCAATGCCGTCCCAGTTTTCGTCTGCCAACTCTCCGCTAGCAGTATCCGTTTGCATTTGACGAACATACTTGATGACAACAAACACCGTAATGATTACAAGTGCAACTGCACCGGCAACCGCCAGCATGTTAACGATATCACCGTTTAATCCACCCTCCGAACTTCCAACAGACAAGTATGTTAAAAGTAGCATGAGAGCGGTAAAGATAATTCCCCCAAGATAAAGCTTGTTCATATATCTCTCCTATTTCTCTTTATCATTAGACACTGCCGACACGGGTGTATCGGTAATGTCGTCTTTTAGCGCTATATTGCCGTAATCCTCATAGTCGTGACCGTCAGCATCTTTTCTTTTAGAATAAAGGTGGTATATGTACCCATATAAAACGATTACCAAAAAAGCCGTTAACGCAAAGTAGCCGTACGCTTGTAATTCAGCAATATTCACTACAAATCCTCACTATTTCAGACTGTTCATATATGCAATTAACGCAACGATCTCAGGGATCTCTCCGCGTGCTACTGCATCTTTAACATCTTGATCTTTCATATCAGCCGCGATAGCTTTTGCTTCTTCTAATGCAAGAGCTTGAGCATCTGCAAGGCTGCTTCCCATTTTTACAACTGCAGTTGAACCGTCTTTCATAGGAACAGGTTTGTTGTAAGGAACCGAGAAGAACTGTGCAACCGTTAATTGCTCTGCATATGCCGTTTCTACGTCAGCCAAGTTTGTGAACATCCATCTGTACGCCGGCATAATTGAACCCGGAACTACGGAAGCAGGATCTTTCATATGATTCTCATGCCAGTCGGTTGTACGGTAGTTACCCACACGCATCAAATCCGGTCCTGTTCTTTTTGAACCCCAAAGGAACGGACGGTCGTATGCGTACTCACCGCTTAGAGAATAATCTCCGTAACGGTCTGTTTCAGATTTAAACGGACGCACTAACTGGGAGTGGCATGCATTACAACTGTTTTTGATGTAAACGTGACGACCCGCCAACTCTAAAGTAGAATACGGTTTCGTCCCGATTACAGGTCTAGATGCCTCCGCAAAGTTTGGAAGAATCTCGATCAAACCCGCAAAAGCGATTGTTACGAATACACCTACCGCAAAAAAGAACGGATGTTTTTCTAACCAATGAAACATAAAATACTCCTTTCTATTAAGCGCCCATAGGCGATGCGTTTTGAAGCTCAGACTCCTCTACGGGACGAGCAGACATAGTTTTGTAAATGTTATAAGCAAACATAAAGAAACCGATCAAGTATAAGAGACCACCGATACCGCGGATAGTGTAGTACGGATGTAAAACTGTTACCGTATCGACGAATGAGTACGCCAAGTTACCGAACTCATCGTGAGCACGCCACATCATACCTTGCGTAATACCTGCAATCCACATAGATGTGAAGTATAAAACAACACCTAATGTTTGGATCCAGAATTGCGCAGCCATCAATGATTTAGAATAGATTTCGCGTTTGAATACACGCGGAGCCATATGATACAGCGCAGCCATAATCATAAATCCAACCCATCCAAGAACACCGTCGTGAACGTGACCAACGATCCAGTCGGTAAAGTGAGCGATCGCATTAACAGATTTGATAGCTTGGATTGGACCTTCTAATGTAGAGAACATGTAGAATGTAGAACCAAGAACCATGAATTTGATTAACGGAGACGCTGCAACTTGTTGCCACTCACCCTTCATTGTTAAAAGCATGTTAATTGCAGAACCCCAAGAAGGAAGGATCAAGATAACAGAGAAGATTGAACCCATTGTTTGCATCCAATCAGGTACCGTTGAATAGAGTAAGTGGTGTCCGCCTGCCCATAAATAAACAAACATCAATCCCCAGAAAGAAAGAAGCGACAATTTATACGAGTAGATTGCTTGCCCCGACTCTTTTGGAAGGAAGTAATAGATCATCGCAACGATAGGCACCGTAAATCCGAATGCAACCGCATTGTGTCCGTACCACCATTGTACCAACGCATCGTTTGTACCTGCATACATAGACACCGAGTGATACCATGCACCAAGACCTGTTTCACCTGCAGGAGATGCTGCCAACATAGTTGGGATTTCCATATTGTTGAAAAGGTAAAGCATAGCTATACCGAGGAATGTAGCGATATAGTACCAAACAGAGATATAAAGCGACTTCTCACGGCGGATACCGATAAGACCGAAAATGCTTAAACCGAAAATAACCCATACCACGACAACCGCGATATCGATAGGCCATTCAAATTCAGCATACTCTTTAGAAGTCGTTACACCTGCAAAAAGAGATACAACAACAGCAGCTACTACTACCAAATAGAGCCAGAAGTGTAATTTTCCTAATGCCATCAATAGCTTTGACTCCGCCATTGATACCTTAAGTACACGTTGACCAACATAATACCAAGTAGCAAAAATACCACTTAATGTAAACCCGAAAATAACTGCATCAGTATGCAGTGGACGAAGACGACTAAAGTTTGTATATTCCGCCAAACCCTCACCAAGAATCAAGTTAACACTTGGAAAAGCAAGTTGAAATGCCAAAATTACACCGATGAGCATACCGACGATCCCTAAAACGATTGTCGTGAACATGAACATCTTTGCAACGGTATAGTCGTACTCTAATGGACGATTCTCCATATATAGCCTCCTTAAAGTTTCAAAGCAATTATGCCAATACACCCTTTTAAAAGCATATTAGACTAATTAACGCTGTCATAATATCAGTTGAAAAATTTAAACAATCTTAATTAGATATTTTTCTTAACACTTTTTTAACAAAGTGTTATCTTTTTGTTTACTTTTGGCTTTTTGGTAACACTTAAGGAAAGAGAAAGGAGATACGCAGGGAAAAGCACCCCGACAAGGTGCTTTGTTATCTTTTAATGAGGTTTAAAAATTCGCCGAAGATGTAGCGGCTCTCTTTTGGTCCGGGACTTGATTCAGGGTGGTGCTGTACCGAAAAGATAGGTGCGTTTTTATAGCGTAACCCTTCGATGGTGTTGTCGAAAAGGTTGGTATGGGTCACTTCCGCTATCTCGGTGATATTTTCAGGAACGTTGTAGTTGTGGTTTTGTGCAGTGATCTCTACAAAGCCCGTTTTTTCGTTTTTCACGGGGTGGTTACCGCCGTGATGTCCGAATTTCAACTTATAGGTATCGTACCCGTGCGAGATGCTTAGTAGCTGATGCCCTAGACAAATACCGAACATCGGAACTTTTGCCTCGATAAGTTGTTTAATTTGTTCATGCTCTTTTTTAAGTACGAGCGGATCCCCCGGGCCGTTAGATAAAAACACGCCGTCGATCTCTTTTGCTTTAAATCTTTGAATTAATTCCTCCGCTTTAAAATCGTTCGGAAGAACCTCTACGCCCATTTTTGCTTGCACGAGTTCGTTGAGGATATTTCTCTTAACCCCGAAATCGATCACGACGATATTCGCTTCGGGTTTTGGTGCCTCTTCGTACTCAAATATACTTTCGGAGTAGGTTCCGTGCGTATGTTTGTAAGGAACTTTCGTGCTTACCTGCTCGATATAGTTGACGTCTTCGATACGCTCGGAAGAGGCAAGGATCTTTTTAAGTTCCTCTTTGTCGCTGATCTGCGTTGAAGCGATCATCATCATTGCTCCCTCGTCGCGGATCATTTTTGTCAAATAGCGCGTATCGATATTGCAAATCCCTACGATGTTGTGTTCTTTCAAAAAGTTTTCCAACGAATCTTCTGCTCTGAAATTGGAATATCTTTTTTGGTATTTGCGTACGATCATCCCCTTGGCATGTGCTTTGGCACTCTCCATATCTTGAGCGTTTACCCCGACGTTTCCGATCTCCGGCATGGTAAAGGTAACAAACTGCCCTGCGTAAGAAGGATCGGACATAATCTCTTGGTAACCGCTAAGCGAGGTATTAAATACGATCTCGCCGACGCTTGTTCCCTCTGCGCCGAAGCTATTCGCTTCTAAATATGTGCCGTTTTCAAGATATAACCAAACTTTTTTCATAGCCGCTTCCACTTTTACATACCTCTCTTTGTAAGTTCTTCTTTGTATATTTTTTCATAAAGTATTTCAAACTCATCCGTTCCGGGGATATAGCGTTTTTTGTACGATCGTATTTTGTCCATCACCGCATCTTGCAACTGTGAATCGCTTGCAATAAACGAAGTGATAGAGTTGTAGATGATGTTTTTAATTCTGTTTTCCGTAACATCGAAATTGATAAGATCCTCTTCATAAAGCTCATCGAGAATTTTATGCGCTAGATCGGAGTATCTCTCTTCGTAGTTCAGAATCACACCGAACTCGGGCGCCAGCTTTTTTTTGATCATAAAGAAAAGTTGTCTTCCGTCGGCGTTCATGAAGTCTATCTCCTCTTCGTTCGCCTGACAGATCTCATTCACTTTCTCTTCCAATGCCATCTCTTTTTTTACGTTTTCGCTCAAAACTTTTTCCGCTTCCTGCGCTACGGGGTCTAAACCTCTCGTCATTTTTACAATGCCGCTTGCATTGAGGTCTACGGCTACTTTTTGCGCTATGTGAGGTAAAGTTTTGAGTGATATTTTCATTGAAGAGCCCTATGAGTAAAATAAATTCAGATATTTTACACTATCTAAAGTAAAGATACGATTAGGGCAAGCGTTATTTGCTCAATAGCGAGGTGAGGCTCGAAGCTTTTTTGGTCTCCATCTTGGCAAATATCTGCCCCACTACATTGGGTTTAAGCGAGCGCAAAATTGCCACGGCTTCCTCTTCGGGCATTTGCGAGAGTATTTGCGATGCGGCGGCGGGTTTCATTTTTGAGAAGGTTTGGGAGATGTTGCCCATTTTGATATCTTTGATCTCTTTGAGCACCTCTTCGTTGGCATGTAGCAGCTTCTCGATGCGCGCTTCTTTTTCCGATACAACGGCAAGTTTAGCATCCACTTCCTGCTCTTTTTCGCCAAGTTGTATCTCTTTTTTTCGCAGCAACTCTTCCGTCGCTACTTTAAGTGCATTAAGCGCCTGCTTTTGCTCGTCAATCCTCTCAAGTTCTACCAGAAGTTCGCTTTTTCTTTCGCGGAATATCTCCGTACACTCAAAAAGTTTATCGCTTCGCTCGGCATACATAAAACTATTGCAAAACAACAGAAAAAAAACAAACCTCTTCACCGCTCACACCCCTTCGTTTTTTCTATAAAAAGTGATAGAAGCAACCTCGTCTAAGCGTTTTGCTTCTTTGATTTTTTCCTCTTGAAGCACTTTTTTTACCTCTTCGAGTTCCAAATACTTATACTTCTCATATTCTATCATATCTTTTTTAAGCCTATTTTGCGCTTCTTGAAGCTGTTTTTGCGCAAACGAGAGCCACTCTTTGTTATGATCGATCACCCCACGCTGCGATGCGAGTAGCACCCTAGAAGCAAGGAGCGAGCCGATAGAACCGGCTTTGGGAGTATCTAAATCTTGCAGTGTTTTATAGGAGAGTTCTAGCTCTTTTGAAGCGTTATTGAGGTCTGTCGAAGCTCTTTGAAACAAACGTTCGCTCTTATCTAGGGCATTTTTTTTAACCGATACCAAAGCGCTGTATCTTGTTTTCAAAAATTCCCCCTAGAATTGCGTTAAAACCCTCTTTACGAGAGGATAATAGTATCGTCTCTCTCAGGCGACGTCGAGATGATTCCCACTTTAGTTTTCGTAACCTCTTCGATAAATTTAATATACTCTTGCGCCTCTTTCGGAAGCTGCTCGAACGTTCTGGCACCCTTAGATTGTCCCCACCCTTTAAACGATTTGTATACGGGTTTTGCATCCTCAAGATTTTCGGGCAAATAATCGATTTGCGTTCCGTTTAACTCGTATGCAACGCACACTTTCACCTCGCTAAAACCGTCTAAAACGTCAAGTTTCATCAGTGCCAGTTCGTCACATCCGTTGAGGCGACTTGCATAGCGCGTAGCAACCGCATCGAACCATCCGCATCTGCGCGGTCTTCCCGTAGTCGTACCGAACTCATGCCCCTGCTCACGCATTTTCGCACCGTCCTCTCCTAAATCTTCACTCGGGAAAGGTCCGTTTCCTACACGCGTACAATACGCTTTTACGATCCCCGTAACTTTACCTATATCTTTAGGATTAAGCCCGAGTCCCGTACAAGCACCCGCGCTTACGGTAGAACTAGATGTCACGTACGGGTAGGTTCCGTGATCGATATCGAGCATCGTTCCTTGTGCACCCTCTAAAAGAACTCTCTTATTCTCTTCGTCAAGCGCCTTCCAAACCATGTTTGTGGTGTTTGTAATAAAAGGAGCAAGCTTTTTGCTATACCCTTCCAGCTCCGACAAAAGCGTTTCTTTGTTCGGCGTTGCAATCCCCAAAACCTCGAAAATCGCTTTGTTTTGCTCAAAAGCATCTAAAATAGAACTGCAAAGTTTTGCAGGATTTAAAAGTTCCCCGACGCGGTGTCCGACACGGTTAATCTTATCCGAATAGGCAGGTCCGATCCCTTTTCCGGTCGTTCCGATCGCTTTATCCCCTTTGAGTTTTTCACGTGCTTGGTCGATCAAAGAATGGTACGGAAGGTTTAAGTGCGCTTTATCCGAGATAAAAAGACGCCCCTCTAAATTTTCAAACTGCGTCATCTCTTTAATAATCGACTCGGGTGAAAGTACGACACCGTTCCCGATCACGTTGATCGCCTTTGGGTTAAGCACGCCCGAGGGGATTAGGTGCAGCGCATAACGTGTTCCCTCAACCCAGATAGTGTGTCCTGCGTTGTGTCCCCCTTGGCTTCTACATACCATGTCGTATTTTTGAGCAAGATTATCTACAATCTTCCCTTTTCCTTCGTCTCCCCACTGAATTCCAACGATTACGTCTGCTTTCATCAATCTTTACCTTTTTCCTATTTTGTTAATGCTTCGCATAGCACATCCGTGTAGATTGCAAACCCTACGGATCGCTCCTCTGCGTTTTTATACCGTCCGCCGCGTGCGTACACTTCGTTCTTGTCTATCACCCTAAAGAAAAGCTCGTCGTAGTAGAGCATTTTGGAGTAATAGATAGGTGCCAGCACTACGTTTTTATACGAAATCTCCGAAGCAAGCTCTTGCATCTTTACAAGCTCTTTTCTAATCGCCTCGGGGACGCTTCCTAAAATTGCATCGAGCGATTCTACGTGTTGCAAATAAACAAGTTGCGTGAGCCAATCGACGTTGAGACTTAAAAATTTCTCGATATTGAGATGACGAAAATCGTCAAGTTCCAAACTCTCGAACATGCCAACCAAAAGCTGCGGGATTTTTATGTTGGAAATCTGTACGAGGGGCTCTACCTCAAGATTTTCCAAAATCTCCAAAGCAATATTCATCACGCGAGAGAGTTTCTTTTCGCCGATATACTCTACCCCTACTTGGTATTGTTCCAAAGTCGGAAAGCGAAAAACGGGCTGGATATAAAACCATTTTTTATGCTCCGTGTTGCGCCCCAACCTTTTTTCGATAATACGTACGACGTCGATCGTCGAATCCGCTCGCAGGGAAATATTGTGATTTTTTTCATCATTGACCCTAACCAACTCTTTTGCATCGGCGATACTCATATGTTGATGATACGAAAAAAACGGGGTAACGATCTCCTCGAAACCGTTTTTATACAAGATGTCGCTTGCAACTTTCTCTATCTCCCGTTTTACCTTGGCACTTTTGCCGAAGTAAAGCTTGGAGCCGTTAGGTATCTCATGTTCTAAAATCATAATCTCTCTTTAGTTTCCAAACAGGATTTCGTTAAAAATCTTATTTGCCTCTCCGTCGTATTTTCTACGCCCGAGTTTGCTAAGTGCCAGCTCTACGCTATTGACGACCCATGCCGCTTCGTACGCGGGGATAAGTCCCATATGGTTGATACGGAAAATTTTTCCCGCCAAATGGTCTTGTCCGCCCGCTACGTTGACGTCAAAATCGTTTTGAAGAATTTTTCTGATCCCCGAAGCATCCGCATCGTCGATCGTCGTCATAGATGTCGCGGGATTTTTCGGATATACGTGCAATCCGATCGCTTCAAGTGCCGCGCGCGTCGCCTTGGCGCGACGGTCGGTATCGGTGAAAAGTTTCTCGATGCCGCCTTGTTTTTCGATCGTCTCTAAAACTTCCAAAAGCCCGATAATTAGCGTCGTTGCCGCCGTCCATGCCGTGGTGTTTTTTCTTTGATTTTTGATCTCGGTTGCAAGGTTAAAATAGTACCCTTTGCCGCTTCCGATCTTCTC
>Ga0265295_1005836_pt1 | contig 15382 bp, 10 predicted proteins | sample Munlansysbiofilm_FD_192503 | JGI IMG/M metagenome (GOLD analysis project Ga0265295, IMG submission 192503) | Leachate microbial communities from a municipal landfill in Southern Ontario, Canada - Methane capture system biofilm | ecosystem: Engineered > Solid waste > Landfill > Unclassified ... | reverse complement strand
CAGCTATCTTTAGGCTTTTCAAGGGGAATCAGATACCTGTAGGAGGGATTTGTGAGTTTTATAACGACTGAGAATTTCTGGCCTGCTATAAGCCGAACTTCGGAATCAAGGGATATTGTGTGATAGTTTGTGACATTTTGAAGGGTATCAAGTATTTTTGACAAAAAGAAAAAGAAAAGCTAGAAAAGTAATGTGAGAGAATCAGGCAACTTAGTGATACAATGCCTAGGTGATTACATACGAAAGGACTTGACGCACAGAAAGCTTATAATGTTGCCTGATTCTTGTTTTTGATAAGTGCCGATAAAGCCTAAACCGGCTTAATCATATGATAGGGATTACCTGCTTTTCTTGCAAGGTGGTAAATGTTGGGATTGGATTAATGTCAGGTTTATGGGGACACCTGCAAACTGTTCTACAATTATAAAATTTATAATCAACTCAAATTAGTACGAAGTTTTGTGCTGTCGTGTCGTCTACGTCATGCAGACGCACGTCTAATCAAACGTAACTAAAACAAGCGGTTTTTCCCAAAGAGCCGAAGTGCAACGAAAATATTAATAGGTTGATTGTCTGGTCTGAGATTAACGTTAGTGTAGGTATGAACCGATTAATATTGTCTGCCATCTAATAACGAAAACCGTTAAAGCTTAATTTGTACCTATCCTAGAGCTAAGTATTACACATTGTATGTTCATCCATGTAAGATACTTAGCTCTAGCAAGCCGTTTAAAACAAGTTTGTCCTAGTCTGTACTGGGACTTTTTCCCCATAATCAACTTGTTTGATCTGATCAGGCATTTGTCTTAACTGCCTTTCTCTGAGCTAATTTTTTACCGGCTTCTCGCCTAGCTTCGCTGGGTCCGTCTGGATCAGTCCCAAGCCTAAAAGCCCAAAGAGCACATGTGCTGTAAGGTTTAGCATTTGGTCCGGACGCGCAGTCTTCAACCTCTTGATAAGATCCCCCACAACAATCTAAACAGTGTTTTCTTATCGTCTGTATTAAAGCTGTTTTTGTAGTCATTATTTTAACCCCAAATTATATGATTACTTCAGTATTCCCCATTCTGCCAACCGTTTGTTAATATCTCTCTGTTCGTAATCTGTAAAGCTCAAACTTTGATAATGTCTAAGGCTTGTTATAGGGTCATGCCCCTGCCTTGAGTATATTTCAATCTCTGGAATGCCTGCCTTCAGCATCCAGCTCTCAACAGTCTTCCTGGGAGTCTTAGGACCTACTTTAGGTTCTATCCCAGCTTTCTTACTCCACCTTGCTAGGTCCCTGTTCCAACTTGTCCTGTCTGGAGGTCTCGGACCTGCTAAGAACTTTTCAAATATGTAAGTAAATACGTAAGGTAGCTTGTCTACAGTCCTTTTGACAAGTTTTTGCTTAACCTTCTTCTGTGCATCTTTAGTGAGTACAATCTGATTGCGCTCTTTAATGTACCATTGAGGGTTGTCGTAAAGCCTCTGTATCTCTACATATCGCATACCTGTGATACTGTCAAGCTCGAATATTGCCCTCATACACTCTGGAATTACCTGCAGGTACCTATCGTACTCTTCCACTGTCAGAACTTTGGTTCCATCTGATGTTACTAACCCATTAGTTACGCTTATCATGCCCAAACCCCAAGTTAATGATTTCTAACAAAATGTTATATTTTTCTAACATGTTATATATGGGCATCAAACTATAAAAATGTTGTTACATTAAAAGAAAAGTGAAGAATTTAGCTGGAAAACTTGACAATAAAAAAGAAAAATGGCAACATTTTAACTTAAAATGTTGCTATCGAGACTAAAGAAAATAAGATTTACTTTGAAGTTCTCATTGAGGATGTGGATATAAGCAAAAGTTCCCAATTTTAGATTACGAAAGATAACTTTTAATTTTATTAACAAGTCTACCTGGAAGTTCAGATACTTTTATAGCTCTTTCTTTTATATTTTCTAGGTCCTCAAGTAATTCGGGGTACGAGATTTTTTCTAAAGGAATTGTGGAAACAACTTGCGCCCCTATCCCTCCAATCATAATACCTTTAGATATGACAAGCTCAGCCCTATTTTTAGGGTTCAGAGAAATACTCATTTCCTCAAACTTATCATAAATGTTATTGATGCCTTTATTGAGATTTTCGAATCCTTCCTTAACGGTGTCTTCTGGAACCACAGTTACATTCCGGATAAGAGTAATTATTTGAGCCAGAATTTCGTACTGGTTTACAAGGTTTCTTTCACTTTTCATTTGCTCGATTTTACTAAGAATAAATTGGTTTTTAGGTTGGACGGATATTTTTTCTTCAAGAACATATGCAAGATTCTCAATATTTTGTGTCATTTCTTCCTGACTACCTATTTCCCAATTTTTAACTTCTTGATTTACAGTGCATGCAATTTCTTCTGTATCAGTTCCTTTCGATTCTTTACATGCGATCTTTGCTTTACTTTGAACCTCTTCGAGAATCTTTTTTAGATTTCTGTCAAATATAGGCAGTCCTTTTCTTAGAACTCCTGTAGCATATGGTGCTGTCTCTTCAGAATACTTCATAAGTTCAGATGCACGGTCACAGTATTGCCTATAAAAATTAAGCTCTCTTCTTTTTGTCTCTAAGTCTAGATTTCTCAGACTTTGGACTTCTTTTAAAGCATTTGCAAGATTCTCAACAGATCTAAAAAGCAACTTCTTACTTTTTGAGCCTTTAATAGCATGTCTCGCTTGTATAAGATATTTGTCTACTCCTTCTTTTGCCTCCTGTTTTTCGAAAATTATTGTATGAAAAGAACGATAAAAAGGAAGGCAAAATTGAGCTGGATTATCAAGCCTTGATTCCTTTGCTGCCTTTTCGAAAAACTCAATCGCTTTTTCTAATTCTTTTTTATAATCTTCGTCTTTCTCCGCTTGAGCCGCCCTATATATGGAAATTTTTCCTAGAGAATGATTTGCGTAGGTTCTCAAAAATCTATCTTTATTCGTAGACAGCCTATCTAAGTCGCTCCACGCCTTTTGTTTATCTGGCAATTCAGAGAAAAAAGAGACAAGAACATTAAAAGCATTAGATGTTACGAAAAGATATTCAGAACTAATTGCATTATAATCCTGATCAGTAATTAAGCTAAATAGATCACTCCAAGCCTGCTGCTTATCCGGCATTTCAGAAAAAGCAGAAAGAATAGCAGGAATAACACTAAATCGAACTGAATCTTTTTTATTTACCAGTTTACAGAGACCACTCCATGCGTCATGTTTATCTGGTACTTGAGGAAAAATAGAAGCGAGTATAGAGTCAGTTCTCGATCTTAAGAAACTTATTTTGTCATTGTCCTGTGATATTAAATCTTCCCATGCCTGTTGCTTATCAGGCATGTAAGAAAAGACGTAAGCTAGGGTAGAAGCAGCCCTCTGTCTTACAACACTGTTTTGGTCATTAATCATCAGTGCTATTAAATCTTTCCACGCTTGCTTTTTATCGTTAATTTCAGGAAAAACATAAATAAGAATGTGGCTAGACCATATCCTAATATATTTATCTTCATCAGTGGTCAGCACTATTAAATCTTTCCAAACCTGTTGTTTATCTGGCATTTCAGAAAAAGAAAGGGTAAAGGCATATGTAGCATACTTTTTTACATCGGGATCTTTATTATTGGTCAATTTTATTAAATCGTTCCAAGCCTGTTTTTTGTTTGGAATTTCAGAAAATACAAAATCGAGAGTATAGGCTGCAAGGTACTTTACATTGCAGTGTTTACTACTGGTTAGTTGAATTAAGTCATTCCATGCCTTTCGTTTATCTGATATTGACGAAAAATTATTTTTTAATTGCTTTAAAGCCTTGATATTCTCGTTTGAATCCTTACTAAGACATTGATTGTAAATCTCCTCCATATCTAATATCAACTGTCCAGCACCATAAACTCCTATACATATGAACGGTTATAACTATTTCTTTTTAATAAAGATTAAAGGAGGTGTTGAAGAATCTCAGTGCAAATTTCTGATATCTCTGAGGCAGTAGTATCCTGATGAAATTCTTGCAAATTGTTGCTACAATTATCTATTCATTCCTGATACTTATTGATCTGTATGCACATTTTTTCGATTTTGATCCAAAAATAACCAATCCATTCTAAGCCCTACAAGCCTGTCAAAATAATTGCCCTAGATTTCTCCGATAAGATTCTCTAGTTAGAACGTTCTATGTTTCAATCCCTCAATGGTCTGTTTTTAACAGGCTTTTATTTTTCATCCACAGGAACTCTTTATTATTTGAGAATGATATTCTTGTTAATGTACATGAAAAAGAACTTCATTAACGGCAAAATATTTGGGAAGGATGATATATGGCAGGGGAGTTTGGTACGGATGATATCATTTTGATATTGATACTTTCAATTACCGGTATTGTGATGTATATTTTTGGAAGCAGACACATTGTAAATAGCGACCAATATAAGAAGGGTTATGAGGATGGTTATAACGGAAATAATGAATTTATGTCTTGTATAGAAAAAAACTACTTTGGGTGTTTAATGGAATACTATATACAGGGTTATTATGCTGGAGAACGCGCTAAAAAACGTGAGCTTGAAGAAAAATTAAAATAAGAGCTTATCCCAAAACTCGAAATCAATTCCTAAATCTAGAATCTTGAACTGTTAATCGAATTTCTTATCATGGAATATAGTTCTGAAACCTTTCTGCAGGAAAGAAATAGACTGAAAATCTTAAGCCATTTTAAGCCCCTACAAGCAATTCAAAATAATTGCCCTAGTGTTTCTCCTACAAGCCTCTAAAAACTCAACTTTGTGGTTATTTCAACGTGCCTACTGAAAAATAGTAAATGATCTTAAGTCAGAGTGAAAACTTCTTTTTGAGAAACAAGTTAAAAAAACGTATTGAGGAGAAGCGGGGCTGAAACTACCCCGCTAATTATGAAAATCGGTCGTCTTGCAGACCCAATAGAATAGATGATTTAAAACTATTTAATTCTTTTTACTAAGTTACCATTTAAGAATAAGACGTAAAAAATACACTGAATATTCGTATGTTCTCCGTGGTTTCTACGTAGAAATTAAAACAGCTGAGAAAGTCGATAATTTAATCTGTTTCAGAAAGTGATGAAGAGCTTTTATAATAAAAGCTATGCATAAAATAAAGCTAATTTTATAGAAGATTTGCAACACTACTCTTGCTTCCTCTCAGGCTCATGCAGATCCACCGGAGCACGCCAGCTGCACAGGAAAAACTAGGAGAAAAGAGATATCATCTTTTGTATGGTTGAAAACAAGGAGCAGAGTTGATTAGAATTTATTGTCATCTACTTTTCCCCTAGTGACAGCTTCGCTGATATTGGGTTTATAGCTGAGATTTACTTGGATTCTCTTTAATATCTCTTCAAATCCGTCTCTGTAATCCTTATTTATTTCCTTTCTGTGTATGTCAAAAATTCCGGGTGTTATACGATTTTGACAGTCTTCGCAATAATTCCCATCTTTTAGAATATTACATTTACCTCGAAGTTCGCATTTTTTATCTCGGATATCATCTGCATTCAGCAACTCAAAATAATACTGTTGGAATTTTTCCTCCACATTTTCTTTTTCGTCTTTTTTATTCCCATCATATAAACAACAAATTCTTTCAAAACCCAACGAACTTAAGATTGCCAGAATATTTTTGATATTTTCAGCGCCACCAGCACCAAAACCGAAAAAATTAATTTTACTCTTAATATCAAACAATCGTAAGGCTTTCTTTAAAAGCACCACATCCTCCTGACCTTCTACAATTAACACCCCATCACCTAGAAAAAAACATGATCTAGCGTCGTAACCAAAGACGTGTGGAAAATTTATGTTTTCAATTGAATTTTCCAAGAATTTTTTAGTACCATCATCTAAGTCCAATTTATGTATTTTTGAAGTGTTCCCTTGTTTTGCTACTCTACAAAGAGTTCCGCCATTCAGAACAGATTCGATAGAAACCATTTCAGGGGAATGTGTACCGTACAAAACTTGTTTGTCCTTAGTGTGTTCAAGAATTACTTCTAGGAGATTCCCCTGTAGCTCTGGATGTAAAGACAACTCAGGTTCATCGATTACTATAAGACTATTTTTTGAATTATATAATGCCTCTACTAAGAACAGAAGACTGACAAGTCCTTCCCCTAACCCATCTGAGTCATGATCGACGTTTTGTTGGCAAATTTTAACATAATAATCTCCAGAATTGCATAAATCAACTGTCCACTTTAATCTATATCCTAGAACTTTCTCTAAAAGATCATCAAATCTTCCTTTCAATTCTGAGTTTTTAACCAAATCAAACAATCCGTTATCTTCAGCATCAATTGGTTGCCCTCTAGGTTTAAGCATAATTGATTTGGATAGTGCCCGATACTCGTCACCACCATATGACGCCTTATTAGAATATGGGTTAAAGAATCTCCTGGACGGCAATACGATAATTGGTAAATTGTCAATTCTAAAAGTTCTTTCTGCTTCAGATCCACCAGCAAAGTGAGTTTTTAAAATATATGTATGAAAATAGTTTCCGTCTATTTTCTTTTTATCACATGTCTGTAGTGTTATCTCAACTTTACTTCCGGCTACTTTGTTCCTTTGCCCTTCCGAAAAGCTAATATCACTCCTTGAAGAAACCGCTTTAAAAGCTTCAATAATCGTTGACTTTCCTCCGTTATTAGGACCAACTATTACTGTAAGTCCAGATCCTTTCTTTCCATTAGGTATAGATAGCTTCAACTCTTGTTCTTCTGCAAAACCGCGAAATCCTTTAATTTTAATACTTGAAATCATGTTTTCACCTCAAGAGATTTGAAAAAAGAATAATGGTAAATATTGTATTTCAATAAACCAAGTTGTTATAAAAACTAGTCGAATTTCCCCATATAACGACAAGGATTGTATCTGAGAACAAAAAAAATTGCAAAATAACTTGGTATGCAGAACTAACATAACTTTTCTAAAACCGTAATACAAAAAATGTTGGTTTTGTTCTATCGTTTGATTATTATAAAGCTCACCCAAAACTCAAAATTTGCTTCTATGGATCTTGTATTCTAAATAATCAATTGAGTATCTGATCATGGAAAATAGTTCCGGAAAATCTTATTGATTTGGGAATAAAATTGGTTTTGGGATAGGCTCATATAGTAACCCTTTGGAAACACTTTTTAAAACAATCAGTTTAGATAAACCATCTTCAAACACAACTTCCTCATTGCTATTTCTCTGAACTCTGAACCTACACAAAAACCCATCAACCTACATTAGTTTTTCTCTTTGCCCTTTCTATTTCTTAAGTATAATGAGTAACATTTTCTTGTGATTGTAATGATAATTGTGCTCATTGTGCTTCATAAGTTCTTCATTAATTGACATTAACAAATTTGATATATCCTGAATATGTATTTTTTTGCATGTTGACTAATAGAAAAGATTCTTCAGAGAACTATAATGCAAATAAAATTGGTCTTTTTGAGATATATGTTGGAGAAGGATTTTTAATATCTGAAGAGGGAGCAAAATTACCATGCAAATTCGATGCTGGACAATTGGAAGATGGGACTAATTTTCTCGTATGTGAGTTTTCCATTTTTGACTTTAATTACAAAGAATATTTTCCAAATACAACTTTTGAAAACTTCTCGCCACAGGTATTGAAGAATTGTTTGGGATGGGACTTGTGGAAATCCCAGAATAAAATTTTCTTGCAGTTTAAAAGTTTTGAGGGCGTAATATCTGATGAATTTGGTAATTTGAAGATAACTGGAAAAATAGGCGGTTATTTTAACGTATTATACGATTCTCTCCGCGATAATACAACACAATTCAAAGTTGAATATTACATACAGGAATTCTCAATTAATGCGATTGAAAAAGAAAACTTACAATTTATGATCTTTGGAGTGACTAATTTTGAATTTACTGGTAACTTATCGTATGGAAATGCTATGTCACTTGATATAAAAGGTATAAAGCAACTTATTATAAGGAAAACACGGGGAAATCAGGATGCACTGCACTTTTGGGAAAAATTTAAGGGAATTCGTATAACTTGCGAAGTAATAATTGAAATTGATAAAGAAATTAAAATAGAGGAAATAAAAGAGATTGTCAATGATTTATCTGATCTTATGTCAATTGCAAGTGGAACAAGAATACAATGGATTTATTGCTATGGTTATGATTTCGAAGGGAAAACAGTAGTAAGAAATCATCGGTCAAGCATCACGAGACCATATCAGCCTATGCAACTTATCAGAAAAGACCCTCTGCAACTGAAAAGCTTTCTAGAAGATTCATATGCAGTTTTCACTGAAAAACAGAATTTGTTGAAACAGAATAGATACATAATAAATAAATATCTCGAAGCTAAAGCAGAAAATGACCTTCTTGAGCAAAGAGGCATTAAGTTAGCAGGTGTAATCGAAGCGCTCAAAGAATTATCTATAAGACTAAATATTCCAACCTCTGAAACTATTATCAGAAAAGATTGTTTTGAAGCAAAGAAATCAGCTATCAAAGATGCTCTTCACGAAGCAATCGAGAACAGTGTCAAAAAACAATATGCAGAAGAAAGTGAGGAAACCAAGAAAATTATACAGGAAAATAAAAAGGAGATGTTTTCAAAAATCCATGACCTAAATAGGATATCGTTTAAGCAAGTATTGCTTGCATTTTGTGCATATCTAAACCTACAAGTATCTGAAAATAATTTACAAACAATTGTTGCTTCGAGAAATAAACTCATCCATGAAGGAAAATTTATATGCCAAACATATGAAAATAAGGATAAACTTGCTCAAAAGTATCCTAATTTTAAAGACCCATGGAATGAATATTCATATTCAATGAACTTTGTCGATAAATGTTTTCTTAAGATGTTAATGTACAAAGGATATTACATTAACCGATTTACGTTAGAGGAAGAAGAACTGCTGTAACAGAGTTATATTATAATTTGGAGATAATAACTGGGTAATACTATTCCCACTTTGCTGCAATTTAAGATAAAAGTGATATCATGGATTTACTGGCACTAATAAAAGATAAATGCTATTCTTTTTCAGACCTAGAAACTGCTCAAGGCTTGAGGAGTATTATTTTACATCTAGAAGTAGCTGAACGTCACCTTGACAGAGGGAGAAAGGGAGATGATTATCTTTTTACAGATGTTATTTATAGGACAAACCAAGCCTTTGAAGGTTCATTAAAAGAGGCATATAGAGTTCTCACAGGTAATCTACCAGAAAAAATAAAACCTTATAAAATAGAATTATATTTTGAAGAAAAGGAAATACTAAAAGAAAGAGTGTTATTACATTTTAGAAACTATCGTGATGAGTGGAGGAATGAGTCGACCCATAATTACAAGCTTTACTTTTCAGAACAAGAGGCTTTCCTTGCGATAGTGAATGTATGTGCTTTTTGTAACATACTTCTTGACCAAATGATTGAAAAGAATGCATATAATCAAGAAAAGGATAAGTTGTCAAAATCAGGAACTGTTACTACTACTCAAATCAAAGATAAGAGCCTTATAGAACGGGTCAGTCAACTTTTAATTAAATTTTCTACCGAAGCTTCTTCCACAATGAAAGGTTCCGCAATGCCTAGATATTTTGAAAGGGAGTTAATAGGCATGATTAATGCATATATTGATTCTGCTGACGACCAAATTGAGGTAATTACAGAATACGCGATTCCTTTCGGAGAACGTAAATTGTATGCTGACCTTATGGTTAGAAAGGGTGAAAGCTCACTACTGATTGAAGTGAAAAAACTTAGTGGATCAATTGATCCTTTACTTTACGGAGGGAAGGAGCAATTACTCACATATATGAATGCCTCTGGAATTAATAATGGGATACTTTATATACCAGGGGTAAAAAGTGACTCTAAGATGATAACTAGAGAAGTTGAGCTCAAAATCGATGATGAGAAGAAAAGAATAGTAGAAATCTTTCCTGAGAATTATTAGTTTAATCCTGGCGATATCAATCTTCGAAAACAATTAGCTTATACCTCTTCCCCGCATGACCTATCTTGACGCATTCATCTTCAGGTATTGTGCCTTCAATGACAATCTTGTTATCTGCATTTACCCCAATAATATATTTGAAAGATAAATATTACTATCATATTTTAGACTGTTCGCCTGAGCATATCTAGAATATCGTATTATTATCTTCTCAATTTTTTCTCGACATCCCTATGTTTGTTTACATATTCGAGAACGAATCTCTTCACAAATGGGAACTATAGTTCACTAATTTTGCTTCTCATCTTATTCTGTTAGTCTTGGTCAACACAATAGCCGCTGAGGACTTGACGGGCGAAGCCTCAGAAGGAAACAATACATCAGAGGCTACATATCCGCTGGCATATCACCAATCATGAGCACGCTGGTCTTTACAGTCCTGATAATCGGCATCATAGTTGCGACTAACTCCTACAGGTGATTTGCAGGAACTCTAAAAAACAAAACTCAAGATGCCTACCAGAAAGCCTTACAGACATCAAGAAGGGTTACTAATAAAAAACATCAGGGGCAAGGAAAAACCTGCAAAAAAGCCTGTAAATCACTTCATGACCAAAAGATTACACGGCTTGGGATGCCGCATTTCTGTCTCTTAAGTCTTTCAAAAAACATCGCAAAAACGAATAAAAATCAATGCGCTACGGCGGTTTTTTAAGCGAAATGATATTCGTTTATCGGCTCTCTGGTGCATGGAGGTTGAGATAAATGACTATCTATATTGTCTGTGCTCCCAGGACATAATATCTCACTGTATCGAAAATAGATCCTAAGTGAATACAATCTACACTATCATTTTTCTCGTGCCTATTTCTGGTAGTAGTTTCTTTGCCATGATATAGCCGACCACTCAAGGATTTAGCTTGCTTTCCCTTGAAACCTTTTTCTCAATCTCATAACCGGTTATGCCTTCGGCTTTCATTTCTTTTATTTTTTCAATGACTGAGGATAGAATCGTATAGTATTCGTTAATATCTTTCCTATACCCCAGACGTCTCCTTCAAGAAGCTGGATTCTCTGCATCTTAAGGAACATTTCCATAGATTTGGAGACTGTAGCCATATAGGATTATTTCCATAGATTTGGAGACTGTAGCCATATAGGATTTTGGTAACTGAATTACCTCAATTTTTGGGTATGTCTCAACAAGAAAAAATGTCCTTATTTGAAGGTCTAAAAGTCAGGTTGACAAGGTGCTCATTCGGACTAAGTGTAAAATAAGTAACAATTCCTGGTGACATTTTACTTGTGTAATTATTTATTTATAGCATTGTCAATTAATTAAAAGCAGAAACTAAAATACTTCAATTTTGTTAGAAATATAAAACACTTCGGCTTATTGAAAGTAAAGCAGTTCTAGTGGAATAAAATGATATCAAGTAATGAGTAGGTCGTGTGATCAATAATGGCAAGAGGTTATTGTCAAAGATGTGATGAGGAGAAACCAGAAAGTAAAGGAGGCTTTTGTCCTTATTGCCTTACTCATACAAACACGTATTATGCAGATAATCCGCGAAGCCAGATGGTGAGCTATGAAAGTTTCAGGATTATTGTACCTGATAGGAGAGCTTCTGTTGTCAAAAAGCCAATAAAATCACGCAAAAAAGAACGAACATATTCAAAAGAAAAACTAGAGAAAGAACAGAAAGTTAAACAAAAATTAGATGATAATTCTGCCCGCGAGAACAAAACGAAAGAACGTAAATATCCAGAATGGGTGGATATTCGTGGAAAACCTGAGGCATTAGCAGCATTCAGAAAACAAATTCTAGAAAACTCAAAGGAATGAATATTTGAAAATAGAGTCGATGACTGAATTTGAGTAAGTTTGTAGTACAAGACATTCTATTGGCTCAGCTACTTTTCGTAATTTTGAAATTGAACTTCTGAATTTTTGATGTATTCGCCTTGAGGAAATTAGGCTCACACTTTCAACAAATCCCCATTTATACGCAGCCACTCCTTCCTTTCTTCATAATCAGGTAGGATTTTCTGAACCTCGTTCCAGAAAGCCTTTGAATGATCTTTATGCTTAGTGTGGCAGAGTTCATGCACTACTACGTAGTCAATTATGGACATTTTAGCCATGACGACCCGCCAATTGAACCTTAACTGGTTTGTCTTTGAACAGTTCCCCCATTTGTTTTTAAGAGGCTGCACCTTTATCAGGGAGGGCTTAGTTTCGAAGTACACCAAGTATTTCTTCGCTCTCTGGAGGAGTATTTTCTCTGCTTTCAGATGGTAGAAGTCGATGAATAAAGGCTGTATAATCCGGGGATAATCATCTTCTGGAACATTTGCAGGCAAATATACTATGAACTTACTATGGGTAAAAAATAAGGATGGCACTATTTCTTCATTTACCTTTATGACCTTTAGCCTGTAGCGCTTACCTTTATAAAGGAACTTTTCGCCGCTTACGAATTCTTTTTTGGTTTCGTTTCTTATGACCTCGTTCATTTTGTCGAGGTTGGTTATGATCCAATTAGCTTTCCGTTGAAGGTTTGCAGAGACCTCTTCTTTACTCATGTTAATAGGGGCTCTTACTGTAAAGCCCGAATCCAGATCAATGGCAAGCTCGGTGGTTTTCTGCCGGGAAGAATGCAATAAGCGGTAATCAACGAGAGTGTTTCCTATCCTTATCTGTTCCATTTTTTATCCCATTAGTTTTCAGTTACATCAAGTTTCCGACAAGGTTTAGTATATTGCGGCTTTCCCTTTCAGCTGTTTCTATGTCAAAATCAATTTTATATAATTCCCTTTTGATGGTTTTAAGCATAATTTTTTGCTGTTCGGATTTTTGCTTCCAGTCTATCACTGCTAGTTTATTTAAGGACAAAAAAAGTGAAAGGGATATATCTGACAGCTTTTTTTCGTCCTCTTCTAAAAGTTTAACTGCAGCTTTTCCAGCACCTGCCTGATACTGGATATAAGCAGCTCTAATCATCTGGAAGACTGCAAATTCTTTCCTGCTCATGCCGTGATTTTTTGCAACTACGTCGACATCAAGCTCGCTTCTGATCTTCTCCAATCCGGTCAGTAAGTCGGCAGTAGAAATTAATTCCTGCTCATGCTCTGCAATCAGTTTTTCCAGTTTCTCGCGGAGAGAGGTGTAGTAAACAGGATTTGTGTTTATAAGGTTACTGATCGTGGTCTTTATTTTGTGCTGGATCAGGCTTGCTTTTGCCTTTGGCGAGGTCTTTTTGCTTACTATGTCGTTGAATTCAGAAGAATAAATGGAAACAGGATCATGGAAGACTTTGATTCCATTTGATTCGAGATATTCATGAATCAGGGCTTTAGCCTTGGGGACAGCTTCAAGCACACTAGGAGCTTGGATGCCATAGTTTATTCTCATTGCATTGTAGATCCTGCCATAAAGGTAAATGTCCTGTCTGAAACGGTTAGCTTCAGGATTGGGAATTATGCTGTTTACGAGGGCGAGAAACTCCTTGAAAGCCCTTTCAAACCTTATCCTCGTGTCTTCCGCGCTGAGTACATTCAGGATACATTTATCTACATATTCGGCGGAGTCTTCTGTTGCTGGCACGTCTTTAAAGAACCTTTTTACCTTGTTTGCTGCCTGCTCAGCTTTCGGAACATCATCCATCAGATGTTCAAGATAACCTGCAATGTCTCCTTCGTTAAAGATATCAAGGGCTTCTTTGAGCCTTTTTGAGATCCCGCAGTAGTCGATGATCAGTCCATGAGTTTTATTTTCAGTATAGGGACGGTTAACCCTTGCAACAGCCTGCATAAGACTGTGTTCTTTGAGAGGCTTATCCAGGTACATGACCTGCTCAATAGGTGCATCAAAACCGGTAAGGAGCATGTCACAGACGATCAGGAAAGCCAGTTTGTTTTCTTCATCAAAGGGTTTTTTGAACTTTTCAATTATCTGCCTCTGCTGGGCTTTTGTCTTGTAGTACTTCCTGATTTCGGCTTTAGGATCGTCTTTGGGACTTGAAGAGATTATAACCTCAGATTCAGGAGCTCCGAGTTCATCTAATATCTGTCTGTAGGTTACGGCTGCATCTCTTGAAGGGGTCACTATTTGCGCCTTGAAGCCTTCAGGTATAACGGCAGTCGTGTAATGTTGCAGAATGTCCTTGCAGATCTGCCTTATGCGATCTTCATCCTCAGAAATCGTTTTGTACTTCCCGGCTTTCTCCTTGATAAGTTCCTGTTCAAGGTCAGTGTAATCTTCAAATTCAGAATCAAAAGCGACATCAAGTTCGCTTCCCAGGATATGGACTTCGGGAAGCCTTGCCTGATACTTAATCTGGACTGTTGCCCCGTCAGCTATGGACTGTTTTGGCAGATATCTGTCAATGTAATCTCCAAACTCTCTGCGTGTGGATTTGTCATTTTTATTAATAGGTGTGCCAGTAAAACCAATGAATAAGGCATTGGGAATAGCTGTCCGCATATTTGTAGCCCAGCCCAATGTGCCACTGATCTTGTCATCTTCTTTTCCACTCCCTGTCTTGCTATATCCCACCTTTCCGTACTGGCTTCTGTGGGCTTCGTCCGCAAAAACAATTATATTTTCCGAGTGGGAGAGTTCTGGGTAGGTCTCACCGTTTTTAGTGGTAAATTTCTGGATTGTAGTAAAGAGTGTCTTTCCAGTGGGATTTTTCAGTTCATCTTTTAGTTGCTCGACACTTTCCACGTGTAAAGGATTCGGGAAGCTGCAGTTTTTAAAGGTCCTTGAGATCTGATCGTCCAAATCATTCCTGTCTGTAACGATCAAAATACAGGGGTTTTCAAGAGATGTATCAGGCACTTTTTCAATCCTGCGGATTTTCAGCGCCGTATAAGTCATAGTAAGCGATTTTCCGCTTCCCTGCGTATGCCAGATTACGCCGCCTTTGCCTTCTGTCATCCTTTCAAGAATTTTGTTGCTGGCAATGTATTGATTATATCTGCAAAGTTTCTTATGGACGCTGTTGTTGTCAGTTTCAAAAACAATGTAGCTCCTGAGAATGTCCAGGAAATTTTCCTTTGAAAAAAGAGAGTATAATAAAATATCCTGTGCAGGAAGCTCTTTCCCCTCCTTCCCAAGTTTCTCAGCAAGCTCCCTCTCATTTAATGGATATGGCTTCTTCCACTCGAGGAAGTACTTTGCAAGCGAGAAAGTGGAAGCATAAGTAGCTTTGTACCTTGCAAGAGCAACAAGAATTTGATTAGGATAAAAGAACGGCTCATTCTTTTCCATGTACCCGAAAAGCTGGGAAATAGCCTCTTCAATTGGGTCTTGCAGGTTTGGGCTCTTGCACTCAAGTACAGCCAGAGGAATACCATTTACAAAGACTACAA
>Ga0265295_1005834_pt1 | contig 15386 bp, 18 predicted proteins | sample Munlansysbiofilm_FD_192503 | JGI IMG/M metagenome (GOLD analysis project Ga0265295, IMG submission 192503) | Leachate microbial communities from a municipal landfill in Southern Ontario, Canada - Methane capture system biofilm | ecosystem: Engineered > Solid waste > Landfill > Unclassified ... | reverse complement strand
AAATGGTTGGGGAACTCCAATGGCCACTGATATTGCTTTTGCATTAGGGATATTATCCCTGTTAGGAAAGAGAGTCCCTGTCGCATTAAAGGTGTTCTTAACTGCACTTGCAATTGTTGACGACCTTGGTGCTATTATTGTTTTAGCAGTATTCTACCCTACCCACGCCATTAATATTGAGCTTCTAATTTACTCGGGCATTCTCTTTACAATGTTACTTGCTTTTAATAGACTAAACATTAAAAAACCTGCATTTTACATTGTTCCCGGAGTTATTCTGTGGTTCCTTATTCTAGGTTCAGGTATTCATGCTACAATCGCAGGTGTTTTACTAGCAATTACTATTCCCGGCAGAAGCAACATTAACGAAGTTAGGTTTATTGTTGGAAGCAGATATCTAATAAACAAGTTTGCTGCTGCCAGTGATCACAGACTAAAAGTTCTTTCAAATCACGAACAGCAACAAGCTATTCATAGCCTTCATCAGAAATTGGACCAAGTGCATCCATTGATGATTAAGGTTGAACATATGCTACATCCGTGGGTAACATTTTTTATTATGCCTGTGTTTGCACTTGCCAATGCAGGTGTGTTACTTGATCCAGGTCTTTTTAAAGAATCACTTGCTCCAATTGTTCCCGGAATATTTTTTGGATTACTTTTTGGCAAACCATTCGGAATTTTTATTGCAAGTTGGATTGCCGTAAAGCTTAAAATAGCTGTTCTTCCAGGAGATATGACTTGGAGTCACGTTTTTTCTGTAGGAATTATTGCCGGCATTGGATTTACAATGTCTATCTTTATCGATAATCTTGCCTTTACAGACCAGAATGTTATTAATATGGGCAAAATGACAATTATTGGGACATCATTTATTGCTGCAGTAATTGGACTTACTGCAATATTATTAACTACAAAGAATAAACAACAAACAACAAATAACAACAAAGAAAAATGAAAACATTAAAATCGATTGCAATTGTAGCAATAGCTTCAGTTATGATCACATCTTGCGGAGAAAAGAAAAGTGCAGATTCTCTCAAAGTCTCAAAAGAGCTTACAGACTCTGCTAGCTACGCAGTGGGTGTATCTTTTGGGATGATGCTGAAAAATGCAAATTTCAATGACCTCAATTTTACAGAAATCAATAAAGCGATGAAGGATGTTTTATCCGAAAATGAGCTTAAAATTGATGATATGACTGCTAATGTGGTTATTCAAAGATATATGACAATTAGACAAGAGGCAATTGGAGAAGCTAACAAAGCAAAAGGAGTTGAATTTTTGGAGCAGAATAAGCAGAATGACAGCGTTCAAGTTGCAGAAAGTGGCCTTCAATACAAGATAATCATTCCTGGTTCTGACATTAAGCCGGAAGGAGAAGATACTGTTTCTGTTTTTTACAGAGGCACTCTCATCGATGGTACAGAATTCGATTCCTCAATGGGAAATAGCGAACCTGTTAAGTTTCCTGTAAATGCTGTTATACCTGGATGGAGCGAAGGTATTAAGCTAATTGGAGAGGGTGGAAAGATAAGACTTTATATTCCATCTGAACTTGCATACGGAGCACAACAAGCTGGGCCGGTTATTTCACCTAACTCAACTCTCATATTTGATGTAGATCTTGTTAAGGTAAGCAAAGCTACTACAAAAGAGGCTTCAAAGACTAATTAAATATGGCACTGGAAATAATCGGAAAAATTCACTCCAAACTAAGTGTCCAAAATGGTGTTAGTGCTCGCGGTAACTGGAGTAAACAAGAGTTTATTGTAGAGACTCAAGAGCAGTATCCGAGGAAAGTCTGTATGAACGTTTGGGGTGCAGACAAGGTTGAGGAACTTGGGAGATATAATGAGGGAGAGGTTATTAAAATCTCTGTAAATATCGAATCTAGAGAGTTCAACAACCGTTGGTATACAGATGTAAGGGCCTGGAAAATTGAGAGAATGGAATCTCAGCAGACTCAACAAGAAGGCTTTACGCCTCCACCAACAATGCCAGATTTCCCTTCAGATAGTGGAGAAGATGATCTCCCATTCTAAGTAGAATTGTTTAATAAATGAGACCGACTGGAATTCTAGTCGGTCTCATTTATTTTTACAGGTATCAGATCGTTAAATCTGTTCCACCAGGTTATCTGTCTTTTAGCATATCTTCTAGTATTCCTCTTTATTAAATCAACTGCCTCATAAAGTGAACAATTCCCATCAAGGTATCCAAAAAGTTCTGTATATCCTACCGTTTTTAAAGCCGGTAAATGTCTGAAATTGTATAAAGATTTAACCTCATCAAGCAGTCCCTCTTCCATCATCAAATCAACTCTTGAATTAATTCTGGAGTACAAAACATCTCTTGATCTTGTAATTAGTCTCTTTTCGATAATAAAGGGCCTCTCCCTTTGTGATCCACTTTTAAAAGATGAGAAGCGTCTACCAGTTTGAATTGTAACCTCCAGTGCTCTTAAAACTCTTCTGGAATTAGCTATTTCAATTGTATCATAACTCTCTCTATCCAAGACTCTTAAATCTACCCTTAATGATTCAATTCCCTCCCTCTCTAGCCTCTCAGCAAGATTTTTTCTCAATTCAGGGTCTGCTGGTGGAAAATCATCTAATCCATAACAAAGTGCGTGGGCATACAAACCGGAACCTCCTGCTACAATCAATGTATCGTGCTCCTTAAACAACTCCTCAATAAGAGCTAACGCTTCAACTTCATATCTTCCGGCAGTATAGGGCAAATGGATAGAGTGAGAAAAAATAAAATAGTGTTTTATTTTTGCTAGTTGAGTTTCAGATGGAGGAGCTGTTCCAATTTTCAACTCTTTATATATTTGTCTAGAGTCACAAGATACTATAGGAGAATTATAACTCTCAGCAAGAGAAATAGAATAATCTGTCTTGCCCGAGGCTGTTGGCCCAAGCACCAATATGAGTTTTTTTGACATTTCTTGGCAGATTATAACTCGCCTTCAGGCAGCTCTTCAGGACTATATCCTTCATCCAGATCTGGTTGAGGTAAAATAGACTCAAAGTCATCATAGTCATCAGAGAACTGATCCGGATTCCTCCCTTTTTCAGCAACAAGTCTTGGATATGACCGTCTTGATAAGGGCTCTTCGGTACCAATTAACTCAAGCCTCATTCCCCTATCCTTAAACATATTATATACATACATCAAGAATTCAATTCCTGAATTGAATGCAGATTCTACGGATACTTTATCCATTGATCCATCACCCATATCAAAGAGGCCATATTCTGTCTTAACTTTATTTGACTTTGATAAACCTCTGAATATCACCATCTGATCTGGAGCAAAACCCAAATCACTTTGGAGGAAAAGGTGAAATGAATAAAGAGAAGAGACACCTTTAACCTCATACTCTCTCATAAATATTTTATTGCCATCAATCGTGGCTTTAAGTCTGTAAATCATCAACCTGAAACTTTTTGTAAAGATAAAGAATTATTTTTGACCTAATGACAAAAGAAAAGATATGGTATCGACTCCATCTGCATACTCGCTGGGACCAGGTTTCTGAGATTGGCCAAAAGATAGATACTCCGTTCGCTGCTTCCAATCAATAACTTGAATTTTCTCTTTTGATAATAAAATGAAATCTTCTATCTCTTTGATATTAGAATAATAATGAATTCCAACTAAAGCGAGGGGCGGCGGAAAATCAGACACTTCTGAGAGAATAAAAAAGTTCCCATCAATAAAACTTTCTCCAGAGAGAGTCATTATTGCTTTTTGATATTTATATGACGAAAAATATTCATCGTTTTCAAGCAGGTGCAAATATCTTTGGGATGATTGTAAAAATTGACTGAAATCATATCCATAGGGCACAAACAATTTGCTAATACTCCTACATCCCATTCCAAAATATAAAAACAGATCGTCACAGAGTAAATCAATATCAACATTTGATTCCTTTCCATCCAAAACAGCAAGAGAAGATTTGCTTCCCCTAAGTAAAGTGGGAATCAAACAATATTCACTTCCAATAATATTCATTGTAGAATCTGAACCAGAAGCGATTAACATTCGAATCTTCGTTGATATCTTTGCAACAAAGAGGACTCTATCTTCCCAGAATGGATTAATTTCAGCTAGAATATTAATAATTACAGGAAGAATAAACCTATCCTTCTTTGAAAGCTTCACTTCACATTTAAACCCAGATGCCAAGACTGATAAAATATCGTGAAAACCAACAGCGGGTATGTTTCCGGCAGCAATAACACCAATGTACTCCTCCCTTATATTGAGCAATTCACCATAACTTCTAATCCATGTTCTCAGAGCATCCTCATTAAGCATATAATTTGCTATTGAGATTATAGCACTTCTCTGCATCTCAATTGTAAAGTATGGGTTTACTCTTGATGAAGAACTCATTGCAATATGCAAATGGGAAGAATTTAATTCATCTGAAAGGGCTAAATTTAGTCTTCTGCCCAACTCAACAAAATCCTTTTGAAAAACATCTACATACATTTTGCAAAATTAGTAAAAAGGGAGTAATTTTACGAAACGGTTCCTAATACTCAATGGACGACATAAACTCCTCAGATTCATATAAAACGATTTCACAGCCCTCCACAGGTATCTACAAAGAACTTGGAAGCAAATTCCTCTCATTTGCATATCCTGTATCAAGCGAAGAGGAGATAAAAGTAATAATTACAACTTTAAAAAAAGAGTACCACGATGCAAGGCACCATTGCTACGCATACAGGATTGGACCGGAAGGAGACTTATGGCGAGCAAATGATGATGGAGAACCATCTTCCTCTGCGGGTAAACCAATATTAGGGCAGTTGCTCTCATATCAATTAAGTGACATTCTGGTTGTAGTAGTCAGATATTTTGGAGGGACAAAACTTGGCGTTCCTGGTCTTATAAGAGCTTACAAAAGTGCTACAGCTGACTCAATTGAAAATGCTAATATTGTTGAAAAAATTGCGACAAGGTTAGTTAATTTTTCGTATGACTATCTGCAAATGAATGATGTTATGAAGATTATTCGTGATTTTTCAGCGGAGTTAACAGAACAGGAGTTTGATAATATATGTAAAATTTCAGTTAGAGTCAGAAGAGGAGAATATGAGAAATTTTGTAATACTCTTGAACCTTTAGTAATAAATTTTGATTAGAATTATAAAAATATATTAAAATGTCTAAACATCTTATCTCTATTCACGACTTCTCTAAAGAGGAGATCTTAAAAGTCTTATCCCTGGCATCAAAATTTGAAGAGAGAAAGTCTGACCCAATCTTCAGCGATAAAGTTGTTGCCAGTCTCTTTTTTGAACCCTCAACCAGGACAAGGCTTAGCTTTGAAACTGCGGCAAACAGACTTGGAGCCAGAATAATAGGATTTTCAGACGCAGTAAACACGAGTGTAACAAAAGGCGAAACCTTGAAGGATACAATAAAAATGGTTTCATACTATGCTGATCTTATCATCATACGACATCCCCTAGAAGGAAGCGCAAGATATGCTTCAGAGGTCTCCTCAGTGCCGGTTATTAACGCCGGTGATGGTGCAAATCAACACCCTTCACAAACCCTACTTGATCTATACTCAATCCTTAAAACTCAAGGAAGACTTGATAACTTAAATATAAACATCGTTGGGGACCTGAAATATGGAAGAACTGTTCACTCTCTGATGCAAGCTATGAGCCATTTTAAACCACACTTCAGGTTTACCGCTCCAAAAGAGTTAAGAATGCCTGAAGAGTATAAGGAGCAACTTAAGATTAATGGAATTCCTTTTGATGAGAGCGAAAGGCTTGAAGATGGAATTGAAAATATGGACATAGTATATATGACTAGGGTACAAAGGGAGAGATTCACAGATGCGATAGAGTATGAGAGAGTTAAAAATGTATATAGTCTTAAAAATGAGATGCTGGATTTTGCCAAACCAAATATGAAGATACTTCACCCTCTACCTAGAATTAATGAGATTCACCAAGATGTTGATAACAGCAATCACGCATATTATTTCGAACAGGCAGGAAATGGTGTATACACAAGAATGGCAATAATCAAAATGCTACTTGATAAAATAGATATTTAAAAAAATCAACTATGTCACCAATGGAAAAACATCTTAAGGTAAGTGCAATCAAGGATGGAACAGTCTTGGATCATATCCCTGCAAATCAATTATTTAAAGTTATAGACATTTTAGGGCTTAGCAAAATAACTAATCAAATCACTTTTGGAACAAATTTAGATAGCAAATTGCTTGGTAAAAAGGCAATAATAAAAATTGCGGATAAATTTTTTGAAGATAATGACATTAACAGAATTGCCCTTATCGCTCCACAAGCAAAAATTAATATAATTCACGACTTTCAGGTCGTTGAAAAAAAGGTGCTTTCTGTTCCCTCAACAATAAAGGGTATTGCTAAGTGTATGAATCCTGCTTGCATTACAAATCATCAGGATGTCGAAACCTCTTTTGCTACTATATCAGACTCACCAGAACTCAAGTTACTTTGTAAATATTGCGAAAAGGTAACTGACGAGAAAAACTTAAAAATTATTAGCAATAATTAACTCAAACCTAACAATTACTCAATTTTTGGCCACTTATTATTTGGGATTCGTATTTTTTAATTTACCTTTGAAGCAAGAATACCATAATTATTAAAAACATATTATAATGAAAGTTGCTCATAATTTTAACGCAGGGCCGTGCGTTCTGCCGAGGCCTGCAGTTCAGGCCGCTATTGACTCCCTTAATGACTTCAAAGGAACAGGTATGTCTGTTATTGAAGTTTCTCACAGATCTAAGGAGTGGGAAGCTGTAATGGAGGAGTGTCGCTCATTATGGAAAGAGTTGCTGGAGATCCCGGAGGGTTACCACGTATTATTCCTCGGTGGCGGAGCAAGTATGCAATTCCTATACGTAGCAATGAATTTACTCGAAAACAAAGCCGGGTATCTTGAAACTGGCGTATGGGCAAAAAAGGCTCTCAAAGAGGCTAAAGGTTTTGGTAATGCTTTTGCGGTAGCTTCATCTGCCGATAAAAATTTTAGTTACATTCCAAAAGGATATGACCTTTCAGCAGATCTTGATTACTTTCATATTACAACAAATAATACTATTTACGGAACTGAGATAAAAGAGGATATGGACTGCCCTGTTAATCTCGTTGCAGATATGTCTTCTGATATTATGAGTCGCCCGGTAGATGTTAGCAAATATGCTCTTATTTATGGGGGCGCACAGAAAAATGTTGGTCCTGCAGGTGTAACATTTGTAATCGTAAGAGAGGATATTCTTGGCAAAGTAAGTCGCTTCTTACCTACAATGCTTGATTACAGAACTCATATTAAAGAGAGCTCTATGTTTAACACTCCGCCGGTATTTTCAATTTTCGTAATGACTGAGACACTCAAATGGGTTAAAGCAAATGGTGGTCTTAAAGCTATGAAAGTTCATAATGAAGAGAAAGCTGCCCTTTTATACAATGAAATTGATCGCAACAAAATGTTTGCAGGAACAGCAGCCATTGAAGATCGCTCTTTAATGAACATCTGCTTTGTTATGTCAGATGAGTACAAGGATAAAGAGGAGTCTTTTATGGCTTTTGCCAAAGAGAGGGGAATGGTTGGTATTAAAGGGCACCGTTCCGTTGGTGGTTTCCGTGCTTCCACATACAATGCCTGCCCTGTAGAGAGCATTAAGGCATTAGTAGAGTGTATGCAAGAATTCGAAAAGCTTAACGCTTAATTATTTAATTAAAAGCTAGTATTATGAAAGTACTTGTAGCAACTGAAAAACCTTTCGCAAAGGCGGCGGTCGAAGGAATAAGAGATATTGTAGAAAATGCTGGTCATAAACTTGCCCTTCTTGAAAAATATTCAGACAAGCAAGAGTTATTAGATGCAGTTGCAGATTCAGATGCATTAATCGTTCGTTCAGATAAAGTTACTGCCGAGGTGGTAGAAGCAGCAAAGAATTTAAAAATTGTTGTTAGAGCTGGTGCCGGATACGACAATCTTGATCTTGTAGCCTGCTCCTCCAAGGGCATTGTTGCGATGAATACCCCGGGACAAAACTCTAATGCTGTTGCAGAACTTGCAATTGGAATGATGATATATATATCTCGTAACTCATTTACACCAGGAACAGGAGGAGAATTAAAGGGAAAAACAATTGGGATTCACGCATACGGAAATGTTGGCCGAATTGTAGCGGAACTTGCCAAAGGATTCGGAATGAATGTAATTGCATTTGATCCGTTTGTAGATCCTGAGAAGATAAAAGCGGATGGTGTTAAGCCGGTAAAAACTCTTGAAGAACTTTATGAGAATTCTAATTTTCTCTCTCTTCATATACCTGCAACAGCAGAGACTAAAAAATCTGTTGGGACTCTGCTAATGTCCAAAATGCCTAAAGGAGCTTGTCTGGTTAACACTGCAAGAAAAGAGGTTATTAATGAAGAGGAGCTTGTAACTGTTTTAGAGCAGAGACCGGATCTTAAATACGTAACCGATATTGCAGCAGATAATCAAACTCTTCTCAATGAAAAATTTGCTGGCAGAGTATTTGCCACGGCAAAAAAAATGGGAGCAGAGACAGCTGAGGCAAACATTAATGCCGGACTAGCTGCTGCAAATCAGATTATCAAATTCCTAGCCACAGGCGATAGAACATTCCAGGTTAATAAATAATAATATAATTTTTCTATATAAATGGTAAAAGTTAAACCTTTTGCAGCCGTTAGACCTCCTAAAGAACTAGTTAAAGAGGTAGCAGCTCGCCCATACGATGTATTAAATTCTATAGAGGCCAAACAAGAAGCGGGAGAAAAGTCACTTCTCCACATTACAAAGCCGGAAATAGATTTTGATCCAATTATTGACGAACACACTCAAGAGGCTTATAACAAAGCCGTGGAAAACTTCAAACTTTGGCAAGAGAGAGGATGGCTTGTGCAAGATAAGAAAGAGATGTACTATGTTTACGCACAAACAATGGATGGAAGGACTCAGTACGGATTAGTTGTTGGTGCCAATGTAGAAGATTATCTCACTGGGAAGATTAAAAAACACGAACTTACCAGAAAGGATAAGGAAGAGGATAGAATGATTCACGTACGTATTCAGGATGCAAATATTGAACCCGTTTTCTTTGCGTACCCGGATAACAATGAGATTAATGCTATTGTTGACAGCGTTGTAAAGAGCAAACCTGCAGATTATGACTTTGTTGCTGAAGATGGGTTTGGACATCACTTCTGGACAATTGAAGATGATATCACAAACAATAAAATCACTGAGATTTTCTCTACAATCCCAGCATTTTATGTTGCTGACGGACATCACAGAACAGCTGCAGCAGCACTAGTTGGTGAGGAAAAGAGGAGTAAAAATCCTAATCACACCGGTGAAGAAGAGTACAACTTTTTTATGGCAGTTGTATTTCCTGAAAGTCATTTAAAGATTATTGATTACAATCGAGTAGTTAAAGATCTGAATGGAATGACTAATGATGAATTCATTGAAAAACTTACAGAGGATTTTATAGTAGAGGATAAGGGTACAACAATTTACGCCCCTTCCGGACTTCATAATTTTTCAATGTTCATTAATAAAAAGTGGTATTCGCTTACTGCCCGCGATGGAAGGTATGACGACAACGATCCTATTGGTGTTCTTGATGTTACAGTCCTTTCAAACCTAGTATTTGATAAACTCCTAGATATTAAAGACCTCAGAACATCAAAAAGAATTGATTTTGTTGGTGGAATAAGAGGTCTTGCTGAACTTAGCAGAAGAGTAGATTCAGGAGAGATGGCTGCTGCATTTGCTCTATATCCTGTCTCTATGAGGCAGCTTATTGATATTGCAGATACCAACAATATTATGCCTCCTAAAACCACTTGGTTTGAGCCTAAACTAAGGAGTGGTCTGGCAATACATAAACTCAGCAAATAACATTACAGCTTTATACTACAGAAACGGCCGGAAATTCCGGCCGTTTTTTTGAATAATTGGAGTCTTAAAAAATACTCTATCTCCTTGTTCTTAACTTCTTTAATCATAGTGGAGACATAGGTAGACCCTATTATTAAGTAAATCAATCAACAAAAAGTTGGAAATCTAAAAATAAGGATTACCTTTGTCGCTGATGGAGCCTTTAGTTCTTTTGACAGATATTCAAAACATCTCACTTTAATCGTAGGAAATTTCGTTAAGTAGACTTTTGCGTAATGTATATATTCAGGTGACTCCATCAATTAATTTTTTATTTATTTTTAGTTTATTTAATGAACATTTTCATTTCTAATCTGAGCTGGGCTATCAAAGATGGCGACCTCAGAGAATTGTTTGCCGAGTACGGCGAAATCTCATCTGCAAAAGTAATCATGGACAGAGAAACCGGTAAATCCAGAGGATTCGGTTTTGTTGAAATGCCTAATGAAGAAGAGGGTAAAAAGGCTATCGAAGAGCTTGACAAAGCTGAATACGATGGTAAAGTAATAACAGTTAACGTTGCAAAACCTCGTGAAGACAGAGGTGGCAGCAGAGGTGGCTTCGGCGGTGGAAATCGTGGTGGCGGCTTCGGTGGCGGAAATCGTGGCGGTGGATTTGACAGAGGAAGCAGAAGAAGCTACTAAGTCATAACAAAGCTTATAAATTATACGGTGTATCAAATTTGATACACCGTTTTTTTTATGTAAAATTGTATATAAGAATATTAGAATTTATGAACAGATATCACTGGATGTTAATTATCTTCTTTATTGTTTTAATATGGTCTGCTATTAATCCGTATGATTATTTTACGTGGTTCGCAGAAGTAATCCCTGGAATAATAATTCTGCTTATATTTGGATTAACATATAAAAAACATAGGTTCACAGATTTTACATATTATATTTTGTTTGCACACTGTTTACTACTTTTTGTGGGAGGTCACTATACTTATGCTAAAGTACCTCTCTTTACAACTCTGGGTGAATTATTAGATACAGGACGAAACAGTTATGATAAAATTGGCCATCTATTTCAGGGTTTTACGCCGGTTCTAGTTGTAAGAGAATTCCTAATAAGAAAAAGAATATTAAAAGATGGTATATGGAACTCAATATTTGCCATTTCAGTTGCGTTAGCATTTAGTGCATTTTATGAGATAATTGAATGGTTTGCTGCAATCTCCACATCAACAGGAGCAGAAGATTTTCTTGGAACACAAGGATATGAGTGGGATACTCAAGCAGATATGTTCTGGGCACTAATTGGAGGTTTGGCAATGCTGCTTATATTTAGAAAATACCACAATAGGTTAATTAATAGAGTTGATGTACCTTAAATTTACCGCTATGAAAAAATTTATAATATCTATATTTTTCTTTTCATCCTCTCACCCTTTTGGACTCTTTTTGGACAGGATGATTATATAATAACTATTGAAGACAAAAAAATAAGTGGGATCTCAATTTCATCATATCCAAAGGCACTTGAAGAATATGTTGTAAATTTCTATAATGACAATCTTATGACAAAATCAGAAGATTTAAAGATTAGTTATAATATTGTAAAAACTAACAGGGCAAGAGAGATTGAACATAGTAATGTCAAGAAATTTGTAGCGTCAGGTGTTGAGCACATTCCGTGGCACGCCCGTTCAATACCATTTAAAGAAGATAGGATAGTCTTTGACACAATAGTTCCTGTTTCCGATAAGTCAAAAGAGGAGCTCTACTCTTTGGCAAGAAGTTCAATTATCCTGGGAATGTCTTTAACAGCTGAGCAAATTCAAAAAACACTTATAGAGGATAAGGAGAGTGGATCAATTATGGTAAGAAAGCTAACAGTGGGATCTGGAAGCCAGGGAAAGTTTACAAGCTACATCTATTTTGATCTTTTAATAAGGGTTAAAGATGGCAAAGCTCGTATGACTATTGGAGATATTAATCTCCATTACGCTAAAGGGCAAATCTTTAACGACGCAGTAGTTTACAACTATGACATTAAGGCAGAGGATTTCACAACAAGCTGGAGAAAAGGGAATACAATAAAAAGTCACTACTATAAAGGTCTTCTTCTAATGTTCTACAATATTGAAGATGTACTTATAAAGAATTTTGTAGAACTCTACACAGAGGAAAATCCTTTAAGCGACTGGTAGTATTGACCCTAGAATAATTCGAGAATTTTTACAAAGAGAGGAATAAGCAGAGAGGTAAACAATCCCATCAATGCTATAGCTAATCCTCCTGCGGCTCCTTCAATTGCGCCCATTTCAAGTGCTTTTGCTGTTCCTATTCCGTGAGAAGCGGAACCAAGAGCTATCCCCATAGCCAGAGGAGAATCTATTCCTGAAATTTTAAGAAACCACGGGCCGGTAACAGCTCCAAAAATTCCTGCAATTATAACAATAACAGAGGTAAGGTATATGTCACCCCCGTGTTCTGCAGAGAGCACTATTGCTATGGGATTGGTTACAGACTTTGGCATAAGAGTAATTATAGCAGATGAGTCAGAACCAGCAATTAGTGCTGGAAATACTACAGTTATCAGCGCAGTAAGACTGCCTAGTAGTGTAGCAGTAAAGATTGCTACTCCTCGTTCTTTAATATACTCATAATGCTTATGGAGAAGATAACCAAATGCAACTACTGAGATATTAAGCATATACTTTAGGACTTTTGTGTTTTCCTCATATAATTCCATACCTGCTCCGCATAATGAGCATAGTAAAATTACAAGAGCCGTTGCAACAATAACCGTATGAAATAGCATCCATTTTGTTCTCCTGTATATCTCTCTTCCAATAAAATAGGAAACAGCAGTAACAATTATGAAAAAAATCTCAAGTAAAACAGAATGGTTCATCTTTTATCAATTTTTTGCGCAACCGTTCCTGCAACCCAAAGAACTATCCAAGTGCTAATCGTGGCCGCAATTACAATTGAAATAGCATCATTCTTCAAGGAGGAGAAAGAAATCAGAGCAATTCCAGCTGTTACCGGAATAAAAAACAGCATAAGATTATCAAGAAAAAAGGATGCAGGTTCCTTTATCCACTCCTCCTTCACAATCTTTAATCGCAATAGAAGAAAGAGGAGGATCATACCAGCTACCGGCGGTGATAGATATCCTCCAAAAAATTTACTTATTGCCATTCCCAAATAGTATGAAAATGCCAAAGAGGCACATCCAGCAGCAAAAAATATAACTCTTCTGTTTTTCAAGGTAATTAAAATTCTTTCATCCATTCATAGGTTGAATAGTGCTCACCGGTCATACCAACTGCCTCATACACCCTTTGGGCTTTTGAATTACGTTTATCGACATATAATCTAATACCCATAACATCTTTCCTACTTATAACTAATTGCTTAACATAGGAGTATAACGCACCAAAGACCCCCTCTTTTCTCATTTCAGGGATAACATATACAGATTGAATCCACCATACCCATCCATTTCTCCAGTCACTCCATTCGGTAGTAAGCATAAGCATTCCTACCGGCTTATCGTTAATTTGGGCAACAAAATAATTTGCTTTTGATGAATCTTTTAGCGCAGAAGTAATTCCTCTCTCTAAAACAAGGCTATCAAGTTTTAGTCCCTCTGTTTCTAGAGCCATCTCTAGTTGAAAATCTACCATCTGAGACAAATCAGCCTCTTTAGCAGGTGCTATAACAATTTTTTTTGTCATCTATTATTTCATTTTTGGTCTGAAACCATCAATTTTAACTAATTCTTTAACAACATCATATGCTATTGCCACATCTTCCGCAACACCACTCCAATCCCACTCTGGATTATAATTATCTGCAGGTCTGTGATATACATTGGCAATAAAATCATCCCAGCTCTCTTTTGCCCACTCTTTCCCAAATTTTCTGCTGTCATAACATCCATATGCCCAGATTGAGGGTACACCTCTTTTATAAAATGGAAAATGATCACTTCTGAAGAATAGTCCCGTATGAGAGTTTGGATCTGGAAGAAGATACCTACCTTGACTAGCAGCAACTGACTCATAAAGAGAATCAAGAGTTGAATATCCAAAGCCAATCATAGTCAGATCATTCATTGTACCTCTAGGTACCATCATATCATTATTCAGGCAAGCAATTGTATTACTCATAGGAATGACAGGATTTTGGGCGTAATAGTCACTTCCAATTAATCCCTGCTCTTCAGCAGTTGGAAAAAGAATAATGATTGATCTATCCGTCCGTACTCCACTCTTTTTAAACATTCGGCCTATCTCCGTAGCCCAGGCCATTGTTGTTCCGTTGTCCACAGCACCGTTATATATGGAGTCTCCGTTCTGAGGCTCTCCTATCCCAAAATGGTCCCAATGTGCCGTAATTACAACAGCCTCCTCTGGTTTAGTTTTTCCTTTTAAGATCCCGGCAACGTTAATTGAACTATCCCTCACAATGGAGTTTGAAATATCTACGGTGAAATTTGCATCCAGTTCAAATGGTTTAAAACCTCTTTTTGAAGAGTGCCTTCTTAAAGAGTCAATATTATATCCAAGCTCTCCAAAAATTTTGGTGGCGCTTTCTAAACTGAGCCACCCATTTACTAAACATCTCTTAGTTAATCCATTATCATCAATAAAAAACCTGGGTGTTATTGAGCTACCTCGAGGAACGTTAAAGTCATAACCGGCACCTTCAGTTTCGTGAATAATCAGAATTGCATCTGCTCCTTTTCTTGCAGCCTCTTCATATTTGTAAGTCCATCTACCATAATATGTCATCTCTCTCCCTTTAAAAAGAGATGGATCATTTGTGTATAAACCCGGATCATTTATCATTACTACAAGAGTCTTCCCCTTTAGGTCTACTCCATCATAATCATTCCAGTCCCACTCTTCCGAATCTATACCGAATCCGGCAAAAACCAGTTTAGATGAGTTTAAAGCAACTCTTTCCATTGCTTGGGGAGAATTAATCGCTATCTGATCCGGTGCCTTAAGTGCTATCTTCTTTCCCTTTACATTAAAATGGACATCACCATTAACAGAAGATGTCACCATTAACATTGGAACATCCTGAAAATATGACCCATCAAAAGCTGGCTCAAAACCAATTGATTTTAACTCACTTGCCAGATATTTTACAGAGAGTTGCTCACCCTCTGTAAAGGGCATCCTTCCAGAAAAATGGTCAGATGAAAGATCTTTTGTGACTCTCTTCATATCTTCTATACTCACAAGATCCAGTGAATTGGTATAGTTATCACAAGAATTCAGTAGTATCAAGGAGAACAAAATTATTATACCTCTTTTCATATATTTATTTTTTAGAAAATTATTAGAAGTTCAATGGTTATTTTATCTGAATCCATCTCCTCATAAAGGTTAAGTACAGGAAGAA
>Ga0265295_1005833_pt1 | contig 15388 bp, 9 predicted proteins | sample Munlansysbiofilm_FD_192503 | JGI IMG/M metagenome (GOLD analysis project Ga0265295, IMG submission 192503) | Leachate microbial communities from a municipal landfill in Southern Ontario, Canada - Methane capture system biofilm | ecosystem: Engineered > Solid waste > Landfill > Unclassified ... | reverse complement strand
AAATGGGAGGATGGTTTTAACCACAGCGGTGAGAAAAATGATTACTATTTCCAGCGTTGTTTTAATGGACGCGATCCATTTGATGAGCGTTTTTTCAAGCTGGCAGAGCTGGTTTTTAACCCTTTGCTGAATTGCCTGGGTGCCAAATGAGCATGACCGAATTACAACATCTGGATGTAAAACTTTCCGGCATAAACCTGATTGAAGCAGGTGCCGGTACTGGCAAAACCTATGCCATTGTTTGCCTTTATCTGCGGCTTTTGCTGGAAAAACAGCTTTTGCCCGAGCAGATTTTAGTGGTTACTTTTACCGAGGCAGCAACCAAAGAACTTAAAGGTCGGATTTATGACAAACTGAGGGAGGCAGCGGAGGTTTTTGCAAGCGGACAAAGCAAGGCAGATGATTTTTTGCAACAGCTTTACCAGCGTTATCCTGATAAGCAAAAGGCACTGCGCCGCCTTGAACATGCCCTGGCTAGCTTTGATACAGCCTCTGTTTTTACCATTCACGGTTTTTGTATGCGTGCCTTGCAGGACCATGCTTTTTTAACCGGCAGCCGCTTTGAGACCAAGCTGATTACTGATCCCACTGATTTTTACACTGAAATTGTCCAGGATTTCTGGCGGATAAACTTCTTTGATAACAATGATGGTCTTACTGCTGCTGTGCTTGGGCGCAAAATATCGCCGCAAACCCTGGTTGGTTTTATCAGGCAGTTGCTGCTTAATCCGGGTTGCCAGGTGGAACCGCACTACACAGAGGCTGATATTACTGCCATTACGGTTGACTGTAGCAAGCTGTATGGACAGCTGCAAAAAATCTGGCAGAAAAGGCGCGAAGAGCTGACCGAGCTTTTAGAGACCCACAAAGGTTTAAGCCGCAGCGCGAAAAACTATCATCCTGATAACCTGCCCCTGCTTTTTGAAGCCATGGACGGTTATTGCAATAATAATCAGCAATGGGCATTGTTTAGTGATTTCAACAAGTTTTGCAGCAACTACATGGAGGGGCAGCGGCTTAAAAAAACCGATCCACCCAAAGATACTTTCTTTAATCTTGCAGACCAGATTATGCAGCTTGCTGATCAGAGAATTTTGGCAGTTAAATCAGAGCTTTATCAATATTGCCGCCATGAACTTGCCAGCCGCAAAGAAAAACAGAATATCTGTTTTTTTGATGATTTGCTGACCAAGCTTTACACTGGATTACAGCAATCTGCTGCAAAAGAGCTGGCAATGGTGTTGCGTGAGCAGTTTAGGGCAGCACTTATTGATGAATTTCAGGATACAGACCCGCTGCAATACGGGATTTTCAGGCAGATTTACAGCAGTGGTAACCAGCCTCTGTTTTTAATTGGTGATCCCAAGCAGGCGATTTACAGCTTCAGAGGCGCGGATATCTTTGCCTATCTTCAGGCAGTGCAGGATACAGACAGTAACCATCGCTTTACCCTTACGGTTAACCGCCGTTCTACACCGCAACTGCTGCAAGGTTTTAACACTATTTTTCAAAACCGCACCAACCCTTTTATCCATAAAGATATTGGTTATGAAAAAGCAAAGCCTGCCCCTGACTGGAAAACTGACCAGCTGGTAATAAACGGTGATGCTGCACCAATACAGCTTTGGTATTTGCCGCAAACCGATAAGCCGTACAGTGTTGATGAAGCAAACCGCTGGGCTGCAAAAAACACTGCTGCCGAGATAGCCAGGCTATTGCAGCAGGCACGCAACAAACAGGCAATGCTTAATGACCAGCCTTTGCAACCAGGTGATATTGCAGTGATTGTACGCACCCACCGTCAAGGGCAGATGGTGCGCAAGGCACTGCAAAAACTGAATATTCCCAGTGTAATGCGCAGTGATGCCTCTGTTTTTGATGCACCGGAAGCAACAGAACTTGCCTTACTGATGCAATCCATCCTTTCGCCCCATAATGAGCCGCTGCTGCGTGCTGCCCTGGTAAGTGATCTGCTGGGTAAAACTGCCACTGAAATAGCAGAACTGCTTGAAGATGAAGCTGCATGGGAAAAACTGCTGCGACATTTTAATGATTATCACCAGTTATGGCAGGATAAGGGTTTTATGGTGATGTTCCGGTTTTTGCTTGTCCGTGAACAGGTGCGGGCAAGGTTACTTGCCTTTAATGATGGTGAGCGGCGGCTTACCAACCTGTTGCATATTGCCGAGCTGGTGCATAGTGCAGTCCATCAGCAAAATCTGGGGATGGAGGCTGCAACAGCCTGGCTGGTAGAAAAAGTGGCAACAGCAGATAAAAAGGATGAGTATCAGCAACGGCTGGAAACAGATAACGCACTGGTGCGCATTGTAACCATTCATATGAGTAAGGGGCTTGAGTATCCTATTGTTTTTAATCCGTTTTTGTGGGATGGCAGCAGTGATGCCGGGCAGGAAACCATCAATTTTCATGAGCAATTCAAGCTGATTAAGGATTTTGGCTCTTCTGACTATGCCAAACGGCAGCCACAGGCAGAAGAGGAGCTGCTGGCAGAAAATCTGCGGCTTTTTTATGTGGCTGTAACCAGGGCGCGTTGCCGTTGTTACCTGCTGGCAGTGCAGGCTGGTAAAAACAAAGAACGGCAGGCACGCTCACCTTTAAATCTGCTGCTTGTGGCGGATAATGCAACAGATGATTTTACGGAACAGATTAGGCGATTGGCAGCCAAATCAGATGGCAGTATCAATGCTAGCCTCTGTAATCTGGAAGCTACTGAACAGACCACGCCTTTGCAGCCTGAAGATCGGGCAATAACACAACCCCACCCCCGTCAGACTACCAGGCAGCAGCATGATTACTGGCGGGTTACCAGCTTTACTGCCCTTGCAGCCGCAGATTATCGCCAGCCAGAGCAGCCTGATCGGGATGAACACCAACAACAGCCACCGCAGGATATTGAAGTCCAGCCGGAGCAGCTGGATATTTTTGGTTTTCCCCGTGGTGCAAAAGCCGGACTTTTCTTCCATGAGCTGCTGGAAGAGCTTGATTTTACCGCATCTGACCAGGAAAAAATAAAGCTGCATATCGGTAAACTGCTGGACAAATATAACTACGGACAACAATGGCTGCCGGTTGTTCAGCGTATGCTTGGTGATCTGTTTAAAGTGCGGTTTGCAGCTCCGGATGGTGCAGGATTTACCCTGGGTGAGCTTGCTGCCAACAGCTTGCTGCCAGAAATGGAGTTTTTTTTCCCGCTGCGTTTGATTCAGTCAGAACAGTTGGCGGCTTTGCTGCGTAGTAAGGGAGATTTCAAGGCTCCGCTGGATGGCAACAGTCTGGCACAGCGGCTTGGTTTTAGGCCTGTGCAGGGGATGGTACGCGGGTTTATTGACCTGATTTTCCGCCACAATGACCGCTATTATCTTCTGGACTGGAAATCTAACCACTTGGGCTATAAAGCAGAGGATTACAACCCTACTGCCATTGCCGCTGAGATGGAGCGCAATCTTTATCCGCTGCAATATCTGCTTTACACCGTTGCCCTGCACCATTATCTGGGGCTGCGGATAAAAAACTATGCTTATGATCAGCATTTCGGCGGGGTTATCTATCTGTTTTTACGAGGCATTGCGCCGGAAAGCAGCCCATCTTGCGGACTTTATCAGGATCGTCCATCACGGGAGCTGGTGGAAGAACTGAGTAAGTTGATGGTTGAATAAATAATTCCCCCACCGTCATTCTGCAGGAAGCGTTAGCGAACTTGCAGAATCTAAAACCAGATCCTGCGACTTGCACGCAGGATGACGACTTTTGGTGCGCAGGGCAGACTCCGTCGCAGGTTCTAATACATGACCAACCTTTATGGATTACCGAGATGACCGACCAGACCAATCTTGATCAGCATTTTGCTGAATTTATCTGTCGCCTGGCGAACCTTGCAAAAGGTGCTGATTATCAGCTTTTGCACAAGCTTGCAGCAATGACTTCTGCTGCCCTGCGCAGCGGGCATGTTTGCCTTGATACGACTATGCTGGCAGTGGCTGATGAACTGGAGCCTGTTCTACCTGATCATAATGAGCTGGCTTGCCGTCTGTACAAAACCGGTGTGGTTGGCAGACCGGATGAGCGCAAGCCTCTGATTCTGGATGATGCAGGCAGGCTTTACCTTTATCGCTATCACCAATATGAGCAAAACCTGGCAACAGCATTGCTGCAAAAAGCTGCTGTGCCGCAAAGCGTTGATGAGGCTGCCCTGCAAGAAAGGCTGCAACTTTATTTTCCAAACAGTGATGATAACCAGCCGGATTACCAGCAGCAGGCAGCGATAACAGCATTAAAACAACAGCTTTGTATTATCTGCGGTGGTCCTGGTACCGGTAAAACCAGCACAGTTGTACGTATTCTGGCACTTTTGTTGGAGCAATCTCCTGGCTTACGGATTGCCCTTGCCGCACCAACTGGCAAAGCTGCTGCCCGTTTGCGGGAATCGATTTTACAGGCAAAGCAAAATATACCTTGCAGCGAGCAGATTAAAAAACTGCTGCCAGACAGGGCAACAACCCTGCACAGCCTGCTTGGCCATCGCCATAATCAGGCGCGTTTTAAGTATAATCGGGAAAACCCGCTGCCCTTTGATGCTGTGATTGTTGATGAAGCCTCCATGATTTCGCTGCCCTTAATGGCAAAACTTGTGGCTGCATTGCCATCCCATGCAAGGCTTATTATGCTGGGCGACCGTGACCAGTTGGCATCGGTGGAGGCGGGCGCGGTGTTGGGGGATATCTGTCCGGCAGATGTTGAGCTGTCAGAAAGTAATTCCACGCTGAAAAAGAATATCTGTATTTTGCGCAAAAGTTACCGCTTTGGTGAGCAGGGGGATATTGCCGGTCTTGCAACAGCCATCAACAGCGGTGACAGCAGGCAGGCGATGAAGCTGTTATCCGGAAAATCAGGTAATATCTCATTTTGCCAGCTTTTGCCTGCAAACCAGTTGCAGCAGCAGCTGAAAACAACAATTCTGGATGGATTTACACCGTGCTTTACGGCAAAGACGGCTAAAGAAGCGTTAAAACACCTGGCTGATTTCCGTATTTTAACACCGCTGCGGCAAGGTATAACCGGTGTTACAGGGCTTAACCGGCTTGCGGAAGAGCTGCTGGCAGAGGAAAAACTTATGCCTGCTGGCAGACAATGGTACAAGGGGCGACCAATAATGATTACGGCTAACGCGCCCCGGTTGCAGCTTTTTAACGGTGATATCGGGATTGCCTGGCCGGATCCGGCGGCTGGCGGTCAATTGCGGGTTTGCTTTGCCAATGCAGATGGTGAACCCAGATGGCTGGCACCGTTACGCCTTCCTGCCCATGAAACCGCCTTTGCCTTAACCATCCACAAAAGCCAGGGTTCTGAATTTACCAGCCTGCTGATGTTATTGCCTGAAGAAGACAGCCCGCTTCTAACCCGCGAGCTGCTCTATACCGGCATCACCCGTGCCAGAAAAAAGATTGAAATATGGGGAAAAAGCGAACTACTGCCGGCAATAATCGCCCGCCGCACAGAACGCAGCTCAGGTCTGAAAGATGCTTTGTGGTGATAGTGTGAAACACGGTAGTTGTATTTTTGTAGTTTGTAGACTACGCTGTATGTATGATTCAGTTAAAGCAGACAAAGACCTACGAAAGATGGGAGGCTCGACTCAAGGACAAACGGGCGAGAACTTTTATTGCCGCGCGTTTGATGCGTTTGTCAGCTGGTTTGTATGGGCGAAAGAATGGAGTGACCAAGATGACTGAAAGACTGACAACCTATGACCCTGCTGCCGCCTTGGTGGATGATGAGGAAATTGCATTTTTCATGGCAGATGCCTTTGAAACAGGCGATGCAAATTATATTGCCAAAGCTCTTGGTGTGGTTGCCCGTGCCAAAGGAATGACGGAAATAGCCCAAAAGACAGGGCTATCCCGCGAGCAGCTTTATCGCTCCTTTAGCGAGCGCGGTAATCCAACCCTGAAAACTACCCTTGCCGTGATGCGAGCCCTTGGCATTGATATGACTGCCAAACCCCATGCCACAGCCTGACTTGTGAATAAATAGCTATTATACAAATGAAAAAGCCCCTGAAAAATCAGGGGCTTACGTTTTGTGCTGGCGGAGAGAGAGGGATTCGAACCCTCGATACCGGTTTCCCAGTATACTCGCTTAGCAGGCGAGCGCCTTCGACCTACTCGGCCATCTCTCCGAAGACAAGAAAAAATAAGTTATGATAAAAATCAGTTTTTTGCAAGTATTAAAAATCTTTTCATTGACGCTGTACCAGCCAAAGTCTAAATTCATTATGCTATGAATATTCTTTCCCTTTTAAATCCTCCGCAAAAGCAGGCTGTGCTGCATGGTGAAGGACCACTTCTGATTCTTGCCGGTGCCGGTTCGGGCAAAACCAGGGTGATTACCCACCGCATTGTGCATCTTGTAAAAGAGCGTGGTGTGCGCCCTTACAATATTTTGGCAGTAACTTTTACCAACAAGGCTGCCGGTGAGATGTCCGAGCGGGTGCGTCAGTTGCTTGCCGATGATGAGCAAAACTGCAACCCGTTTGCGGCAAAGCCCGCGCTGCCGCTGATTGCTACTTTTCACTCAGCCTGTGGTCGTATGTTGCGCAAAGATGGTCACCTGCTTGGTTATGATTCCTCCTACGCCATTTACGATGATAAAGACAGCGAGCGTTTGCTGAAGGAAATTGTGCGGGAGCTTGATCTGGATGATAAAAAGTTTGCCCCTGCCAAGCTTGGTGGTCGGATAGATGATTGCAAAAACCGTGGGCTTTTACCCCATGAGCTGCCTTTAGATGATCTCTGGAACAAGCAGTTTGCCGAGATTTACGCCACCTACCAGGACAGGCTGATGCGCTGCAATGCCATGGATTTTGGTGATCTGCTGTTACAGGCAGTGCAGCTTCTTGAAAAACATCCTGATGCTTTGGCTTACTGGCAGGAGCGTTTTCAATGGCTTTTGGTTGATGAGTATCAGGATACAAACCCGATTCAGTACCGTTTGATACACCTTTTGTCAGGCAAACGTCGCAATCTTTGCGTTGTTGGTGATGATGATCAGTCAATCTATTCCTGGCGCGGCGCAGATATCCGTAATATCCTTGAGTTTGAAAAGGATTTTCCCGATGTGAGCATCATCCGTTTGGAGCAGAACTACCGCTCCACTCCCACCATTTTAAAGGCTGCTTCAAGTGTGGTTGCCAATAACCTGGGGCGTAAGCAAAAGACTCTGTGGACGCAAAATCCGGACGGTGATCCAATCTGCTGTCAGGAGCTGGAAAACGACCGTGAAGAAGCCCGTTTTGTTGCCAAAGAGGTAAGCAGGCTTGGGCGTAGCGGGCTTTCCCTTGCAGAAACAGCAGTGCTTTACCGCACCAACGCCCAATCCCGTCTGCTGGAAGAGGCACTGGCAGCGGCGCAACTGCCTTATCATATTGTTGGTGGCATCCGTTTCTACGCCCGTATGGAGATTAAAGATATTCTTGCCTATCTGCGGGTGCTGGAAAATCCGGCGGATGAAGTATCGCTAAAGCGGATTATCAATGTGCCTGCACGGGGAATTGGCACCAGCACAGTTGAAAAAATCAGCTTGCTGGCACAGCAAAACAACATTGATTTTTACACTGCCCTGCATGAAGTGACTCAGACCGGTCTGCTTGCCGGTGCTGCCAGAAACAAGGTTGGCGGATTTGTGCTTTTGCTGGAAAACTTCCGCAAGCTGATGACTGAACTGCCGCTGCCCGACCTGCTGGATTATGTGATGGACAAGACCGGCTACCTGGACAGGTTGCGGGAAAGCAGGGATGAGGCTGATTTGGAGCGTCTGGAAAACCTGGATCAGCTGAAGGCTGCTGTGGAGGAGTTTGCCGAGACCAATCCGCAGGCAGGGCTTGCCGGTTTTCTGGAGCAGGTGGCACTGGTGAGTGATATTGAAAGTACTGCAAAAGGTAGGCGTTCAATAACTTTGATGACCCTCCATGCCGCCAAGGGGCTGGAGTTTAAGGCTGTGTTTATGGTTGGTATGGAGGAGCGGCTTTTCCCCCATATCCGCTCTCTGGATGATCCGGATGCCATGGAGGAAGAACGCCGGCTTTGTTATGTGGGAATGACCAGGGCGCGGGAGCGTCTTTATCTTCTTCATGCCAGAAGGCGGCACCTTTTTGGGCAAGAACAGGCTAATCTTTCTTCCCGCTTTTTACGGGAGATACCGCCAGAGCTTTTGACAGGAAATGGCACAGCAGGGGGAGCACAGACTTTTACTGCTCCTTCAGCTTATGTAACAAGGCAGGAGCAGAAAAGCACTGCAACGGGCAGCCATAATCTATCGGCAGTACATGCCGCACAGGCAGAAGTTGAGGTGTTGCCGGAGCCTGACGAGGATTACGGCAATGGCGTTTATTCAGGGATGCGGGTCAGTCATCCCAAATTTGGTGCAGGCACCATCCGCAGGGTTGAAGGCAACGGTGATAACCAGAAAGTAACTGTATGGTTTAACAGCTGCGGTCCCAAAAAGTTGATGCTGCGCTTTGCCGGACTACAAAGGATTTAGATTGATAGAGCTTAATTACGATCAGATACTGGAAGCCAGTTACCGCCTGAACAAACGGGTATTACGTACAGAGCTGGTGGCTTCACCCCATTTCAGCGAAAAGCTGGGGGTGCCGGTATTGCTTAAATGTGAAAACCTGCAAAAAACAGGTGCCTTCAAGCTGCGTGGTGCGCTTAATTTTATGACTGCCCGTGACCGTGCTGATCTTGCCAAAGGTGTAACAGCTGCTTCTGCCGGTAACCATGCTCAAGGGGTTGCCTTTGGTGCAGATCTGCTGGGGATTGGTGCGCGTATTTTTATGCCTGAAAATACACCACCGCAAAAAGTGCAGGCAACTAAAGACCTTGGTGCCGAGGTGGTGCTGACAGGTGCCAATTATGATGAATCTTGTGAAGCAGCCCAGGAAGATAGCCATAAAAACGGTACGGTGTTTATCCATCCTTTTGATGATCCGCTGGTAATAGCAGGGCAGGGCACCATTGGTCTGGAAATTCTGAAAGAGCTTCCTGATGTGAGCAATCTGCTGGTGCCAATAGGTGGTGGCGGGCTGATTGCCGGTGTTGCCACAGCGATTAAGACAACCAACCCGCAAGTGAGGATTATTGGTGTTGAAGCTGCCACTGCTCCATCAATGCAGCAGGCTGTGCAGCAGGGAAAACCCTGTACAATCCCCATATCCCAAACCATAGCAGATGGTATTGCAGTAAAAACAGCGGGTAATGTGACTCTGCCCATCATCAAAGAGCTGGTGGATGAGATTGCTGTGGTGGAGGAGGAAGAGATTGCCCTTGCCATAGTTGCGCTGCTGGAAAAAAGCAAGTTGCTGGTGGAAGGTGCCGGTGCCGTTACCCTGGCAGCCTTGTTGAACAACAAGGTGGCTAACCTGCAAGGTAAAACTGTTTGCCTGCTTTCCGGCGGTAATATTGATGTGCGTACACTATCGGTTGTGGTGGAACGGGCGTTGCTGGCAGCGGGGCGTTACCTGCGCTTACGTATCCAGATGGAGGATATGCCCGGTGCCCTGGCGCGGCTGACTGCGGATATTGCCAAAGCCCAGGCGAACATCAATCTGATTAACCATGACCGGCGCACTAAAGGATTGGGGCTTGGGCGTACTGAGGTTCAACTGGTGCTGGAAACCAGAGGGCAGGAACATGCAGCAATGGTGTTGGATTGTTTGAGGGGGTGTGGGTATAGGCTTGAAGTAGATTAGTTTCCGCACGGAAAGGGAGGTCATTTTATGTCTATGGAGATAACATCAAGTACAACAGTTGGTGAGGTTGTGGCTGCTGATTACCGCAATGCCAGTATTTTTGAGCAGTATGGCATTGATTTTTGCTGCGGCGGCAATATAAGCCTTGAACAGGTCTGCAAGGATAAAGGTGTCGAGCTTGCTGATCTGCTTGCCGAGCTTGGTAAGGTGCAAAGTGAGCCGGTTGACCGCAGCCAGAATTATCTTGCCTGGTCGCTTTCTTTTCTGGCGGATTATATTGTTAATACCCACCACAGCTATCTTTATGAAACCGATGACCAGCTTGTTGCCTATACTAAAAAAATTGCAACTGTGCATGGTGAGCATCATCCGGAGCTGCTTGAGATTGCCAGAATCTTTGAAAAAATAGCTACTGATATGGCAGGGCATTTAAAGGAAGAGGAAGAACAGCTGTTTCCGGCTATAAAGCGTGCCGAAGGGATGAAAAACAATGGTAATGAACCTGCCGCAACTGACCGCGAGCTTATTGCCAGTTCACTTGCCAGGCTGCACAGGGAACATGATGAAATCGGTGATGCCATCCATGAAATTCGCCGTCTTGCCGCTGATTACAAGTTGCCAGCCGATGCCTGCAATACATTTACGCTTACTTACCGCAAGCTGGCAGAATATGAAGATGATTTGCACAAACATGTGCATCTGGAAAATAATATTCTCTTTCCTAAGGCAGCTAAACTGTAAGGGCTATTAAAGGATATGTGATACTTAACAAAAAAAAGGGCACGGAAAAAACCGTGCCCTTTTCCAATTTGCAATATAGAGCGGATTACTCGGTTATCTTCACTGTGCCATCATCTTCAAACTTAACATTGGCATTTAAAACCTTCACATTGGTGATCCCTTTTGCCTTCAGGGTTTCAAAGGCAATGCCGGCACGCAGACCGGTTGCACAATGCACAATAACCTGCTTGTCTTTCGGGATTTCCTGATAACGGGCACCGATCTGATCAGACGGAACATGCAGCGCGTTTTTAAAGCTGCCTGTTGTACGCTCTGCATCATTACGCACATCAAGAATAACCACATCCTTGTTGTTTAAAGCCTTGTCAAAATCAGCAATGGTAATGTCGTTTGGTCCAAGTTTGCGCTCAAAAGTCAGGTTTTCAGGGGCAGGATTTGCACCTGTTTCAAGCTGATTACCAAGTTGCTGCCACTTGGCAATCCCGCCAGGGAAGAAAGTGGCCTTGGTGAGACCAAAATCAAGCATTGTTTCCAGTGCCTTGTCGATATCTGCCTGATTATCACTGTAAAAAACGATTGCTGCGCCTTTGTATGAAGGCCAGTTTGATTCTTCATAATCGTCCAGTTTATCAACCGGCAGACTGAGGGCGCGGGGGATATGTCCTGCCGCAAATTTTTCAGCAGAGCGCAGGTCAATCAACAAAATGTTGTCATCTTTTACAAACTTTGGCGAAGAAACAAAAGGCAGATCAGCCTTTGCCCAGGCAGGATCACCGCCGGAGAAAACCTTTACATTGGTGTAACCGTTTTTTGCTGCCAGACCGGCAGCTTTAATTGAAAACGGACAGGTGGGACCTCCGCACCAGAAGATAATCTGCTTGTTTTTATCTGTGCCAAGCCTGCTGGCCACATTGCCCGCCTGGTCAAGCTTTTCCATTTCAGCATCGGTCAGATGCTGTGAGCCTGGGATGGTGGCTGCATGGAAACGACCAGCCGGACGGCTGTCAAACAGCAGGTAATCACCTGTTGCCCCTGTATCCACAAGTGCTTGCAAATCTTTAACTGAAATTACCGAAACACCGGTAGGCATAACCGGTCCGGCAGGTTTTGCTGTTTGCACTGCTGCTGTAGCCTGTGTTGCCACTGCCTCTTTTTTTACCTGGGGTCCGGTTTCGCAAGCTGTCAGCAGTGCAGCTGCTGCGAGTACTAGAAAACTTTGCGTGATTTTGTTCTTGATACTCATTTGTTACTCCTTCCTTGTGATATTCAGAGCTTATGTCAGCTCAGATAATGCTTATAGGTGTATATATGATTTGCTAAATATGATGCTTATACTAAAGTTCCCCGCAACGCTATGCACTACGGGGAACAAACAACTACTTACAGTTTAACAGACCTTTTAAAATATTATACATAAATATCTGTTACTTCTTTTTAGGGGTAAAACGTCCCCCTGTTTTCAGTGGATCACCTGCGTAACCAAGTGCTTTCCAATCCATCTGGGTACCCCTGTTGTGGCAATCACCACATTTAAGTGCTTTTTCCTTAGGGGCAACTTCGTGGGGGGCAGCAATATAGGCAACGGTTTTTACAAACTGGTACTTGCCGCTGTAAGGCAGACCAAGGTCCTGTCCGCCATCTTTAAGAGCCTTGTCCCAATCATAATGTTTCCACAATGATTCATACTGCTGGAAAGTGCTCAGATATTTGTTAACAGAATCCATGGGTTGTGAGCCATGATGAAGCTTGTAAGGATAGATTTTGGCAGTCTTATCCTTGATATCACCGTGGGGCTTCATGATGTTAACCGGTTTGCTCGCATCCTTAATCTTGTCACCAATCATGTAGCGTTCCATTTTACCGTTATACCAGGCATAGGTTGGCTTGATATTTTGGGCATACTGGAAAGTTCCTTTGCGCTTTGCAAAGGTTTCACGATCAAATTCATCATCATAATCTTCTTCCAGATCTGTGCGGCCAACATCTTCCCAGAACCAGCCTGTTTTTGTGGCCTGTCCGCGGGAAATAGCCGGAATATGGCAGGTCTGACAGGCAACAGCAGCTGCGTGGCGATCAAGAATGCCTTTGGAGGTTGCCTTGGCATGGGGGTCAGTATGGCAGTCTTCACAGCTTACCCGTGAATCATAATGCGCCATCATACTGGAAGCACCGGCGATTTTGTGATCATTGTTGGTACGGTGGCAATCCTGGCAGGTAAAACCTAGGCCACCTTTTTCCGGTGATGCCATATGCACATCCTGCTCTTTTGTTGCTTTCAGCAGGGTTGTGTCAAGTCCGGGTGCTTTTACCGCATCACCGCCACCACCGTAGAAGTGACAATAGCCGCAGTTTACAAGCCCTGGCTTGCCAACGGATTGTGCAGCTTTGGTCAGGTCCATGGAGCCTCTCTGGATAGCGGTCATGTTGATATCGCAGCCAACAGCAGCACGTTCGTAGTTGCCTGCCTTGGCATGGCATACAAGGCAATCAACGCGGGTTTTATCCTTAAAATCAAAGTTTGCAGATGTCCAGCCATAACCGGCATGGCATTTACCACATGATTCCATTGGTTTTGCATCCTTACCGTTAAACACGGTGGTGCAAAAGTTGTTGATCATGTTAAATTTGCCATACTCTTTTTTGCTGTTTTCCAGACCGGCAACATGGTTTGGTGTGCCTTTCCAGTTCCAGTGGGTGGTTTTCATAAAGTCTGTTGCTTCTTTCTCATGGCACTCAATACATGCCTTGGTTACAGACTGTCCGTCTGTAAAGGGACCGGTGAGAAAATCTTTATGATCCACACCAGCAGCAGCCGGAAGCGCGGACAAGCAGAATAAAAGTGCAGCAGAAATAGCTGCTGATACTGCCAATCTCATAACTTTACCCTTTCTGTAATAAAAGGCTGACCCTGTTAATTGGTCAGCCTTTATAATGTTAACAATTAAATGTTACTAGCAACCGCCGGTTTTTCTAAACAGTTTGCTGTTGTTGCCATCATCAGTAATTTCAAACTTGCTGCGGATTTCATCTTCAACAACAATACGCTTGTCTTTAAACTTTGCCAGAGTTTCGTCATCAGTAACTTTAATAACTACGTCCTTGCCGCTTTTGTTGTCTTTAACAGTTACAATGGCTGATTTTTGGTCAGCAGCCATTTCTATTTTCTGGATTGGACCTACAGTGCGACCATCAGCAGCAAATACAGATGTTACTGAAAGTGAAGCAACCAGCATTGCACCAAGAACTACTTTTGCGATTTTTGTCATTTTTTTCTCCTTTTTCTTGTGATGTATCCATTGCCTGCATCGGGCATCAGAAAGTTGTATACAGTATTTATACACTAATCAGAACTGAACTACAAATGTTCCGTAAATATCGTGTGCATTTTTTACAGGAGCCTGCATCAACATAGTATCAGGGGTAATGGTGGAAATCTTGATTGGTGCACCTACCCAGTTGTTGCTGCCGGTGTACTGGAAATCATAATACTGATAGCCAAGCTTGAAGAAAGCCTTGGCAAAGTAGGAGGAAATCGGTTTCAGATCAAGCTCCTGGATGATGTACGGCTCAAACACATGACCACGGGTACCAACTTTGCTGGTCCACATATCTTCTGCGGCAGGGGCAAAGGTGATCCAGTTTTTGGAGCCGTAGTTGTACTCAAAGCCGATTTTGGTTTTGCTGGGCAGGTCGTAACGTATTCCGGTATAGATGGCATAGCCGGTTTTGTCTTTAGCTGCTTCGGGGCTAAACGGTGAACCGCTTAAAAGACCCTGGAACATTGCCTGACCGGAAACATTGTTGTTGGGACGGGTAACGCTGATACCACCATCAACAAAGAAGTTTAGATCGCCAGGACCAACATTTTTAAGTGTGGACATGGCACCAAGACCAAACCAGTCAATGTCACCCAGGCTGGTTGATGGTCTGGTGTCGCCAAAGGCGGTGTTTTTCATGACCGGGAAATCAAAAATATTGAAGCCGCGATTCCACTGAAACCATACCCGCAGTGGATCAGTTTCATAAGGGATGATTGCCACACCCAGCATATCCGTATCTTTCAGGCTGTTGTTGGGAGTGGAGCGGAAGCCGGAATCAAAGCCACGACCGTAGCAGACTTTGGCATAAAAACCTGGCAATGCTTCAATGTCAGGGGCATAGCCCAAGGTCATGCCATCAAAGGCATAGTTTACCAGTAGTGATGGTGTACCACCGTTACCAGGGCGGGCAGTGTTGTTTTTAAGGTTAAAAGGTGCACCATCGGTTGATGGGCGACGGCCCACAGACAGCCAGATCGGCTCGCCAAGGATTTCGCTCCAGGTGGCATAGGCGCGGTCCACATTAAGGTAGCTGTTGGAAGGTACATGACCCAGGGTGCCATCAAAAACACCGGTGCGATCAGCAAAAAAAGCATTGCCATTAACAGCATTGTCATCTTGTGAGCCAAAGGTTTTATACATACCCAGCTTGACGTTTACAGATACGTTTTGGGTGGCTTGTGCCTTGATATCCAGGTTGAATTTGTTGGTATAGATGGTGGAGTTGCGGGGTTTGTAGGGATTCGTGGTGACCATGCTATTTTGCAACATATTTTCAAACGCAGGATCACTTTTCAGCATTCCTGTAAATCCATATGCAGTGTTAAAGTCTGTGGTGTTTACCATCATATCCTGTATCTGCTGCACATCAGTTGCGTAACCATTGCTTAGCATGTAGCCTGCTATTTGACCAAAGTTGTCACTGGTCATAGGATCAGTATATGCCTTGGTTTTGCCATGCAGGCTGTCCATGCGGAACTGGTAACTGCCACCAATATGCAGCCACTTACCCAGTGATTTGTTCTCCATCCGCTCCACCTGACCTTTAAGCTGCTCCATT